>Ga0182024_10021368_pt1 | contig 11750 bp, 15 predicted proteins | sample P32metaG_FD_120480 | JGI IMG/M metagenome (GOLD analysis project Ga0182024, IMG submission 120480) | Permafrost microbial communities from Stordalen Mire, Sweden - P3-2 metaG (Illumina Assembly) | ecosystem: Environmental > Terrestrial > Soil > Wetlands > Permafrost | place: Sweden: Stordalen... | reverse complement strand
TGCGGGTGTGCTGCCATAGCCGCTCGGTCGGGTTTAACTCCGGTGAATAGGGCGGCAACTGATGCACTTCCAGCCAATGCCGATTGGATTGGAACCATGCCCAGACCTCCCGGTCTTTGTGGTAGGAAGCGTTGTCCTGAATCAGAATGGCTCCCCGGCGACGGTAGCATCGGGCCAGTTGGTCGAGGAAGCCAAGGTAGGTTGCGGCATTGAAGACTGTCTCCTGTCGGTAGTCAAATCGCGCGCGCCACAGCTCGATCGCGCCGAAAATCTTAACGGTCTTGCGCGCACCGGTGACGGGAACCTGCGGGGGACAGCCCACGCGACTCCAAGTCGCGTGCAGCGTCGAGTCCTGCCGGAAGCTGGCCTCGTCGGTGAAGATCAGCGCCCAGTGAAGCGTTTGGGCTTTTTTTTAAGGGCAGGATAGGTGCGGCGATGCCAGCGATCCTGCGCGGCAGCATCGGCCCGTGCCAGTACGCGGCGGGGCCGCTGTACTGAAAATCCCCAGGCGTGAAGCAGTTTGCGCACATGACCAGGATGATAATGAATATCGAACTCTTCCTCGATCACCCAGCTAATCATGGGGGATGTCCAGATCCCACTGTCCAGACCGTAAGCCGCTGGCCCGCTGTCCAAGATGTCTCCCAACTGTCGCTGTTGTTCCTCCGTCAGTTCCGCCGGCCGACCCGACCGATACCCTTCCAGCAAGCCCTTAATTCCCTGAATCTGATAACGCTGCAGCCACTCCGAGACCTTCGACCGCGGCGCCTTCAAGATATTCGCGAGCTGGCCACTGGTACGGCCTTCGGAATTGAGCACCACCGCTCGCAAACGTTTCGCCACTCGGTAAGCTCCGTCTTTCTCTGCTTCCTTGCTCAGACGGGTCAGGCGTTGATAGGTGCTTGGATGTAGCCGCAGCAGACGTGGCAGCATAGAGGCTCCTCTTGAGCCAGTATGCCATATGTCCCTTTATTTATGCGCGGATGTATAGCAGGCAGGTCGTCAGCTCAAGACGTCAAAACTGATTACGATCGTAACGCAAACTTCGGCCAGTACAAGAGCTACTCGTGGGAACGGGTCCAGACAGCGGATCCCTTGGTGGTCGATCGAATCAAGAGCGCCGTGAATGGCGCCTTGGCGGCGAAGGGTTTCACGGAGGTCCCGTCCGGTGGAGACTTTTCCGTCGTGGCGATGGGGACTACCCAGAATCAGCAGACGCTCGACACGTTCTATAACAACTTCGGCGGGGGCTGGCGGTGGGGGGAATTGGAGACGCCACCACAACCACAGAGACCTACAAGGTCGGGACCTTGGTCGTCGACCTCTTTAATACAAACACAAAGAAACTAGTGTGGCGTGGCTCGGCCAGCGACACGCTGTCCAATAAATCCGAAAAGAACATCGACAACCTCGACAAGGGGGTCGAGAAGATGTTCAAGAAATTCCCTCCAGAGTCTTCCAAGAAATAACGCGTGTTCAGTTCGTTGCGTGCGGCCGATTGGTCGCACGCAGGAACTGACCTCCAGAGGCCCTTATGCAGTTTTTGAGCAACAGTTTTGAAGCAAACTGGATTACTAAATGTTCCCTATGGCGGCTCCGTCGACGTCATCATGGACTTCACAGACCCTGTAATTCGAGGAATGTCGGTATTTCACTGCCATCTTCTCAACCACGAGGACAAAGGCATGATGGCTAAAATCCTCTTCGAACGAATATCCCGGTCCACGCGATCGTTCGAGCAATGATACCTGCCCCGCTGCGGTGTTAATGTCCGCTCGCGCATCATGACAGTATGTTCAATGACCGGATTGCAGGTCCATGGCACGCAGGTTCTCCGCGCAGAAGGCATTGAGTTGGGAAGTGAGATCGTGGAGCGGAGGCATGTCTGGACCTCCGAGCCTTCCTTCAAACAACGGAGAGAAAGCGTCGACCGCGGCGAGCGCGCGTGCATACCATCTGTTGATCCAGGCTTGAATGACGTCGCGGTTGGCTGCGGTATCTTCAATGGCCGTTCGAACCAAGGCCTGGGTCCATTGGCGGTGCCACTGACAATCTTCGTTCAACGAATAGAGAACCTGGCCGAGCAGGTGATCTTTCTGGCCCAGCGCCAGGGCACTCGTGTGTTTCAGGAACAATTCGTCGATCATGGGCTTGAAGACGAGATTCACAGCGACGAAAGCTTCGCCCCAATCATAGGTGACGAGGAGTCGCTCTACAAACTCGCGCATCGGTTGCCAGCGCGGGTCCTTTTCCCAAAGAGACTTGCTGTTCTCGGCGAAGCCAGGAAAGGCCAATTGTATTTGCCGAATGCGATAGGCCAAGCGTTCCACCCGGCGAGCCTCGTCGCCGGCTTGGAATGTTGCGGCAACGGCGATCCTCCCGCCCGGCGCCATCTGTGCGACGTAGGCGGCAATCATCATTAAGGCATGACCAGGATAGCGGAAGGGTGCGACTAAAGTTGAAAGAATCTGGACCCATGCAGGCGACAGCTCTCGGTCATAGCCGGTAACTTCGATCTCCTCGAGAATGCCGTCAACGAAGATCTCCTTGTCCATCTGGAGTTCGGTGTACTTGGTGTATGTTGTCTCCCGCGGATCGCGAAACTGTTCCCAGGAGCTGCACTTCAACGGTGACCCCTGCTGGTATAGCTCGTACCACTGCTTCAATGGAACATCCAACTCAAAACGCTTGCCGGTGAAGCCTTCGCCTGTGTTTAACAGAAGTTTGGAGGTTACAATCTCGTATTCATTGGGCATCCGCCTCTGCGGCAGAAGATGCCAAAAGGTTTTCTGCTGAACCATGTTGTTATTCCGTCTGAGAGCCAGACTTGAATTGCCAGACGGCTTCGTCTTGCGAGAGCCGGATCGTCCCTTTGAAGGCCGACATCACCGTTTCTAACTCGCCGGGAAAGCGAACGGGGCGCCCGAGATGCTTTTCGATGCTCACTCGGGTAACGATACAGTTTCGCGGCGCGAGCACTCGGAGGTAGGCTCCGCGATCCACAACGATCACGTCGCTGTTCAAGTCCCGAATAGCTGCCACAATTGCATTAGTCAGTGCGCCGACCTGTAGCACTGGGCCGACGTGATCGTAAGTGTTCTTGGTCTCCTCGGGCACTTTTGCGATATCCTTATCGCTCTGCTCTACTCACGTCCACAAGGATGTCCCCATCTTCCACTTTGACGGCGACGGGCCCGAGGCACGCGGTCTTGGGATTGATCCCCTGGCCGGTGCTCGCATCAAACTCCCACCCATGCGTCGAGCAGGTCAGCACGTTCCGTTTCAACGACCCTTGACTCAGACGAGTTTGTAAGTGCGGGCAGGCGTCCACGTAGGCGCGAATGCTGCCATCGACATTGACGAGCAACATCGGCTGACCTTCAGACTCGAGGGCCATCATCTCTCCACTCCAAACGTCATCGAGCGTCGCAACTTTCCGAAACGCCATGTTTCCTTCTTATATCGAATCGCTGCAAGGGCCGAAAATTCGCTTGCGCGAGGGTAGTGGCCGGATCGAGTATTTTCCCCTCATAAACTACCTCCAGGGGTCCGTTGACGTCGACTCGCAGGCTGGCCGCGTCCCGCATCTTCCCGACAAGCGCCTGCACGGATTCCTGTTCCTCCGCCACGATCAGCAGGCCAAGTGTGTCACCCTCGAGGAATCCATAGAGTGGCAATGGCATTGAGCACTTTCTCCTAATGCGCCGAGGCGCGCGCTTTTCGCAGCCATTCGTAATCACCGGCACTTGCGTCTTTTCCCCAAGTATCCGGCGTCAATGAGAAATAAGAGGTAACAAGAGCCGTGAGGTCCGCCGGGGCTTCTCCGGACAATACCCGTTTCACCAACCCCACATGGCTAGCATACCTCTCCGGCTCGCGCAGGAAGATCCAACGACACGGTTGGGAGCAGAAAATGTAGTCCCGCCCCTCGCGGGCTAGCACGTTCGCCGTGTTGTTCCGGGGGCTACCGGCGCTCAACGGCAGTTGGCAAAGATCGCAAAATGCCGGCATGGCGGTTGCATGTACGGACATCTCCTTGTCTTTGCCCGGACCCACGGCCTTCCACCGCTCTCCGATGCGGTCCCACACCGCATCGATATCGTCCCAATACTTGGGATATTTGGCACGCAACCATTTCCGATCAGTGGGGCTGGGCATCACAAAATCGAACCACAACGTGGCACGATATGTGTACGCGCTGGCATAGATCATGTGGTGATATATTTCCAGCTCGTCGAGGAAGATATCCCAATACCAGGGCTTTTTCAGACCGAATTCGTCCAAGGTACGAAAGAACTGGTCCACGATCCACTCTTCCATGAAATCCTTGAAGGAGGCGGAGCGCTGTTCGCCAGCTGTCAGGTAGTCCATGCTGACACCGGTCAGGATAGAGAAGAGGTGCCAGTTTCGCCAAAACCATTTGTCGATCAGATATTGCGCGTACGCGGGATCTTCCTTCATCACCATCGCGAGAACCGGATGGCCGATCTGAGCATGGCGAGCTTCGTCGGTCTGGATGCTCGTGACCATTTTCTCGAATAGAAAATCGCCTGCCTCACGCGCCAGCGACGCGAGCCCTACAAACTGAAGATTGGTGAAGCCAGTTTCGAGAATCACGTTGGTGGCGATGTGGAATTCAATTGCGTTCTGGCCCAAAGTGAGTTCGTCGAAGAAGTGCCGGGCCGCGATGGCGAACCAATTATTGGTGTGGTAAAACTTGTGCGCCCAATCGAACTGGGGATTCCAGCGAACGAGTTCGTGCATCAGAAGCAGGGGAATCTGGGTATGACGGAACTCGTCCAGAGCGCCGAAGCAAGCCATCGCTCGCCATGCGCTGTCGCGGCCGAAGCGCGCACCGCGGAGATTGCCGATTGTGCCCGTGAATTCCGCAAGCGGTAAAGCCGCGGCATGAACCTTCAGGCCGTTAATCCAGGGCGTCGCCAGGCTCTGCACGTTTTCCAGCCGGCCGACGGCGTCGCGCACCGCGTAGACCGCCATGTCTTTTTCATGCTGGTTCTCAACGTATTCGCGGTAGGAAGTCTTGAAGGCTTCTTCCCAATCCTGCCAACAGGAGTGCGGAAGCCAGGGAGTTCCGCTGATTACTTCAGGAAAGACTTCTCGTTCGGTGGTGTAAGCGAAGTCCCAGTCCAATTTTCGTGCGAGGGGCAGCCACTCTTCGCGTCGCAACATGGAGCACCTTCCCTCGTGTGGCATCAGTAATAACACCAAAAAATGCGGAGGTCCACAGAATGTAGTTAATCAAGAAAGATTGAGCCGGAGGGCGCAATGAAGGATGAGAAAATCCGCTAGACCGGAATTGCCAACCCCAATGAACTGAAAACGTTTGAGTCGTGCACAGTTCGTGTACCGTCCGAATTTCTGTGGAGCTCGCAAAACCCGTACTGCATCCGCTCTATTCGACGACCTTTTTCCAGGTGGCGTCGGGATCGTACGCGCTGATCTGTTTGGCACGCGTCTCGGTCATCGGCCCGAGGTCCTTCTCGTCGGCGGCTCCGTTCTGGTCCATGATAAAAGTCACCACCCCGGACGAGCGGTACTCCGCAGGAAAGGCCAGGATCGCAAACCCCCGGTCCATTTTTCCGCCGTTGTTGTAACTTCGCGCGCCACCCGGTGCGCTCTCACCCTGAGCAACCAGGATGCGGTAGTAATAGCCGTGGAAGGGGGCGCGGTTGGCATCGCTGGAGGCGTCCAAACCCGCATGGGCCAGGAAAGGACCGATGGGGCTCTTCGCGTTAGGGGTGGCGGCGGCCCAGTAAAGGCCATCGTGAGAGCCGGCGCTGCTGATAAATTTCACCGCATAGGCGTGAGCGCTCGCGTAGTAATCCTTCTCGGCCTCGATCAGCGCGTGGCAAACTTCGAGCGCTTCCAGTTCGTTCCTGCCGACACGGCGGTACATAACTTCCTTCTTGCCGAGGTCGGCGTCAAAGTACCAAGAGCCGCCGATCTTAACCAGGGGAATGGGTAGCGGCCAGTTCTCCGCGCCCACGTACAGCGCCACGGTGCCGTCCGGTTCGTTCACGAGGCGGTGCATCTGATCGTACTTGCGTGTGAAGGTTGCGCGCTCCTCCTGACGAACCTTTGGATCATCGCTCCAGGCAAGCATCTCGCGCGCGCCGGGACTGAAAATGCCCAGAAGCGCCACTTCATCATTGCTCTGGGCCGCAGTGTGCAGCGCCGCAGCGGCTTCGTCGGGTGAAGCGAAGGGCTTCCCACGTGATGCCCCTGGCGGTTGAGTCGAAGCCTGTTTCGACGGTGCTTTCTGCGATTGTGCCTGCTGCGCGCCAGCGACCACCAGAGCGAATGCCAGGATAACAAAAACCGAGAGGACCCTGGCAAGCGCACCCCGCAGGAACTGCTCAGCGTTGCGTGACATTCTGTCCCCCTCCCCTTCGATTCCTGGCTCGGTCATTGCTGGCTAGCGCCTCCCGCCACCGCCGCCACGGAACCCTCCTCCGGAAAAGCCTCCTCCGCGAAAGCCGCCGAAGCTGCCTTGGCCGCGGGCGGAAAACCCTCGCGTCGCGCCTCCGCGGTCTAAGCCGCTAAAGGGCCCTGACCGCGTGCCTCCAAAGTTGCCCGGCGCCTCATATCCGCGATAGGCATTTCTAGCGGGCAGCATGGGACCGACCGCCCCGGGACGAGCGAAGTCCGCGCGGCCTCCGTAGTATCCACGCCGGTCAAAAAAGGCCGGCCCCCGCGCGAAATAGGGAGCACGGTTATAAAAAATACGGTCATGGCCCCAATCGAAGCCCCAAGCTCCCCATCCCCAGCCGAACCCGAAGAATGGGGCAATGGGAAAACCGATGCCAAAGTCGATTCCCGGGCCACCCCACCAGATGCCGGGGACTTCCACCCATCCCGGCCAAGGCACGAGCGGATAGCCATAAGCGATCCATGGATCATACGCCGGCACGTACACAATGCTGGGATCGGTCGGGGCGACGATCACCTGCCCGTTCTGATCGGATACATTCAACTGAGGCGTTGGCTTGAGGGTACCTGCCTTCTTGGCCTTCTTGCGCATCTCCTGGACGGCCTTCATCACGTCCTCAGGCTGGTTGTAGTAAGCGTCTCCCAGCTCCGAAGTCCAGCCGAGGTTCGTGCCGAGATTTTGTAGTACCGACGGAAATTGCACTAGAGCCTTGACGCTGGGTTCCCAGGGCTGCATATCGACTTGCTTACCCAAGTCGGCCGGGCTTTGCCCTGGATGATTCTTCACCCACTGCTCCGCGTCCACAATTTGCGACGGGAACGTGGAAGCGGCCAGAATCTGCGCGACCAGCGAATCCGGGTAGAGCGCGATGGGCGCCACCAGCCGTTCTAGTTGCGCCTTGGAGAGCTTCGCGTAAGAATCGCTGTTGGACGAAGGGGGAGCTTCCTGTTGGGCAACCGCAGGAGCGATGCCGGCCGCCACAGCCAACAACCCGGCAGCGGCCAAAGTGAGCGCCAATGCGACACCGCGTGATGTCGAGCACTGGGAAGATCCCTCACGTGATTGCCGGAGCGCGGCAGCTGTAATTGGAGACTCGTCTTCCGAGATATACCGGGAGGGGGTCATGTGTCTCCTCGCCAGAACTTTGCTTAGCCCTTCGTCATTGTGATGCCTAAACGTTGAATAAAGTTCCATCCGACAATCAAAAAGGTTGGCGATGGACTTTCATGAGGCGTCTACCGGAAACAGGTCAAGAAGCTATGGAATGATCGCATCCATCGAGCGATTCGCGTTGTCGCTTTCCCCCCGCGGAAGGCTGAGGCCATGCTTCAGAGCCTTATGAGGAGCCAAGCGGGCGATACGTATACGCTAAGAAAGAGGACTAGCCTTCGGTTTCGCATTGACGATCCTGCACCGCGCAGTCTCCCCGATTCTCCGGCTTGGCAGTCTCTGTTTGACGCAGACCGGCGCAATACGCACTTTGTCGGCCAATAAAGCGCGGATGTCTGGCGAAATGCAACTGCGGGTTCGAAGTCCAATCCTCTCCGCCACCCGGTCTGGTATTTTTTCCTTCTCTATTGACCCACTAGAACTGAGGCAGGGAGGCACGCGTCGACACTCAGTCGATGGTGACGGCATCTCTTCCGTCAAAAATGGCACTGGCCACACACTGATTTGCAGCGAGCCTGATTAGCGGCTACAAACCGGCGCCTTTACTTGACGCCGGCCGTGTTTCCAGATGGATTGGCGAGTTTGTCCCGATACGCAAGAGCGTCGGTTGGTACACAGAACGTCTCATCGAAATCCTGGTCCTTCATCCAGTAGTAATTCGCTTTGAGCAGTTGCCAAGGCTTCGTATAGAATTTCGGATCGTCAACCGTGACGGTCAACTGTATGTTGTACTGATCCACGCGCGTGTAGCGCTCCTGGAGGTGCGCGTCGCTGGTATGGGGATGTGCGGCCTCATCGAGCCACGTTCTGTCTTCCAGGCCTGTGGTATCGATCACAAACGTGTAGTCCCCGTCCCAACGACCTACCGAATATCCGTAAAACCTTGAGTCGGGTGCGCCTTTAGCGTCTACCTTCGCGGGAAGCTGGCGGCCGTCCATCCAGACATCGCGCCACACCCGCTGCTGCCCATATAGAATCACCATTCGGTTCGGAACCGGCTCGAACCACATTTGTCCTCTAGAACTTATTGCTTGCGCAAAAAGATTACGTGGCAACCCGAGGGGATCACAGACCTGGTAGGGATCGTTTCCGCTCCAAGGTTGGGCCACCGTCTTGGGCTTATAGAGCTTGAATCGAGCCTCTCCCGCAGGCGTCATGGGAGGCGCAGGATCATGAGTAGCGTTTTGGGGCCCTACCCAAGCGCCAGTCAAATCATGCTTGGGAGCGGGGCCCGGCGGATCGGGCATCTTAGGCACTCCCTCTTTGATGTAAGCAGCCTTCGGTGCCGGTGCCGGCCCCTCAGTTTGGGCCACTACAACCGAGGAAAAGGCCAGCACTGCCAACAAAGCAACGATTGCTTGGGTCACCGAATTTCGCATCTGAACTGTCCTCCTTGACTTGATCTTGCAGCTTGTGACATCCCGGCCAACTGAACAACAACTCCGTGCGCGGAAAACACTGCGCCGCCGTCGGAATTGCTCGCCGGTCGCCCGCTACCCCGAGCTTCGGTGACGATTTCTCTACACTTCTTCTCTACACTTCTTCTCTATACTTCGCCTTACTTGCCGGTCTCTGTTTCGCCTTCCGGATTGTTATACCTGCCTTTGTTCCCGCCGTCTGCCCCAAGCTGGGTATCATGCAACTCGCTGCCATCGGCGAGCACGATTTTGTTGAGGCGTCCCGCAGGGTTGCCCGTCTTGGCTTGGTACATGTACACAGTGATTACATCCCCTGGCGCTAGGGAGCTCTTGCTCCAACCGATCAGCTTCAGCGCCTGCGGAGCGGCCGTTTCGCACACCCAATGAACGACCTTGCCCTTATCATCCTTCGCATCGAACTCAATCAGGCTGTGCGGGTTCGTCCATGAGAAGCTCGTCACCTTCGCTTGCTTCAATGCAATCGGCTTCTCCTCGAAAGCCGCATTTCCGTGATGCGCGACCAGCGGACCGCAGAAAACTACAAGACCGAAGAATACAGCAACTGACAGCAGCAGCTTGCCTTTCATGCCACCCTCCTGCACTAGAATTCCGGTTGGGGTTGGAACGATCGGAGGGTATAACATCCGTGTTTCTACCGTCAAGCAAATCGCACTGACCAGAGCACATCAGTTGTGAGGGCATGAGGGTTAACAAGCAACCCTATTCCCTGAACGAACGGGGTTAAGCCGAACCCCATGAACGCGCTACACCTGATGGGCTCCTAAGAGAATTGGCCATCGTCCCGGCGAGGCCAGCCGCAGAGCTTCGACGTATTCCCGCGCAAGACCATGTGCGCGATCTCCGGCGCTTCGGCAGGGGTGATTTCGCCGTCCGCGATCATCCCGGTCAATGCGATCCGCACCGGGAAGCGATCGCTCAGGCGAATAGCGCCGCAATCGCCAAGACCAACCTCTGGACACCTGGACACCAAATAACGCATCGCCCACGTCTGCTCAAAATAACTGGTCAGACAATCGCGCTTCTGCGCGACTTCTCAATTGTCGTCGCCACCGCCGAGCTTGATTTCGTTGCCATCAGGACCGAGTATCTTGCGAATCCACACCGTCTGCGCGCCACTCTTTGCTCCCGCCCCCACCAGAGTGATCGTCTCCCCTACTTTGAGCGTGCTCTTGGTCCAGCCGCCGCGAGCAAGACGATTGGGGCTGGTGAGTTCGCCTTGCCACTTTTGGACGGTGCCGCCATCACCCTTGGACTCGATCGTTATCAACACATGAGGATTGATGAATTGAAAATCCGTAACGGTGCCCTTCACGGTGACCGATTTACCCATGTCATATGCCGCGGCACCATGATGGGCGAATGCGTTGCCTGTTACTGCCAGAACAGCTAGCGCGAGAAATACCGAAAGACGAACCTTCATGCCACACCTCCAAAATTGGTCGTCACAGATTCCATGTAATTGCTCCTTACGCTTGAACCGTCTTGTAAGAACCACAATCCCGAGAGTACATAGTAAGGGCACATTGACCTTATCGTCCTCCTCCAGCCGGTGCGGGCGGATTGATCACTCCGTCGTCCCAATGCTCGACAACCTTCCCGTTGCTCACGCGGTAGGCGTCGAACGTAAAAGCTTCATAGAACTTGCCCGGCTCCTCTGTCGGATCCTGACGATAAACCTTGTGAATAACGGTCACAATGTCGCACTGGACGGTCACAATTTCCATTCGATTTCCTGGCGGCGGTTGGAGTCCTGTGGCCGGCCTGACGCCCCCACCCGCGCCACCTCCGGCGGCCTGACCGAGGAAGGTCTTCTTAAACGATTCGAAGTCGCTGGTCTTCTCCTCTTGCGCGCGCTTGTGCTGCGTGGGGTTGTGCTGTATGTAACTCGGATCGGCCAGGGCCACCTTAGCCTCACCCGTCAAGAAGGCAAAATCGAGCGCCGCCTTCTTGGTGACTTCGAGCTGCGCCGGAGTGGCTGTGCACCCGGGCGTCGGATTTGCCTGCACTTCGGACCTCTGGGCAAGCACAGGAGTGGCACTAAGAAAAGCAAGTGTCAAACCTAAGCGCGACGCGTTCTGGATGTTCAAAGGAGCTCCTTGCCCGACTCGGAAGACGCGATTTAACTGCGCTATATATCGTTCACCTCAACTACCTTGACGGCCGGCGGCCGCTGCGCGCCTACCGGGATCGCTGCGCTGGATCAGTTTCTCAAAGATTCTACTCCCACGCCGAGTAAACTGGCTTCCAACCAAACAGCGCAGGATTGATCAGGCAACCTTTTCGTCGTTTCTTTCTTAACCAACAATCATATCAAATCGCGAAATCTCATAGGGAGATATGATGTCTTTTTCTAATTCCACGCCCGGCCTGAAGTTGCCAGGTTTCAGGGAATTGTGCTATGCCGCCTGACTAAGGCCGATTCTGTCAGCGGAGGCTCATGTGAAAATTAAGCTGGTGGGGTCTTTGGTCGTGTTTGCAGCTCTCTTAGCGGTTTGCGGTCCAGCGTTCGCGCACCATGGAAGCGCGGCTTACGATGCCAGCCATGCAACCACTTTGAAGAACCGTCATGGTGACGAAAGTCCTTTGGGGCAATCCTCACACGTTGCTTTTGTTCGATGCTACGGATGATAAGGGCAACGTGAGACATGGGGTGGCCGAAGCCAACGCGGCCTCCGTAGTGAGCACTTCGG
>Ga0182024_10021367_pt1 | contig 11750 bp, 10 predicted proteins | sample P32metaG_FD_120480 | JGI IMG/M metagenome (GOLD analysis project Ga0182024, IMG submission 120480) | Permafrost microbial communities from Stordalen Mire, Sweden - P3-2 metaG (Illumina Assembly) | ecosystem: Environmental > Terrestrial > Soil > Wetlands > Permafrost | place: Sweden: Stordalen... | reverse complement strand
TCCTCAATCTCAAACCGCGCAAGTTCGTCGATTTCTCGCGCCGTCAGAGGGTCGTCGGGAGAGTGGCCTGTCGCCAGCAGCGCGAAAATAGCGTTCATCATCGCTGGATAAATCGCCGCCAGCCCATCACTGCGTTCGATGTGTTCGAGCAGCCACTCCTGCGCCTGCCGCAGCGCCCGCTGCCGCAGCGGTTTCCAGGGCAGCCTTTCGTACAGCTTGAACGCACGATCGAATGCCAGAAAGAGATTGCGCCACGTGAAAGGGCGCTGGTCCCACGCAAACGCCGCCGCTTTGCGCGTGTCGTCGCGGAAAAGTTCCTCCACCAGAGCATGCTCCGGGACCGGCCAATACGGCTTCTGCGCGTACAGAATCGCCAGTGGAATGACAATGCCGCGCGTCCACGAAGACATTTCGTAAATGTTGAAGGCCAACCAATTCGGCAAAAGCATCAACTCCGGAGGAACCGCGGGAACCATGTCCCAGCTGACGCCGCCGACCATCGCCAGGTAGAATCGCGTGTAGGAATTCGTCGCTTCCAGCCCGCCGAGTTGATGAACCCGCTCGCGAGCTTTCTGCATGTGCGCAGCGTCAGGCGCATCGCCTGCGAGCTTCAGCGCAAAATAAGCCTTCACCGTAGCGTTCAATTCCGACGGACCGCCGAAATAAATATTCCAGCCGCCGTCAGTCAATTGGCGCCGACGAACGTAATTAGCCAGCTTGGCTACGCGCTCATCTTCAGCTCTACCAAGCACATGCAGATACAAAATGTAGTCGGATTCGAGTGTGGTGTCGGCCTCCAGCTCACCGAGCCAGTACCCTTCTTGCGCCTGCAACGAAAGCAGGTAATTCACGCCCAGATCGATAGCTTCAGCAAGACGTTCCGCGAAGACCGGGCTCGCGCCGGGAGGCCGGCCCGCGGGATGCTCAAATTCCACTCTGGTTCCGGATGCCATTATTCCCTCAGATGCTCTGCAGCATAGAAACGGATGCGCCATAGCATCTACTGCCGCAGGCACACCACGACTCGCGCAAACGGTTCACGTTTTCCCGAATTCAGATAGCTCCCGCACAGATGGTGCGCTCCATCCGTGTCCCCAAGGGCCTTGGCCTGACAGAGTTGTATTATCGGTCGTATCCAACCGACGGTCAATATGGAAAGATGTTGTTCCGCAGACGGGTAACCCGCTTCGAAAAATTATTTCCTGCTAGTCGGCCTTGCGAAAGTTCTTAATCGCTCATCGGCGGCACAGCGGGCTTGTCCTGCTTGGTACTTTCTAATTTGCGAATGCGTTCACCCAACTCAGGTAGACGCGCATACCAGGCATATTGCTCTTTGAACCGCGCAATCGGCCGCGCAGGACAACCCCAAACGGTCTGTCCTTTGCGAATCGTTTTGCCGGTAGGAATACCCGCTTGCGCGCCGGCAATGCATCCGTCTTCGAGCCGGCAGTGATCGGCAATGCCTACCTGCCCGCCGATTAATACATCGCTGCCGATGGTGGACGATCCTGCCACTCCCGTTTGCGCTGCAATTAGCGTGCGATCGCCTACTTGAACGTTGTGCGCGATATGCACCAGGTTATCGATTTTGACTTGTGCGCCCACCCGTGTGACCTCGAGCGAACCGCGATCGATGGTCGCGTTTGCGCCGATTTCCGAATCTTCCTCAATTTCCAGCCGTCCCGCCTGCGGGAATTTCCAGTGTGTTCCCGCCTCGCTGACATACCCGAATCCATCCGCTCCGAGCACTGCGCCGGAATGCACCACCACGCGATCTCCTATCTGCACCCCCGCATACAGCGTCACGCGAGAATACAACCGGCAGCCGGATCCTATCTTCGAGCCGCGTCCCACAAAGCAAAAAGCGCCAACCTGCGTGCCTTCGCCGATGTGCACGTCGTCTTCGATCACTGCAAAGGGACCTACCGCGGCACCCGTTTCCAGTGTGGCGCTGTCCGCGATCACGGCCGTGGCATGAATTCCCTCCGCGATGGCCGCAGGTGGCGAAAGCCATGCGGCCGCTTTGGCAAATGCAAGTTTCGGCCGCGGCACCACGAGAAGCGTCTTGCCAGGGACCGGCAACGCGGCCAACGTGATCACACACCGCGCATTCGACTCCGCCGCTCGCCCAAGATGGCGAGGTGCGTCAAGATAGATCAGGTCCTCGGCGCCTGCGCGTTCCGGACTCGCTACACCGCGAATTTCCACGCCCGAATCGCCGGAAACCGTGCAGCCCAGGTAGCGTCCCAGCTCCCCAGCCGTCCGCATGGCTCCGCTTGCTCGCGTCTCTTGCGTCATCGAGCTTCTCCTTTTTTGCTACCGCGGCGCTTCATCCCGTCTGGCATTTCGTCGGGCGTTCCACCTGCCGTTTCGTCGGGCGTTTCGTCGGCCATTTCATCCGGCCTTTCATCGGGCCTTTCATGCGGCGTTTCATCCGGATAGATGGGCTTCTCCCCCGGCGGCCGGTTCCGCCACCGCCGATGCACCCAGAGCCACTGATCGGGAAACCGGCGCACATAATTCTCGATGATTTGATTGAACCGCGCGGTGTAACGCTGGATGTCCGACTGTTCGTCGTCGGTCGCTTCGAGCTCGATCTCACGCTCGTAGTGGAGGCGGTACTTGCCGGCCGATGCGTCCCAGTAGCCGTATGCCGGAACGACGGCCGCCCCGGTACGCCGCGCCAGGCGCGCGATTCCCGAGCTTGTCGCCGCCGGCACGCCAAAGAAATCGGCGAAGACCGCTTCCTCGATCGCCGTGTTTTGATCTGCGAGTATGCCAATCGTGCCGCCCTGGCTTAGAATGCGGAGCACCGGGCGCGCCGACTGATTTTTCTGTATGGGCCGGTTGCCTGAAATCCCGCGGTACTGTTCCACCAGCGCGTTCACGCGGGCGTTGTCGATCGTCCTCACCAGAAAATAGAGCGGCTCATCGTAAAGCGCGTGCGCGAACGGCATCAGCTCCCACGCGCCCATGTGCCCGGTCAGAAACAGCACGCCCTTTCCTCGCCGTTCGGCTGCGGCAAAATTCTCGAACTCCTCGAGCACAATCGTCTGCGCTATGTTTTCCCTCGTGTACTTCGGGAAACGCGCGAATTCCGCCGCCATCCACCCCAGGTTTCGCACCATTTTCCGCACCACCAGCCGGCATCGCGCTTCCGGCCACTCCGGAAATGCCAGTCGCAGATTAAACAGCGCCACCCGGCGCCACGCGGGCCGCAGTTGAAACAAAAATAAAGCCAGACCTGCGGCGCTCCATCGAGCCACACGCCGCGGCAGCGCGCCCAAAATTTTCAGCAGCGCCCAGGCTGCCACATATTCCAAACGCTCGCGCATGACGCGTCATTATGCGGGAGCGCGGATGAAACGCGCCAGTGCATGGCCGAATACACCCGAATACACCCGGATACACTAGGCGACATATGCCTGCCAGCTGCTCTCCGCGCTCCACCTGGTCCTCTCGCAAAGCACGCACCGTCGCCGTTCCCCGTTGAATGCGTTATTCCTAATCCAGCTGCGCGCACTCCCAGCAAATGCCTGACACGTGGCCATCGCCCGGACGTTGAATGTTAGACTTCCGACGGTGAGTTCCCGGCCGCCCATTCGCTCGCGATCTGCCACCCCTGCTACTGCACTCTTTCCTCTCTGGACTGTTTTCCTCGCTTTGGCTGTCGTGCTTTGTTGCGTGCTCAGCGGCCTCGGCAAGCTCGGCCTGGTCGGCCCCGACGATCCTCGCTATGCATTTATCGCCCGCGCCATGCTGCAAACCGGTGATTGGGTCACGCCGCGCTTGTATGGCCAGCCTTGGTTTGAAAAGCCGGTTTTGTACTACTGGGCTGCGGCTGCGGCATTCCGTTTTTTTGGAGTTACAGAATTTGCGGCGCGCTTGCCGTGCGCGCTGGCGGCGTTGCTGGCAACCCTGGCCATCGCCTGGGCTGCACTGCGTGCCTATGGTCGTGACAGCGCCGTGCTCGTGATGCTGTTCCTGCCCACCAGCATCGCTATCATCGCTTTCGCGCGCGCCGCCACTCCCGACATGCTATTCAGTGCCCTGCTGGCCGCTTGCGCGGCTGTCGCATTCGCCACTCTCGAGAAACCCCGTGCATCGGTAATCCTGCAGATCGCGTTCGGATCATTTCTGGGCGCGGCCACGCTCGCCAAAGGTCCAGCGGCCGTGATTCTCGCCGCGGGAGCTGTGTTCCTTTGGGCGCTTGTTTCGCGGCAATGGCGCGCAGTTCTGCAATTGATGAAACCTGCCTCGGTGATTTCTTTTTTCGTGGTCGCGCTGCCCTGGTACATTCTTTGTGCGGTGCGCAATCCCGAATTCCTCCGCATTTTTATTCTCGAGCACAACTTCGCGCGTTACCTGACGCCCGTTTTTCAGCATCCTCAACCGTTCTGGTTTTTTGGCGTCGTGATCCTGGCGGCCACAATTCCGTGGACGGGACTCCTGATCCCGCTCGCCATTGCCGCCCGGCGCAGCTATGTCGCCCGATCTTGGCCGGATTCTCCCGCCCTCTTTTTCGCCTGCTGGGCCGCGTTCCCTATGCTATTTTTTAGTTTTTCTGAGTCCAAGCTGCCTGGCTACATCCTCCCCGCTGTGCCCCCACTCGCATTTCTATTGGCGGCAGACGCGCGCCGGTACCTCGCGCATGATGCGCACGCCGGGGCGGCGGCTAATCCGCCGATCGCCAGGTGGGCGATCCCGAGTGCGGGGATAGCGCGGTGGTGGATCCTCTTGACCGTCTGTCCATTTTTCATTCTGCCGCTCGCGTCGGGCTACTGGCTCCGCCAGCTGCCGATCGAATCGGACGTCACGCGTTCGCTCGGGATGCCGTGGCTTCTCGCGTTCACCCTCAGCGGAGGCGCCCTGGCTGCCGTCCTGGCCTTAGCCCGGCATGCGCGCGCGGCTTTGATTTCCGAGGCGGTGCTCATGACCATGCTCGTCCTGAGCGTGAACGCGCGCGTCTTGCCCCAGCTCGACCCATACTTGTCCGTTCGCGCAGCTGCGCGCGAAACGCCCCTCGAGGCCCTGCGCGCACCTGGCCTCTCGGTTTTCGAGCTCAATCGGGCCTGGCATTACGGTTTTAATTTTTATCTCGACCGCGATTTACCCGAGTGGACGCCGGAAACGCAGCGGCCTGTGTGGACTTGGACCAATGCCGCGGGAGCCGCCAGTTTGGACCGCCGGGGGGTTCATTATTATGTCGTGAGGCACGTGACATCACAGGCATGGCTCGTGTGCATCGACCCGTGAAGCTTCGCCGGTGAAAAATGACGGCACGTCGTCCGGCGAGTTTGACTCGGCTGCGTTTGGCTACGGTCGCGACCTGACCTCGGGAGGCAGATTTGACAGAAAAAAACTTACGATGCGATTTTCGTACGTGCGTTTTTCCTCGTCGAGCATCCCCGCATAGTTACCATGCGCCAGCACTGCTTCTTCCTTGGGCTGCGGCGATTGCATGAAAAGATCGTGCGTCGGCTGCATCAGATCGGGCTCATCGGCGGCCTCGAGAAACAGTTTCGCCACCCCCCCCAGCCGCGACACCTGCGTCGCAAGTGCCGGAGTATAGCTGTCACGGACGTTGATCAACCGAAAACTACCCTCCGCGAAATGCCGCAGAAGCGGTAGCGACCCCAATCCATTGTGCGAAACCACCAGGTGAACCATGTCTTGTGGCCGGTTGTAGATCGATTCCACCGCGATAGCACGCACGCGCGGGTCGGACTCGGCAAACGCCATGGCCGTGTACCCGCCCATATTCGTGCCCCACAAGCCGAACCGCGTGCGATCCACATCCTCGCGTGCGGCCACCACCGCCACCGCGGCGCGCAATTCCCGAAGCTCGCGATATCCGAAGGTGGCGTAACCCGCGCCATCTCCATGGCGGTCGAAATCGAACAGAAACACGTTGTACTCGTGGTCCTGCAAGGCCGTGGCGAGCGGCAGCAGTTCCTCGCGGCTGCCGCGGTATCCCGGACACAGCAAAATCGACGGCGCCGATTTCAATCCCGGGAAAAACCAGCCGTCACGCGGGCCAATGCCCGGCACTTCATAGTTGATGGCTTCGGGCTGCCCGGGAAAGCTCGCCAGATTGATCTCTTCGCTTTTTTGGCCGGGCAAAACGATGATGTTGTAAACCACATAGCACGCGATAATCCCGGCGGCCATGACTATAAAGAAGGAAATCGCCAGTAGCGCAGCAATTAACTTGGAATACCACCGCGTGGGATAACGCAATTCAGAAAGGAGATGCATGCTCTCGCGACATACGAGGACCGAAACCGCTCCGGCCGCGCATGTTAGCACACTGCCGCGGGGCACACGCGCAGCCGATCACCGCGTGTTTCGCAGCAGGAAATGATGGGGAGCGCTATGATGGTATATATCGGGGCGCGGTGCCGTGATGTTCGGGCGGTATCGCCGACAGGGACGGAGTTCGCAACAGGGACGGTGCTTGGAACCGAGAGGACGCTCGCAACAGGCGCTCAGAATATTTCGCGGGGGGGGAATGGTCGCTGCTCACTGCTGTCGCGGCGCGTGATCCAGTGGCTTTCTTGTATATCCCGTTATGCCTATCGTAGACCTGCGGCAGTTAAATTCGCGGCAGATTGAACCGCTCCTCACGGAGGAGGCGCGGCACTGGCGCGAAGAATTGTACTGGGATTATCGCGCTTCACTCGACCTCATCAAGAAATTCGTCGACGCCAAATCGCTTGCCGGGTGTGCGGTCATGGAAAACGGCCGCGCCGCCGGCTACGCCTTTTACGTCCTCGAAGAGCACAAGGGACTGCTCGGCGGTCTTTATGTTTCGCCGGACTACCCGCAGCTCGCCGTGGCGCGCGATTTGCTTGCCAGCACTCTCGAGATGCTCCGCGCCATCCCGCACGTCGAACGCATCGAGGCGCAACTCGTGCCCTTCGGCTGCGAATTCGATCAAGCCCTGGCGCAACAGGGGTTTCGGTTATTTCCGCGGCAGTTCATGCTGCTCGACCTACAGCATGCCAATGGAAATTCATCAAAAGAACCCGTTACGCCCGGGCCGGGAATGTCCCTCGGCTTGACGCTCGAGCGCTGGGACAATCGCTATTTTGCGGCGTGTGCGCGGCTGATTCATTTGTCCTACGCCAGTCACATGGATGGCCAGATCAACGATCAGTACCGCAGCGAAGCGGGCGCATTGAAGTTCCTCAAAAATATCATCGTGCTGCCCGGTTGCGGCCAGTTTCAGGAACAAGCGTCGTTCGTGCTCCGCGCGCCTTACACCGACGAATTGCTGGGCGTCGTGCTCACCTCGGCGGTGGCTCCCAGGGTCGGCCACACCACCCAGATCTGCGTCTTGCCCGGCTACCAGGGACGCGGCCTGGGACGTCGCTTGATTGCCGCTACCATTGCCGCGCTGCGTGCGCGGAATTTCACGGGACTTTCGCTGACCGTCACCACCGCAAATCAGCCCGCCGTGAATCTCTACCAGCAGATCGGATTCAAACGCATTAAGCCGTTTACCGCTGGCGTCTGGAAGCCCGCTGAATTCCGCTGAACCGGATGGCGCGGATCAAGGTGCGCACGTGGCTCACCCGCGCGACGGGTATTTATCGCGAATAACACATCCACTGTTCCCGTTCATTCAGCACGAACTCCTGCCCGCCGAGCTTCCCTGTCCAACTTCCTTGTCCAGCTCCGTGTCCGCCGGACTGCTTTCCTTTATCGGAATCGTGGCTCGCACGACGGTCCCTTTTTCGGAGGTAAGCACATCGAGTTGTCCACCCAGTTGCCGCAGCCGTTCTTCCATGCCTCGCAAGCCGACTCCCCACGAGGCTTTCCAACTGGAGCCAGACTGCTGGAGAACCTCTGGCGGCGCTCCTTTTCCATGGTCCCTTATTTCCATGATCACCACCCCGTCGCGCCGTGCTAACTGAATATCCGCGGTCGCGCTTCCAGAGTGTCTGTGCACATTCGTTAACGCCTCCTGGAGAACACGAAACAGTGCGAGTTCCGCATCACGCCCCAGACGTCCAAAATCACTGGAAAACTCAAAAGTGGTTTTGATCCCACTGCGGTGCGAGAACCCGTCCAGGTACCAGGGTATGGCCGACTTCAATCCCACCTCTTCCAGCATCGGCGGATACAGCAGGTACGAAATCGTGCGGACTTCCTTGACGCATTCGGTTAGCAGATCGGTACACTGCTCGAGCTCCATGCTGATCTCAGAGGCAGCATCCGCCTGTGAGGATTGCAGTGCATCCAGCCGCATCTTCAAGACCCCGAGATATTGCCCCAGGCTGTCATGCATATCCCTGCCAATACGTTGCCGTTCTTCGTCCTGCGTCCGCAGCAGGTGGAGAGATAACCGCCGCATCGATTCCTCAGACTCGAGCAACTTCTGCTGAATCTCGGTTCTCTCCGCGATCTCTCTCCGCAACGCGTGCTGCGCTTGCATGCGCTCGGTGACATCGCGAGTCACCTTGCTGAAGCCTAAAAGCTTGCCGGCAGGATCGCGGCGAGCGGTAATCACCACATTGGCCCACAATTTCGAACCATCTTTACGGATTCGCCAGCCCTCTTGTTCCGCATGGCCTTTGGCGGCGGCGATATTCAATGAGTTTTGTGGCTTTCCGGAGCTCCTGTCTTCGGGGGTGTAGAAACATGAAAAATGCTTTCCCAGAATCTCCGCGGATGTATAGCCCTTGATGCGCTCGGCCCCCGCGTTCCAACTGGTAATATGGCCGTTCTGGTCCAGCATGTACATCGCGTAATCGAAAACTCCCTCGACCATCAACCGGAAACGTTCCTCGGTTTGCCGCGAAATTTCCTCCACGTGACGCCGCCGCACCAAGTTGATCTGTAGAGCGATCGCGGCGGCCGCCAAAAGAACGAAGGCCGTCAGCGTAGCCAGCAAAATCAGCGCATTGGAATTGTGGTTGGAGAGTTTCGAGTCGGCGGTTCGTTTCTGCAACAATTCAAGTTCTTCGCCCTCCATTTCTCCGATGACTTGGCGCGTGGCATTATTCGCGTCTCCTGATAGGTTTGTCGAAGGACTGCAATTTCCCCGGTACCAGCCGCTGGGCTGCAGGCACATCCATTTCCTGTTGAAATGCAGCCATGCTGGAACTCATCCGCGATTGCAGGGTCGCAAACCTGCGTACCTGGTTTGGATTGTCGGCGAATAACTGATGGAGGTTCCCCAGGGTCGTTGCAAAGATCGTTGCTGAACGGCGGTAGGTTTCGAGATCGTCAGCATTGCCGCTGATGGCAAATCGCTGCGCAGACGCGTCGGCCCGGTTCAAATTGTTTCGCAATAGGGTTAACTGCTGGAGTGCATCGTAGGTGTGCGAAACCCAGGCGGCATCGCTCGCGAATCTCCGAGAAGCGCGATACTGGAACAGGCCCAGCAGCGTGACGCTGACAAGCGCCAAGCCGCAGACCACCATGAACTTCCTATCAGCGGATAAATTCAACGCCGGTTAGATCCTGCCGATATCGGCACTTTTGTACCCATCCCATAACATACGCACGTCGCGCACATCTAGATATGATGCAACACGAGCTGGGTGTGAGTCCTAACAAAATGCTGGGTACCCTGTTGGGAAAGCGCCCGTTCCATGCTGCGCGTATCGGAAGAAACCCAGCGGCTGTTCTCCGGGATACGGTCTTTGGGCGCGAGAACGCGGTATTCTAGGCCGGATGGTAATGGGCCGAACGGCCCCCGCAAGGATTGTCAATGCGCCTGCTTATTGAGCCATGCCGTCGAGCCATGCTATCGGGCCATGCTATCGGGGCTTTCAAAACCGGCCCCGGCAGGGGTGGCGCTACTTTCGCGTGCGGTCGCTCAGCAGGCCCTTCAACTCGGCCATGAATTCCTTCACGTCCTTGAAATCGAGATACACCGACGCAAAGCGCACATAGGCCACTTTGTCGAGCTTTTTCAAGCGCGTCATCAGCAGCCCCCCAATTTCCGTGGTCGTTTGCTCGCGCTCAGGCGACTCGTGCACGAAACGCTCGACTTCATCTACCAGCGCCTCGAGTTTTTGCGTCGCCACCGGCCGCTTCTCGCAGGATTTGAGCAGGCCTTGCAAAATCTTTTGGCGGTCGAAGCGTTCACGGCGGCCATCTTTCTTGATGACCATGTAGGGGATTTCGTCGATACGTTCGTAGGTGGTGAAGCGGCGCGCACACTTCAAACATTCGCGCCGGCGCCGGATCAGGTCGCCGGTGCGCCCTTCCCGCGAATCGATGACCTTGTCGTCGGAAAAAGAGCAGAACGGGCATTTCACTTCTCGGATTCTCCCCTGCCGTTCGCCCCTCGGGCGACCGCCTCAGCGGGAGCATCCGCCAGTGCACTGACGTGCCCTCCGGCTTTTTCGGCTTCGGCCTCCGCGCGCGCCAGCCGCCGCAAATCGCCCATCGACCAGCCCTCGCGAATCAGCAGGGGGATCCCGGCCACGCAACTCATGCCAAAGGTGATCAACCACAGCACAATCGCCGCCGCCGCGGCCGGTTCCTGTTCTACTCCAAAGACTTGCGTGAACGCAACGAAGCTCAAAACCTGTGTGCCGCCACCCACGCCGGGCAACTGCACCGTCGAGCCCACCAGCGTGAAGATGAGCACCAGCATGGCGCCGCGGAAGTCAATCTCCGCCAGCCGCCCGCCGAAGCCGTGTGCAATCCAGAAATACACGACAATGACGACGAACCAGTGCGCGGCGGAATAAAACGACGCGGCGGCTAAATCGCCGAAGGTGCGAATGGACTGAAGCCCTTCGCTGAATCCGCCGAACTGAACGGCGAAACGCCGCCGCCAGCCAGCCGCTGTGCGCCAACGAGCCAGCCGCCGCTCGAGCGCGCCGGCGCCGTGCAGACGGAAATAAACCACCAGCGCGATGAGCGCAACCAGCACGGCCATCAGCGCACCACCAACGGCGCGAAATTTGGCTTCCCACACGGCGCCATCCACCGTCGCCAGCAAGCGCGAAGGCAAAAGCAGGCTCAACCCCACCAGCACGGCGGTCGCCCCAATGTCGAACAGACGCTCGAGCAGCCAGATGCCGAACATGCTGGAAACCGGGAAGCGGCATTTCCGTGCGATCAATAGCGGCCGGACCGGTTCACCCGCGCGTCCCAGAAGCAGTATTCCGGAATAGCCCATCAGCGTTGCGCTGTAGATGCTAAGAAACGCGCACGGGCCGAGCGAGCGGCAAAATCGCTTCCAGCGGAGAGACCGAATGGCGTATGCGACGAACATCGCTGCGCTCGACAACAGCAGGTAGCTCGGCCGCGCGCGCACTACTGCCTGCACGAGGCGTGCCCAGCTGAATTGTTTGTGGATTGCGCCGCGCGAATAGTAGATCAGCGCCACCAATACGGCGAGCGCAACAATCGCGAACAGAAGTTTTCGCCACGAACCCCTCATTCGCCGGCGAGCGTAACCGCGCGGCTCGACGGGTGTCAAGCAGGCGGACGGGTTCAAAGCGACCGCCGATGCCTCATCGCGCAACCAGCCGCTCCAACACCTCGAAGAAACCGGGATAAGAAATTGCCACGCAATCGGCATCGCGAATGACCGTGGGTCCAGCGGCCCCGAGCGCCGCCACCGCGAAAGCCATGGCCATGCGATGGTCGCTGTGCGGATCGAGTTCGGCGCCACGCAGGTGGCCCCCCGCATGGTCCCCCCCCAAACCCACCCCACGGCCCCCTCCACAACCTTCGACCCGCAAACCGTCGGGCCGCTCCTCGACCGCAGCACCCATCCG
>Ga0182024_10021366_pt1 | contig 11750 bp, 19 predicted proteins | sample P32metaG_FD_120480 | JGI IMG/M metagenome (GOLD analysis project Ga0182024, IMG submission 120480) | Permafrost microbial communities from Stordalen Mire, Sweden - P3-2 metaG (Illumina Assembly) | ecosystem: Environmental > Terrestrial > Soil > Wetlands > Permafrost | place: Sweden: Stordalen... | reverse complement strand
TCCCCCTCCCGGCACCATCACTTTTGATTTCAGTTACTTAGGTTGCTGAACCCCCGCATCCTACCGCCTTCCGACCGTTTGCCCCATGCTTGCTGTGGTCCCTGCTGGGGGAACCGCATGGCAAACCGCAAGGCAAGCATCTGGACGTATAAGAAGGTGGACGGCAAGTGGCGCTACTGCAAGCCGCTGATCGGTCGGAACAACAAGATCAAACCGGAACCGGGAGTCGCCTACTACATCCGCTGGCGTGACGGCGGCAAGACCGTCTGGCGCAAGTGCAGCAGCGCCGCTGACGCCACAGTCGCGTGTGAGCGTCAGGAAGCCTACCTGAACGCCTACGCGCACGGACTCACACTGGCACAGACCGAACGTGTTGACCAACCGCCGTTGATGAGCACTGCGCTTCCGTTGTATCTGGAAGAATACCGCCTGTCCCATCGCAAGGAATCTCACGCATTGATGAAGCACACGCTGGAAGAGTTTCACGGCTGGTGCAGGAAGAACATCTTAGCGAAGATCAGCCGTGTTGATCTGCTTCGTTACCGCGCCTACTGTATGGACTCGCTGAAGAACTCCGCACGCACGGCGGCGAATAAGATGCTTCGCGTGAACCAGTTTTTAAGGCATGTGCTTCAGCTTCCCGAAGGCAAAGGCCCGGTCACGGTGAAGGACGCGAAGTTCACGGAACTCGAACCGACCGTGTACACCGACGACGAGTTGAAGGCATTCTTTGACAACTGCACGTCGTTTCAGTTTGCGGTCTTCAAAACGTATCTGATGAGTGGTCTGCGCAAGGCGGAACTAGAGAACTTGCAATGGACGGACGTGGACCTGAAGGCTGGCACGATCAGCGTCAACGCCAAGCCGGATTGGGAACCTAAGACGTGGGAAGAACGGACCATCGAGATTCCTGACGAACTCGTGACGATCCTGACCGAACTCCCGCATCGCGGGAAGCTGGTCTTCGCCAACAGCAGCGGCAATCGTTACACACATTCGTGGGATGACGCCAAGAAGATCGGCGAGAAGGCGAAGATTACAGACTGTCATCCGCACAAGTTCAGAAGCACCTTCGCAACGCGAACGTTGCAGCACGCCGATCTGAAAACTGTTCAGGCTTTGTTGGGACACCATGACATCGAGTCCACGATGAGATACTTGGCGCGTGCGTCGTCCAAAAAGACGCGGGAAAAGGTCAACGCGGTTTGGGCTTAGACTGTTCTGCCCGGTCCTTCACCGTCGTCGTAGACTGGTGCGTAATTGGACGCGAGTGAACGATAGTCTGGTGGACGTTCTTTCTCTTTACCGACGTGAAGTAGAACCTGAGTGGTGACACCGCGCTGCAATAGCCAGTCTTGAAGCTGCTCAGCCATCTTTCGATTCATCCACGAGATGCAATAGTCCTCATTGAGATAGACCCGCATCGGAGCCTCTTGCTTTCCCTCAGGCATGTTCAAGTTCTTGATGTTGGCAATCTCTTTGAACCGTGCCTCGCCGCAAGTCTGCGTCCGTAGGACGGTGACCAAACCGCCAGAGCGCGTCGTGGCGCTATTCACCCACCAACCCTTCAACTCGTCCGGCTTGAGAACACGAAGCGTATAGCCCATGAGGTACGGGTTCTCGGGTGGAGTGACAAACGGCGCGAGATTGTCAGCTTCCGCACCTGTCGGCTCTGGTGCCAAGATGATTTCCTTTTCAGTGTGAGGATGCTGTTCTACCTCACCGGGAGCAATAATCTCAAGACCCAATGCAATCGCGAGAGGAATGGCTAAAATTTTGTTTTTCATTAGCCCTTCATACGCACGTACTGCCCATTCTCAAGCGTCATCACTTTCCTCCTGCGGCAGCGCTATTCGCCTTTTTCTCTGTGTGCGGTTTGTTACGGTTGGATGTGGCACCCTGCCGATAACCGGACGATGCAGCTCGACACAGGCGGGACACCTATCTCACGACAGTTCTCAGACCTTGTGGGCATATCGAGCCAGCCGTTCGAGCACGAGGCTTTGAGATTCTCGGCGGCGATGTCAGTTGCTAGTCTAACAGCTTCATCATAGGTCTCGGCAGTTGCCGAGCCTGTGCCGCTAACGCTCCGTATTGTCTCGGCGTACACTGCAACGCACAGTCCCACCAGAATGACGGCTCCAAGTATTGGTCTCTTCATCACCGACCTGCTTTCGCGGCTGCGGATTGACGTTCTACCGCATCCAGCGCCTTAGCGATTTCCTTGAGCGCGTCCACAATTGCTTTGACTGCATTCTCCGTATCCGTTTCCTTCAAAGCCAATTCAACCGTGTTGATCTTGCTTCGTACAGCGTCGCCAACTGACATAAAAAGCCTCCTGCGGTCACGATAAGGGAGCAGCGCTGGGGCGGGAAAGTTACCGTGGTTACCATTCACAGTCCTCGGCATGGTGCCGCTTAGGCTGATCGCTGTTGCGTAATCCCTCGAAGACACCGCATTACTTTCGGTCTCTACCCTGTTTTTCTCCGTCAAGGTAACGTGAGAAGGAATATCTGACCCGGTCAGGGTGCTTCCCCTCAAAATCTTGGGTTGGGGTGGCGTAATACTCCGGGCGTAGCAAACGCAGAGAGAGAAAAATGAAACCAATTGTTGCAATTCTTATGATGATGGCTTTGATGGTCGGATGCGGCAATCCGCCTAATCACACAAACCCGATGACGCCAGCCGTCACTACCCTGAATGGGGTGGGGGGCGTTGAGATGGCCTTGGGGTGGCAAACACAAATGACCCCTTGGGAGACGCCGGGAAATCAAAATGTCTTGACGCCTCTGACATGGACATCTTCTGATCCTAATGTTGCAATCGTAGTCGGAATGCCTGCAACCGGAGGAACGGGTGCGTACTCGATAGTGACGGGCGTTTCTGCTGGGACTTCGACGGTTACCGCCACAACCGGAACCCTATCCGCTACGGGTACGGTCACCGTTTCAGGGGTTTCCAATCCCCCACAACCTGATACCTGTCTCTTCTCAGTTAGCGTGTTTTCGAGCAACCCTACTATCTCGGTAAACGGTGCTCCCGCAACCGTGGTAGCAATGCCTATGGGAATGAATGGTGGAGTTGGAGCCTTGGAATTCTTGTCGGATGTGACGTTCTCCTTTACGGCGAGTCCGTCGAATCTCGTGACTCTGATTCCTGTGACCCCGACTAATAGTAGTACGAACGCTGCATCTGCGTCCGTAACTGGCCTTGCACCCGGACAGGTAAGTATCAGTGCGCAAGCATCGGGATTGAGTGTATGCCCCACTTCCACTTCATCGAATTTCCCTCCGGTAACAATAAACGTCCTACCACAGTAGGATGTGTGCGGCGACGGCGACAAAATAGGTTGATTAAGCTGCCTTGCGCTTGCGGGGCACGATCACAGTTGATCCAGCAGCCAGAAGTTTTCTCGCGGAGTGGAACCAAACTGGCTTGCGCCCATCCGTTTCCACTTCTTATCGTAATAATCGAGTAGCAGGTTGATGTAGCGGCGACGGAGATCGTACTGGTTGCCTGTCTCATCCACCACAGTCGCGTTGCTGAAGGTTGCTGTGCGTGGGGTGCCGGGTGGATGGGCGTGCGCACGAAGTCGGACGACTTCTCCGTCTATGTCGTCGTCAAGCATCCGTTCCACGACGATGTAGACCATCTCACCTGTGGGGCTTTCCAACATCCGCATGGTTATCGGCTTGGGATTTGGCATCCAGAAAGTATAGCTAACTCGTTGAGTCTGTCGGCGTAGAATCTATGCCACTCGCACCTTAAGGAGGTCAGTTTGATCTGCTCTCATGTGATGTTCGTAGTTCACTATCTGCTACATCTTCTCGTTGAGAAATGGTTCGACATCGTGCTTGCGTTTGTCGGAACGCTTTTCGGCTATTGGTCAGCAGTAGCTTACTCCGTGCGGGCGGCGGCAATGGTGGATGATCGTTTTGCGTAACACGCTTCACCCTTGGTTCAGGCGGCGGGTGCTGAATGGCGCGTCGAGTCCCTATCATCCCTATCCCGCCAGTTCACGATGATGTATTTCTTCGTATAGAGCTTCTCGATTTTGCGACCGTTGCAAAGGTCGCTCAAAACCGAGTCGGCAGTGTCTTCGGATACGTCGAATTCTGCCGCCAATTCGATGGCATCACCGTGCCAGATGCCGTCCTGATCCGCGCCCTGCCAAATGAAATGGAAAGCTGGCTCCCAATCGAAATACCTCTTGCGTTTCACCGCGCCCCCCTGTGGCGAGACGGACTGCCCGCGCCTCTGGGTCGCCGAACGTTGAACTCTACCGCGACTTGGTAAACAAGCCATCGTGAGCAGGCGAGCAGGTCCGCGATCTGCTGGTAGGACAAGCCGGGATTGGCGACGATCACGTCCCTAATCGCCGCATGCGCCTTTTCGGTGCTTACCTTCCTGAGAACACGGATGCCGACAACTTCGGCAGTTGCTTGCTTGATGTCCTCGTACCGTCCCATACGCCCTCTCAGATGGATCGCGAATTACTTTTTCAAACTCGTTCGCGATCCTTGGCGCACGAAAACGCCAACAACAATGGCACTTTCGCGATTCCCGCCGCGAGTTGAAAGAAAGAAATCTGACTTCAAGAACTGCCTTTAGAAGGTGATCCATGACAAGCATGCATGAACAATCGAGATTTGCCGCTTGTCACGGTATTTAGTCAGTGGTGGTTCTCGCAAGAGATCAAAGCGCGGGGACTGGCTAACGTTGTCTATGCCGCCAGTCCCCGGAACGCTTCCACCAGCGCCTCACCAGCGTGAATCAGGCATGGACGAGAAGGCATAGACCAAATGTCTAAAGAAGCATACGCCAAGGCGCAAGAAATCAAAGCCGCCAATCCTGACCTGTTCCCACCACAGGACAAGTCTCTCGCGTGGAAGATCACCGATTCCAGCCTTTACGACTGGAATCCAACAGCGCGGTTCCTATTAACTCAACTCGCCGTCTTAAGCATGGACGAGGACAGCAACTATCCAGAAGACGCGCCGGACAACTTCAAAGCCGACAAAAAAGGTTGGTGTTGGATGACCCAAGCCAAACTCGCGCTGAAGGTTGGAGTCCATGACTCTACCATCTATCGTTGGATTAAGCGGTTCCGCGAGGACGGCGTTATAAAGTATCGCGATTGGCGCGATGACAACACGACTATGCACGCGGAGTACAAGGTGGTGGAGTCCGTCATTGACGCCAACCAGCGTCCCAGCCAACGTGCCGACGTGGAACGCCCACCGCGCTACAAAGAAGGAAGCCGTAAAGGAACCGCCAAAAAACAAGCACGTAGCAAAGGCGGAACCTTCATGAAAGTCGTGGAAGACGATGAGTAGACCAACAAGCAACTCAACGGTGACCAACAAGCACCTGAACGGCGACCAACAAGCACCTGAACGGCTAGCAACAAGCAACTCAACGGTGATACCAACAAGCAACTCAACGGTGACCAACCGTTCAGGTGACGGTGTATGTAGTTCTTCATTATGTATTAAACCTTTCATAGAGTTGTGCATGTCGTTGTACATCCAGAGGGCATCTAGTAGCGGCGTGCCGCCGCGACTAGCGTTTGATGTAGACGTCTACCTCAACAACCTAAGAACTCTGGGAGATAGACCATGAGACTTAGGAAACAGGGTGTAGTGGTTACGTTGCCAGAAGATAAACCTGTTGGCTTGGAGATTGAGGCAAGGGAGTTTCTGGCAAAAGAGAAGCAACGGCTACAAGCCGACCGCGCTCGCCGTGCGGCGATCCCCGTCCCGAACTGGAAGTGCTATCCCGAAGCCTTCGCTGGTCGGGTGGACGAACACGGTAACTGGTTGCCGGGAGTCAGCACATATCTCCCTAAGTGCAAGGTGTGTGGTGGGACGCTGCACAAGAACGAGAACCACGTCTGTGATGGCTTCGTGCCGAAGTACGAGGACTTCTCGCCTGAACGCCTCGCAAGACTGGAACAACGCCGCCAAGACATCCACGCTGCCAGAATCAGACCGAAAGGCATCTGGTGTGGTGGATGCGATGCGTTGATTGAGTCCGAGGATGACGCCAGATGGCACGACGAACACTGTGGGGAGGGATCGGTGGTTGACCACCGTGCTATCAATGGCGATGAGGACGACCTAAGCGGCTACGAAGACGAACCAGAAGACGACTACTGCGAAGGTGATGACGATGGATACGATTGCGACTGAATTTCCGATAGAGATCGCGGAAGCCGAGTGGCGGTCAAGCGTGGGTATCGTCCGTCGGGCGAATAACACGCCGCTGTAGCTTCGGGTGCTACAATTCCCGGCGTGACGCGCCCGCAGGAACGGCAGCTCGCGATCTTGAAACTTCTCGCATCCCATCCCGATGGTCTGACCAACGCCGACATCGCCGCCAAACTCGGTCTCTCCTATCGCGACGTGGAGCGGAACACCTGTGAGCTGCACCGACGCAACAAACTGCGAAAGAACGGTCTTGGTGCGCACGACCGGATTCTCTGGTGCTCCAAAGTGCGCCGCCGATCTTAGTTCGTAAAAAGTTCGCCCTGCACACCTTTCCGCAGCTCGCAAGCTATTCATTCCACCCGGCTTAAAAGTGGACGTTTTTCACTTTTCGCCCGTTTACTACTAGCAACCGGACATCATCCGGCATAGGAGAAAAGTATGTCAGAAGTAAATAGCCCAGAAGTAAACAAATCTGGCGAAGTGACTTCGCTAGAGTTGTCCGCCCTAGGTGCGAATCCATTCGTTGGACTCGCTGACTACAACCCAGAAACTCAGACGGACGAAAACCTTATCAAAATCTCGATGAAAGCTGGACGCTCGTTCGCGTCCCAGTTCGAGATTGTCGGCCCGTTCGTGCTTGAGTTGAAATACAACCGCTTCAAAGTGCAAGCACGCAAAAAAGGAGTACAACTCAGCGTTGACGGTCGCATGATGTATTGGCATGAGTTTCTTGCTGAGTACTTCGATGTTACGGCGCGGCACTTTCAGCAGCTTGAGAAGCAGTTGCGCGAATGTAACAAGCCGGAAGACGATAGGGATGACCAGCCCAAGCAGGCTCGCCCCATTCGCATAGCACAAGTCAACCAGCTTGTGGTGTGCATGGACGTTGACGGCGGTTCCGAATACGTCTATGAAGGCGGCGGCAAGCTGAAACGCACGGATACGCCGTCCGCCAACCAACAGGACGCGGCGCTCAAAGAAATCAGCGAAGCAACAGCGGCGCTGAAAGAAAAGTGCAAAGCGATGAAAGCGAAGCGCTGGTTCAAAGTCGGTGCGGATTCACGCACGCTGTCTATCGGCAGCAAGCGTGACCGCCGCAAAGAAGCTGTTACGGTGTAATCCCCAAAAGCGACTGGCGTCGGCCGCGTCAGTCGCTTTGTTTTTTCATTGCATATTGCGAATCACGATTACGACCGCCACTTCAACCATCGTCCGTCTCCCATCTTGCATTGCCCTCGTCCCAAAGGATTTCCTTGCGAGAAATTCTGAGAACGTTTCGGTTCCACAGCCGGACATGCACATGCCTATCGTTCACGTGCTCAACCAGTGCAATGCCCCGACCGAGGATCGCCACGCGGTCGCCACGCTTGATGCGACGTTCCTGTTGACGGACCGCGTACCAAGTCTTGCACCGCTGAACGAGCAGGTCGAGTGTCGCTGCCTCATAACCAGAACCCTTTACCCACAACGGCATATTTCCTTCTCTGCCTATCAGGTGGATGTCGCAGCCGAATGCCGCCAACGTCTTGAGGCGTGGTTCCAGCATGCTCATGCTGACGGGCAACATCTCAAGCGGCAGGAAGAAGTTCTTCGGGCAGGCGTATTGGGCACGCCATCCTAGTTCATGCTCCACGACGGTGCCCCAGAGATAGACTTCGCCATGTATGCCGAACCCGGCGTAGCCAGCCGTTCGAAGATCTGCGTGGCTCTTCGCTGCGTAGATGCCGCAGGTGCAGTTCATCTCCGGCGCTTCGTGGAAATGATGCGCTGTCCTACGGACGGATGCCCTGCACGACGCCGCCAGCGGTCGACTCGGATGCCACGGCTCCCCGGAGAGCGACCTCAACCCATTAGCGTCCAACTGCCACGCACGATAGGCGACAACTGGCGAAATGTAATCCGGCACTCTCATCGCTTGGCTGGCACCTGTTCGGGCTCCGGTTCTGGCTGAGAGGCTGGCTCTGGCTCAGGCTGCTTCTGCGGATCACTCACTGGAAGTTCCAGCGGCTCTATCACAATCGTCCGAAGGGGCTCACCGATTTGCATATTGATTTTCTCCGTCAAGTTCAGGATTTCCCTTTGGTGGATGACAGACTGCATCGGCGTGCGCGGCAGAGCCTTGCTTCGTGAACACGCCGTCACAGATCAAACACTGCCGCATGTCCTGACTGAGGGCGATGAATACCTTGCCGATCACTTCGTCGTTTCGCGACCGTTGCATCGTGACTGCCTTGGATACAGTGGTCATCGTTTCGTTGAATATCCTGAGAGACCCAAGCAGGGACGGTCCTTTTTTCGTTTGCCCGCTGCCCGCAGCAGCCGTTTACGGAAATGCGAATAGGCGAATCTCATCATCTTGAGGTCGCCACTACGATCCCGCCACTCATCCATGAACGCTGCGATCAATCGGTTCTCGGCAGCTTCAAGCTCCCGCATCAGTGCAAAGCTGCGGTTCTCCTCGGCGTCCCACTGCTTTTCAAGCTCCACAAAAACCAACTGCGCCTCGCGCATCTCGATGTCATCCGTCACATGTCCCCCTGAGTCCGCTGGTCACGATTCCATAGATTCGTCACCAACGTGTCTCCGCTGAACCCGGTTGCGCCATTTCAACAACTTGGGGTTGCGGCAGCATGGAGCCTTTGTCACCAGCGCGTGATCTGTTTACCAGTTTGCAAACTAGACTGCGGGAAACGCCCCACTTCTTGGCTACAGCCGTAAGAGTCATGCCTCTCAGCCTGTCGCGGACGATGGCTGGACGATCTATGTTCATCGGGGCGCGTCCGATCCGCACACCGTCGAGCTTCGCTCGGCGCATGCCAGCCAACACGCGCTCGCGTATCAAGTCCGATTCCAGTTCGGCGATTGAGCCAATGAGCGTCAAGAACAGTCTCCCCATTGGTCCGCTCGTATCCACGTTTTCTCGCCGGGAGATGAAGACGACACCCAGACTGTCGAACTCGTCCATCACTTGAAGAAAGTGCTTCACACTTCGTGCGACTCGGTCGAACGCGGCGACGAGCACGACGGAGAATTTCTTCCGCCGCGCATCCGCGATGAGCGCGTCGAGACCGGGGCGTCTCGCTCTCTTCCCGGAGACTCCACTGTCGCGATACTCCCCGACGACCTCATAGCCACGCTGCACGGCAAGCTCGCGGAGATCATAAAGCTGCGATTCGACGTGCTGGTCGGTGGTGCTCACTCTCACGTAGATGGCGGCTGACTTCATTGTGCGGAGTCCTCCCTTGGTCGTTAGCCCTTGGATTGAGCCGGATTGTGTTTGTGTTCGTTAGCGCGTCGGCGCAGCCGATCCGCAGCCGCAAGGCAGATCGTTAATTCGGGGGCGAAAATGTTCAAGCGTGCCCCAACCTCATCGTCCAGCAGCTCTCCGATTTCGCAGTCGTTCAGCTTGCACAGGCGCTTTGTCAGCTCACCTGAAATTAGTAAGGCGGCTGCGAAACGCTCCACCGGGTTCGTTGAGCACAATCGCTGCCGCTGCTGTTGGATTAGTTGGCGGATCGTCAGGTTCAGTCCCTCTAGTCTTGGTATACGGGCGTTTTGGAAAAATCGTCCAGAAAGCAGAGTGCGTGTTACCGAAGATTTCCGCCAAGAACCAGACGAATTTTCCGAGTCGCCCGTATACATAGACATGGGCCGAAGCGGCGAAGTGAACGACACAATCGAGTGTCCGCTGTGTTGCGGTGCGGGCGAACTGAAGCGTGCTGAGATTTTGGATCGCCTAGGAGTGAAGGACTTCGCACGTGTCGCGCAACTTTCTGCGGAAGAAGCCTTCCGCCTGCTCCAGAACAAGCATGACCGTGAGCACCAGACCGTATGGTCCCGTTTCGAAACGGAATTGGCGAAGAGAACCGCAGAGATCAGAGATCGCCACAAGGATGAACTGCGTTCAGCTCATTCCGACAGGGACGATCTTATCCGCCGGGTCGAAGATTGTCTGCGGGAAGTTGCGCAGTTCCGTGGAAGGAACCAAGAGTTAGAAGCGGAGATGGCAAAAGTCGCCCGCGTTGGCAAGCGCGAGGAGACCAACTTCGAGGAAGAGGCGCGGACATGGGCAGGGATCGTCGTTAGCGAGAAGCTGCCGCGCAACGGAGATTTCATCTTGGCTTTCCGCGATCCCAGCGGCGCTCCGCTGGAGCCGTGCATTCTCGTGGACAACAAGGACAAGGCGAGCGTCACCGAAGGCGATGTAAAAAAGTTAATCCGCGACTGCAAGGAGCGTCGCACCCCCGTCGGGATCATCGTTGCGAGAGAGCAATCCCAACTTCGGCAGCTTGACCGCGAACAGCGGTGGGGACAGCAGGACGGAGTTTGGGTTCTGCGTACGACCCGGAACTGGCTGCCGCGAGACCTAGAAGTTCTCAAGCCCGTTTTCGAGCGCATGAGAACGGAGGGACCAAACTTTCTCCAGCGGAACTCCGTGCTGGCAGGAGAAATCCGCCGCACGTTCGTTGATCTGGACGACATCGAAAAAGAGTTAAAGAAGGCGGCGAAGGCAATCGACGCCGTGTCCGATCTGACTGCGAAGTATCGGAGTCGGTTGCAGGTGCTTTGCGAGAACGCCGCGCAGCCTTCGCGTTGCGAAACGGCTGGCGCGTCGTGACGTCGGAAAACGGATACACAAGAGAGGGATGATGGAATTCATGAAGGGAATCATGCGATTCCTGATTCGGATGGTCGTGCTGAACATCGTGCTGGTGCCGTTGATGGCGCTGGCTCCGTTGGCGTTCGTGACTCTTCCTTTCGTCGCCATCTACAAAAGCCCATACGCCAACTTCGCGGGATTGGGCGAGATGTTGTTTGTCATCGGACCGCTGTCGTGCGCGTTCTACATGCTTTTCGTCGTCCACTACCCTGCGGTTCACCGGGCGCGTCTTGAGGGTCGGCTGGCGACTTGGCGCGAGAGCGAGGGCGGAATAGTCCACACCGTATTGAAGTCCTGCGCTTACATGTTCGGCTCTCTTTTCGCCTCGTTCGTCGCGGAATTCCTGTATCTCGCAGCTTGGCACCTGCCGAACGGCAGCCCTGCTCTGCTGTACGTCTGGTTCGCGGCATATCCGTTCGTGACGTTTTCACCGATTCTCCTCTTGCTGGTTGTCCGGGTGCCGCGCTGATATGAAAATCTCCAAAAGCAAATTCTGCGCCGGGGCGCAATGTTTGAAGCGCCTTTATCTGCTCGTCCATGAACCGAAACTCGCTGAACAGCCGAGTGCTGCCGTTCAAGCAATCATGCAACAGGGGCACGAAGTCGGGATGCTTGCCCGCCAGTTGTTTCCGGGCGGCGTCGAAGTCCGCAGCTACCGTGGTCTCGATCAGGCAATTCGTGCCACGCGAGAGCTAGTCACGAACCACGAAATTCCCGCGATCTTCGAGGGAGTCTTCGAGCATGGCGGCGTGCTCGTGAAAGTGGACATCTTGCAGCGCCGCAGGGACAAGCGCTGGCGTCTGATCGAGGTCAAGTCCAGCACTTCCGTAAAGGAAGAGCACCTTGATGACGTGGCGATTCAGTATCGTGTGCTCTCTCGC
>Ga0182024_10021365_pt1 | contig 11751 bp, 7 predicted proteins | sample P32metaG_FD_120480 | JGI IMG/M metagenome (GOLD analysis project Ga0182024, IMG submission 120480) | Permafrost microbial communities from Stordalen Mire, Sweden - P3-2 metaG (Illumina Assembly) | ecosystem: Environmental > Terrestrial > Soil > Wetlands > Permafrost | place: Sweden: Stordalen... | reverse complement strand
GGTTGAGCATAATGGCGGACGCTTTAATCTGATGGGCGTGGATTATCAGCGCGACCATATGACTAGCGGCGAGCGCACAGGGCCCATGCTTTCAGAAATCGAGCGTCTTATTCGGCGCGACATACCGAATGTGCTGCTGTCGCATAATCCAAATTCGTTTCATCGGGCGGCTGAGTTGGGAATTGAGCTGAGCCTGGCGGGGCATACGCATGGTGGGCAGGTGAAGGTTGAGATTGTGGATCACAGCGTCAGTCCAGCGCGTCTGATTTCGCCATTTGTGGCGGGGCTGTATCGGCTGCCGATGGCTCAGGGGAATGGCGCGTCTGCTGGCAACGGTTTGCAGAAAGCTGCGCTTTATGTGAATCGCGGGCTGGGGACTTTTGGATTTCCGGTGCGGATTGGGGTGCCTCCGGAGATTACGTTGTTGACGTTAAGGCGGGCGTAGCCTGGTTGGAGGTGGTCCGTCGTCCTTCAGCGGCTGAAGCCGTCGAAATTTAGCGTCCTAAATCGCAGCGGTGAACCGCTGCGCCACCCAAAACAAACGTTCCCGCAGAGCCTCAAATGCCAATGGCTGGGCGCTCATAATGGGCTCAAGCGTGATATAATTCTTGAATAAATTGGACCCGGTAATGTCTGTAGATGCAATAGGTTAGCGAGATTTGTGGGGAGACACGGCGGGCGGAGCTTTGCTCCGCTTTGGACGGGCGAGGCGCCCGTCCCCACACGAGCTTTTCAAACTTTACTGAGAAGTGACTATTGAGAAACTGAGAGCTGACTTTCATGGCTGACGATCAAAATCCTGAACTTCCTTTAACTCCTCCTCCGGGCGGCGATGGGCAATCTCCCGGCGCCCTGAACATGCAACCCGTCAACATTGAAGAGGAGATGAAGCGGTCGTATCTCGACTATTCATTGTCGGTGATTATTGGCCGCGCGCTGCCTGACGTTCGTGACGGGCTGAAGCCGGTGCATCGCCGCATTCTTTACACCATGCAGCAGATGGGCCTCGCTCCGGGACGGGCGACACGTAAGTGCGCTCGTATCGTCGGAGAAGTGATGGGCAAGTACCATCCGCATGGAAATTTGGCTGTATATGACGCGCTGGTCCGTCTGGCACAGCCATTCGCCATGCGCGCTCCGCTGGTCGATGGGCAGGGAAATTTTGGTTCGGTCGATGGCGATCCTCCGGCGGCAGATCGTTATACCGAAGCTCGTTTGACGCGCGTTTCTACCGCGCTGCTTGAAGATCTCGATAAAGAGGCGGTGGATTTTTATCCGAATTATGACGGGACGGAAACGCAGCCTTCGGTTTTGCCGGCGCGTTATCCCAACTTACTCGTGAATGGGTCGGATGGAATTGCGGTCGGCATGGCTACCAAAATTCCGCCGCACAATCTGACTGAGATTGTCGATGCCACGATTACGCTGGTGAATAATCCTGGCGCGCAGTTACCGGAGATTTTGAAATTTGTGCAGGGGCCGGATTTTCCGACGGCGGCGATTATTCACGGCCGCGCGGGAATTTTCGAAGCGTACCGCACGGGCCGCGGGCGCTTCATGATGCGGGCGCGGGCGGCGATTGAGAACGTCACCAAAGACAAGCAGGCGATCATCGTTACGGAAATTCCCTATCAGGTGAACAAGGCGCGATTGATTGAGCGCATCGCCGACCTGGTGAATCAGAAAACGATTGACGACATTTCCGATATTCGCGATGAGAGCGATCGCGACGGCATGCGCATTGTGATCGAACTGAAGCGCGCCGCCGAACCACAGATCGTGCTGAATCAGCTTTACAAGCACACCTCGATGCAAGAAGGCTTCAGCATGATTCTGCTGGCCGTGGTCAACCAGCAGCCGAAGGAAATGGGGCTGATCCAGGCGATCAAACACTTCATCGACCATCGTGTTGATGTAGTGCGGCGCCGGACCCTATACCTGCTGAACAAGGCGCGCGATCGCGAGCATATTTTAGAAGGCTACCTGACCGCTCTCGATCATCTCGATAATGTGATCGTGATTATTCGCGGCAGCGCGAATCGTGGTGATGCTCGCGAGAATTTGGTCGCGTATTTTGGCGGCAAGAAAATTGACATCAATACTGCGGGACGGGCTCCGAAGTTGGCTGCTGACAAGCCTTTCACCTCGAAGCAGGCCGATGCCATCCTCGAACTGCAATTGCATCGCTTGACGAAGCTGTCGATCGACGAAATTTCTAACGAATTGAAGTCCGTGCGCGAAGCGATTGCGGAATTCGAATCGATTCTTGGCTCCGAATCAAAGCTGCGCAAAGTCATCATCAAGGAATTGGAAGAGGTCAAGAAACTTTACGGCGATGCTCGCCGCACAGTGATTGAAGATGAAGCGGCCGAGATCATGCTGGAGGACCTGATCGCTGACGAGCAGGTTGCGGTTACGGTCAGCCATTCCGGCTATATGAAGCGCACTCCGATTTCGACGTACCGCATGCAGCGGCGCGGCGGGACCGGGCGCACGGGCATGAAGACGCGCGATGAGGATTTCGTCCAGCATCTGTTTATTGCTTCGACCCATGCTTACATTTTGATCTTCACCAACACGGGACGCGTGTACTGGCTGAAGGTGTATGAGATTCCCGACATCGCCGCCGCCGGCAAAGGCAAGCACGTTGGCAATCTTGTCGGCTTGCAGCCCGGCGAAACTGTGCGAACCATGCTCGCGGTTCGCGATCTGGAAGAAGAAGGCCGGTTCGTATTCTTCGCCACGCACAACGGCACGGTGAAGAAGAGCGCGGTGAAAGACTTCTCGCACGTGATGCAGCGCGGGATTATCGCCATCAATATCGAGCAAGGCGACGAGTTAGTCGCGGCGTCGCTGACTGATGGCAATCAGATTGTCTTTCTCGCTTCGCACGACGGGCAAGCGATTCGCTTCGACGAGAATGACGTTCGTTCCATGGGACGCAATGCCACTGGCGTGCGCGGCATGAACCTCGGCGAGAAGGATTACATTGTCGGCATGGCGACCACGACTAAGCCGGAAGCAAAGGCGATCGTCGAGAAGTCGCAAGACGACGTTGCGCCTGAAGTTGCTGATCTAGTACCGGAGAAGGGCTCGCTCATTCTTTCGGTTACGGAGAACGGCTACGGCAAGCGCACTCCGGCGGATGAGTATCGCCTGACGAATCGCGGCGGCAAGGGCGTGATCAACGTCAAGACCACGGAACGCAACGGAAAAGTCGTCGGCATCTCGCAGGTGACGGAGAAATCCGAGGTGATGCTGATCAGCCAGTACGGCAAGATTATCCGGATTGAATCAAAGTTCATCCGCGAATCGGGGCGGTCGGCGCAGGGTGTGCGGCTGTTGAACGTGGAGCCGGGAGACCGGGTCGCGGCGGCGGTGGTGATTCCGCCGGAAGAGCCGACGAACGGGACGCTGATTCAGTAACGGCGATAATTGGAGTTGGCTGTCGGGATTGCCTAGCGCCTGCCCGGGGCTGGATGTGCAGCTCCGAGATATGTAGAGGGAATGCGACCTTTCCAGTCCGAGGGTACTCTCAACTTTGGGTCAACGACCATCAACTCTCTTCCCAAGCGGCGTCCGCGAGCGCTGTAGGAGAGGTTGAATGCGTATTTTCTATAGCCGCGATACAGGCTGTGAATTGGTCGTACGTTATCGTAGGAAAGGGCCCAGAGAAATTTTGCATCGGCTGTCAGATACCTTGCTAATGCAGCATGATCTGCGGGACTGTAGTAATCGAGATAGAGTTGCCTTCCTTTCACGAAATAAGGTGGATCTAAGTAAACAAAATGGCGGCACGAGACGCTCTCCCTGGTCGTTCGAATGTGCAGGAACTCGAGAGCGTCTAGATTCGTGGCTTCGATGCGTCCTCTATAGAGCCCGATACGCTCGATCCGCTGTCGAAGGCCGTCCTTGTTGAACCGGGCGTCTAGTTTCCACTTACCTTTTTGCTCGAGACCACCGATCAGGCCACCGTTTGCCACAATCCCTGACCTATTGCACCTGTTGAGATAGAAGGTGGCGAAGCCAACTCGAAGGAGCGAATACCGATCGGCGTTGACGTATATATCCCGTTGCCTCCTCCATTCTTCAACCGACAGGGATACATTTTGGAGCATCCGTAGGAACGGGCCCGTTTGGGTCAGCACTGAGTGCCAGAATGCATAGATGCTCCTATCTGCATCGTTGATCAACAGTCTTGACACACGTTCGGAAAACAACAAGCTCAGTCCTGCACCGCACCCGCCAGCGTGTGCTTCTGCGTAAACGCATCCCTCACGTTGGTTTAGCTTAATGAGGGTGGCCAGGACCCGGGTCAAAACCTGTTTCCCGCCGGGATACCGAAGAGGGCTGCTTGGGGCAACCGTCATTTGGTCGTCTTCACCCCTGATGGAATATGCGGCTCCTGCAAAAGTGGGGCCAGCAGCGGTTGCAGGAGTGCCCATAGCTTCCGAAGCTCCCCTTCGGTTGGCGCCACGTAATGGTTGTGGACAAACTGATCCAGCTTATCCAAAGACAACGGGTGATCGTCATCGCTTGCCATTTTGTTGAGTCCCTTCCGTGCAAGGGGCGGAATCGGAATGTCGTTATCAGAAAGCAGCAGGTTCAACATTTGCCGAAACGAGGGAGACCACTCCTTGCCTTTGTTGTCTTTGGTCCTAGCTTTTTCCAACAATGGGTCGATCTTCTTGGTTTTTTCCAGGTAGTTGTAGAGCACCATTTCAGCGAAAATCCTAAGCAAGACCCCGACCGAATTCGGGAAGTCTCTCACCTTTAGCTTCCTCAGTTCCCTAAAAACGTCGTTGATTCGGGGGCTGTCGAGTCGACACTTAATCCCAGACGGGATCAGGGTGGTCGAGTCGCGCCGTGTGCCGCCGCGACCGGTTGGCTCCGTGCTTGACTCATGTTCGGTAGGCGCTGCTGCACGGCCTAGCAGCGAGTCCGAAGTAAACCGGCCCTTCCGTTTCTTGTTCGGAGCGTCACTACCGAACTTTCGAAGGTATTTTTTGATGTCGTCGGATTTATTGAGCGAGCGGGTGTCCTCTTCTCCAGACGCAATGTCGGTCACCATCCGGCCGTATGCTTTCCGGAATTCCTGCTCATCTATCTTGCCGCGAAGGTTACCTCTATCATCAAATTCCACCCCTAGGAAATCCATTGCGTCTGTGCTCTGCACTAAGCGCTCTAGCACGGACGCATTGAAATCGCGCGGGCTTCTGACCACCTCTGTGACTTGGGGCGATAAGTCCAAGCTGCAAGCAATTTGGTACATTGTGTCCGTTTTCAAGTTATTGATCAGGTCGGTCTTGGACATCCCGAGTTGTTTGGCTAAGTCTTCCAGGGATGACTCTGGCGTGATTAGCGTTCTTAGATACTTGGCCTGTTGTGCCGGTTTCCATCGCTGAACTCCCAAGCCCGTGTGGCGATTTACGATTAGAGGTGCGGCAGCCTCGCGGGACGGGGCAAAACTAACCCGCACCTTTGCCATAGCGCTCCTCGCCACCCGTTCGGAGAGCGCCCTGAACTTTTTAGCGACCGATTCGGGTGCGAGATCCGGACTGATGAGAAGCTTGAGAGCCGCCAGCCGTCGGTTCCCCTCTACAATGATATCCTTGCCATCTTCCCTAATCCCAATTAACACTTCTGTTGGGAAGAAGCCCAAGTCGGCAATATCCCTGGTCAGCTCGTATACGTTGTCATGCTCGACAAGCTTTTCGACGATTTCACGCTGGGAGGGTTCGGAGCCTAGTTCGGGAATTCTCGGGTTCTTCGGATCAAGCAGGAGAGCAGTCACCATCATAGGCCGCTCGGCCCATTTGCTGTAGTCGCTCATTTAAAAACTCCACCTTCAGGAATCGGACACGATCACCATAGGCCCCCTCAGACCAACCCGAATGTTCTCTAATCCTCGTCGGATCGTCAATTGGCTAATCCGGTAACCGACCAACGTGTGACGCGAAGCAAAGGATTGCAGTGCTGCTTCCTTCGGCTTGAAATTTCTTGTCCCGTCTCCAGCATTACCCCGGTTACTTCCGAACGTTCCTGCCTTCTATTACTGTTAATCTTGGTGACACTGCCTCTCCCCGTGTGTGCTGGCGCGGTTGCAGAATTTTGTTAGCGAGCGTTTGTGCATAGCGTCGTCATTGATAAAACTGAACCCGCGTATCAGGAACTGCTTGGCCGGCCGATTCGTGAGCTGGGGCTGAAGCTTGCCGGGTCTCCGGTGGAGCGGTTTGTGGAGCAGCTTTATCGCGAGCTGGAGGCTAAGGGGCTGACGAAGTTTCGTCCGGAAGTTTATTTGACGGATGAGTGGGGATGCCCATCGGGCGAGCCGATTATCGGGATTCCGTTTTATCTGGCGAGTGCGGCGCTGGCGCAACTGGAAAAAGACACACATGATCTCGAAGACGCGCGCGAGATCATGATGTACCTGCGGCATGAGGCGGGGCACGCGTTTACTTACGCGTACAAGCTGCACAACAAGCCGGAGTGGAAGCAGATTTTTGGGCCATTTCGGCGGCCGTATCGCGACAACTATCGGCCCGCTCCGTTCTCGCGCGATTATGTGCGGCATTTGCCGGGGTGGTATGCGCAGAAGCATCCGGATGAAGATTTTGCCGAGACGTTTGCGGTGTGGCTGACGCCGCGGTCGAACTGGCGCAAGCGTTATCGGGGATGGGCGGCGCTGGACAAGTTGAAGTACATGAACCGGCTGGCGCGGCAGTTGGGGAAGACGGATCCTCCGCGGCGGCGGGGGCAGACTGATATTACGGTCGACGAGATGGAGACGACGCTGTCAGAGTTTTATCACTTGCAGCGGGCGGCTCAGGAAGAAGTTGCGGTGTCGAAGCGGCGGAAGGCTGCGGTTCCGGCGCAGGAGTTTTTGCATCAGCATCGCAAGGCGGTGATCGATAAAGTTGCGCAGTGGACGGGGGCGCAGCGTCCGCTGATTAAAAATTTGATCGACACGATTGAGAAGCGGGTAGGGGAGCTTGAGTTGCGGGCGGATAAGACCCGGGTTGCGGAGCATCTCGCGGAGGTTACGGCTTATGCTACGGCGCTGGTTATGACTTATGTGACGAAGGGGAAGTTTATTCAGCCGTGAGAAATGGAGCGATGGCGGTTTCGCCCGTCTTGTTTGCGAAGTAAACAAGATCCCAAGGAGAAATAATGATCGGAGCAAAACTGAAAATCGCGCTGCTCTACGACGTGTGGAACGAGGATCCGGTCGCGGCGGCGGCTAAGGAGGAAGAAGTGCCGAAGCGCAAGCCTCGCAAGAAAGTTAAGAAGGTCAAGAAGGAGAAGACCGACCGCGAGGAGATTTTCGAAGCGCTGCAGAAGCTGGGGCATGAGCCGTCATATTTTGAGCTAGACGGGCGTCCGCAATCGCTGCACTCGCTTTCGCGCTGCGATGCGGATTTGCTTTTTAATTTGACCGAATCTTTCGATGGCGACGACACGAAAGAGATGAATGTAGTCGCCTACGTTGATCTTCTGGGATTGCGTTACACGGGGGCGGGGCCGCACGCCATTATCCTTTCGCAGGATAAGGCGATTGCGAAGAAAATTTTTGGTTTTCACGGGATCAAGACTCCGTTCTTCGCGACGTCTTATCGCGGACGCATTGAACACTGCCACGACATTTCGTTTCCTTTGATCGTGAAGCCATCGTGGGAGGATGGATCGATTGGGATCGATGCGGGTGCGGTAGTGAAAAACGTTAAAGAGATGATGGAGCGGGTGCAATACATCCAGGATGAATTCGATTCTCCGGCACTGATCGAGGAGTACATCGAAGGACGAGAAATTTACGCGGGGATACTCGGCAGCTACGAGCGGGCGCAGGTTTTGCCGCTGGTCGAGCTCGACCTCTCCAAACTGCCGGAAGGCACGCCGAAGATCGCCAGCTACGATGTGAAGTTTGAAAAAAATACCGAAGCCTACAAACTTACTAAGTCGGCGATTGCAGAGAATCTGGACGACGAGACGCGGAAGCGGATGGAGGACACAGCCCTCGCCGCATATCGTGCGCTGAAGCTCCGCGATTATGGACGCATCGATATGCGTCTCGCGCCGAATGGCGATGTGTATGTCATCGAGGCGAATCCGAATCCGTGGCTGGCTAGCCGTCAGGAGTTCGCTATGGCGGCTAAGGCTTCAGGGCTTTCCTACACGGAGATGATCGGCGCGATTATTGATTTGGCTATGACCCGCTATTTGAATGCCGATCTGACCAATGTGGCGGCTATGCACTAGTGGTTCGTGGAAGTTCGCGGCTGCAAACCTTACCACAGGGAGCGCCGAGGGACAGAGGGTCACAGCTAAAGGCATGTGTTTAGATTCTGCCAGCAGAGCTACTTAAGCGCCGCTTTCCCCGCCGGCTGCAATCTTTCGAATACTTCTTCGGCTCGGCCCAGGGCGTCTTGCACGTTCTCGCAAATATTTTCGCAACCGACCAACTCCGCAAATTCTGTTTGCTGAAAGAGTTTTAGGGGTTGCTCTCTTGCGCCGCACAGAATCAACTCGCGGCCGCTTGCTTTCAGGGTGCGGGCAGCCTCTTCGAGGGCGAAGAGTCCGGTGGCGTCGAGCGCGGTCATATTTCGCAGGCGCAGAATAACTACGGGCGGAAGTTTGTGAAGATTCTCGGTGACGAGATCGATCTTGTCGGTTGAGCCGAATAGAAATGGGCCGTGAATGCGAAAGATGGTCGCGTAATAAGGAATGTCTTTATCTTGCAGAATGTGGACGCGTCCGTCTTCAACGTAGTCGTCGGTTACCTGAGAGACGGTGGTGGTGGCGGCTACGCGGCTGATGAACAAAAATGACGCAAGAATCATTCCGGCTTGCACGGCGACAGTAAGATCGGCGAAAACGGTGAGTGCGAAAGTGACCAGCCACACGCTGACGTCAGTTTTGGTGAGTTTGAGGAGCGATGGAATCTCGCGCCACTCGCCCATGTTGTAACTCACTACCATGAGGATTCCGGCGAGCACTGCCATGGGCACGAAGCTGACCAGCTTCGAAGCAAAAAGCAAAATCGACAGTAGAGTCAGAGCGTGAATTATGCCGGCAACCGGCGTTTTTGCTCCAGCGCGAATGTTGGCGGCGGTGCGGGCGATGGCTCCGGTGGCGGGAAGTCCGCCGAACATGGGCGAGACAACGTTCGCGATCCCTTGGGCTACGAGTTCAACGTTTGAATTGTGGCGAGCACTTTTTGAGAGGTCGCCACTCATTCGATCGGAGACAACGGCTGACATCAGCGACTCGATTGCGCCGAGCATTGCGACGGTCAGTGCCGGGCCAAGAAGTCCGTGAATGAGGTCGGTACGAAAGGCTGGGATGTGGAGATGCGGCATTCCGCTGGGAATTCCGTGGAAGCGCGATCCGATGGTTTCTACCGGAAGTTTGAAGATCCAGACTGCGGCTGTTCCGAGAATGAGGGCGACAATTGCGCCGGGTACGCGATTCGAAAATGCACGGCAGAGAAGAATGATGGCGACGGTTCCGGCGGCCAGCAACGTAGCCTCGAGCGAGAAGCTGCGAAAGTTTTTCGCGAGCGCCTCTACGCGCAACCAGAAGATGCCGGGAACTTTTTCTAACTGCAGGCCGAAAAAGTCTTTTATTTGCGTGCTGGCAATGAGGATGGCGATGCCATTCGTGAAGCCGATCACGATGGGACGCGGAATATATTTCACGGCGGTGCCCATGCCGGTGAGGCCCATGACGACGAGAATCAGTCCAGCCATCACCGTGCACATGAACAGGCCATCGACGCCGTGAGCTGCGACGATTCCGGCGATGACGACGACGAAGGCTCCGGTGGGGCCGCCGATCTGAGTGGCGGAGCCTCCGAGGGCGGAGATGATGAAGCCGGTGACTACGGCGCAGTAGATTCCTGCTTGAGGAGTGAGTCCGGAGGCGATGGCGAATGCCATGGCTAGCGGGAGGGCGACCAGGCCGACAGTGATGCCTGCGATTAGATCGTGGAGGAATTTATTTGGGGTGTAATCGCGCAGGCAGAGGGCCGATTTTGGGAGCCAGCGCTCGTCAAAGAGGGTGAGTCTCATGGGAACAGTAATTATCGCAAGTTGGCGAGGATTGACATAGTCCCCGAAAGGGTAAGGGGGGATGAGACTTTGGAGCGGTGCGCCCTCAGCGGCTAAAGCCGTCTCTTAGAACAAGTGTTACCGCAGCGCTGAAGCGCTGCGCCACCAAAAAGCGTGGATCGTCACTACGGGTGAATCATTGAAAGGCTAATTTCGCTGGCCGCGGACGGCCCAGGCGCGGGCGGGCAACTCAATTACTCCGTCCGAATTCGTGGGCAACGAAGTGCGCAGGCGTTCGCGAATCGTATTTCGCGTATCTTCGCCGCGGCTCGCTAAATAGTTGGGAGCCGAACCTTGCCCTGAGAGCAGCGGTTGCCAGTAATCATCAAAGCCGGTGAATCTTGTGGTGATGTCCAGGGCCTGAAGTTTTATTTCTTGCAGTCCGGCTTGCTCGAAAAGCTTTCGCAGAGCTTCGGGATTGCATTGAGTGAAGCGGTTAGCTTGATCGTGTTGCGGTGCTTCGCTGTCGCAGGCGGCTGCGGCATCCCAGAACTCGCGAAGGAAGCGCACTCCTTGCGCGTAGTCCCAAACGTAGATTGCGACCGTGCCCTGGGGAACCGCTACGCGGCGCATTTCTCGCAGTGCATCGGCCGCGTTGGGAAGATAATTCAGGCCGAGGCCGCAGACTATTGCGTCGAAGCTGGAGTCATTGAAACGGAGATGCATGGCGTCTCCGGTTTCGAAGGTGACGTTCGGGCGGCTGCGATGCTCGCGGGCAAAATTAATTTGTTGAGGCGAGGCGTCCACGCCCGCAACTTGCGCGGGGGCGCGACCGTTGACAATGGCTTCAGTGAGGATGCCGCTTCCGCAGCACACGTCGAGCCAGCGCAAATTCGAGGGTAGGTCTAGCCAGCGTACGAAGGAATCGGCAACCAGGCGGCTCCAACGGCCCATCCACTGATCGTAGGCTGCTCCGGAGGTCCACTTATCCATTGTTCATACAAATTTGGCCGGACAAATCTGCCTTACATTTTGGCTGAATTCGTCCGGCCGGAATCTTTCCTAGAACTTGTTCCACAGATACTGGTTATAGACATCGTGGTGATACTGCACTTCGGGAGCTTTCACAAAAGTTCCCAGCAGCCGCGCGCAGCGGTCCGCTGAAGCTTCTTTCAGATCGGCGTAGCGGCCTTTCACATCGTTGCCCATCAGCGTAGAAGTCCACTCCGCTTTGCGGAAGTTGTCGAGCGCCTTGTAGATGTTGTCGGGCAAGTAGCGTTCGGCCTGGCGCAAATTCTTGATCTTCGATGTCGTGCCCTGCAGCCCGGTCTTAAAGATCGAGAGCATGACGAGATACGGATTCGCATCCGGCGCGACCGAGCGAACTTCGACGCGCATGCTGCGTTCGTTGCCGATCGGAATGCGAATCATCGAGCCGCGATCGACCGCCGAGGCCTTGATCTGGTTCGGCGCTTCGAAGTGCGGATCGAGCCGGCGATACGCATTGACGCTCGGATTCAGCAGCAGGCATATATCGTTGCCATGCGTGAGGATGCGATCGATAAACTCCCATCCCGGCTTGCTGAGCATCTCCTCGCCCTTCGGATCCCAGAAAAGATTTTTGCCGCCTTTGCTGATCGAAACATTGGTATGCATGCCGCTGCCGTTGACGCCCACCACTGGCTTCGGCAGGAAGCATGCGGTC
>Ga0182024_10021363_pt1 | contig 11751 bp, 6 predicted proteins | sample P32metaG_FD_120480 | JGI IMG/M metagenome (GOLD analysis project Ga0182024, IMG submission 120480) | Permafrost microbial communities from Stordalen Mire, Sweden - P3-2 metaG (Illumina Assembly) | ecosystem: Environmental > Terrestrial > Soil > Wetlands > Permafrost | place: Sweden: Stordalen... | reverse complement strand
TGATGGAAGGGCCCTGGTGCCGATTCCGAAGAGAAGCGCGAGCCCGTGAGAGACATCGACACTGCCGTGGTGGATAGTCTGAAAGTGCTTGACCTCGAACGGCCGATTAGAGAAGCGGACATCGGCCTCTCAGCGGGCTTCAGCTGCTAGAGCGATGAACAAACGTCGATCCCTAGGTCACCAGAGGGATAAATTTAAGCGAGAAACATGCGCCGGTAGGAAGACGGTTTTCCAGCGTAATCGTTGCCGAATGCAACTCGGCGATGCGCTGAACGATGGAAAGCCCAAGACCTGTGCTTCCCGCCTTCCTGCGATCACGGCGCCAGAAGCGTTGAAAAACAAGATTGCGCTCGTCTTCGGCGACCCCTGGTCCATGGTCCAGCACGCTCACCGTCCCGTTGCCGTCGACGGCAAATTCCACCGTCGTTCCCGGCGCAGTATGGTTGATGGCATTTTCGGCTAGGTTCCGGATGGCGCGGCTCAGCATCTCCGGATTGCCCCTGACCCAAACCGGTCCAGTTTCGCCAAGCATCGCGATGTCCTTGCCTTGCGCCAGCGCCAGTGGTGCGACGAACTCCGCGACCTCGGCGGTTACAGATCGAAGGTCGGCCTGTTCGAGCGGATCGACGACGAACGCGTCCAGTTCGGCCATGTCGAGTAGCTGGCTGATGACATGCGCCATTCCCTCAACGTCCTGCCGCAACGCCCGGCCGGTTTGCTCGTCTTGCAAAAGATCCAGCCGGGTTCGCAGGATACTCAGGGGGGTGCGCAGTTCGTGCGCCGCATCCGCGGTGAAATCGCGCTGAATTCGCAAACCTTCCTCGAGCCGGTCAAGGGCCTGGTTAACCGCGAACACCAGCGGGCGCACTTCGCGCGGGATCTCTTCGGTCGGCAGACGAAGGCCGCTACGCGTCGGTCCGATATTGCGGGCGATCTCCGAGGCCTCCCGCAGCGGGCGCAGCGCGCGGCGGAAGATCGCGATATCGGCGATCAACAACACCAGCAGGATGGGCAGCGTAATCCATCCGACATTTTTATAGAAATCGGCGACGATATCGTCGATCAGCACGTCGCGGTTGGCCAGATCCTCACCGGCCTGGATCCAAACGGCCTGGCCGCCGACGGTCTTCCTGATGCTGGCGCCGGATACCGTGGCTTCGCCACGCCGTTGTTGCAAGAACTCGACATCGCCGGATCTGGCGTCGGCGGGAAACAGGGCCGCGTGATCTTCAAGGGAAGAAAACAGAACGCGACCACGATCATCGGTCACCGCATACGAATAACGCCCATAGGCCTGCGAATAGAGCCCGAGCAGATCGAGCGGAAGGTTCAGTTCGAGACGGCCGTCGGCTTGGGCGCTTAAATGTTCTCCGACTGAAACGGCCTGTTCCTGCATCGCCGTGTTATGAATGTTGTCGGTTTCGTAGTTCATCAGCCACGACAGCGCCAGCGACATGAAGATGGAGGTGATGACGACGGCCACGACGTGGAGGATCACGATCCGCGAAATAATCGACTTGAACCTGATCACGCTATTTTTCCTCTGCGATGAGGTATCCCACTCCGCGTATTGTCTGGACTTTCACCTTGGCGCCTTTTTCCGAGAGCTGCTTGCGCAGACGGTGAACGTAGACCTCGATGGCGTTGGATGCGACGTCTCCCGGATGCCCGAAAATGTGATCTTCAACCTGCTTCTTGGAGACCACCCGTCCTTTGCTGCGCATCAGAAGTTCCAGCACGGCGGTTTCGCGGGCCGACAGCACCTGGGGCTGGTCATCGATGGATGCCTGGCGGTTTCTGGTGTCGAACTCCAGATTGGCGATGCGCAGTGAACTGCCAAGCAGATGGCCGGGCCGTCGCAATTGAGCTTCGAGCCGCGCGATCAGTTCCTCCAGCGCGAACGGCTTCACCAAATAATCGTCGGCTCCGCTGCGCAGACCCTGAATCCGATCGTTGAGGCCACCACGTGCGGTAAGGACCAGAATGGGAATTGGATTGTTTCGGTGCCGTATCTCGCGCAACAAAGCGAGGCCATCGCCGTCCGGCAATCCCAGGTCCAGGATGAGGGCGGCGTAGAATGTCGTTCGAAGAACCGTACCGGCTTCTTCAAGCGAAGACAGCACATCGGTTTCGTAGCCAGCCGTCCGCAAGCCCCTGGTCAAAAGCTCGGCAAGCTGCTCGTTGTCTTCGACCACCAACAATCGCATATCCGGCCACCCAACGGTCCAGTCGCGTCTAGCCATGAGACGATTCAAGGCATCACGCAAGTATCGGCTGGTTCGGCGAAAGTCTGTAAGGTTGGTGTAAGCAGGGTTTCCAGAACGTAAAAAAGCGGCCTCGGCGTCTGAGCGGACCGGGGATAAAACGCGCATCCGCCCTCACCAGACGACGACGGCGCAGATCAGCGCAAACGGCGGGTACGGACCGCTTCCGCTGCGCGACTATTTCGAGGCCCTATGAAGCGCCAGCGCGCTGGAAACGAATCCGGCAAAACCGCAATTGCTCGTGACATTCCCGTGGTCGTCAACACAAACCACGCGATGGAGTGTCGACGGAATCAAATCGTCGTTGTTCTCAATCAAATGCCGGCGGCCGATATTGAAGCCTTGCGAGATTAGCGACAAGCGTCGAAAATTTTATCGTGAACGATCGATGTAAGGCCAACGTAAGCATCGTCTGTTATGCGCGAAGTGAAAGCATACCTGACGATTCCAATATCTTTTTTATATCTTAAAGTATGCAGCGAGATGCTGTTGCTGATAGCCGCGGACTGGAGAAGCGGACGTGCGCCGTCCTTCGCCGCCAGCAAATTCGCAACCTACCAATGTCGTTATGCAGGACACGAGACAGCTGCGATAAATTCGAGGCATGTCTGCACGCGATCATGCCTCAAGTTGCAAGTAACTTGATCATTGTGCATTTGGATTCGGCATGGCGCACCGGCTGCGGCCGATTCATCACAACCAGAATGCGTTGGCGTTCCGTCGTCAGCCGCTTTGTAAGGTGTGCGTAAGTGAGGTGGTCTAGATCGCTGTGATGTGAATGCTGGAGACGACGACCAGCCGCCGCGCATCGCTGACCGCCGGTGACTGCCTGCGGCCAACCCATTGGGAAGATCGACGTGAGAATGGTTGGTGACTTTTCGAAGCAGGCTTTGTTGAAGGTCGCGCTTGCCGTGGTTATCGTCGCCGCTGCGGCAATTGCCGGCAGCCGGTATTTTGCAGGTTCAACCGATGTCGAGGCGGCGACCAACGACCGGACAAGTTCAATCCGGATCGCGCCGGACGGCGACCCGGCTCTGCAATCTGTCGACCTGACAGAGAAGCAAACCGGCGCCCTGAGGATTGGACCGGTGGGCCTGCGTGACTTCGAACTGTTGAAGACCGCCGTCGGCACCATCGACTTCAACGAGAACATGCTGGTGCAGGTGTTCTCGCAATACCCCGGCAAGATCTTAAAGGCGTTCTACAACATCGGCGACGAGGTCAAGCCTGGCGACATCCTGTTTACGATCGACAGCCCCGATCTGCTGCAAGCGGAATCAGCGCTTCTGGCCAGCGCCGGTGTCCTTGAACTGCAGAAGCGCACGCTCGCGCGGGCGACCCAGCTTTTGAAGGCCGGCGGCAGCGCCCAGAAAGACGTCGATCAGTCGACGTCCGATCAACAGACCGCGGAAGGTAACTTCAAGGCTGCCAAGGATTCGGTGCGGATCTTCGGCAAGTCCGATGCCGAGATTGAACAAATTCTGATCGAGCGCAGAGTCGACTCGACACTCGTTGTTCCCAGCCCGATCGCCGGAAAAGTCGTGGCGCGCAGCGCCGCACCGGGATTTCTGACTCAGCCCGGCAATACGCCTGCGCCGTTCTCGGTCGCCGATCTCTCGACGATGTGGATGATCGCCAATGTCATTGAGACCGATGCGCCCGCCTACAAACTCGGCCAGGAAGTCGAGGTCAGAGTGCCGGCCTATCCCGACACCGTCTTCAAGGGGCGGGTGACGACGGTTGGGGCGATGATCGATCCGAACTCCCATCGGCAGCTTGTTCGCTCCGAAATCGACGATCCCCAGCATTTGCTGCGATCGGGAATGTTCGCAAGTTTTGTAATTCGTGTCGGAGATCCGATCCGCTCGCTCGCAGTGCCCGCCGAGGGCGTGGTCAGGGAAGGCGACGGCACGATGACGGTATGGGTCACCGGCGACAGCCGTCATTTCAGCAAGCGAACCGTCAAGGTCGGCCTGCAGCAGGATGGCTGGAGTCAGATACTGGAAGGCCTTGGGCCCGGGGAAACCGTCGTCACCGACGGGGCGGTATTTTTGAGCAACAAGTTGTTGTTGGGCGATGCCGGCTGAACGGCTTTAGAGCTCGTTAAGCCAGATAGTTGACTGCGGGGGCACTTGATTAAGTCTTTGCTTGAGTTCGGTCTGACGCGCAGTGCGATCATTGTCCTCGGTCTTGTGGTGTTTTGCGCTGCCGGCTTGGTCGCATTTTCACGACTGAATATCGAAGCCTATCCCAATCCGGCTCCCGTCATTCTGGAAATTACCGCGCAGGCAGCGGGTCTATCTGCCGAGGAAATGGAGAAATATTATACCATTCCCATGGAGGTGGGCCTCTATCCCACGCCCGGCGTTGTCAATATCCGCTCGACGTCTTTTTATGGTTTGTCGTTTGTCCGCGTTACCTTCAAATACGGGGTCGACTTCTATTTCGCCCTGACCCAGGCGTCGATCAGTCTGCAACAGAACGTCAATCTGCCTGGCAATCAGGTTGCCCAGATTCAACAGTCCAGTCTGGTCGGCGAAATCTATCGCTATCAGGTCGTCGGTCCTCCACATTTTGGGCTGACCAACCTGCGGACGCTGCAGGATTATGTCGTCACTCGTCGCCTGCTGACGATCCCCGGAGTGGTGCAGATCAATTCCTGGGGTGGCACAACAAAGCAGTTCAATGTCGATGCCGACCTTCAAAAGCTGGAAGCCTACAACGTCACGATTCCTCAGCTTGTTACCGCACTCGGCAACGCAAATATCAATGTCGGCGGCCGCGAGATCACGATCGGACAGCAGTCGGTCAATATTCGCGGGGTCGGGCTGATCGACAGCGGCGGCGCCGATGACGTCACCAGGGGTTACCGGGTCCAGGACATCGAGAACATCGTCCTGACGCAGTCCGGCGGCTTGCCCATTCAGGTCAAGAACGTTGCCCAGGTTTCAATAGGATATGTTCCGCGCCTCGGGATCGGAGGAAGAGACAGGGACGACGATGTCGCCACCGCCATCGTGGTGATGGGGCGGACCCAGCACACCAACGACATCATCCCGCGCGTCCAGGCCGAAGTCGCAAAGCTGAACACCGACGGCAGCCTGCCGCCGGGAGTCAAGGTGGTTCCGTATTACGATCGCAGTTCGCTGGTCGGGGTGACCACGCACACGGTTCTGCATAATCTGATCTTCGGCTGCCTGCTGGTCTTCTTCATTCAGTGGATTTTCCTTGGCGATCTCAGGAGCGCCATCATCGTCAGCGCGAATATTCCGTTCGCATTGTTCTTTGCGATCATCATCCTCGTTCTGCAGGGCGAGGACGCAAATCTTTTGTCGCTCGGCGCCGTCGACTTCGGCATTATCGTCGATTCCGCCGTCATCATGATGGAGAACATCTATCGCAACTTTCAGTCTGACGCGCAGCATCGGCAGACGCTTCTTCAGCACCTTTCTGAGGGGTATTGGGGTCCCGATCCGACATCAGTGCACGGCCACACCACATCGAGCCAGAAGTGGACAGAGCGGCTGCGAATGATCTTCGTCAGCGCATTGCAGGTCGACAAGGCGGTGTTTTTTACCGCGGCCATTACGGTCACCGCGTTCGTGCCGCTGTTCACGATGCAGGGTGTGGAAGGCCAGATCTTCGGACCGATGGCGCGCACCTACGGCTACGCGCTGGCGGGCGCGCTGTTCGCAACCTTCACGGTAACGCCCGTTCTGGCCTCGTTGCTGCTGCCCAGGCACGTCGAGGAGACCGAAACCATCATCGTGCGCGCCTTGCGCTCCAGCTACACGCCGGTGCTTCGCTGGGCGCTCGGCAATCTGCGGCTCGCCGTGATTGTAGGCGCGGTCTTTCTGGCCCTGAGCGCGGCGGCGGCATCCAAACTCGGCAGCGAATTCTTGCCCGCGCTGGAGGAGGGCAATTTCTGGATCAGGGCCGCGATGCCGTCCACATTGGCGCTCGATGCCGGTACCGCCGCTACCGGCAAGATGCGCGAAATCCTGCTGCGACATCCGGAGGTCATCACGGTGGTGTCGCAGCATGGCCGTCCTGACAATGGCAGCGATGCCTCGCCTTTCTCCAATGTCGAGTTGTTTGCACCCCTCAAGCCGTTCGACGAATGGCCAGCTAATCTCACCAAGGAGAAACTGACCGACCAGTTACAGAAAGAGTTCAGCGAGGAACTGCCCGGAATCGGATTCAATTTCTCACAATATATCCAGGACAACGTCGAGGAAGCGCTGTCGGGCGTGAAAGGCGCCAACTCGGTCAAGATTGTCGGGCCGAATCTCGCGACACTGGAGTCGCTGGCAACCCAGGTGATGACCGAGATGGCGAAGGTCCAGGGTGTTGCCGATCTCGGCATTTTCCACCTGCTGGAACAACCCAATCTCAACATCAAGATCGATCGCGACAAAGCCGCGCGCTACGGCCTCAATACCGGCGACGTCAACACCGTCGTTCAGGCGGCACTCGGGGGTGTCAACGCCACCATTGTTCTGGAGGGCGACCGGCAGTTCAATCTGGCGGTCAGGCTCGATCCCAAGTTCCGCAGCAGCATCGACGCGGTGCGCACCGTCAAGGTCGCCTATCCAACGCCGTCCGGCACCAATGGCTACGTGCCACTGAGCGAGCTTGCGGATATCACGCTCGATACCGGCGCTTCGTTCATCTATCGCGAGCGCAGTCAGCGTTTCATTCCGATCAAGTTCAGTGTTCGCGGCCGCGATCTCGGCGGCACCGTCGCCGAAGCCCAGCGACGCGTGGCCCAGGCGGTCAAGCTGCCGAACGGATACCAGATTCTATGGGCCGGCGAGTTCGACGACCTGCAGAACGCCAAGCAGCGGCTTCTGATCGTGGTCCCGATCACGCTGCTTCTCATTCTGGTTCTGCTCTACGGACTGTTCAATTCGTTGCGCGACAGTCTGCTCGCGGTTGCCGGCATCCCGTTTGCGATCGGCGGCGGGTTGATAGCTCTTTATCTGGCCGGCCTCGATTTTAGTGTGTCTGCGGCAATCGGATTCATCTCACTGTTCGGCGTCGCTGTCATGGACGGCATTCTCAATATCACCTATTTCCGCGAACTTAGGACACAGGGAATGGACGTGGCCGAAGCCGTGTTCCACGGCGCCGAACAACGGATGCGGCCGATGCTGATGACCGCGCTTTCCGCGGGTGTCGGGCTTTTTCCGGCGGCGATCTCGCATGGCATCGGAAGTCAGGTGCAACGTCCTCTGGCAACTGTTGTGGTCGGAGGCATGTTCATTGGACCGCTGCTGCTGCTGGTGGTGGCCCCGGCACTCCGGAAGATATTTCTCTCGCAAGACAAATTGGTTGCGAGCGGCGATGAAGCCGTGGTGACGGCCGAGGGCGGTTCGGAAAGTTGACGGGAAGCGGTGATGTCGGGCGCTTCCGAGGGGTTCGATCATATGTTGTGTCCATGGCGAATGGATCGGAAGCGTCGCGTCATAGCCATGGCAACGATGCTGACGGTACTGTCGTCGGCCATTTCCGGCTGTGCCGTTGGACCGAATTTCACGCCGGCGCCGGTGCCTGACGCCGATGGTTATGTGCGCGGACACCTGGCCTCACCCGATCCCGGGCGCGGCGGTCCTCGCGTTGCCGGTCAACACTTCGTCACCGGCGCCGATGTTGCCGCGCGCTGGTGGGCGGCGTTCAAATCGCTGCCGCTCAACGATCTCGTCAAACAATCGGTCGATCAAAATCCAAATCTGCAGGCGGCCGAGGCGGCGATCAGGGTTGCTCAATACAACGCGCAGGCCCAGCGCGGATTGTTCTTTCCGCAAGTTACCGGCAATTCGACGACCTCCAAGCAGCTGTTCTCCAACGCCGGCTCGGTGTTCGGCGATCTCGGATCCGTACCGCAGACCCAGTACACGCTGGTGACCAACCAGCTGACGGTGTCATTCGTGCCGGATATCTGGGGCGCCAACCGCCGCGCCGTCGAGAATCTGGATGCCTTGACCGAGCAACAGCTGTTTCAGCTTGAAGCCGCCTATCTCGCGCTTACCAGCAACGTGGTGGCGGCAGCCATTCAGGAAGCTTCTCTGCGTGGCCAGATCGCCGCCACCCAACGCATCATCGGCATTGAGCGTAACCTTCTCGATATCCTCAAGCGCCAGTTCAGTTTCGGCCAGGCGGCGCAAGCCGATGTACTGGCGCAGGATGCGGCTCTGGCACAGGCGGAAGAATTGCTTCCGCCGCTCGAGAAGCAGCTCGCGCAACAACGCGATCTGCTGACGGCGCTTGCCGGACACTTATCGGCCGACGAGATTGTCCAGAAATTCGATCTTGCCCATTTCAAATTGCCGGCCAACCTGCCGGTCAGCCTGCCCGGCAAGCTGGTCGATCAGCGGCCCGATGTCAGGGCCGCCGAAGCCAACATGCATGCGGCGAGTGCTTTGGTCGGCGTGGCGATCGCCGCCCGCCTGCCAAACGTCCTGCTGTCGGCCAACGGTGGATCCACCGCCTACAACTGGGCGCAGAGCTTTTCGCCCGGAACCGGATTTTATACGATCGCAGCGGGTGTCACCGCGCCGATCTTCGATGGTTTCACGCTCTATAACAAACAGAAGGCGGCCGAGGCCGCGCTCGATCAAGCCGAAGCCCAGTATCGCGCCACCGTCATCACCGCATTCCAGAATGTCGCCGACGCCTTGCGCGCGCTGCAATCAGACGCGCGCGCGGCGAGGGCAGCCCGTCGCGCGGAAGATACTGCAAAGGCCAGCCTTGAAATCGTCGAGAAGCAGCTCAATGCCGGTCAGGTCAATCAACTCGCCGTTCTCAATGCGCAGCAGACTTACCTGATCGCGGCCGTCGTCCGCGTGCAGACCGAAGCCAATCGTCTGTCCGATACCGCCGCATTGTTCATGGCGCTCGGCGGCGGCTGGCCGAGCGCATGCACCACACCAAACTGGCGTCAATGTGCGCTGGGAGAGGAGCCGAAGCCGGCTACCGTTCCGGGACCGCAATAGCGGGATTCACCAGATCACGACGGCGCAGAGCAATGACAAGGGTAGAACGGTAACACCCAGGTAAACCCAGGTCCGATATGCACCGGGGTCCTTCGGCAACATGAAAAGATTGGCGACGAACCATATGCAAACGGCGAAACCCAATGCCACCCGAATGAAGTCACCGGGGGTCTCGAATACAGACCAGATGGTTTCGCTTTGAGGGCTGGCGACGCGCGCGATCACCACCGTCAGGACAATCAGAAAAAGCGAGCGAGCGGTCACCCCGCCGATCCAGATGCCAAGCGGTATCTTGAGGTCGGGTTTTCCTGCCGTATCGACACGCAAATCGGTTTTGGCGCGCATCGCACATTCCCGCGTCAGTTCGCCCAAAAACATATCGTTCATCGCGCTGCAGCGGCAATAGGCTATTTTATTTATATGTGACAGCGGAGCTTACCTTTGGCCAGAAAGAAGCCGAATGGAGGCAGGTATCGTCGCGCTCCGTGCAATTCAGCTCAACCCGATCGGATCGTTCAGCTTTCAGACCAAAACGCCCTTAGCGATCGGGTACTTCCTCGTCGGTCGGAATGACGATGCTCTCGCGTGGTCGGACAGAGCCCTTGCGGATTACCCGAACCAGCTCCCACGCTTCGCTTTGCTGCGGCCGTTAAGGCATCACTGGGTCAAATTGACCAGCACGGCAGATTGCAAGACGCATATTCGAGATAAACCCCGCCGAGCGGATCGAGAATATTTCCATGGTTCGCTTCCAGCAAAAGCCCCGAATAAAGGCAGCGCTTTATCGATGGCCTTCGCCTCGCGGGGCTTCCCATCAGCTGCCGCTTCACTGCCAGCTACTGCTGTCGACTTCTGCTCATGGCACAAAACGGACATCACGCGATGTCCGACTTGAGTCCGTTGTGCGCTGAATAGCGGACATTGATTAGCCGCTCCCGACCGACCTAGATTTGCGACGATTTCGGGGTAACAAGCCTGAAGCAAAGAAACGGTTTAATATTCAAAATAGCGCATTTTAACGCCCAATATTTCGCCTCAGGCGACGCTAATTTCTCTCGATGATCGCCTGTATCATTGGAGAGATGCCATGAAGCTCCGCGTTCCGCATTCGAAATCCTCACTCACCTTTTCCTGCCCAATCGGTCTTGATTCCAAAACCTGGAGATACGTCGAACCAATTTTTGAGGCCTTGCAGCAGGCCCAACACCAGACTGGACGGTTCAGGTTCTACGGTTATTTGGCAGCGGTCTACCGAACATACAAAAAATGGAAAGACCTCCGAATTTCGAAAAAGATGGCGCGTCATCTCGTAAAGTATTTCAAGGCTCCGAGCAGAAGGGGAACGAGCCCAGTTAGAACGTTAATTGATGCAACGTTTCCCGCTTTGGATCCAAAGCAAAAAAGCCGATGGTCACGGGCTCTAGAATTTGCTGCGTTGAAAAAGGTAACCCCAGACGATCTGCCGACGCTTTTCAAGAATCATTCAGGAATTGCTGGCTGCGCCCGTCTTGCAGCAAAACAAAAGCCGAAAAAGAACACGTATAGGGACGACTGGCTTTGAACGCGATCAACGATGTTGAAATCGCACTCACACGCATTCAGCCCAATTATCCGCTTCGGTCTTGGTTGCGTCGAATGCGATGCATGAGGAGTCCGGTTCCCCCCGGTAAATAGCAAAAAACCCACCGCGCTCCATAGCCGCTTCGCTAATTTCAGCATAACCGAATGGAGGGTATCATGCGCGCACTCTACGATCACAATGGTGAAGTCGGAATTTGGCTACGCGACGACGAGAAGTGGCTTGTGGACCTACATGGAAACGCAGTCGCTTTTATTGAGGAACGCAGCATCTATGATCTAAAGGGTTACCACGTTGCTTGGTGGCAAGGAGATCGAATCCGGGATCACCGTGGAAACGTGGTCTTTGTTACGCACGACGTTCAACATCTCGAAACGCTAAAACCGATCTGGCATGTCCCACCTCTTCCGCCGATCCAGCGAACCCTGCCAACGCGTCCCACTATCGGTCTTCGCCCTTTAGAGTCCCGAACAAGCGGTCGATGGGCGGATCCGCGAGCGTTTCTGGACGATTTGCGATGCAGCGTTAGATCAGCTGAGGCTTAGACCGGACCAAATCCACTCGGTGCTGGACCTTCAAGATCGTGGCGACGCGAACCATCCCGATTGTCATGTCTTCAGCCGAGGATAACCATCGCGGTCTTATATTTCTCCTGTCCTAGTTTCCTTCTTCGATGGGGATAGCTTTAGCCGGTGGCAGCTCAACGAGCGTCCTGGTCTTCTCCGCAGCGTCATAGACCTTGATTTGGAGCATCGGAAATTCGGCTTTCAGGGCCCGAGCCCTTTTCTCAGCAGCTTGAAGTGTGGGGAACACCGTCTTCATCCGGCCGTCTACTTCAAGGCCAAATCCCTCGGTCAGGACAAGGTCGGCGCGGGTGATATTCCGGGGCTGCGCCTCCTCAGGCATTGTCAGA
>Ga0182024_10021362_pt1 | contig 11751 bp, 8 predicted proteins | sample P32metaG_FD_120480 | JGI IMG/M metagenome (GOLD analysis project Ga0182024, IMG submission 120480) | Permafrost microbial communities from Stordalen Mire, Sweden - P3-2 metaG (Illumina Assembly) | ecosystem: Environmental > Terrestrial > Soil > Wetlands > Permafrost | place: Sweden: Stordalen... | reverse complement strand
CTCAACGCTGGTCGGCTCGAGGAAGCACGACATTTGCTTGGCGCGCGGCGACCGGGTGCTTCCGGCGTTCCCGTCACGGGGGTCGCGGCGGTGCATTGATCGAAGGGCGGCCGCGGAAGCGGAATTCTTGGTTCGGACGCCATATCCGAAGGTCGCCTATCGTGAATTTCGGTCCTTCGCCTACATGGGCGCCAATGTCGTCTTCGCGCCGATTCCGGCCGTTCGTGGGATCGTGACTGGACCGCCGGAGTCGATCCACAGGAGACCTTTATGGCCGCTTCAGGGGGCTGGTCGGGTCGGCCGGAGAGTGGACATTTTCCACGTCTGGGGGCAGACCTCCCCGATAGCCGGTACGCGAGGCGCAGCGGGACCACAGGATCAAGATCATCCCTAGCGCATCGTCATGGCGTGCATCACCACGATCGCGAGGCGGCCATCTGAACCCTTACTTAACCAAAATCGGTGAGCTTGGGATCATTGGCGAGCTCCCACTGCGCCAAAGGAATTGTTAATGCCTTGCGTCATCCTTAACAATCGGCTGCTCCTCATCGACGACGACCCCGGCTCTCGGCGTGTCATAAAGAAGATGGCGGAAGGCTTGGGCTTCGAAGTCGTCGCCACCGAAGATCCCGATTGCTTTATCAAGAAAGCCCGCAATTGGCGCCCGAGCGTGATCACTCTCGATCTAATGATGCCCCAAGCGGATGGCGTCCAACTCCTGCGCGGGCTCGCCGCCGATAAGTGTAATGCGCAAATCGTCCTGACCAGCGGTGCTGATGGCAAGGTGCTTCAGACCGCGCTTCAGCTCGGCCGGGAACGCGGCTTAAGGATGAGCGGAACCTTGGGCAAGCCGATGTCCGTCGACGAGTTTCGAGCGCTGTTTGCCCCGCTGGCGCGGGTAACCGCCAAAGTGTTGTCGAGCGAGCTTGCTGCCGCGATCACGGACGACCAGCTATTCCTCGAATATCAGCCCAAGCTCGACTGCCGCCTCGGTCGGATCACTGGAGTAGAGGCGCTGGTCCGCTGGCGCCACCCAGCACATGGCGTCATTCCGCCGGATCAGTTCGTCACGCTTGCGGAGGATAGCGATCTCATTCATCGGCTGACCGACTGGGTAGTCGCCGCCGCGGCGCGGCAAGCCGCTATCTGGCACGGCGAACAGCTTGCTCTCCACCTGGCGGTAAATATCTCTGCAAAGGATCTCGATAATCTCGACCTGCCTGACCGATTGGCCGATCACTGCCAGGCCGCCGGGATCGATCCGGCGTCGATGACCCTCGAACTTACCGCAATGCGCGAAGCGGTGCAGATGATGGACGTGCTCACCCGCCTCCGTCTCAAGGGCTTCAACCTGTCGATCGACGATTTCGGGGCCGGTTACTCGTCGCTGGTCCAGCTCCAAAAGATGCCGTTCTCGGAAATCAAGATCGACCGCGCGTTCGTCATGAACATGATGCAAGACGAGAGTTGCGCCGCCATCGTCGATATTGTTTTGCACTTGGCCCGCCGGTTGCGCTTGAAAAGCGTAGCCGAGGGTGTTGAGGACGCTATGGCCCTCGAGAGCCTGACTGATATGGGTTGCGACGAGGCGCAAGGCTATTACCTGAGCCGACCTCTCCCCGCCGACGGAGTGGCCGCTTTCGCGCACACCTATGCCGGGACGTGCGTAAAATCAGCCGCCTGACGCCGAACGAGCATCTAACCAAAGACGTATACAATATAAGCGGGTATCGTGCGCCGACGCTAACCCAGAGAAGAAAATTGGGGAGCGGAACAGGAGAGGACTATCGGTCGACGGACGCCGGATCTGAAGGCGGCAGCACCATCAGCACCCTCGGCCAGCGCGCCCGGTCCAAAAGCGCCGGCGACGCGCGGCTTGCCCTTGCGCTGGCGGCTAATCCTGTTGGTTGTCGCCGGCATCGTTCCATTGACGGTGTTCGGTCTCGGCTACCAGTACTCGGAATATCGTGAAGACGTCGCTGCTACCGGCACCCGGACCCTGTCGCTTGCGCGCAGCATGTCATTGGTGGTCGAGGAAGAGCTGCAAGTCCGGATCGCGGCGCTCGAAGCGCTCGCGACATCGAGCGCCTTGCAGGCCGCCGATCTTCGCAGGTTTCGCACGCGCGCCGAAGCGGTCATTGCGGGCCATTTTCCGGGGGCGGTCATCGAGCTATTGAGTGAAGACGGCCAAGAAATCGTCAACACTTTGCTGTCGGCTGATGCGCCGCCCCTGACTCGCACGAATCTCGAATCGTTGACGCAAGTCTTTGCGACCGGACTTCCAGCCATATCGAACTTGCTTCAAGACCCTGTCGGGCGCCCGGTGGTGGCGATCGACGTGCCGGTCAAGGACACCGATGGGAAGGTCAGCTACGTTCTTTCCATGCACCCGGGTCTCGAGGCCTTTGGTGAGATTCTCCGCCGCCAGCACTTGCCGAGAAGTTGGTTTGTTACGATCCTGGACCGGCGCGGCGTCAGCGTCGCGCGCTTCCCGATCAACGACCGTCGCGAGGCGACGCCCGAGTTGCTAGCTGCGATGGGGGCAGGGCCCGAAGGCACTCTCGAGAACGTCACACGCGAGGGTATCCCGGTCCTGTCGGCGTTTAGTCGCGGAGAGCAGTTCGGCTGGACGGTGGCGATCGGCGTACCTCGCGCCGAGCTGGTCGGACCGATCATATCGGGGGCGATCAAGACCATGGCAGCCGGCGGCACGCTCCTTGTGCTTTCCCTGTTGCTGGCGCTCTACGCGGCTCGGCGCATCGCCGGCCCGATCGAGTCGTTGCGCCGGCTTGCGGCGGTCGCTGATCGGGATGCGCTACCGGCGCCAGTGCCCACTGGATTACCGGAGGTTGACGACGTCGCGCAGGCGCTCTACGGCGCCGAGGAGGAGCGTCGGCGCAGCCATCAGGCTGAATTGGTCCTGCTCGATGCCATCGACACGATGCCCGAGGGCTTCGTGATCTACGATGACCAAGACCACCTAGTGATGTCCAACCAGAGCTATCGGAATTTTTATCCGGAGACTGCCGCCGACCTCGTCCCGGGGATGACGTTTGAGGAGATTCTGCGCGCGGGCATAACCCGAGGACGATTCCCGAGCGCCAGGGGGCAGGAGGAGGCATGGATCGCTGAGCGGGTCCGCCGGCAACGCGAGCCACAGGACTCGATCGAGCAGAGGCTGGCCGACGGCCGCTGGGTGTTCGTGACCAAGCATCGCCTGGCCAATGGATGGGTCGTCGGGTTGCGCATCGACGTCACCGCGCTGAAGGTTGCTCAGGAAGCGCTGCAAACCAGCGAAGAACGCTTCCGGCGGGTCGTTGAAGCGATGGCGAACGCGATCATCATGGTCGGTGCCGATGGCATCATCGAAATGGTCAACGCGCAGGCCGAGAAAATTTTCGGATATCCTCGTGCGGACTTGCTTGGCAAGCCGATCGAGGTGCTGCTGCCCGAACGCTACCGGCCCAATCATCCCGGTTTGCGGGAGGCGTTTTTTGCCACGCCCGAAGCGCGACTGATGGGGGCGGGGCGCGACCTCAACGCACTTCGTAGGGATGGGCGTGAGTTTCCGGTCGAGATCGGGTTAAGCCCGATAGAGACCGAGGACGGCGCCAAGGTGCTCGCATCGATTATCGATATCACCGCCCGCCGCGAGGCTCAGCGCATGCAGGCGTATTTCGCCGCGATCGTCGAATCCACCGCTGACGCCATCATCGCCAAGGACCTCAACGGCGTGGTGACTAGCTGGAACAAGGCGGCGGAGTTGATCTTCGGTTATTCCGGGAGCGAGATGATCGGCGCGCCGATCGCTCGCTTGCTTCCCGCCGATCGCCTCGGCGAAGAAGACGCCATCCTCGCCCAGATCCGCCGGGGCGAGCGGATCGACCGTCTCGAGACCCTGCGGCGCCGCAAGGACGGTACCGAGTTCCCGGCATCGCTGACGATCTCGCCCATACTCGGGCCCGGTGGTGAGGTCATCGGTGCGTCAAAAATCGCCCGCGACATCACCGAGCGCAAGCGGGTGGACGACAGCCTGCGCGAGGCGCAACGCCGTTCGCAGGAAGTACTTGTCGCCCTCAGCCAAAGCGAAGCGCAGCTCAAGCGTGCGCAGCAGCTTGCCCAGCTCGGCAGCTTCATCTGGGATTGGCGAACCGACAAAGTGGAGTGGTCCGACGAGACCTATAGAATCTTTGGGGTGGTTCGGAACACTTATGAAATGACTCGCGAAAACATCCTGCGCCTGGTCCACCCGGACGATCGAGCGAATGTCCTCGCTGCGACGGAGGCGGTCTTGCGCGGTACATCCCCAGCTCCGTTCGAATACCGCGCCGTTCGGCCAGACGGGACCGTGCGGCACGTCTACCGCGGCGACAGCGAGATCATCAACGACGAAGACGGCAAACCCCGGTTCCTCGCCGGAACGTTTCAAGACGTCACCGAGCGTCGCCGCACCGAGGATCAGCTCCGCCAGGCGCAGAAGATGGAGGCGATCGGCAACCTCACCGGCGGAATGGCCCACGATTTCAATAATCTGTTGGGGGTCATCGTCGGCAATCTCGGATTGGCGCAAGAGCAGCTCGGCGAGGACGAAGATTTGCGCGAAATGGTCGGCGAAGCGCTGGACGCGGCGTGGCGCGGCGCCGACCTGACCCGGCGGCTCTTGGCCTTCGCGCGGCGTCAGCCGCTCCGCCCGGCGCGGATCGACATCAACGAGCTTGTCAACGACACGGTGCGACTGCTGAGCCGGCTGCTTGACGAGGACATCGAGGTCCTCCTCAACCTCGGCGCCGATGTCTGGCCGGTCACCGCCGATCCGGCGCAGCTCGAGTCGAGCCTCGCGAACCTCGCAACTAATGCGCGCGATGCGATGCCGAAGGGCGGGCGCCTGATTATCGCGACTGCCAATCAAGCCCTCGACGCCGACTACGCCGCGACTCACTCGGACGTAACACCCGGCGACTTCGTCGTGATCGAAGTTAGCGATACCGGCTGCGGCATGTCGCCCGAGACGGTGAGCCAGATCTTCGAGCCGTTCTTCACTACCAAGGAGCTCGGCAGGGGCACCGGGCTCGGCCTCAGCATGGTGTTCGGCTTTCTGAAGCAATCGGGCGGGCACGTGAACGTCTACAGCGAGTTGGGCCAGGGAACCACGTTCCGCCTATACCTGCCCCGCGCCTTGACCGAGGCCGTGCCCCGCGACAGGGTGAAGGCGCGTCCCGTCCTGCGCGGCGCCGGCGAGACCGTGCTCGTGGTCGAAGACAATCCCGGCATGCGCCGTATTGCGTTGCGGCAGCTGCGCGAGCTGGGCTACCGCGTCCTGGATTGCGACCGCGCCGCCTCTGCGCTCGACATCCTTCAGCGCGAGCACGTCGACCTACTGCTCACAGACATCGTCATGCCAGGCGGCCTTGACGGCGTCGAGCTAGCCCGCATCGCGCGGGAGCGTCAACCAACGCTCAAAATCGTGCTGTCCTCGGGCTTTCCGCAGGCCCGTGTCGACGGCAACGGCGAACTTCTCGGCAACCTACAACTCCTGAGCAAGCCTTACCGCAAGGAGGAGCTGGCGGCCGCTTTGCGTGCCACACTCGACGGGTAACGATCATGGCGGAGATCTTGATCATAGATGACGACCGGCAGATGCGACGCCTGCTGATCCGTATCCTCAAGGGAGCGGGCCACACGGTGCGCGAGGCGGACAACGGGCGTAGTGGGATCGAGTTGTTCCGACGCCAGCGCCCGGCGCTCGTCATCAGCGATATCGTGATGCCGGACATGGAAGGGATCGAGACGATCCAGACGTTGCGCCGCGACGGCCCGACCGTTCCAATAATCGCCATCTCCGGAGGCAGCGGGCCGAACTACCTGCGCATGTCGATAGAGCTTGGCGCCACGGCCGCGCTCGAAAAGCCGTTCGCCGCCGACGAGTTGCTCGCCCTCGTCGAACAGCTCCTCGCCGGATAGTGTGGGTTTTTATGCGCCTTGCCGTTTCGCTCATTCGACCGCTATTCGGGAAAGAGCCGGCGTAATTCGAAGATGCTGAAGGTCAGCATTCCAGCCGACCTCGCCGTTGCTCGTCGCGCCGGCAAGGTCCGGTCAGGGGCATGAACTGCCGTAGTTGCCAACCGCAGCGAGCGACCCCAAACAGGTCCAAAGCGGTCACTCGTCAGATGGGCACCACTGTGTGAGGGTAGTACGCCCGACGCGTGAGCCCTGAGTTTATTGGCGCCGACGCCCCGCCGAGGGCCGTCGGGGCATATTGGCGCTGTAACCGAGAGGTAGCCGTGGCTCCGGACCCTTACCCACACGTCCGCTTTGGGTGCGGGAAAGCGATCATTCGTCGAGTAGCCACCAACCACCCCGTTCGGCCCATAACGGCCTTTCGGACTGAGACCGATCTCGCGCCAGGAACCAACGGCCACTCAGGCAGCCTGCGAATCTAAGACGGCCTTGTGTACCTCAAGCGTCAGCGCTTCGACGCGCTCGATAAGAGCCTTCACTGTTTCCGTGAGTTGGGTGTTCTGCTGGAGCATCTCTACGAGCAGGCCCGTCTGTTTCGCCGCGAGCGCCTCCCGTTCCTCGCTCGCGTTTTGCAGAGCCTCACGATGTTGCGCATCGGCGAGCGCATGAGCGGTGTCGCGGTCGGCTTGGCGGGTCTGCGCTAGCAGTATGAGAGGGGCCGCATACGCCGCTTGCAGACTGAAGGCGAGGTTGAGGAGGATAAATGGGTATATATCGAACGTCGTAAACCCGAGTACGTTGATGAGTATCCAAACCGCTACGATGCCGGTCTGAGCGATTAGAAATGTGGGGGTGCCAAAAAAGCGAGCGAACGCTTCAGCCTTCAAGGCAAACCAGTCGTCCCCAAAAACTGACCGTAGGTGCAAATGGGGAGCGAGAAAACGGTAGAAGTGTTGTTGGGTGATGGCGTCCTTGCTGATCGGGCCCAGCGGCCCATCGGTGTCGACTGTCATTGGAGACGGTCCCTCATTTTGGATTAAGGCGAGCGGCCATCGAGGCGGATCGTGCGCGGCCTCAACCGAGCGCCGTTTGTCTTATATCATTGACCGAGGATCAGAGAATATATGGCTCCCCGCTGAAGGTCGCGGTACGGTTGTATTCGGCATGAATAACGTTATGAACGTCGCCTGAAAATCCAAACTGTGTTTAACTGGCGCATCCAAAATATGCGCTGGTTACGTATCAATGAGCGGATGAGATGATACGCTGGCTCCGAAAATTGTCGATGCGGAAGGTCTTCCTTCCCCTGCTTCTGGCGGTTCTCTGCACGATCGCGGATACTGCTCGCTGCCAGAGCCCCAGCAGCTTCCAGATGAGCTGCTCGAATCTCGGCGTCTCGGGAAGCACGCTGTTCGCTTTGTGTCAAAGGATAGACGGCAGCTTCAACCAGAGCTCGATTGCAATACTGGGCATCGAGAACATCAACGGCCAACTGCGGCTCACGAGCTGGCCGCAGCCGAGTTCGTATCAGAAGAGTTGCTCGAACATCGGCGTCTCGGGAAGCACGCTGTTCGCAGAATGCCGAAGGATTGACGGTAGTTCCAACCGCACCTCGATTCTGATCCCGGGCATCGCGAATATCAATGGCGTGCTGCAATACCAATAGGGCGCGCACGCTGGGACGATCCGAGCGCGAACAACGCCGAGGCGGTGGCGATTCGCGACTGGCTAGCGTTCGAGGGTTGGGACGAGGTGTTCCTCGATCTCGACCCGGCGCGCGGCATTGCCGCCGGGGAGCGATGGGAGCGTTCGCTCAACGAGGCGGCCTCGCGCTGCGAGACGGTGCTCTTCGTCATCTCGCGCGCTTGGCGCGCTTCGCGCTGGTGCCTGAAGGAGTTCAACCTCGCCCGCCGGCTCAACAAGCGCCTCTTCACAAGTAAGGAGCGGGGAGAGCTTCTGCCATTGAAAGCGGGCGGTGCCGGGGGCGCAACACGATCGTGAAGCGCCGGGCGAACAGCATCGAGGTTGCGTCCTCTCCCTTGAGCGACCGAAGGAACTGCCAATGACGTCGGATAGCGTGCCCGAACGGAAGTTCTGGCAATTCGCGATGGCCGACCTCGAGAAGCAGCTCGCAACCGATCGAGACGGACTGAGCTCCGCCGAGGCCGCTTCGCGGCGGGTGCGCTATGGCCCGAATTCTCTGGAGGAGCGGCGTCGCCTGTCTTTGCCGCTCGAATTCTTAGGCCGGTTCCGCAACCCGCTCGTGCTGATCCTCTTGGTGGCGGCGGGGATTTCCGCACTGACCGGCGATCTGACCAGCTTCATCATCATTTGCACCATCGTCGTAACGAGCGCGCTGCTCGATACCGTGCAGGAATACCGGGCCAAGGAGGCCGCCGAATCACTTAAAGTCTCGGTTGCGCTCAAGGAGCAGGTCCTGCGGGACGGGCAGGAGGTTACGGTGCTGGGGCAGGACCTCGTCCCCGGCGATGTCGTGCTGCTTGCCGCCGGGGATCTGGTCCCGGCGGATGGGCGTCTCCTCGAGGCCAGGGATTTTTTTGTCAATGAGGCATTACTGACGGGCGAGTCCTACCCGGCAGAGAAGCACGCGCGCGATGAAGGGTTAGAAACCCCAGAAGTTGCCAATGCAACAAGCGCTGCCTTCATGGGCAGCTCCGTGATGAATGGTTCGGCCAAGCTCTTGGTCTGTAGCACCGGCCTGACAACCCAGCTCGGTCAGATCAGCAGCAGCTTGCGACGGGCGCCGCCGCCTTCTGCAATGGATCGTGGCACCCACCAGTTCGGCATGCTGATCGTACGCTTTACCACGGTCCTCGTGCTGTTTGTGTTGCTGATCAATTTGCTGTTCCACCGGCCTTGGCTAGAGAGCTTTCTGTTCGCCGTGGCGCTCGCCGTCGGTCTCACGCCCGAGCTGTTGCCAATGATCGTCTCGGTAACACTCGCGCGCGGAGCCATCCGTATGGCGAAGGTGCAAGTAATTGTGAAACGGCTCGGGGCCATCCATGACCTAGGCAGCATGGACGTGCTGTGTACGGACAAGACCGGGACACTGACCGAGGCGAAGATCAGCCTCGCGCGGCAGGTTGCGCTCTCGGGTGCCGACAGCCCGCACGTACTCGAATTGGCGTGGCTTAACAGCCATTTCCAGGCTGGATTGAGGAACCCGCTTGATACTGCGATCACCGAAGCCGGCTCGCCGCACGCTGCGGGATGGACCAAGATCGATGAGGTGCCGTTCGATTTTCAGCGGCGCCGCGTTTCGATCCTGGTCGAGCACGAGGGTCACAGGCTGCTGATCACCAAGGGCGCACCCGAGGATGTCATCAAGCTCGCCGTTCGGTATGAAGAGCCCGGCAAGCCCGACCTATTGCCGCTTGACGACGCGGCGCGGGCTCGCGCTGCGAAAGCCTTTGAGGGCCTCAGCGTGGACGGATTTCGCGCACTCGGCGTCGCCTGGCGCGAACTCGAGCCCGACCGTAAAGGGGCGGTGGTGGCCGATGAGCAGGAACTGGTGTTTGCCGGCTTCGTTGTCTTCGCCGACCCGCCAAAAGCAAGCGCGGGGGCGGCCATTGCCGCGCTAGGGGCCAAGGGTATCGGCGTCAAGATCCTTAGCGGCGACAACGAGCACGTGACCCAGCATATCTGCACCGAGCTCGGCATTCCGATCACCGGCTTGTTGACCGGTACCCAGATCGAAGCGCTCAGCGACGAAGCGCTTGCCGCACGGCTGGAGGAGACGAACCTGTTCTGCCGGGTCACGCCCGTTCAAAAGAATCGCATCATTCTTGGGTTGAGGCATCGCGGGCACGTCGTCGGTTATCTCGGCGATGGGATCAACGATGCGCCATCGCTGCACACCGCGGACGTGGGCATTTCGGTCGATAGTGCGGTCGATGTTGCCAAGGACGCGGCGGATATCATTTTGCTGCGGCAGGATCTCAGCGTTCTGGAGCACGGCGTTGTCGAAGGACGGCGGGCCTTCGGCAACATCATGAAATTCATCATGATGGCGATGAGCTCGAATTTCGGGAACATGTTCTCGATGGCAGGTGCGACGCTGATCCTGCCGTTCCTGCCGATGCTGCCGGTGCAGATACTGCTCAACAACCTGCTCTACGCCGTCTCGGAGATGCCGATCCCGTTGGACGCGGTGGATAGCGTAATCACGGAGAAGCCCGAGCATTGGGACATGCGGTTCATCCGCAACTTCATGCTGGTGATGGGGCCGGTGAGTTCGGTCTTCGACTTTCTGACCTTTGCCCTGTTGCTGCTGGTGTTTCGTGCGGACGAAGCTCTGTTCCAGACCGGCTGGTTCATTGAGTCGCTCGCCACCCAGGTGTTGGTCATTTTCGTGCTGCGCACACGCGGCAATCCGCTGAAGAGCCGCCCGCACCCCCTCCTCGCCGCTACATCCATTGCGGTGGTCGTGCTCGCGGTAGCGCTGCCGTTTACCCCGCTCGGAGCCTGGTTCGGCTTTGCGCCACCATCCGCCGCCTTCCTCTTGGCGATTGCGGGGCTGACGGTGAGCTACTTGATGCTCGCCCAGGGCGCGAAATGGGCATTTTACCGCCGGTGGCCGCCGGGTGGCACGGCGCCGGCGCCCGTGTTGCGAGTAGTCCTGCCGCTGATTGGGCCATGAACGCCTGCCACAGCCCTAGGGCTTCCTTATCGGTCGGGACGTCGTAAATGACTCGCCTAACGGTGGCAACGGGTAATCACGATGATGCCACGGTAGACGCAGCTTGGGGGAAGTGCCCGACATCTTGATTGAACGCCACCCAGGAATGCCGCGACTGCTCCCAGATTGACCGCGTCGGCGCTGGAAAATTCGGATCGGCGAAAGCACCAACAAAAATTCCGACCAAGCCCGGACGTGCGTCTGCCTCGCCATATACCGTGGTGCCGCAGTCGGGACAAAAATGCAGTCGAAGTTTGCGGCCTTCCTGCCCATCGCGGACATGGCTGAGCAATGCGGCTGGGTGAAAGACCGCTTCGGCGTTCCGTGGCAGATCGTTCCCCGCCAGCTCATCAAGCTGATCGGCGATGCTGATCGCGCCCGCGCCAGACGCGCCTTCGACGCGATGATGCACATGAAGCGCATCGACATCGCCGCGCTTGAGCGCGCCGCCGACGGCGTCGCTAAACCGCCAAATATGCGGAACTGCCCGGTAACCGAGCTACCATGATAACGCGTGTTGGTCAGATTGCTGCGATTGGTGCGGTAGCGGCGAAGTGCCTCCTCTTGAACGACCAAATGCCTCATGCCCACTTTTCGAAGCCCTCGCCGCGAGGCGTTATCTAACGCGCAGCTAGGGCAATTTTCAGCCAGCGATGACGCAGTTCCAGTTCTCTTTTAAAATCGATTGCTGGGCTGATCATCAACGGCACGGCGATGACGCCGTTGACCACCGCGGGCCACAACAGCGCCTTGATCGGTCGAGGTCGATGAAGTTGATGAAAACGCCAATCAGCGTGCCAACCACGATCGTGCCGTATTCGATCGCGTGGTGGGTTCATTGGAATCATCCGAGTCAGTCTGTTGGATCAAAATAAAACAATTTCAGTGAGCTAGGTACGTAGGTGACGTGCTGTCTGCCCCCCGGCGCGGCAGGCGGGTCAACCTTCTCAATGTCCGCCGCGACCAGAAACAGGCGGCCGGTTTTAGGGTCGATCGCCATCGTTCGTGCGCCCGGAACCGTCTTGATCGCGTCGGCGGGAACGAATGTCTGGGCATCCTTCTCCCGAATGACGCTCAATGTTCCCTCGCCATTG
>Ga0182024_10021361_pt1 | contig 11752 bp, 7 predicted proteins | sample P32metaG_FD_120480 | JGI IMG/M metagenome (GOLD analysis project Ga0182024, IMG submission 120480) | Permafrost microbial communities from Stordalen Mire, Sweden - P3-2 metaG (Illumina Assembly) | ecosystem: Environmental > Terrestrial > Soil > Wetlands > Permafrost | place: Sweden: Stordalen... | reverse complement strand
GTGTGGGGATTGTCGACCCGGAAGATGCGCACGCCCTCGCGCACCCAATACAGGAGAACGTCGCGCAGCGCGGCCCACAGATCGGGGACCGATTGCGGCGCGTAGAAATCGACGTTGACGATATCCTGATATTTCTTCGGCGGATTTTCCGCATGGCGCACCGAGCCGTCGGGCCGCCAGTTGAACCATTGCGGATGGTCCCTGAGCCACGGATGGTCGGGCGAGCATTGGATCGCGAAATCCAGCGCGATCTCCATGCCTGACGCGGCGGCGGCGTCACGCAATCGGCGAAAATCGGCGATGGTCCCGAGCGCCGGATGGATGGCGTCGTGGCCGCCTTCGCTGCTGCCGATCGCATAGGGACTGCCGACATCTCCGGCCTCGACATCGAGGCTGTTGTTCTTGCCCTTGCGGTTGGTCGTGCCGATCGGATGGATCGGCGTCAGGTAGAGCACGTCGAAGCCCATCGCCTTGATCGACGGCAATCGGCCGATCACGTCATCGAAAGTGCCGTGCTGGTCCGACATGGCCGCCGTCGATCGTGGAAACAGCTCGTACCACGCGGCGAACGCGGCCTGCGGACGCTCGACCTCGAGCGGCAGGCAAGGCTGCCGCCGGTACAGGAAGCTGCGCTCCTGCGCGTCCTGCATCACCTCGCGCACGTCGGGCATCATGAAAATCTCGACGCTTGCCTCGACGGCAGCGTCGGCAAGCCAGTGCAGCGCCGAAGTCAATATTTTCCTCTCGTCACCCTGGGTCTGCCGTTCGGCACGCTCCAGGAGCCCCTTGCCTTCCATGATCTCAACGCCGACGTCGGCACCGGATTGGTACTTGATCTCGAGCTCGCGACAGAACGTGCCGTAGCGGTCGAGCCAGGCCTCGACGGTGAATTCGTAGCGTCCGACCCGGTCCGGCAGAATGGTCACGCGCCAGCGATCGTTGCCGAGCGGCAGCATCTGCGTGCGCTGCCAATCATCCGCGTCCGCGGCGCGCCACAGCAACTCGACCGCGAGCATGTCGTGGCCGTCGGTGAACACGTCGGCTTCCATGGTCACGCTCTCGCCGACCACACGCTTGGCGGCGAACCGTCCGGCGTCGACGCTCGGCGTGACATTATCGATGACGATGCGCGGTTGTTTTGCCGGGTTGCCTGCCAGTTTGTCCGGGCGCGGCAGCTTGATCGGCTGGCTCGGACGCACGGCGAACAGCCGAACTTCGGCGGCCGCAAGCGCGGCAGCGAATTCGCGTTCGCCCGAAATGACCGCTTCGGCTTTCGCCGCCGATCCGGCGCCGGCCGGCAGCGGGTCGAGCGAAATCGGCAGCAGCTGGTCGTGCTGCAAATCGGTGTTGATCACAACGAGGACGGAGGCGCGGTCCGCACCGCGGTCCGGCGCACCGGAGCGCAACAGTGCGGTGACAGGCCGTTCGGGACCGGTGAGGAGGCGCATGTCGCCGTCCGCGCCGAACGCGGCAAGCTCCGCCGTGAGCGCGTTGGCGTCGCGGATATCGTCGCCAAGCCCCGCTTTGCAGTGGCGTCCGTCGGCAACAAGATCGTCGGGGCTGCCGCGGCGTCGGTCCATCTCGATGGTGGAGGCGAACTCCAATCCCATCGGAATCATGATGCCGCTGCTGACGGCCGCGGTGCGGCGAAAGAGGTGCCGATAGGACGGCCGGGCGTCGCGCGAGGTTTCGACGGCGTAGGCCAGACGCGGCCCGAACAAAGCTTCCGGGCAGCCGATGACCGAGCCGATGCGGCACAACAATTCGTGTTCTTCGACAAACCAGCCGGCGCGGCCATCCCACCACGCGACGGACGAGAATGCGGCATCGAAGCCGACGTCCGTCAGCGCGGCGATGGACGGCCAGTCGAGTCCCGGCGTCCACGCCAGAAACCGCAGATCGGGATGATCACGCTTGCTCGCGCCGATGATGTGCCGCCATGCGCTCGGCGGAACAAGTTGCGGATCCTCGCAGCGAAACCCGGCGACGCCGGCGCGCGCCAGACGATCGAGGCGTTCGATCCACCAACCGGCAAGCGCCTTGGCACTATCGGGATCGTCGAAGCGCGCATAAGCGGCGTCGGCCTGGCGGCGCGGTACGCGGGGATCGACCGGTGCGCCCGCCGAACCCGGGGCGTGAAACCAGGCGGCGGCCGATTGGAACAGGCTGCCGTCAGCCGCGACGCGGCCGAGCACAATGTCGAGGAGCAGCCGCAAACCGTGCTGCCGGCACGCCTGCGCGAATTCCTCGATCACCCGGTCCGCCGGATGGCCTTGATCGATCGCCGGATGGAGGCGTTCGTGGTCGGCCGTCAGGAAGATGTCGCCGCCCGCCCCCGGGGCGAACGGCGCGGCCAACAGGACATGATCGAAGCCGAGGTCACGGCAGCGTCGCAGGTGGCGCGGCCAACCGCTCGCCGGTCCAGCCAGCAAAGGATGGAAGTAATAGATTTTCGGTGCAAACGTCGCGGTGGTTGAAGCCATGAAATCGATTGGACGGCTTGCGCGCATCGGTCGGCTGACACGTCATCTGAATGGCCGGCATTCCCTCCTGGACTCAAAGCAGGAGGCCTCGAAAAAGTTCCACGAGCGGAAAATATTCCTGTCCGCCATGGTTCCCGCACTATCTTGCTCGGTCCCGGAGAGCTTCGGCGGCATAGCGTTCAGGGTGACGGGACCCCCGGCCGGGAGCGTGCCTCGTCCCGCCCGGCGGGACGCCGCGCGCGGGCCGGCCGCAGCAGGAACATCAGCAACGAGCGTCCGGTGACCTGATAGCGGTGACCGAACTTGAACGTGACCGCGTTCTCGAGATCATCGTCCTCGCCGGGCAGGTTGGTATCGACCAGCCGCAGCCAGTCCCGCCCGCCGTTCACCTTGGGAAGCGTGAACACCACCACATCGTGGTGGGCGTTGACGACAAGGAGCAGCGTGGATTCGCTGCCGCGTCTGCGGACGCCGCTGGCCGGCGCCCGACCGTCAAGCAGAACGCCGACACACTTGGCGGCGCCGTCCTGCCACAGCTTCGGCTCCATTTCCTCGCCGCCGGGCGTGAGCCAGGTCGAATCCTTCACACCCAGCTCCTCGCTCCACTGTGCGGTGAGGAAACGGCTGCGGCGCAACACCGGGTAGCGGTTGCGCAGCATCGCCAGCCGCTGCACGAACTCGGTCAAGGCCCGCGCATTGTCGTCGTGCTGCCAATCGACCCAGGAAATCTCGTTGTCCTGGCAATAGGCGTTGTTGTTGCCGCCCTGGGTGCGGCCGAACTCATCGCCGGCCAGGATCATGGGGGTGCCCTGCGACAGCAACAGCGTGCCGAGGATATTGCGCTTTTGCCGTTCGCGGAGCGCGACGATGTCCGCATTGTCGGTTGGACCCTCGACGCCGTAATTGGCGGAGCGATTGTCCGAATGGCCGTCGCGATTGTCCTCGCCGTTGGCCTCGTTGTGTTTGTTGTCGTAGGCGACCAGGTCGTTGAGCGTGAAGCCGTCGTGGGCGGTGACGAAATTCACGCTGGCCCACGGCTTGCGGCCGCGGCGATTGAAAAAATCGCTGGAGCCGGTCAGCCGCGCCGCGAACTCGGCGATCGTGCCCTCGTCGCCTTTCCAATATGACCGCACGGTATCGCGATAGCGATCGTTCCATTCGGCCCAGCCCGGCGAAAAGCCGCCGACCTGGTAGCCGCCCGGGCCGCAATCCCACGGCTCGGCAATCAGCTTGACCGACGACAGTACCGGATCCTGGCGACAGGAATCGAGAAAGCCGCCGCCCTCGTCGAAGCCGCCGGGTTCGCGGGCGAGGATCGTGGCGAGGTCGAAGCGGAAGCCGTCGACATGCATTTCCTGGACCCAGTAGCGCAGCGAGTCCGTGACCATCTGCAGGACGCGCTGATGCGACAGGTTCAGCGTGTTGCCGGTGCCGGTGTCGTTGATGTAGTAGCGCGGTTGATCCGGCAGCATCCGATAATACGACAGGTTGTCGATACCCTTGAACGACAGCGTCGGTCCGAGCTGGTTGCCCTCGGCGGTGTGGTTGTAAACGACGTCGAGAATGACCTCGATCCCGGCGTCGTGGAACCGCGCCACCATCTCCTTGAATTCGGCAAACGCGAAATCGGGCACATGCGCGTAGCGGCGCGCCGGCGCGAAGAATGCGATGGTATTGTAGCCCCAGTAATTCGTCAGACCCTTGTCGAGCAGATGGCTGTCGTTGACGAAGGTGTGCACCGGCAGGAGCTCTACCGCGGTCACGCCGATGCTGCGGATGTGATCGAGCACCTCGGGCTGGGTCAGGCCGCGGAAGGTGCCGCGCAACTCGGGGGCCACCGCCGGATGCAGCTTGGTGTAGCCGCGTACGTGCAGTTCATAGATGACTGTCCGTTCCCAGCCGACGCGAGGCGCACGCTCCTCGCCCCAGGTGAAGGCCGGATCGATGACCCGGCAGCGCGGCATGAACGGCGCGCTGTCGCGATCGTCAAAGCTGAGGTCGTCGCCGCTCTCCATGCGATAGCCGAACACCGCTGGATTCCAGTCGAGGTTGCCGACGACGGCTTTGGCATAGGGATCGAGCAGCAGCTTGTTGGCGTTGAATCGGTGGCCGTGATCCGGTTCGTAAGGCCCGTGCACGCGATAGCCGTAGATCGTGCCGGGGCGGGCTTCGGGCAGGAAACCGTGCCAGACCTCGTCGGTGAATTCCGGCAGCTCGATGCGCTCGATTTCACGCTCGCCCTGCTCATCAAACAGGCACAGCTCGACCTTGGTGGCGTGAGCCGAAAACAGCGCGAAGTTCACGCCCAGCCCGGTCCAGGTGGCGCCGAGCGGGAAAGGCAATCCTTCACGCACCCGCGATTTTCGCACCAGCGGCGCAATCGCGAGCTCAACGCGAGCGTCCATTTGTGACTATGACCCGTGCCTGTGACATGGAACAGAACAAGCAGACGGTGTTTCGGTTCCGTTCGTCCGGCAGCCGCGGTGCTGGCCCCCTTTCCATCCCCACTGGCCCCCTTTGAATTTCGGGGTGGCCCCTTTTGAAAATTCCTAAATTCCGGTGTGGTCACCGCCGCCGCCGGTATGCCGTGTCCAATCGTCATGATCCTTGTCGCGATCCGGCTTCACCTTCTGTCCCTGGCGGAACGCGAAAGCGATAAAAGCACCCAGCAACGCCAATATTCCAAGCGAGATGAACCAATGAAGAATTGCCATTGTGTCTGCGCCAAAATCGGCCGCCTCAGTTGGCGGCCCCCGGTACTATGCCTTAGGCATTTCTGGTGGCGTCCGCTACCTCATGCTAAGGGGGCCAGTACCGCAGCCGCCGGAATCGCAAACAGCGATCACAAATCGCGATCACAAACCGGATTGCGCGACACCAAAACGAACTAACGCACCGGCCGCGGCGGCGAGGCGGCACGCCGGCCCAACGCGGCATTAGGCAAACGCGCAATCATTGCCGCCAGTGCCAATTCGTTCACGTTGACTCCGGCGAGCCAAGCGTCAGATTCGGCAGCTTCAGCCGGTTTTCGCAGGAGTAATACCGTGGCGCCGCGTGCATATTGGAAAGGCTATCTCCGCCTCTCGCTGGTTTCCTGCCCCATCGCCCTCTACCCGGCGACGTCCGAACGCGAGAAAATCAGCTTTCACCAGCTGCATAAGCAGACCGGCAACCGCATCCGCTACCGCAAGGTCGACGCCGAGACCGGCGACGAGGTCGAGGCCGGCGACATCATCAAGGGCTACGAGGTCGGCAAGGGCGAATATATCGAGCTCGGCCCCGAGGAGCTCGAGGCCGTAGCCATTGAAAGCAAGCGCACCATCGAGATCGACGAGTTCGTCGAGAAAACTGAAATCGACGAACTCTATATGCGCGACCCGTATTTCCTGACCCCCGACGGCGAGGTTGGGCAGCAGGCTTTCGCGGTGATCCGCGAAGCCATCCGCAAGGAGGGAATGGTCGCCGTCGGCCGCGTGGTGTTCACCAACCGCGAGCACATCATCGCGCTCGAAGCCCGCGGCAAGGGCATGTTGGGGGTCACGCTCCGCTACCCCTACGAAGTGCGCGCCGAGAAAGAGTATTTCGACGAGATCAAAGACGAAAAAGTGCCGAAGGACATGCTCGACCTCGCCATCCATATCGTGGAAACCAAGCGGGGCAAGTTCGACCCGGCGAAGTTCGAGGATCACTACGAGGGTGCGCTCAAGGAGCTGATCCAAAAGAAACAAAAGGGCGAGAGGATCGACCGGCCGAAAGAGCCGGCACGCTCGAACGTCGTCAACCTGATGGACGCGTTGCGCCAAAGCGTCCAAGCGGAGCGCGGCGGCAAGGCGCCGCGGCCGCAAGCCAAGAAAACCAAGAAGCGGGTCGAAGGCCAGCGCGAGATGCTGCTGCCGATCTCCGGCAAGAAGGCCAAGGACAACGCAGCCAAGGAACCCGCGGCCAAGGAAAGCGCATCCAAGGAAAGCGCAGCCAAGGAAAGCGCGTCCAAGTCCACCGGGCGGGCAAGCGCCAAGCATCGAAAAGCCGGCTAGGCGCACGACCGGAAACGGCCTCGCCGCGATCGCATTGAGCATACCCGACACGACATCGGCGTTGGGGCAAGCCGCGCCGGCAACCGTCGCGTCTTGGCCGGCGCAAACGCTTCATTTCGCTCGTCGACGCGTATGACGGCGGTCCGTCGACCTCATTGCAGTACCGGCAAACGCGTGGCTTATTCCTGGGCTTTGGCCAGTTGCCGTCCTGGCAGGGTGCGGCACGCCAAAGAAGACTGAAGCGCTGCGGGAGGCTTGAGCTGATGAAAGCTGCATATTTCGAACGTTTTGGCGGTCCGGACGTCCTGCAATACGGCGATCTGCCGGATCCGGTCGCGGCGCCCGGCGAAGCGGTCATCGACGTCTTTGCCGCCAGCGTGAACGCCGCCGATTGGAAATTTCGCGCCGGCGAATACGCCCGGCATGCCGACATGAAATTTCCGCAGATCCCGGGCCGGGATTTTTCCGGAGTCGTCAGCGCCGTCGGCAGCGGCGCCGACCTGCAGGTAGGTGACGCTGTTTTCGGTGTGCTGGCCGGGGGCAAAGAGGGCACCTACTCGGAAAAGCTGGCGATCAACGCCGCGATCATCGCCAAGAAGCCCGACGGACTGTCGCATGTGAACGCCGCCGCCTTGGCGCTCACCGGCCTGACTGCGATCAACTCCGTCGAAGACACCCTGAAGCTGAAATCGGGCGAAACGATCCTGATCCAGGGCGGCGCCGGCGGCGTCGCCGGCTTCGCCATTCAATTCGCCAAATACCTCGGCGCGCGCGTCATCACGACGACCAGCGCGGCCAACCGCGATTACGTCCGCGGACTCGGCGCCGACGAGGTCATCGACTACAACGCCCAGGATTTCACGCAGGTCGTCAAAAATTGCGACGCGGTGTTCGACACCGTCGGCGGCGACGCGGCGCAGAAATCCTTCCAGGTGCTCAGGCCGGGCGGCCGGGCCGCCTTCATCGCCTCCGGCATGGAGGCACCCAAGCCGACCCGGAGCGATGTCACGGCGCTGCGGCCGCCGGTGCCGCGGTCGCGCAAGGCCATGGAGCGGGTTGCCGAGCTGTTCCTGGCGAGCGCCGTTCGCCCGCCCGAAGTCAAGCTCTATCGGCTATCCGAAGCCGCCGAAGCTCATCGCCTCAGCCAGGCCCGCCATTTCCGCGGCAAGCTGGTCCTCCAGGTGCGGTGAGCAAGCACTCATGGCCAATCCTGCGCCGCAGCCGCCAACCTTGTCGCTTGCCGAGCGCGATCGCCGCTGGGAGCGGGTCCGCCGCCTGATGCGCGAGCGCGGCTTCGATGGGCTCCTGGTCGCCGGTTTCCGTGCGCGCGAAATGTACGAGACCTATATCAGCGACGACTACAATGAGGGCTGCGTGATCTTCCCGCTCGACGGCGATCCGGTCGTCATCACCTGGGCGTATTTGCGGGTGATGCGCGCGCGCTGGTCGGCCGAACGCGGCGCGAGACTCTGGGTCGACGACTATCGCGTCGCCACCAGCGGCACCGGCGTCGCCGAGGTTTTGGGCGAGAAGCGACTTGCCGGCGGCAGTCTCGGCGTCGTTGGCCTCAATTCACAGGCGCCGACCGAGATCTATGGCGCGATCCCGGCCAATTTCTGGGCGGAGCTGACGGCGGCGCTGCCCAAGGCGCGCTGGCAGGACATCTCCGAAGAGTTCAGTCACCTGATGCTGGTCAAGAGCGACGAGGAGCTGGCGCAGGTCCGCTACGCGGCGCGCGCCGCCGAGGCGGCCTGCAAGGTGATCGTCGAGGTCGCGGCACCGGGTGTCGGCGAGGAGATCATCTTTGCCGAGGCGACGGCGGAAATGCTGCGCCACGGCATCGGGCTGCGCTACCCGATGATCGTGATGAATTCGGGTCCGCATACGCTGTCGTGGGGGCCGCCGCGCTGGACCACCAGCGGCGAGGCGCCGCGTATCCTGCAGCGCGGCGACCTGATGCAGGCCGAACTGATGCCGCTGTGCGGCAACCAGGAAGTCCAGGTGCAGATGACCGTCGCGCTCGATCCGATCGACGAGACGAACCGCAAATGCGAGCGCGTCGCGCGCGCCTCCTACGACGCCGGCATCGGGGCGTGCAAGCCCGGCATGACGTTCGCCGAGCTGTTGGCCGTCATGGAGGAGCCGCTCAAAGCGGCGGGCTGCTGGGGCTATACCCCCCTCCTCCACTCGGTCGGGCCGCATTTTCTGGCCGGCCGCACCCAGGTCAATCAGGACCAGATCGACCTCGACGTGCGTTATGCCGGCGCCAATGCCGCGCGCCAGCGCCAAGCCGTCCTGCAGCCCGGCATGGTATTCGCCTTCGAGCCGAATGCCTGCATCGACCGGCACCGCGTCAATATCGGCGGCACGGTGGTGGTCACGGCAACCGGCTGCGAAGAGCTCAACCACATCCCGACCACCGTGGCGCACAAGCAATAGACGGCGGGTCAGGTGGCGGCCGGATCGGGATCGCCGTCAAATTCGTCGGCGCAGAATGGCCCGCCCTGATACCAGTCGCCGATCGGATCGGGCGGCAGGGTTTTTTGCGCCGCCAAGGCGGCAGCGGCGTAATCCTCCGCGCGGCCGATGGGACGAAAGCCATAACGGAAGGCGGGTTCATTGTCCCACCAGCTCCGCGCGTTGTCGGAGGCGCCGAAAAAGATCTCGTAGTGCAAATCCGGATGCTCGAGACCGATGCGGATGAGTTGCACCAGGTCCTCCGGCTTGAGCCAGATCGACAGCCGGCGCCGATCAACCGGCGCATCGCCGAAATTGCCGATGCGAATGCAGGTCACCCGCAGACCGTGCTTGTCGGCATAGAGCGCGCCGAGCGCTTCGCCGAAAGCCTTGCTGACGCCGTAGCGCGAGTCCGGACGGACCGCCGCGTTGACGCCGATCCGGCGCCGCCGCGGGTAGAAGCCGACCGCATGGTTCGACGAGGCGAACACCACGCGCTGGACCTTGTTGCGCCGCGCCGCCTCGAACAGATTGTAGCAGCCGACGATGTTGGCCTGAAGAATCCGCTCCCAGGGCTGCTCGACCGATTCGCCGCCAAGGTGGACGATGCCGTCGACTCCCGTCACGAGCTTCTCGACCTGCGCCAGATCGGCCAGATCGGCCTGCACGAAGGATGGATCGTTCGCCAGTTCCGGCGGCGCCCGCAGGTCGCTCCAGCGCAACCGCGGATAGACGCCGTGAAGGAGCGTGCGCAGCCGCGTGCCGATGCCGCCGGCGGCGCCGGTGACCAGAACTGTTTGCATGGCGCCCATCCTGTCGCTCACGACGCCGCGGCCGGCGCGGCCGCCGCGACCGGCCCGTCGCCGAATTCGGCCGCCAGTTTCTGATAGCGCTTGCGGCTGTTGCGCAGATGCCGCCGCATGGCGGCGCGCGCCGCCGCCGCAGCGCCAGCGCGGATCGACTGCAGGATTTCCAGGTGCTCGGTCTGGATCCGCGTCAGATACGCGCGTTGATCCTCGAGCCGCGGCAGGCTTTTGCGGATGCTTTGTCGGGGAATGATGAACCGTCCGAGATAGTCGAGAAAGCGCTTGAACTGCGCATTGCCGGTGGCCTCGGCGATGCTGCGGTGGAACGCGAAGTCCTCGTCGACCGCGGACTCGCCGCGCCTGATCGCGCCTTCAATCGCATCGTAGGCCGCGGCAATTTCCCGAATCTCCGCGGCGTGTCCGCGCTCGGCCGCCAAGCCCGCCGCCTCGATCTCCACGCCGGTGCGCAACTCCATGATTTCGAGCGCCTCGCGCAACGAATGCAGTTCATCGATCTCGATGCGAAACGGCCGGCGCACATGCTGGGCAACGAAGGCGCCGACGCCCTGGCGCACCAGAACCAGGCCGTCAGCGCGCAGGCAGGCAACCGCCTCGCGCACCACGGTGCGGCTCACCCCGGTTGCAACCATCATTTCTTTCTCGGTCGGCAGCCGCGAACCCGGCGGCAGGCGGCCCGCGGTAATGTCGGCGGCGACCTGCGCCACCAGCTGATGGGTCAGCCCGCGCGGCGCTGCCAGCGGGCGGAAGGTCGAAAAATCCTGCAGCGGGTCTTTGGCCGGCAATCTTGACACCGTTTGGTTATATGGTCATCGTATGACCTGATCCAGTAGCACGCGCCGGCCATAGGGATCAACACGGGATCAACAGGTGCCGCCGCGGGCGCGGCGCGACCCAAGAACCGATCCAAGAACCGATCCAAGAGAGCCGCGCCAAGAATTGCCGGAGGGAACCGTCATGCATCGCCGAACATTCGTCCGCCTTGGCGCCTTCGCGGCCTGCAGCCTCGCCGTGTGCGGCCGCGCCGTGGCGCAGCAGAAAATGGCGTTCAAGGCCTCGGATGTTCACCCGGAGGGCTATCCGACCGTCGCCGCCGTCGAGAACCTCGGCAAGAAGCTCGCGGCGGCGACCGACGGCCGGCTCAGCGTGCAGATGTTCGCGGCCATGCAGCTCGGCGGCGAAAAGGAAGCCATCGAGCAGGCGCAGATCGGCGCCATCCAGTTGGCACGGGTGTCGGTCGGCGCGCTCGGCCCGGTGATCGACGATCTCAATGTCTTCAACCTGCCGTTCCTGTTTCGCGACACCGCGCACATGCAAAGCGTGGTCGATGGCGACATCGGCACCGAGCTTCTCGACAAGGTCACCGGCAACGACAAAGCCGGGCTCGTCGGTCTCGCCTGGATGGATGCCGGCGCCCGCAATCTCTACGACACCAAAAGGCCGATCCGGACCATCGCCGATCTCAAGGGCCTGAAGTTTCGCGTCATCGGCAATCCGATGTTCGTCGACATGATGAATGCGCTCGGCGGCAACGGCGTCGCCATGGGCTACGACCAGGTGTTCAGCGCGCTGCAAACCGGCGTGGTCGACGGCGCGGAGAACAATCTGCCGAGCTACGTGTTCGACAATCACTACCAGGTCGCCAAATACTACACGCTGAGCCAGCACCTGATCGTGCCGGAAATTCTGGTGTTCTCGCGCAAGACCTGGGACACGCTGACGCCGGCCGACCAGGCGCTCCTCAAAAAGCTCGGCCGCGAGGCGCAGCTCGAGGAGCGCGCGCTGTGGAACCAGTACGAGACGGCGGCGCTGGACAAAGCCAAGGCCGCCGGCAACGAGATCATCGCGGTCGCGGACAAAAAGCCGTTCCAGGATGCCGTCAAGCCGGTGTGGGACAAATACGGTCCGCGCTTCGCCGCGATGGTCAAGCGCGTGCAGAGCGTCCAGTAACGCC
>Ga0182024_10021360_pt1 | contig 11753 bp, 10 predicted proteins | sample P32metaG_FD_120480 | JGI IMG/M metagenome (GOLD analysis project Ga0182024, IMG submission 120480) | Permafrost microbial communities from Stordalen Mire, Sweden - P3-2 metaG (Illumina Assembly) | ecosystem: Environmental > Terrestrial > Soil > Wetlands > Permafrost | place: Sweden: Stordalen... | reverse complement strand
CGGCGGGTGCAAGGGTGATGGTGAACTATCGCAACAGCGGAGCGGCGGCCGAGGAGCTTTGCGCTTTGCTGCAATCGCAAGGCGGACGCGCGATCGCGGTGCAGGCGGACGTTTCCGATGCGGCTTCGGTCGCGGCGGCCATCGAGAGGGCGCGGGAAGAGTACAAGCGTCCGGTGAGCATTCTGATCAACAACGCGGGGCGCCTGCCGGAACCTCGCCCTTTTCAGCAGACCAGCTGGGAAGATATACAAGCCACTCTCGACGTGCACGTGCGAGGAGCCGTGCTCTGCAGCCAGGCGGCAATTCCCGGAATGATCGAGCTGAAATCCGGACGGATTATCAACATCGGATCTTCTTTTTCGTTGAACACTCCCCCGGTCAACTGGAGCAATTATCTGGTGGCGAAGTCGGCCATGCAGGCGCTGACGCGATGCTTGGCGGCGGAGTTGGGGCCGCAAGGAATTCGCGTGAACATGGTATCGCCGGGACTGGTAGAAACCGAATCCATCGCGGGCCTTTCCGAACGCCTGCGCAAGGTACAAGCCATGCAGACGCCCCTGCGCCGGCTGGCAACGCCAGCGGAGATCGCGGCTGTGGTGGCCGCGTTGTGCACCGGCGCTGGCGATTTCGTCACCGGAGTTGAGATACCCGTCTCCGGCGGCTTGCAGATGTAGGTGGCCCTCCCATGTCACACCCCAAAGAATTGCGCCAACAAATTGAAGACTGCCTAGTCGCAGGACGCTGGGCGCAAGCGCACGCGCATCTCGGCGATTTCTGGCGCAGGGAATCAAGGGCTGCGGCGGCCAACTTCGTTCTTTCGTGCTACGAGAAGATGAAGGCGCATTTGCCACTGGCAGCGACGCGAATTGCCTTTCTGCGCTCGATCACGGTAGAGCCGCTGGTGCCGATTTTGCGTGCCGCGGCGCTGGTCGAAGGAATCGACCCGACCGTTCACGTCGGACAATTCAATTCGTACGCGCAGGAAATTCTGGCGCCCGATAGCGAGATCTACACCTTTCGTCCCGACATCGTTGTGCTGGCGGTACAGACGCGAGATATAGCGCCGGAAATCTGGGAAAACTTTACGGATCTGACGGAAGGCGACGCGCAGCACGCCGTTGACCGGGTACTGGGTTCTTTTCGAATCTGGGTGCGGGCCTTTCGCGAGCGCAGCAACGCTTCGCTTGTGATCCACAATCTGGAAAAGCCGGCGGCGAGCGAAGGGGTGTTGGAAACTCAGCGCAAGGCAGGCCAGCTGACGGCTATCGACCAGATCAATGCGGGATTGCGAGCCATCTGCGGCGAACAGCGCGGCGTGTATCTACTCGATTACGAGGCACTGGTAGCGCAGCAAGGACGCGCGCGTTGGCACGACGAAGGCAAATGGCTGATGATGCGCATGCCTTTCGCGCCCGACAGCATGCTGCCGATGGTGCGCGCGTGGCTGAAATTCATACATCCGCTCACCGGCACGATCTGCAAAGTGCTCGCGCTCGATCTGGATAACACGCTGTGGGGCGGGATTCTAGGCGAAGACGGAATGGACGGATTGAAATTGGGCGTGGAATATCCCGGCGCATTGTACCGTGGTTTTCAACGGGCCATTCTCGATCTGTATAACCGAGGCGTGCTGCTTGCGGTCTGCAGTAAGAACAATCACGACGAGGCCATGACGGCCCTTCAAAAGCATCCAGGGATGCTCTTGAAGCCGGAACACTTTTCGGCCTTCCGCATCAACTGGCAAAACAAGGCCCAGAATCTACGGGAAATCGCAGAGGAACTGAATGTAGGCATGGATTCCATCGCGTTCTTCGACGACAACCCGGTCGAAAGGGAACTGGTGCGCTCGGAGACGCCGGAAGTGAAAGTCATCGCGGTGCCCGACCGCGTGCAGGGATATGCGCAGGCGCTGCGGGAGTGCCCCTTTTTCGAGCGGCTCACGCTGACCGAAGAAGACCGCGGCAAAGCGAAGCAATACAGCGAACGGCGACAACGCACAGAACTCGCACAAAGTTCGGGCTCGCTCGAGGACTTCTTCCGCTCCCTGGAACAAGAAATGGTGATCGCGAACGTGACGCCGGATTCGATTGGCCGCGTCGCGCAGTTGACCCAGAAGACAAACCAGTACAACGTGACGACGCACCGCTATTCCGAGCAACAGATTGCCGAAATGGTTTCGCGGCCCGAATATGGGGTGTATTCGGTGGCGGTGAAAGACCGATTCGGCGACAACGGGATCGTCGGGGTGTTGATCACGCGCACTGACGAAGGCGTGTGCGAGATCGACACGTTCCTGCTGAGCTGCCGCGTAATCGGACGCACCATCGAAACCGCCATGCTGGGCTTTCTAACGGACGCCAGCAAGACTCGCGGGCTTAGCCGGCTGCAAGGCTGGTATGTGCCCACGAAGAAAAATGCACCGGTGAAGGATTTGTATTTATCGCACAAGTTCCAGGCGATCTCGTCGGAAAACGGCGCAACGCTATGGAGTTTGAATCTGGAAGAAGCAAGTATTTCATTCCCGGAATGGATTCGCATGCATGTCACAAACGGTTCCTATCGGTCAAACGAATCTCGTGCTCAATAAAGTGCTAGCTGTAGCTACCGACGTGTTTCAAGTGCCCTCCTCGAACCTGGGACCCAGCTCTTCGCCGGATACCATCGAGACGTGGGACTCTTTACACCATTTGAGTTTCGTGGTGGCGCTGGAGCAGGAATTCAACGTGCAGTTTTCGCCGGAGGAGATCGAGCAGCTGCTTTCGATCGAGCTGACGACGGCGCTGCTGGAAGAAAAATTGAAAGGTAATGGATCGTCCAATGGCAGTGGAATTTAGATACGCAAATCTCGACGAGTACCCGCGCATCAGCGGGTTTCTGAACGAGCACTGGGCCAAGAATCATATCTACACGCGAAATCGCCCCTTGTTCGACTGGAGTTTTCGCCGGCCTGGCCACTGGGATCCGAATAGCTACAGCTTTTCACTCGCTGTCGATGGTCCGGAGCTGGTGGGCATCCTGGGAGGCATTCCCTTCACGCTGAACCGCTTCGGGCAATCGGCCAAGGCGGTTTGGATCGTGAACTACGTGATACGGCCCGACTATCGGAAAGGCGCGATGGCGCTGCAGCTTCTGAGTTCCTTCCGCAAGCCGGAATTCTCGGCGGTGGTCGCTTTCGGAATCAATCCCGCGACGGTGGCGATATATCAGGTTCTGCGTGGGCAGGTGCTGCCGGAAATTCCGCGCCATTTTTTGGTGCTGCCGCATCAGGGCGAGCGCATGGCCAACGCGCTGAAACTGGCGTATCCGGACTGGTCGGACGACCGTGCGGCTAGCCTGATCTCCGCCTTCGAAATGAGCGAGCTGCCCGTGGCGCCGCTGCAAGTGGGGCACGTATTGCCCGCGGAATGGGATGAACGCGACTGGCCCGCGCACGCCGCACGCACCATTGGCGCGGCCCGGGACGCCGATTTCCTCACGTGGCGATACCAGAACCATCCGGACTTCGAATACAAGTTCCTGACTGTTCCGGAAGGGAAAAAGACCGGGCTGGTGGTTTGGCGGATCGAGACCATTCGCACGGAAACGCCTCACGGAAGAAAAGACGTGGATCGCATCGGGCGAGTGGTGGAATTTCTGCCAGCGTCCGCGGCAAACGCGCAGGCGCTTTTCGGCGCGCTGCTTGGAGAACTCGATCAGCAGGGGGCGATGGCTGCCGATTTCTACGGCTATCACGGGGAAACGCGAAAGATATTGCAGGATCTCGGATTCCGGTCGTCTTCGGCGCATCCGGAAGGCGGGGCGCTGCCATCCCGCTTTCAGCCGCTGGACGGGAAAGGCGGGGGCATCATGAGCGCTGTATTCCTTAAGGATGCGAAGTCCCCGACGAAAGACGACTGCGATTGTCCCTGGTACTGGACGAAGTCGGATTCGGACCAGGATCGTCCGAACTGAAGCCGCAGGCGAATTGCCTGGCATTCGAATCGAAACCAATCGGAGCGCACATTCCGTGAGCAAACCGCCGCAACTGCACATCGCCACTTATCACTACGTTCGAGACCTACCCAGAACGCGATTCCCGAAAATTAAAGGGATGCTTTTGGACGATTTTCGGGCGCAGGTGAAGAAGCTGCCCGACGTATACGAGATGGCAACGCTCCAGTCCGCGCTCGAATTTCTATCCGGCCGGTATGTGCCTCAGCGCGATCTCTGCCTGATGACGTTCGACGACGGGCTGAGGGAACACTACGACGCGGTCACTCCGATTCTGGCGGAGGAACAGATTCAAGGGCTGTTCTTCCTGATTACCGGTGGGATGGAAGATGGAATCGTCGCACCGGTGCACATGAATCATTTTCTGATGGCGCACTTGGGATTCGAGGAGTATCGCCTGGTGTTCGAGAAGGCCCTGCGGGATTTGGGGTATGCCGACCAACTCGACAAGCAGACAGACCCAATCGTGGCACGGCGGACATACCCCTTGGACACAGACGAAGTGGCGCGGTTCAAGTATCTATTCAACTTTGCGCTGGATCCGAAGGTGCGCGATCTCACGGTGCGGACACTATTTGAGACGCATCTGGGAGACGAGAAAGCGTTTAGCCACGAGTTGTATCTTAACTGGGGCGAGGCCAAAGAGATGCAGCGGGCAGGGATGATTATGGGCGGGCATACCCATGAGCATCGGCCGCTCGCCACTCTGCGATATTCGGAGCTGTCCGGGGATCTGACGAGGAATTGGGAACTGATTCAAAAGAACTTAAATCCCCAGGCAACCTGGCCGTTCAGCTACCCCTATGGGAAAGCAGATTCCTTCAATCGGAACACAGTGGAAATCTTGCGGCAATTGGGGTATCGAATTTCGCTTTGCACAGAGCCAGGAAACAACTTACCCGGAATCGACCTGTTCGCTCTTCGGCGCGTGGATTGCAAAGATATTCTCGCCACTTCAGCCAGAGCGTCAGAAATTACTGAGAAGCCGGGAGTTAGCAAAGGCAGCCCCGAGCCTCAGCGCCAGTTGGATTCGACTGCCTATCTGAATCCCGCTACCCCCGTCGCCTGAAACCGGCTGGAGTAAGCAGGCCGGATACGATGACACCGTGATGAGTATATGACTATGGCAACGGTTCCCGCCCAGACAATACGGGACGAGTTCGAAACAAGCTCCACGCTGTGGATCGAGCCGATTCGCGGGTGGGCCAACCTGAAGCTCAAGGAGCTTTGGGACTACCGCGAACTGCTGTATTTCCTCGTTTGGCGCGACGTGAAGGTCCGCTACAAGCAGGCGGCCTTGGGCGCGGCCTGGGCGATTCTGCAGCCTCTGCTGACCATGCTGATCTTCAGCGTGATCTTCGGGATGTTCGCGAAAGTGCCCTCCGATGGTATTCCTTACCCGATTTTTGCCTTCGTGGCGCTGGTGCCCTGGAACTTCTTTGCGACGTCGCTCGGGCAATCCTCGAATAGCGTCGTCGGCAGCGCGAACCTGATCACCAAGGTTTACTTTCCTCGCCTGGCGATTCCCTTGGCTTCCGTGCTGGCGGGTCTCGTCGATTTTCTGCTTTCGTTCGTGGTGCTCCTTGGAATGATGGTGTATTACCACCGCACTCCGACGATTCACATTGTTTGGCTGCCGCTGTTCATCTTGCTGGGCCTTGCGGCCGCGATCGGCATGGGTTTCTGGCTTTCGGCGATGAACGTGAAGTATCGCGACGTGCGCTACGTGGTGCCGTTCCTGGTGCAGTTCTGGATGTACGCTTCGCCTATTATTTATCCGAGTAGCATGATCCCTGTCCGGTACCGCACGTGGTATGCGTTGAACCCGATGGTCGGCGTGGTGGATGGTTTCCGCTGGGCGCTATTGGGCACGAAAACCCCGCCGGGGCCGATGCTTGCTGTTTCTGCCGCCGCGACATTGTTGTTTTTGTTCGGTGGCGCTTTTTATTTCCGGCGAATGGAAACGGCATTCGCGGACATCGTATGAACGATTCGAAAATGCCGCAAAAAAGTGGTGCGGGAGAATTTTCAACTTCAGGAGTCACCGTGGAAACGAAGCCGAAACGAAAAGTATGCGTGGTGTTGGTCGATCGCGCCAATTACGGGCGTTTGAAGCCGGTTTTGCTCGAGATCAACGGACGCTCCGAGGTGCAGTTGCAGTTGATCGCCGCTGGCACGATGGTGCTTGAGCGCTTCGGCCAGCCTGTTCAAAACGTCAAAGCGGACGGTTTCCACGTTGACGGCGAAATCTACATTGAACTCGAAGGTTCCACCCCCGCCACTATGGCGAAGTCGCTGGGTTTCGCGGTGGTGGAATTTTCCAGTGAATTCCAGCGCCTGAAACCCGATGTGGTGGTTCTCATCGGGGACCGCTACGAAGCTCTGGCGGCGGCACTGGCGGCCGCTTATATGAACATCTGCATCGTGCACATTCAGGGCGGCGAAGTGTCCGGCTCCATTGATGAAAGCGCCCGGCACGCGATTACCAAGTTGGCCCACTACCACTTCCCGAGCACGAAGCGTTCGGCCGAATATCTGGTACGAATGGGGGAGAGTCCGGATTCGATTCTTGGAGTAGGCTGCCCAAGCAGCGATATAGCGCGGATGCTGGTTCCATCGATTACTTCCGATCTCGTGAATGCCACTGGCAGCGGCGCGACGATTGATATCGACCGCCCCTTTCTGCTGGTCGTTTTTCATCCGACCACCACCAATTACGGCGGCGAGCGCAAGCAAGTGGAAGAGATCCTGCTAGCTCTCTCCAAGCTGGAAATGCAGACCCTGATGCTTTGGCCTAACATCGACGCGGGCGCCGATCACATCAGTAAAGCGATCCGCCTGTTCCGGGACCGCGAGGCTCCTAACTGGCTGCGCACACTCACGAATCTTTCGCCCGAAGGCTATCTCAATCTGCTAGGGCGTGTTTCTTGCGCAATCGGGAATTCGAGCAGCTTCGTGCGCGATGCGGGTTACTTCGGAACGCCGGTAGTTCTGGTTGGGGACCGCCAGGAGGGCCGCGAAACGGACGAACATGTGACCCATGTGGAACCTCTAGCCGCCCCAATACTGCGCGCCGTGCGGAAGCAGTTGCGCCATGGGGCTTATGGGCCGAGCACTCTGTATGGCGATGGGTTGGTTTCTGGACGAATCGCCGACGGTCTGGTCGGCCTCGAGCCATACGTTCAAAAGAGGCTCCATTACATCTACGACGGGCAACCGAATGCAAAGGAACAGAACAGTGATGCGCGTACTTGGAATCATAACCGCACGCGGGGGGTCGAAGGGCATTCCACGGAAGAACGTCACGTTGCTGCTCGGTAAACCGCTGCTGGCTTACACGGCGGAGGCTGCATTAGCTAGTAAGAAACTCACCCGGACGGTCCTTTCCACCGACGACGCGGAAATCGCTAAGATTGGAAGGCAATGGGGAGTCGATATCCCGTTCCCCCGCCCCGCTGAGTTGGCCGGGGACGAGACTCCTACGATTCCTGTTTTGCAAGACGTGGTCCGGAAGCTGGAAGCCATGGGTGAGTTCTACGACGCGATTCTGACGCTGCAGCCCACCAACCCGTTGCGACGCGCCGATGACATTGATGGCGCGATTTCGCTGCTTGAAGAGACCGGCTCGGATTCGGTGATCTCGTTTTCCGACGTGGGCGAGCGGCACCCGGCCCGCATGAAGTTTATCGACGCGGAAGGACGCGTGAGCGATCCCCCGTTTGCCGAAGAGTTTGAGGGAAAGCCTCGCCAGGCATTGAGCAAGCTGTACCTGCGGGATGGCTCGATCTATCTCACGCGCCGGTCGGTGCTGATGGAGCAGAATTCGCTCAAAGGCTCCGATTGCCGCGCCTGGATCATCCCGGAAGAACGATCTAGAAATATCGACACCCTGTTTGACCTCCGCATCGTCGAATGCATGTTGCGGACCCAAGGAGAGAATTAATCATGCCGATTTCATCCGTCGAGCAGCAAACCGGAAAACTCTACGGAGGCTTGTGGTCGCAATATGACGACGACTTGTTCCTGAAGTCGCTTGAGCTGTTCAAGCAGCGCTGGCTGGCCAACAACGAGCCGGAGGATTTTTTCCAGGGAAAGCGCTGTTTGGATGTGGGCTGCGGCGGCGGGCGTTATTCCCTGGCCATGGCGCACATGGGCGCGAAGGCGGTGGTCGGCGTGGACGTCAGCGAATCCGGATTGAAGGATGCCACCATGCGTGGCGAGCGCATTGGCTACGCCAACGTAACATTCCGGCAGGCCACGGCGCTCGAATTGCCGTTTCCAGATGGTGAGTTCGATTTCGTTTGTTGCGCTGGCGTTTTGCACCATACGCGCAGCGTCGAACGCGGATTTCGGGAGATTCATCGTGTGCTGAAGCCCGGCGGCAGTTTGTACCTGCTGTTGTACGGCGCAGGGGGCGTTTTCTGGCCGCTCAATTACTTGTTGCGTCCTTTCGCCACGCTGGTGGGACAAGACGATTTGGACGATGCCGTCGAACACGCGGGTTATGCCGCGAACAAGCGGCGATCGGTGTTGGACGATCTCTTCGTGCCGATTCTTGAGACCTACACACGCGAACGCGTCGATCAACTGCTCCAGGACGCCGGGTTCCCCCAGTCCCGGAGATGGATGTCCGCTCGCCTGGACCATGAAACGGACGCGAACACCATGCTGATCGAACTGCAATCGAGGCTTCCCATGTGGGAAGCTGGCTATCAGACCACGAAGGATCCCATGAAAGCGTTGGTCCAGATGCACGCAGCCAATCTCTGCCGAACCGTGATCGCCACTGTACGAGACCTGATCGAGCAGGAAAAGGCGGGACGCCTTACCGCGGAGCAACTGCAGAGCGCGGTCGTGGGCCACGGCCATCACCGTTTGATCGCAACGCGCACTTAATGCCCAGGACGATTCTAGTCAGCGAATCCTCGAACTTTTCCCCAGTCGCAGCTCAGCGCCTCGAACAAGCCGGCCGCGTGATCTGGGCCGACCTCAATCGTCCACAACTTATCTCCTCTCTCTCCGAAACGCAGCTTCTGTGGGTGCGCTTGCGCCACCAGATCGACCGCGAAGTCCTTGACTCCGCTCCGCGCTTGCGGGCTATCGCCACTCCCACCACCGGCCTCACTCACATCGACGTTGCCTATGCCGAGCGGCGAGGCATTCGCATCCTTTCTCTTCGCGGCGAAACCGCTTTCCTCGAAAAGATTTTTGCGACCGCCGAGCATACCGCGGCCCTGGCGCTCGCATTGGTGCGTCATCTTCCGCAATCCGTCGAACACGTCCGCGAGGGAGTCTGGAATCGTGATCTTTTCCGGGGTCGCGAACTGCATGGAAAGACTGCGGGCATTGTCGGGCTAGGGCGCATCGGACGGATGGTCGCAAAGTATTTCCAGGCGTTTGGCATGAGGGTCTTGGCCACCGATCCCGCTTACGGCCAATCTCCCGTTGCAGACGTTCCGCTGTTGCCGCTGGATGAGTTGCTCTCGCAATCCGACCTGGTGACGATTCACGTGAACCTGAATGACAGCACGCGAGGTTTTTTCGGCGAGCCGCAGTTTGCCCGAATGAAACGAGGCGCGTGGTTCCTGAACACTTCGCGCGGCGAACTGGTCGATGAAGCGGCGCTGCTCGCGCACCTTCAGGAAGGAACCATTGCCGGGGCAGCCCTGGATGTCCTGAGTGAGGAACGTTCTTCGGGAATGGCGAATCATCCACTTGTTGCTTACGCGCGGACGCACGGCAATCTGTTGATCACTCCTCATATCGGCGGCTGCACGCTCGAATCGATGGAACAGACCGAAGAGTTTTTGGCCGGGAAAGTTGTGAGCTTTCTGCAATCGCTTCCGGAAGAGCTTTACGCCGCTGGCAGCCCACAGGAGCACCGCTAAAATGTGCGGCTTTTGCGGAATCATAGGCCGAGGGTGGAAGCGCGAACAGCTCGCAGCCATGCTGGCCGCTCAACATCATCGCGGTCCGGATATGCAGGGCAGCTATTTCGATCCCGCCGGCGCCGCCGCCCTCGCGCTCAATCGGCTCAGTATTCTCGACCTTTCCGAGGCCGGTCGCCAGCCGATGACCGATGCGGAGAGCGGGCTGACGATCGTCCTGAACGGCGAAATCTACAATTTTCTCGAGCTGCGCCAGGAATTGAGCGATTACCCCTATCGCAGCCATACGGACACCGAGGTGGTGCTGGCAGCTTACAAAAAATGGGGCGAAGCGTGCTTGGACAGATTCATCGGTATGTTCGCTTTTCTGATCTGGGACGAACGCAAGCAGCGCTTGTTCGGAGCCCGGGACCGCTTCGGCGTAAAGCCGCTCCACTACTATCAAAAAGGCAGCGAACCGCTTCTGCTGGCGAGCGAGATTCAAACGCTATTTGCGGGCGGCGCGCCGCGGCGGATGAAAGCATCCACCTGGGCCACCTATCTTGTGGATGGTTTGCACGATCATTCCGAAGAAACGTTCTGGGAAGATATTTATTCGCTGCCTCCAGGCCACTCGCTGAGTTGGGAGCAGGGTAAGCTCAGCACCAAATGTTGGTACGACCTGGCGCAGCGTGTGGGGCCGGATTTCGATACGCGTCCCGTCGGGAAAGTTCAGGAAGAATACCTCGATATTTTGAAAGACAGCATCAAGCTGCGCTTTCGTTCCGACGTTCCGGTCGGCATCAATGTCAGCGGCGGGCTCGATTCGTCGATCTTGGTGGGCTTGGTGCAGGCTGTTCATGGGCCGGAGAGCAACATTGAAGCCTTCACTTATGTGACGGGCAATCCGGATTATGACGAGCTGCCGTGGGTGCAAAAGATGCTGGAAGGCACCCGGCATCCTTCGATCGTCTACCAGTTGGACCCGGCAGAAGTTCCTGATCTTGCAGCCTCCGTGCAGCGGCACCAAAGCGAACCGTTCGGCGGTATGCCCACCTTGGCATACGCGCGGCTGTTTGATCGCGCTCGGCAGGACGGCGTGACGGTGGTGATGGACGGTCAGGGCATGGATGAACAATGGGCGGGCTACGACTACTACGCCGCTAGCAAAAATGGATCCGCTGCCTCCCCTATTCAAGGCACCAAACAGCGCACCACGCGCCCGGAGTGCCTCCAGCCGGATTTTCGGGTTCTGGCAAAGCCTTTTTCAGCGCCGCAGCCTTTCCCAGATGCACTTCGGAATCGGCAGTATCTAGACACACGGTACACCAAGATGCCCAAGGCCCTTCGTTTTAACGACCGCATCTCTATGAGGTCTTCAATCGAACTCCGTGAGCCTTTCCTGGACCATCGACTCTTCGAGCTGGCCTTCCGGCAACCAGTGGAGCGAAAGATTGAAAATGGGACTCGGAAGAAGCTCTTGCGGGATGTGGCCAAGCATCTCGTGGCGGCATCCGTGGTAGAGGCTCCGAAGCGGCCGGTGCAAACCCCCCAGCGGGAATGGCTGCGGGGAGAGCTTCGCGGGTGGGCCGAAAGCTGCATTGAAACCGCGCTCCAAAGCTATGGAAAGACGTGGCTTGACGCGGATTCATTACGCAAACAGTGGCACGACTATTGCTTCGGTCAATGTGACAATAGCTTTCACATCTGGCAGTGGATCAGCCTTGGGCTGACCTGTGGGAACTGACAACCGGCCTCCTTATGATAGCGCCATTAGAACGCGGGGCTTTTGCGGCGAACAGGTTTTCACACAGGAATATCGCTGACCTGCAAAGGCATGCCCGATGACTCTGGCAATGGCAGGATAGACAGGGCGCACACATACGACGGGAGAGT
>Ga0182024_10021359_pt1 | contig 11753 bp, 12 predicted proteins | sample P32metaG_FD_120480 | JGI IMG/M metagenome (GOLD analysis project Ga0182024, IMG submission 120480) | Permafrost microbial communities from Stordalen Mire, Sweden - P3-2 metaG (Illumina Assembly) | ecosystem: Environmental > Terrestrial > Soil > Wetlands > Permafrost | place: Sweden: Stordalen... | reverse complement strand
GTCTCCGGTCTATTGAATAAGCAGGTCGCTGACGAACTCGGAATCGCCGAGAGCACTGTGAAGGCACACCGCGCCCAGATCATGCAGAAGATGAGGGCAAGCTCGTTCGCGGATTTGGTGAATATCAGCGCGAGGCTCGGTCAAAGTTCTGCCCCCAAGCGTTCCGTCAGTACGGGATAGCCAACTTGAAGCACAGATCTTACTGGCCAAGTGACCGGGCGCTTCCAGAATCTTACCCATGCGAGTTCTCATTTCAGACGCAGTGCTGAGCTGACGGCATCAAGCAATGCAGTGTCGCTGAATGGCTTGTATAGTACTGTTACGGCTCCTTGCCCTAAGGCTTGCTGCCGGATGCCCTCGTCCCTATGAGCGGTAATGAAGATAATTGGAATTGTTTTCTTTCGGCGTTTCAATTCCTGCTGAAGCTCCAGTCCAGACATTCCCGCCATTGCGATATCGAGGATCAGACACCTCGTCTCCTCCACATATTCAGACGAGAGAAATTCCTTTCCAGACGAAAAGGCTCGAGCCGCAAACCCACACTCCCGGAGCAAGTCGGGCAGCGATTCGCGCAACATCTCATCATCGTCAACAACGGATAGAAGTGGAGGTTCGTCGGCACTCTTCCTAGACTGCATTACATCACAATGCACCATTCCGTTGGCGGCGTCCATTCGACTTTGGTACTGCTTACGCTCTCGAAAGTCAGGACACATTTGACGCTGCGCCCGGCTCTGATTCATGGATGCTCGGGAAATGTTCCGTGTCCTCATCGGCTCGGTTGGGAAGCCCCGAGGCATCCTCTTTCGTGACACGCTCGATCAATTCGTCCAGGCTGGAAAGCAAGAACTTCAGAACGGGAGATTGGTTCGAACGGTTGTAGCCGAGAACCAAGTCAATCGTTGGAGGTTCCCCTTTCAGAGGGCGAGAAGTTATCGACGCGGGTAAATAAAGCGAGAGGTAAGGCGGTAAGATCGCGACGCAGCCTGTGGTGCCAATTAGAGACACCGCACTCGTCGGGTGATCAACTTCGAAATTTGGAGCGATACTGACCTCGGATCGCGTCAAGTAATCATCGATGGCGCGCCTAAGAATAGGGGCCGTCTTAGTCACGGTGAGATACATTTCTCCGACAAGGTCTTGTGGGCTAATCTCTTGAAATACCGCAAGTCTGTGATGCTTGGGCATATAGACGATCATTCGGCTGCTAAGGACAGTCTTGTACACCAGATCTGGCCAGCCTTCCTCTCTTCGAAGGAACGCCGCGTCGATCTGCCCCTTGGAAAGGGCTTCGGCTAGGTTAGGTGAGAACTGAGTCGAGGTGTCGACATGCGCGCCGGGATATTCATCCTGCAAGATCTCCCGTACTTTGGGCATCCAACTCAGTTCTTCTCCGTTGCTTATAAAGCCGATGGCAAAACTAGGCTTGCTAGGCGGAGTTTGTCTGCTCGGAATAGAGAAGGAAAAGGTCGCTCCAGGGCCGACATTCGATTCAGCCCATAGACGCCCTCCATGAGCCTCGATGATAGTACGGCTGATGGATAGCCCGATTCCCATCCCGTCACTTTTCGTCGTATAGAAAGCTTCGAAAAGGCGGTCCGCCGCCTGCGGTTCGAAGCCAACCCCGGCATCTTTCAAGCTCAGGCGAACCCGATCACATTCTTCTCGCACGGTCTTGATGACCAACTCCCTTGGTCGGTCGTCGATGACGCTCATCGCATCAGTTGCATTCCGCAATAGATTCAAGACGACTTGCTGAATCTGCGTTCGATCTCCTGTAATCGTCGGCAAGCCGGGCTCATACTCGGTCAGCAGCAGAACTCGCTTTTGCTGAAGCTGATCCGAAAGCATAGTGATCACTTCTCGCACAACCTCACTTAGATCGAAAGATTCTCGTTCAGGCTCTTTCTTTCTATATAAGTCACGGAGTCGCCTGATCACATCCGAAGCTCGGTTCCCATCGCGAAGAGTCCGTCGCGCTGTTTCACGCGCCCCATCAATATTCGGGGGATCGCTGTTCAGCCTGCGAAGACAAATGCTGGCATTGGTCATAAGGCTCGCAAGCGGCTGGCTAATCTCATGGGCAATCGAGGCTGTCAAGGCGTTCAGCATCCCTATGCGTGCAAGCTCGCCCTCGAGCTGACGCAATCTTTCACGCTCTTGCTCGGTTTGATTTCGATCAGTAACGTCCTGCACCATTCCGAACATTATGGTTGGCCGTCCCGAACTATCCCTCTTGATGTCACCGCGGCTATGGACGATACCCACTTTTCCCATCGGACGCAAGACGCGATACTCTAGGTCGTAGGGGGGGCCGCCCTCCAGTGCCTCCTTGATCGCTGTAAACACTTGTTTCCGATCTTCGGGATGGACCCTTTGCTGCAGTGACACTAAGTCCATCGGAGACTCCTGCGGCCGGAGGCCGAAAATGCGATAGGTTTCGTCCGACCAGATGATGCGATCGGTAACGAGGTCCCTTTCCCAGTACCCGACATGCGAGATGCGTTGGGCTTCTTCAAACCTGGCTTTGCTTTCTGCCAGCGAAGTCTCGGTACTTTCCGCGCGTTCTGCGAGTTGGTGATTAAGAGACTCAAGTTCGTCGCGAGTGCTGCGCAACTCCTCTTCGGTACGTCGACGGACCCTGGCGAACCATGACGTAAGTAAAGAAAATAGAGCAAAAGCGGTGAAGGTCGGAAGCTCTTTTGGAGCAACCGAGAGGCTATGGAATGGCGACACAAAGAAATAGTCGAATGCGAGTGAGCACAGGATGACCGCAAGTACAGCGGAGCCTTCTTTTCCAAACCAGGCAGCGATTCCGCTTGCGCAGACGAAAAGTGGAACCGTCGCGCCGTGGAATCCGAAGTGATCGAGCAACAACGCCGTCCCCAAGGCCACCGCAACGGAAAGCACCGGAAGCGAATAACCTTGGAGACGCCCCAAACGCAGCTGGCCTGTTGACCGACGGGTGTCGACCGGGTCACCTGAGGTTGGCGGTGAGGGCTTCATTCCCGATCCAACGAGCGATTAGAAATACAGTGACGGATGTATGCCGGCGCGATGTTGAGGGTGGACTGAAGTTTTACTTTGAATAACGGTTCCTGTAAAAACGCGGGATGCGGAGAGCTCTGATCGGGTTCATCGAGCCTTTTGATGTCAGACATCAACACCACCTCACATATGAGCACATTCGGCAAAACACAGTCTTCTGGAGTTGTATCGATTCGGATTCGAAACTCGAACTAGCCACAGAAGATGGGATTTACCAGATGAACCCTCTTTGACTGTACTGCAGAAAAGGAATGACCTCAAATCCTTTCACAAGTATGGGTGACGATACATCCCATGGTGCCCCGCAAGGGGTGTAGCAGACGCAAAGCCCTTCCAATAAACGGATTGTAGTCATTAGTCTGTCACCAAGGCGCCCTCAATTACGCCAAGGTGTGTGCAGCTATGCTACTTGCTCGAAACCCCCTAACGGTTTCGCCACATTTTGCCAACTCTGTTCTCTTCCGAAATGGCGGTGTTGAAGGCCGTCTGCGGCATGGCTGGTGAAAAAGCAGGTGGGAGCATTGGCTCTCCTCCTCCATTGACCTGGCGGTATTCCGACAACAGCCTTGAAGGTTCGACAAAACGACGCCTGGTCAGAAAACCCTGCTTCCAAAGCCACATCGGGGAGAGCAGAGGCAGAGTCGGAAAGTAACAATTTTGCCTTTTCGATGAGCTTGAGGATCAGGTAACGATGGGCCGAAGTTCCAAACGACTGTCTGAAAGATCGCGTGAAGTGGCTGATGGAAAGCCCGCACTGCTGAGCCAAATCTGCGAGGCCGATCTCCCCGTCCAGGTTTTCCCTTAAGAGGTCAACCACTCGACGTTTCTGCCAAGGTGCCAGTCCACCGCGATAGGCTCTCGTCGATTCGAGCGACGGAGCGTACCGCTGTGTTATGTGAGCGCAAAACAGAAGACGGAAATAATCCAGGAAGAGCTCACAAGGCACATGCTGGGCGCTAAGCGATGGCAGGATCATCTGTGTCATCTGATGGAGGACCTCGTCAAAGGCTCCGTGCTGGCATTGAATATCCTCGATATTGGCGATATCGAGACCATCCGTAAACGCGTCGAGCGTTGAACGAGGAACGTAATACTGGACCCAGTCAAGCGGGCCTAGATTGCGCCAACGAGGGTTAGCCTCCAAGTCGTAAATCCCCACACCTCCGGCTGGCCACGCCGCGACTCGAGAATAGCGATCATCCACCCAGACTTCGCAACCTTGTTCGCATGCAGGCTTCAAATGTACAGATACGACAATTGCTTTTTCGCGGGGAATGGATGCGGTCTGCTCTGGGAGGCCGTTCCGAGAGACTAAACGAGTGACCGCGATTTGCGGTTTTGAAGGCAGAGGGATGACAAGGCTTGGGGCCTCGCCCAAACCAAGATACTTCGCCATTTGCCTCCCATAGGCTGCGGGCTGCCGAACTTCGCTCACTATAGTGGCCACAATGCTTCCTCTCATTTTCTTGAGCCTGCCTGATTGCTACGAAGCTCATCGCAGTTAATGAGTGAAATTAAGCCAGAGCCAAAGAGAAAAATCTATTCGACGATGGTAGGGCATACCTTCGTATGGGTTGGAGCCCGCGAAACCTGGTCATGCGCGTGGATGACCTCGAGATTGGCGCACCGTTGCGCCTACAGATCTGATCGTTAACAACAAATCAGATCGGTTTCGCAAAGACCTTTCTCACCCGAACAGATAAGACGGCGCGCGATCCTTCGATGCAGGGTTCTCATTTAATTAAAAACGTGACTCCTTTTGCGCGATGGGATCGGGTTTCCACCTCGGAATTGCGTAATTAGGTATCCGGCACACTTAGCGGCCTATCGTCAGCGGGGATGGTTCCTCAACCGTCCCATAGACAGAGTTATATTGACGGCAGTTTCCGGAGGCATGGCATGCCCACTACCAAACGAGAGTTATGGCACTTTGTCGTGCTATCTGAGAAACGACATCAGCACAACCGATAGAGGAAGGAGTGCAAATTGATTCGAGTGAGCGACTCTTCAGTGAGGCTCTTCTCTGACCTCTCTTAAATGAGGCGCGCACCGCATTCCTTGCACGAAGCAGCCGCGATTTTGTCGCCCCAATCGACATACCCGTATCCTCAGCGGCCTCTTGTACCGAGCCGTCGAATTGGTAACGGACCTCGAATATTCGCCGATCAATCTTTGGAAGATGCGAAATCGCAACTCGCAGGCGCTCATGGCTCTCGGACAAAATGTAGTAATCCTCCGGGTTTGGGCCCAGGTCCGCGACTTCCCACCGAATTGGCTGCGCGTCTTCGTCCAGCATCCCGTCTATTGAAGTCTCTGGATGAGTGCGCCTTCGGCGAAGAAGCATCAAAGCCGAGTTGATGTTGATCCGCGTAAACCAGGTAGAAAAACTCGATGCCTGATTGAATTCTTTGAAATGGATAAATGCTTTCAGTATTGACTCCTGAAGTACATCTTCGGCGTCCTGTGCATTTTTTGTGATTCCCCGAAGCGTGAAAAGAATCCTCCTTGAATTGCGAGAACAGAGTTCGACAAATGCCCATTCCTGTCCCGCTCGCGCTGCTGAAACAAGCATCTCTTCGCTTAGACTCAAATGTTCCTCCGCTTTTTCGTCGCAAGGCGATTGATTTTGGAAAAGGTCCATTGGGTGTCCTGATTGGCCAAAGGATAGTGGCGCGTGATGCCCGGTGTATTGATAAGAGAGCCGATTTTTTCGATTTTGAACCAGCCAAGCACGGCGGCGGTGAACCTGGCCGCTCAGGTCAAATAGGATCCGAGTTGACCGATTTGTTGGGTCAAAAACAAGAAAGACGAGCGCTTTGATCAAGATGGGCGGAACAATTCACGCTAACGTTGTGAAGCGAGCATATTCGAAGGTGGGAGACTTCTGGTTGCCGCAGCGGACCGTGAGTGAATCGATGATAGGGTTTGGCGGAACAACTACGCTCATGATTGACTACGACAATTACGACTTCGAGCTTTCAGAAGCTACATCTGCGCGACCCAATTCGATACATGACGCCATCTTTGCATACAACCTTGAGTGGACGAGACGAATGCAGCGAGTCGGTAAGACTTAAATGGCAGGTCCAGCCTGGAGGCTTAAATGGTCGACTGCGTGGTTTGCCAATACTGGTCGGAGCGTCTAGAGGAGATTAGAGCGCACGGCGATTACACGGTCAAAGAGGAGACACGTCTGATCGCAGAACTCAAAAGACACCAATGCGGCGCCTGCGCGTGCAGATTTCCAACCCTCCTTAGAGATCTAGTGAAAGAGGAGTTAGAACTGCCAGATATGACTCCTGTCTTCTCCGTTCCCGGACGTGCTCCGACGCTGACAAACAGTCTGCCCCAGGAACTCGAAGCACCGCCAATTTACCAGTGGCAGTAATGACCTCTTCTGCGACATCGATGCCTTCTAGCCAGAGGCCTACTGATCTCACATGGAAATCGACCAAGTTAGCGTACCGTCAGTGGATAGAAATACGACGCAGGGTCTCCCTCATGGGTCGTGGTGAGGAAGTAGGTGCCCGGCGGCAGCCCGCGCAGATCCAGAGTAACCGTGAGGTCGGCGTGCATCCCCTTGGCAACAGCTACAGCACGTCCCGCCGCATTGCTTGCCGCACCGCTTCGATCTGTGGTGACGGAGACAACGTAATTGCCACCCGGACTGAAATTCGGGAGGATCACGTGGGCGGTGACAACACGGCGTGGAAGGATCCCCACTGGAACAGTGGATGTGTCACTTCCCCGTGTTGTACCCGCCTGGCTAAGATTGATCGTCGCGGTCACCGGAATGGATTGCGCGACTTGAGCCGGCGCAGCTTCCGAATGGTTACGCCAGTAGATCACCCCAGCAACGGCTAAGCAGCAAAGAACGACGGACGCGGCTACTGCCCATCGCCAGTTCGCCGCTGAGCTTGGGCGGGCAGGAAATCCAACCTCCGCGCGCCCCGATTGTTCATTTCGGAGCCTACGAAGCTCGATCAGCTCACGCGTACACTCGGCGCACTTCAGGACATGCAGATACTTTGGATCCGAAAGAGTCAGCTTTTCCGGCGTGAACACCCACGCCTTCAAAGTTGCGCGGTCAAGGCAGCCTACACGTTCAGGATTAGGGTGTGCTTCAAGGGCGTGCTCCCGAAGCTTTTCAAAGAGCAATGTATCGTCTTCGTCATCCTCAAGAAATGATTGATGTTCGTCCACGGAATCCTTCCCGGTCTCCTGAAGTGCCTCTGCCGGAGTTTACTGCGGAGTACCTCGAATTCCCAATTTTTGCCGGATGCGTTCGAGAATCCTCTTGCAATTCATTCGGATAGCTTCACGACTGGTTCCTGTTTTGGCCGCCACCTCTGCCCAGGATTCTGCGTTGCCATATCGCAGCATCACGGCCTCGCGCACGCCAGGTGAAGCTTCGGCCAGGATTCTTTCTGCATCGAGCGCTGCGTCTACTGCGGAATGAGCTGAATATGAAGCCGCTACTTCGTGAGCATCAGAGAAATCGATGAAGACGAGTCGCTTGCTCTCTTTCCGTCGACGCCGGACTTCCTGCCTGCAGAATCGCAGAAGGGACGCGCTCACATCTTCTTGATTTTTAGGAGGATGGTCGGCAAGGTAGGCAACAGCTTGCTCGATTGCCTTTTCCATGATCTCAGCTGCCAGTGCTTCATCTCTGAGCACCGACGCCGCGACTCGCTGTGTGTCCGGCCAGTGCCTCTCAACGGCATCCCGCACGGCAGCGATGATCAGCGAAGAACTTGATGTGTCCTTCACAACCCAGCAGCGATCAAGTGGAGACGGGGAAGCCATCACTGAACAACCAGTACCGACCGACACCCGTGATCGAGCGAGTGCATCGAGTCTGTAACGTCAATTTACCCCAAAACAGCCTTGATTTCCACATTAGGAGCAATATTTCCACCGAGCCTGTTCGTTTTCGATGTTTTCCACAGCCTTTATATGTAGAGGGCTTTTTGTCCTTTTGCACGCTCCCCTTGCTCGAGGTGCATATGGCAACCGTTCGCCCGCTACCCGGATCCGCCCCAACATGGGGACCGGAAGCAATCGCCTTGGCGGAACAAGCCCGGGTGCTTTCGGGAAACAAACTTGCCCAGCTCGTTCGCAGGCTCCAGCGCCAAACTGGCCGGACGCAGGAAGAGTGTTGGCGATTCGTCATCAAGTACGGCATCAAGGCGGAAGTCGACCACCGGCGCTGGCGGGAGGAAGAACTGGACGAGGCGCGGGAACTGCTCACGAAATACTCCGTGGAGGAAGTTGCAAAGCGACTAAAGAGAAGCGCAAAGGCTCTTCGCAACGCCCTCCAAAGAAGACAGCTCAGAGTCCGTGAGATTCGTTGCGATTGCTTTTCCTTGGAATCTCTGGCCCAGGTACTGCATGTGCGTCGCAGCGAAATCGTCTGCTGGATCGAGCAAGGTTGGCTCCAGGCAACGATCACCAAGCAGGCGAACCGAGCCAGATATCGCATCATGCCTGAGGCTCTCAGCGCGCTCTACAAGAATCATCTCGAGGACCTGCTGAAGCGACGCATCCCCAACCACTCCCTCTTCGAAGCGTACATCCAATACTGTTTTTCACCGAAACACACCACGGGCGAACAGTTGCTCGAAGTCCGCCGCGACAAACGCGAGCGAGAGGCATTCGCAGCGCTCCACAACGGAGAGAATTTCTCTCAAGACGATGAGGAGGATGACGATGGCACTTTCGGCGCTTAAGTCTTCAAAGACGCGTGACCAAGAATCAGTGTGTCCTCGCTGTGGACGTTCCGTCGAATCGCCCCGCCCGGCAGTGGTAGAGACCGTGTTAAGTGTCCTGGCGGGACTGGTCCTGGCATTGATGCTGGTCCCTGTGGCGGTCATTGTCTGGAAGTCGTGTTCTGATTTCCTGTCGGACAAACTTTCACACTCGATCATCTACCATCCGCTTGAGGATTGGACCCGGTGAAAGCCACCACCGAAGCTAATGTCCGATCCCTGAAAGATCATGCAAGTTCCGTGCGGCTACGAGAGTCGGAGGCTCGCACTGTTTCAGGCATTTGAAGCAGGTTTATCGCATATTCGAGCTGAGGGTCACGTCCGAGACGCCGCTGGCGCCAATCAAATTCAATCCCACGATCAGGTTCGATTGGCGTTCCTTCCAAAACTGAACCTTTCCATGTGTAGTACGCTCCGGTCGGGAGTGCGAGCCGAAACCCATTACCGACTTTGACAGAAGTTGCCGACAGAAGCCGCCCAGCCGTCTTCTCGCCTACGATCGTGGCGAGCTTATTTTCTTTCGCAAAGGCAACGATCATTTCGGCGGCGCTCGCTGTGTGGCGATCGACTAGCAGAATGATTCTTCCATGAAACGGCTGTTTGCCAAGTCCCTCTGTTTGAAGCACGATGGGCTTTTTGGTCAACATTGTCGGGGCAAATTGCACTGCCAGGCGCCACAGCGTCCTGGTCGATGAGGGAATCCGTGAAAAACGCCGGAATCTCTGCTTCTCCGACTCGAGATTTGCCGTAACGCGGGACCTGTCGAGTGCGAAACCCACAGGTATGTGGTCCGGCGTTAGTAAGCTCATTACGCGAAGCGCACCAATGCCTCCTCCAGTATTCCCACGCAGGTCGATGATGAGGCTCTCGACTGCTCCCAATTCTCGAACGGACTTCGAAATCTCGTTCGCAACTTTAACTCCCACAATGTCAGGGAACATTGCAACCTTCAGGTACCCAATTCCGCTTCCGATCTGGCGTTCTTCGACGAGAGTCGGCTCCACAAAATGGAGCTTTTTCCCTTTTGGCCGGGCCACATTGACAGTAACGTTGTGGCGTTGATCATCGCTGCTGACAATCTCCAACTCTGCTTGATTGCCCATTGCAAAGACCGGATGCTCCGGCGGGATCATTTCCTGGCTGTTGACGGTGAGAAGTATGTCGCCCGGCTGAATCCCCCCTAACGATGCCGCGCCTCCCGAATGGACGTCTTGAAAAATCCAGCGGTTTCCGAAAGGGGTTTCGTCAGCAAGATATGCCGCACTCAGCGCAGCGCGGCTCGACGCTCTGCGAGCGGTCTGGTGAAAGAAGCCGATATGCGAGGTCTTCAGTTCCGCAAGCAGATCGCTCATAGACTTTTCAAATGCGTCAGCGGTGGCAGCCGATTCGATTCGTGCCTTATAGCGCTCAACAGCGGCCTGCCAATCGCCATTCAGCTTTTCAGGGGAATAGAACTTTTTCTGAAGAGCGGAGAGAACGTTTTCGAGTATGGTGCGCCGGTCTTTGGCTTCGAGCTGGACAGGCATTGCATGCACTGCGACAGAATTCGTGGTCATCGAATACTCCTGGTTGAGCTATCGTTTCGCGTACTCCCGAACAGAATGCTGCTTGGCTCGCCGTCGAGTTCGAAGCCTGCCCAGTAGTAAGGCGGCGATCCCGACTTGAGCATTGTGAGTTGCGCTTGCCGCAACGCCTCTGCCTTTCTCTCTTGACGACTGAGGTTCGAGTAGAAGTCGGCCATCAATTCCGCCGTTGCTTGATCCTCAACCTCCCAAAGAGTGGATACGACACTCTGCGCGCCGGCATCGATGAAGGCATTCACGATGTTCTCGACTCCCTCCTCGCCCACTGGTCCAATTCCTGTGTCGCACGCGGACAGGGTCACAAGATCGGCATTGAGAGGTAGGTCTCTGATCTCGCGTACTTGGAGGAGCCCGTCGTTCTGTCCCGAACTCTCAGGGGCAAACACGAGGGCCGAGCGATCCGGGATTTCAGCATCTACATATCCGTGAAGCGCGAGGTGGATAACTTTGTATTGGCTGAGCGGAAGCTGCTTAAAGTTCGTTTCGGTCGCCCGATCCCCTAGGAGGACGGTGCTTGGCTTCGGAAGGTCGGTCGCGATTGTTTCCACCTCAGTCCGGCTCTCTGGCAGGGCGACCAATTGACTACGCTCAGGCCCGGAGATGGCCCGATGGACCTTGGCAAGAAGTGTGGTCGGCGGCGCCTTTAAGGTCCACGCCGCTACTCCGACATATGGAAAATTGTCGCGATTCACCTGCTCGGATCGATGCCGAAGTAAATTGAGTACGGTTCCCGAAGGCGCGACCGTGACGAGATGGGAGGTCAGAACATACTGTCCGGAATTCACCAATGCTGAGAATGGCAGAAGGTGGAGCTTGCCATCAGGCACCACGATCAAGTCGCGTTTGTCCTTGAGTTCCGGAATCTCGCCAAGAAGTCCGTCGTAGAGCCGCTGCCCGAGAGAGGGGTCGGTCTTCTGTTGCTTCAGAGTGGCGCGATACTGCGCCGCTTCCTGCTCCAGCAGGTCTTTCGGTGGGAGGGTGTACCGGTGGACTGAATCGCGGGTCACGGCAAGCGCGTACGAATTCGGATCATCCAGCACATACTCGACAAGCAGCTCTGATCGGCTTAGCTCATGCTGAAGGGCAACGAGTGTGACCGGCGCCGGAGGCGGATCGTTTGACAATGGCTCCGCGCCGAGCTGCTGTTCGGCGCTGTAGATCGCGTCGAGAATGTGCGCTCTGGTGGCAGAATCGTCCGTGTTGAGTAATTGAATATTGAGCTTGGTTAGGTTTTGCTCGGTTGGGTTTGGTTCGTGAGGCCGAATGACCTCGTGATGTGAAAGGCCTTGAGCTTCCACCCGACCGCGCGCCCGCTCAATTGCTCGGAAGGCGTCCTCTGTGCGGCCCTGGTCGC
>Ga0182024_10021358_pt1 | contig 11754 bp, 9 predicted proteins | sample P32metaG_FD_120480 | JGI IMG/M metagenome (GOLD analysis project Ga0182024, IMG submission 120480) | Permafrost microbial communities from Stordalen Mire, Sweden - P3-2 metaG (Illumina Assembly) | ecosystem: Environmental > Terrestrial > Soil > Wetlands > Permafrost | place: Sweden: Stordalen... | reverse complement strand
TCAGAGCAGCCGAACGGTCGCCACGCTCGTCGTGTAGATTGCCTAAATTGAAATGCGCGAGTGCATATTCCGGATCCACTTCTACAGCCTTGCGGTAATATTCATCGGCTCGACGCCAGTCCCGCCCGTTGAAATAAACCGTGCCTAGATTGACCAGCGCCCCGGCGGATGTGGGATCGATCTCAGCCGCCTTCTCATAAGCCGCGATCACTTCTTCGGCGGAAGCGCCGGTCTGTTCGAGATCGAGGCCTTTCTCAAACCAGTGTTCGGCTTCGCGCCGGGCCTTCATCTTCTGCGCGGCCTTGGACTCATCTGCTTTGTTGGGAAACGCTAGCAGCTTGCTGATTTCGGCTTGGTCAAAATTGAGAATCAGTTGGCCCGAGATCGCCTCCATCTTCTTGTCGCCGGCAAACTGGACCTCAATCTTCTTGCCCTTCGAATAAATCTTTACTTCGGTGAGCGGATTCTCGAATTCGCGGAAATGCTTCCGCATGGCGTGGACTGCTTTGCGGATCTGCACCGGCGAAATCTTACTGTTGCGCAGCCCCACCAACGTCCGCAGCGCCAGGATGTCGGAAAAGCTGAACGAACCGCCGGACGGTAACAGATCCTGCTTCTCCCAGCTTGAGAGTTGACGCTTGGAAACGCCTAATTGTCGGCGAACCTCTTCGCGCGAATAGGCCTGCTGAGTTGCTGGAGCGGGCACGGTGAAAGTTTAACAGAGGGACGGTAGGGGACGTGACCTTAGTCGATATCGACGATCTCAGCGACGGGCGCCTGGATATCGGGATCGCTGGTTGCCAAGATGCCGGATTCGGCCTCGACGACGCCAGCCTTCGTAGCCACATAGCCTTTGCGCAAACGTGGATTGATGATCCAAATGTAGGGAACGCCGAAGCTCAGGTAGTCGTCGATTTTTTCCTGCATGTAGAGCATGGTGTCGTCTTTGGACAGGATTTCGATGCAGAGACGGGGCGGGCTAGTGAAAATCTCGCCCTGCACTTGCGAGGTCTTCACTACCGTTACATCCGGGATTCGAAATCGTGTGGGACTCACCTGAACCCGTTGTTCGGCATAGACCCTGATTCCCAATTCCTTGCGCCGCGCCATCAGATAGTAAATCAGGTATGTCTGAATCGAGCTATGCGTCTTCTCGCCCAAGTTGCGCTCCACAATCCTGCCGTCGATGAACTCGCGGTCAGGAGAGTAGCTGGTACTCAGGTAGTCTTCAATCGAAACAAGAGTTGCTGCTCCCATACCTGATTTCAGGATACTCTTTCCGGTGGCCCGAACGTCGATCGCACCAGCTCCAGGCCCTCCTCTTTGCTCTGTATGCGCGCCTCCAACTGCGCGTCCTCGGCCACCTCCAGCATGCGCGAAAAGTCCGGACCGGGCACGTATCCTGCAGCGATCAAATCGTCGCCTGTCACCAGGCGGGGCGGACGCAATTCCTCCGGCCCCGATTGTTCGAACTTAGTCTTGGCAAATTCGTAATTATCGAGATGGCCGTGACTCGAAGAGCAATCCAATCGATGCAATTCCAGGTGCTCGTCGAACCCCGGTAGCCGTAGCATGCGTTTAAGGGTGCTCTCGCGCATCTGATGGACGTGCGAAAACCGCATGTGATTGGCGATCAACGCGATCACCTGATCGATCTCCGCGTTTGAAAATCGCAGCCGGTTGAGAAGTTCCCGCGCGATCCGCTCGCCCAGCTCGACATGGCCGTCGAAGCGGATGCGCCCGGCTATGCGAAACGTACTCGGCTTGCCCACATCATGCAGCAACACGCCCAGCGCCAAAGTAGCAGACGGCGATTTCAGGCCATCCAGCATGACCAGCGTGTGTGTCCAAACGTCGCCCTCGGGATGAAACTCGGGTGGCTGCTCCACGCCCTTCATTGCGGCCACCTCAGGCAGGATGTCGGCCAGCAGACCGGACCTGTCCAATAGTTCGAACCCGCGCCGCGCGCCACCTTCTGTCAATATACGAACCAGTTCGTCGCGAATGCGCTCGGGAGAAACCCGCAGGATCTGCGCGTGCAGCTTCTGGATGGCCGCCAGAGTGGCAGGTTCGATTTCAAACCGGAAGCGCGCCGCGAAACGCACCGCCCGGAGCATCCGCAAATGGTCTTCTTGGAAGCGTTGTTCCGGATCGCCGATGGCGCGAACGACTCCCGCCCGCAGATCGGCCAAGCCATCGACATAATCCACCACTTGGGAATACAGGGAATCGCGGGAAGATGAGGAATCCAAGGCCGAAGGATCCAGCAACAATGCGTTGATGGTGAAATCGCGCCGCAGTACATCCTGCTTCGGATCTGTTTCAAACACCACTCGACCCGGATGCCGTCCGTCGGCGTAGGAATGATCGCTGCGAAACGTTGCGATTTCCACACCATTCACCAGTACTACGCCGAACTGGGCGCCCACTAACTGAGCCCGGGGGAATAGCCGGAGCAGGTCTTCCGGGCGGGCATCGGTTGAGATATCATAGTCCGACGGTTCGCGCCCCAAGATCAGATCGCGAACGCAGCCACCGACCAGCCAAGCCTGGAAGCCGCGTGAGCGTAAGTCTGCCGCAACCGCGATTGCCCCCGTCCGGCTCATAAAATCTGGCATACGATCATCGTAGGATAGAACATTCGTCTCAAGTAGAATAGTCAAGGGAATACGCCCCATAATGTCAACTGAAGTAAGCAAGCCATCATCGACCACTGCCAAGGTCGTGGTGGCCACCACCGTAGCGCTCTCATTTATCAGCTTTTGGCGGGGGGCCTCCATCGTTCTGGCCGATCTTGCCTCGTCGGCTTTTTATGCCGGTGGCATCGCCGAAACCGCTGTGGGACCTTCGGCCCCCTGGTTTGTGCTCGGTGTAATGCTCTTCAGCTTCGCCGTACGTTCGGTCTACATGGAAAGCTGCAGCATGTTCGTGCGCGGCGGCGTGTATATCGTGGTGAAAGACAGCATGGGCCCTTTCGTAGCGCGGCTCTCGGTCTCGTCGCTGGTCTTTGATTACATCCTCACCGGACCCATCAGTGTTGTCAGCGCGGGACAATATTTGGGCCATTTGCTGGACGAGATCGCGAAGATGCTCGGGCAGGCGTTCCCGTTTAACGTAAACTATTTTTCGGCGTTTTTCGCCGTCATCGTCACGGGGTACTTCTGGTGGCAGAACACCAAAGGAATGCATGAATCCAGCGGCAAAGCGCTGCGAATTATGCAGATCACAACCGTGATGGTGGTGGCGCTGTTGATCTGGTGTCCGCTGACCATCCTGCTTCGTGGTCACATTACTTTGCCGCCTGCGCCATTCCCGCGAAATCTGCAATTCGGCGATGAATCGCTCGGGTGGTTCAAAGGCACCATTTTCCCCAGCATTGGCGCCATCGCCTTGATGATTGCCATTGGACACTCGCTGCTTTCCATGAGCGGATTTGAAACCCTGGCTCAGGTCTATCGCGAAATCGCGTATCCGAAGATGAAAAATCTGAAGATCACAGCGAACATCGTCTGTTGGTACGCGGTCATCTGCACAGGTTTGATCACCGTGTTCGCCGGGATGATCATCAGCCCGGCCGATATTAAGAACCTCTTTTCCGACGACCTGCTAGGCGGTTTAGCGATGCGGCTGGTGGGGCCGGAATTACTGAAGCTGGCGTTCCATATTTTCGTGGTGATCGTCGGCGTGCTCATCCTTTCGGGCGCCGTAAACACGTCCATCATCGGCGCCAACGGTGTTTTGAATCGAGTTGCCGAGGACGGTGTTCTGCTGGATTGGTTTCGGAAGCCGCACAAGCGTTTTGGCACCACCTTCCGGATCATCAATCTGATCGCGCTCTTACAAATTGCGACCATCGTCATAAGTCGGGGAGATGTTTACCTGCTGGGCGAAGCTTATGCCTTCGGCGTGGTGTGGAGCTTTTTCCTGAAATCCTTGGGTGTGCTGGCGCTGCGTTACCAACGTCACGACCAGGAATATAAGTTCCCCTTCAATTTTCGACTTGCCGGCGTCGAGATCCCCGTGGGCCTGGGTGTCACCACCCTGATTCTGGGTTTCGTGGCTATTGCCAATTTATTCTCCAAGGAGTATGCAACCATTTATGGCGTCAGCTTCACCTTGGTTGTGTTCGCCGTGTTCACGCTGTCTGAGCATGTGAACGCCAAGAAGCGCAAGCTGACCGACGAACACAAGACGATGGAAGAATTTAACCTGGACCATCAGTCGCAGGTAAATTCCGCCACCTTGCACGCGCGCCCGGGCTGCGTACTGGTTGCGGTCCGCGATTATCACAACATGGAGCACCTGAAGAAGGTTCTCGAAAAGATCAACCTGCGCCGCCACGATATTGTCGTGATGACCGTCCGCACCATCTCAACCGGCGCCGGTGAGTACGATCTTTCCGACGAGCAGATCTTCAGCGACTACGAGAAGGAACTGTTCAGCCACGTGGTGGAAATGGCCGAGAAGGAAGGCAAGCCCGTGGAGTTGCTGGTGGTCCCGGCCGTAAACCCTTTCGACGCCGTGGTGCAGACGGCTACCAGGCTCAAGGCCTCGCGGCTGGTAACGGGCGTTTCCGCTAAGATGACGTCGGAAGAACTGGCGCGGCAGATTGGCCTGGCGTGGGAAAGCCAACCGGAGCCGCGTCACGCGTTTTCGCTCGAGGTGATCAGCAAAGACCGTCCTTCGATGTACGTGAACCTGGGTCCACATCCCCCGCGCTTGTGGCCGGAAGACGTCGACCGGTTGCATGATCTTTGGCTGCGGCTGAGCGATAGTGAGTCCGTCGGGTCGCGGCTGCACCATCGCGACATTGTCGGTCTGGCATTGCGGCGCCTGGCGAGAGATCTGGAGGATGGGAAACGGGAGCAGGTGTTGACGGATCTGGATCACGAGCTTCGCAAAGACTGAGACAAAGAATTCAGAATACAGAAGTCAGAATTCAGAATCCCGAAGTCAGAAGCCAGGACCAAGGACCCAGAACCCAGTATTCTGAATTCTGTATTCTGACTTCTGTCTTCTAATGTATACTCAGATTTCCGTTATGCGCGCACTCCCAATTGCAACTCTAATTTTGGCGGCCGGTTCACTGTGGGCCGCTGAAGTTCCTCGAATGGCTCCGGATCTGGCGATCCCGCTCCCTAACGGCAAGCAGGTCAAAGTCAGCGATTATAAGGGCAAAGTTTTGTGCCTGATGTTCATCCTCACCACTTGCCCGCATTGTCAAAAGACTACCCAACTTTGGGAGAGCCTGTATCCGGAGCTCGAACCGAAAGGCTTTGCGGTGGTGGAAGCCGCCATCAACGATAACCCGGAAATCCCGTCCTTTGTTTCGCAATTCAAGGTGCCGTTTCCGGTGGGCACCGCGGGAGTTCTGCCGGCCCTTGACTACATCCAATGGCCCAGGGACAAACGTCCGCTGGTTCCCTTTCTGGTGTTCATCGATCGCAAGGGCGTGATTCGGGCCCAGTATACCGGCGTGGACGAAGCATTCTTCGACAATCAGCAAGAGCAGCACATGCGCGAGGAAGCGGAGAAACTTCTGAACGAAGGCGCAGGCAAGGCCAAGCCCGCGCACAAACCCGCCGGTTGAACGCATCACATTGATTCAAATCGTAGCCCATCGGGGCGCGTCTTCAGAAGCGCCGGAGAATACGCTGGCGGCGTTTGAAAGAGCCATCGAAGTGGGCGCCGACATGATCGAATTCGATGTCCGGCGCGCCCCGGATGGCAGACTAGTGATCTCGCACGATCCGGTTCGTCGCAAGGCACAGCTTCCCACCTTGGAAGACACCCTGCGCCTCACACAGGGCCGCATCCAGCTGGATGTCGAACTCAAGGAGCCTGATTGCGAGCGCGACGCCATCGATCTGTTGCTCCGCTATTTCCCTTTGAGTGATTTTTGCATCACATCTTTTCTTGCGCCGGCGCTTCACGCTGCGCGTGCCATCCATCCGCAGATTCGAACCGGCCTGATTTTTGCGCGGTGGAATAAAACCATACGCACCGCCTGCGCGAGCCCCGACATCGACCTTTTGGTCGCGCATTATCGCTTGCTCGACTACGCCGAGCAAATTGGCAAACCGGTGTTGGTATGGACCGTCGATGGTCGGGCCCGTACGCGACGCCTCTTGAAACGTCCATCGGTGGAAGGCATCGTGACGAATGATCCGCGCCAGGCCGTCGCGATTCGTAAAGAAACATTGGAGAATTGATCCACCCTCGCTTGCCTGCTTGCTTGCCTGCTATCCTTTTCGACAGAATGAGTCCAAAAGAGCCCGCGCCTGTTGTTCTGGATGGAAAATGGGTGCGCGACGAGATTTTCCGCGACCTGAAGCCGCGTATCGAAAAGATCACAGCTTCGCACCGGCCGCCGGGCCTGGCTGTAATTTTGGTAGGCAACGATCCGGGTTCGGAGACTTACGTTCGTCTCAAAATCAAAACTTGTGGCGAACTGGGAATCTACAGCGAAAAAATCACGCGCCCGGACAGCGTAACCACTTCGGAACTGCTTGGAATCATCGAGGGATTAAACCAACGCTCAGAGATCGACGGCATCCTGGTCCAGACGCCGTTGCCGCCCCAGGTGGATAAGAATCGGGTGCTGCGAGCCGTGAACCCGGACAAGGACGTCGACGGGTTTCATCCAATCAACGTGGGTGCGCTGGTGGAGAACCTGCCGGGTCCGCGCGCCTGCACGCCGGTTGGCATCATGGAAATGCTGCGCCGCTACAACATACCCGTCGCTGGACGCCACGCCGTTGTGGTGGGCCGCAGCGACATCGTGGGCAAACCAATGGCGCTGCTGCTGCTGCATGCCAATGCAACGGTCACGATCTGCCATTCCAAGACGTCGAATTTAGCGGAGGAATGCCGGCGCGCCGATATCCTTGTGGCGGCCATTGGCAAGGCTTATCTGATTACTCGCGATTACGTCAAACCCGGCGTCGTCATCATAGACGTCGGCATGAACCGCAAGCCGGACGGCAAGCTGGCAGGTGATGTTGCCGACGATGCGAAGGTGCTTGCAAGCGCCTACACGCCGGTACCGGGTGGCGTGGGCCCTTTGACCATTGCGATGTTGATGGCGAACGCGGTCGACCTCGCAGAACAGCACCTATGCTCCGGGTAGGCCAGTGCTCAGGGTAGGATTGACCGGAGGTTTGGCGTGCGGCAAGAGTTTTGTTGGCCACGCACTCGCCGGCCTCGGCTGTTATCTCATTGAAGCCGACAAGTTGGGACACGCGGTGATGGAACCGGGCGGGGAAGCCTATGACGCCATCGTCCAGGAATTTGGCCCCGGTATCCTGGACGCAGAGGGCCGCATCATCCGCCGCAAGCTGAGCGGCATTGTTTGGCACAATCCGGAGCGCCTGGAAAAGCTCAGCAATTTGGTCCATCCACCGGTTCAAAAGCGTGAGGAAAGCCGGATGGCCGAAATCGCCCAGACCGACCCCCGGGCGATCGTAGTTGTGGAGGCGGCCATTCTGGTTGAAACTGGTAGATATAAGAGTTTTGACCGGTTGATCGTCGTCACCTGTACGCCGGAACATCAGATGGAACGCGCCTTAGAGCGGGGCTCGTATAACAAGGAGGAGATTCTGGCGCGCTTAAGCCGGCAGTTGCCCCTGGAAGAGAAGCTACGCGTGGCCGATTATGTAATCGATACGTCTGGCGAAAAGGAAGCGACGCTGGAGCAAGTGCGAAAGGTCTACGATTCGCTGCGGAGTTTAACGGCATGAGATTATCGCGCATCATTGTAATCACCGCTCTGTTGGTGAGCGGATTTCTTCTTATCACCACCAAGACCGATTGGGGACAGCGCCGGATACTGAATCCGGTTTCCAGCGCCGGGCCGCTTTGGTCTGGCCCATCGTCGACCCATGCCACCGGGCTGAGCTCCGATGAGACGAACAACATCGATATCTATAAGTCGTCGCATCTTGCAACGGTGAACATCACCAGCACCATCTATCGCCGGACCATCTTCATGGAAGTCTATCCGTCCAAGGATCAGGGTTCGGGTTTCTTGATCAGCGCTGATGGAAAAATCCTCACGAACAGTCATGTGGTGGCCAACGAGCGCCAGCTGGAAGTGACGCTGTCGGATCAATCGCGCTACAAGGCGCAGCTGCTGAGCCGGGACGAAGCGAACGACTTGGCATTGTTGCAGATTACACCGCGCACCAAATTACCCTCGCTCCACCTGGGCGATTCCGACGCGCTGCAAGTGGGGCAGAAAGTGCTGGCCATTGGCAATCCTTTCGGACTGGAAGGCACCTTGACTACTGGCATCGTCAGTTCGCTGGGGCGCAGTATTCGCGGTGAAAACGAGCGGACATTGGAAGGCCTGATCCAAACCGATGCCGCGATTAATCCGGGGAACAGCGGCGGTCCGCTGCTCGATTCGGCCGGCAACGTGGTGGGCATTAACACGGCCATTCTGGGACCGAACGGCGGCAACATCGGCATCGGATTCGCCATGCCCATTAATCGCGCGAAGTTGATGCTGGACGATTTTCAGGCCGGCAGAAAACGTCCCAAGCTGGGCGTCTCGGTAGTTCCCATCGCGGGTGACTATGCCGATGCACTCCGTCTGCCAACCCAGGGCGGACTGCTGATCCAGGAAGTAGACCCCGATTCCGCGGCTGCCCGAGCCGGGTTGCGCGGAGGCCGGCAAGAAGTGCAGATCGGCAATGCGGAAGTGCTGTTTGGTGGCGATCTCATCATGTCCATCGATGGCAAACCGGTGGAGCGCGACGATGCCATCAGCCGCGCGCTGGCTGCCAAACGGACCGGCGACACACTGGAACTGACGATCTTCCGCAACGGCAAGACGATTAACGTACGCGTTCGCCTGGGCGACGAGGGCGCTATTTAGAGGCGCCTTCATGCCGCCGGATCAGCCGCCACTCAGAGCGACGATCGATCGGCTTCGCGCGGCCTACGGCCAGCCCAAACCGCCTCTCCGTGATCCGCTGCACTTAATTATTTGGGACAACGCGGCGTACCTTCTTAACGATGAGCGTCGCCAACACGTCTTTGAGCTATTGCGCGAACGGGTGGGGCTGGAGCCTCGGCAAATACTGGCCGCGCAACACTCCACCCTTTTAGAGATCGCCAAGCTCGGTGGTATGCGGCCGGAAGTGCGCGTGGAACGCTGGCTAGCCATCGCGCGTATCGCTCTTACTGAGTTCGCCGGCGACCTGCACAAAGCTGCGAAATTACCTCTGAAGCCAGCCAAGAAGGCATTCCAGCGTTTTCCCAACATCGGCGAGCCGGGCGCCGAAAAGATCCTGCTATTCTCACAAGCTCATGCCGTGCTGGGTCTCGAATCCAATGGACTGCGTGTGCTGGTGCGCCTTGGGTATGGGCGCGAACAAAAGAACTATTCATCCACCTATCGCTCGGTGCAGGAGGCTATCGCGAATCAGATTGGCGACAAGTGCACGCCACTTATCCAAGCTCATCAGTTGCTGCCAGCACGGAATGGAGCGCTGCAAGTCGTCCACACCGATTTGCCGGGGATGTGTCCTCACCGAATTCTGTCAGTACTACCGCATTCATTCTCGGGCCTGAAAGGCATACTGAAAACCGTTGGCAGCCAATTCGCCCGCCGGAAGCCCGAATGTTTTCTCGGCCAGTTCGTATTCGCGCGTGAGCGTGGTACGGAAAAACGCCGGATCGTCGGTGTTGATCGTAATGGGCACCCCAGCGTCGTAAAGCGCTCGTACCGGATGTTCTTCCAAAGATGCGACCGCACCGGTGCATACGTTGCTTGAGATGCACACCTCCAGCGGTATGTTGTCGTCACGAAGTTGCGCCATCAACGCCGGATCCTGCGCCGCTGCGATGCCATGCCCGATTCGTTCCGCTCCAATCGCCAGCGCGCCCCAGATGGACTCCGGACCCGCAGTCTCGCCCGCGTGACACACCAGGCGCAGGCCGTTGTCGCGCGCATAAGCGAAGACATCCCGGAACCAGTGAGCCGGCCCGCGTACTTCATCGCCGCCGATCCCGTAAGCAATCGTGCCCTGGTCGCGCCGGGACACTGCGAATTCCGCCACCGCCATCCCTTTCTCGGGGCCGAATTGGCGGATCGCATCCAGAATCCAGAAAGTCTGGATAGCTGACCGCTGGGACTCGCGCCACACCGCCTCGTATACGGCCGCCAGATCCTGCTGTTTCCATAGCACCACGCCGGCCGATAAAGTAATCTCGGCGTAAGTCACGCCCTGGCTGGCCAGCGATTCGAGTAAGTGGCGAGTCGCGAGGGCATAGTGCTCCGGCCTCTCCAGTTTCTTGTTAACCCAGATGTAACCCTGCAGGAACTGCGCAAATGAAGTGCAGGTTAGATTGGACTCGATTTCCTCGCGTGTTAGCGAAGGATCGATCGCCATCAACGTCTCCGGCGCGATGGATCCCTCCAGGTGAACGTGCAGCTCGGCTTTTTTATCGGGCAAACGTTCCTAACTCCTGCATACTTATAACCCTCTGCCATAATAACTGTGCATGACTCCGCAAGAACTCGAAGCCATACTCAACGGAACGCATGGCGATCCTTTTTCCGTGCTAGGACCCCATCAAGAGGGGGATGGCTGGGAAGTGCGTGCATTCCTTCCGCAGGCCATGGACGCTGGTGTGGTAGTGGATGGCACAGTCTATCCCATGCGCAAAATCCGCTCCGAAGGGTTTTTCTCGGTCACGCTGGCCAACGATCCGGGAGCTTATAAACTCCAGCTCGTACTTTGGAGCGGCGTCCATTTAGACATCGTAGACCCGTACCGCTTTCCGCCCCTGATTTCCGACTTTGACCTCCACATTCATGGCGAAGGAACGCAGTACGAGAGTTATCGCAGCATGGGCGCGCACCCGGTCGAATGTCAGGGCGTGCACGGCGTTCGGTTCGTGGTATGGGCGCCGAACGCGGAAGTGGTCAGTGTAGTTGGCGACTTCAACGATTGGGACGACCGCCGGCATCCCATGCGGCTGCGCACCGGAGGAGTCTGGGAAGTTTTTCTTCCCGGAGTCGGCCCCGGAACGAATTACAAGTACTCCGTCCGAGCACCTTCGCGCGGTTTTCGCCAGCAAAAAGCCGATCCGTACGGGTTCGCGATGGAAATTCCGCCGCAGTCCGCCTCTATCGTCTGCGATCTCGAAAGCTATCAGTGGAACGACCAGCAGTGGTTGAACGAACGCGCCCATAAAGACCATCTGAAAGAACCGATGTCGATCTACGAAGTGCACCTCGGCTCGTGGTTGCGTGGTCCGCACAATTCGTATTTGAGCTATCGCGAGTTAGCGGACAAACTGGTTGAGTATGTGGTGCGCCTGGGCTACACGCACCTGGAGCTGCTGCCCATTATGGAGCATCCGTTCTCCGGTTCCTGGGGCTATCAGGTGGTGGGCTATTATGCGCCGACATCGCGCTTCGGTTCGCCGCAGGACTTCATGTATTTCGTCGACCGCTGCCATCAGTCCGGCATCGGCATAATTGTGGATTGGGTACCGGGCCACTTCCCCAAAGATGCGCACGGTCTGGCGCATTTCGATGGCACCGCGCTCTATGAACACGCCGACCCTCGCAAGGGCGAGCATCGCGAGTGGGGAACGCTGATCTTTAACTACGGCCGGAACGAAGTGCGTACGTTCCTGATATCGAACGCGCTGTTTTGGCTGAAGGTTTATCACATCGATGGGTTGCGTGTGGACGCCGTAGCATCCATGTTGTACCTGGACTATTCGCGCAAGCCGGGC
>Ga0182024_10021357_pt1 | contig 11754 bp, 9 predicted proteins | sample P32metaG_FD_120480 | JGI IMG/M metagenome (GOLD analysis project Ga0182024, IMG submission 120480) | Permafrost microbial communities from Stordalen Mire, Sweden - P3-2 metaG (Illumina Assembly) | ecosystem: Environmental > Terrestrial > Soil > Wetlands > Permafrost | place: Sweden: Stordalen... | reverse complement strand
TATTTTCCTGGTTGGTCTCCCCGCGGCGTTTCTAGTTTACGGTATCTATTTGACGCGATCACGAGGTGGGATGTTGGGAATGCTCGCGGTTTTCCTCACCGGCTTCGTCAGCCGCGTGAGCCGTACTAAGGCCGTGATCGCAACGGCCTTGATGGCGGTTGTGCTAATGGGTGCCAACTTCACCGGAGGCAGGGCGATGTCGACCTCCGAAGAATCCGCTGCCCATCGCATCGATGCGTGGTCCGAAGGGCTCGAGATGTTCAGGTCCAACCCGATTCTCGGCGTCGGGTATCTTAACTTCACAGACCACAACGACTTGACCGCCCATAATTCTTTTGTGCTCAGTTTCGCTGAGTTGGGCGCCGTGGGCTACTTCTTCTGGCTGGCACTACTGGTGGTCGCCATTCTGCAGCTGAACCAAGTCCGGCAATATACGGAGGAGGATGCAGATGGAAACCCATTGCATCGGCAATCGAGAGTGCTCCTCGCATCGTTCGCAGGTATGCTAGTTGCGGCATTCTTTCTGTCTCGCAGCTACAATCCGATCCTATATCTCCTGGTCGGCCTCGCTTACGCGCTGTACAAGCTTGCGGAAGATACTGGTCATCCCGTGGCCTTGGCGTCCTGGTATGGTGTGGGCCGTAGGGTTGTCGCATTGGAATTCGCCAGCATTATTCTTATATACGTTTTGGTACGTGCGAACCGGCTATTCGTTTAGTTACTTTTACTATTTGACCTAGTCCCAGAATTGTTGCGAGAATACGAACCCCACCTACTGCAGCCACGATCGGTCAACCGGGGCGCCCCGTAACTCTGTTCATTGCCAAGAAGACATTGATCTAATTCGCCAACTTTACCAACGCGAACCTCTTCATGACAGCTGTGTCCCCGAATTCGACTCCAAATATCTTTCGATTGTATTGCTGCCCAATATGTGACGGCACTCAGCTATCGTCATTGCCTTCACCTGGCCATTGGATTGGAGAGAGCGTTTTCTCCCCTCTTGCGGATCAGCTAGGGTTGAGCTCATGCCGCACGTGCGGGTTCGTCTTTACCAACCCTAGGCCAAATCAGGAACTGTTAAACGTGTTCTATTCTGGGGATGACTACAGGTGTCACGACGCGAATAGGTCGGGTGGGGCTGTGCGTACGGCCGAGCTTCTCTTGGAATTCGTGGAAGGATCAGGCCCGAAACTCTCCCAAAAGAGCTTGCTTGACTTCGGATGCGGCGGTGGTTTCCTGCTGGAGAATGCGATCCGGTTGGGCTGGGACGCTGTTGGTTTCGATGTGGGGGCGCGGGCACTCGGAACATGCCGACAGCATGGGCTGAACGTGACGGACGATCTGGCTGATTTTCGGAACGGATCATTCGGGGCTATTATCATGAATCACGTTTTCGAGCACATTGGAGATCACACCGGTCTTCTCTTCCGATTGCGCCAACTGTTGCGCGATGGTGGGCGCCTCCTTATCAGAGTGCCTAATGTGCGATCGCTTCGGGCTAGATTGTCACTTCCCCTGTTGTCGCGAAAGTTTGGATTCGATGAGAGATACCGCGCCTTTCCAATCCACTTGTCTTACTTTAGCAAGGCAACATTGTGCCGACTCCTTCGAGAGAACCACTACGATGTTATGGCGATACGAACATCCGGTCTAGGTCTGGATGAACTGGTTGCCGAACGGCACGAGAAGAGAACCTTACTAGCTGAAATCGATGCCGGACCTTCAAGGGCCCGACCGAGATGGATGAAAGCAGTCAGGAGTGCCTTCTTCGGCACTGGATTCGGGGAGTACCTGGAAGTGGTTGCCCGCCCAACCCGCACGTGACACCCGCTACTGAAACAACTCACCAGGGATCACAGCAGCCCTTCCTGGGTTTTCGTTCTGGGGTTTTGTTTCCACAATTCAAGCCCGATCATGTATCTCTTCATTGGCCTCGGGACTCGCGCAGCCCTCGTGAAGGAGATTCGTTGATGACGCTTCGAACTATTACAACGGCTCTCCAGGATCGCTGGACTAGCGACCTTCCGCCTGCCTCCAACTCGCCAGCGGCTCCTCTCGTTGCCGGGCAGGGCAAAGTCGACAGAGGAACCCGTTTTAGTACGAGTCGCCGAATTCCATCATTAGATGGCCTGCGCGCCGTTTCAATTACGATGGTATTGGTTTCTCATCTCAGTGGGACTCATCATGCCTTCGCCCTGGGCTTTGTCAATTTGAGCGCTCTTGGGAATTTCGGTGTCAGGATCTTTTTCGTAATCTCAGGCTTTCTAATCACGACACAGTTGCTCGAAGAGGCGAGGAGCAATGGCGCCATTTCACTGAAGAACTTCTATTTGCGCCGATTCTTCCGGATTTTCCCGGCTTTCTATGCATACGTGGCCGCCATCGCCATGGCAGGCCTCTTAGGATGGGTTGCACTCCGGCCGGGCGACCTCCTCCACGCTTGCACTTACACCATGAATTACCATTACGTCCGCTCATGGTGGTTCGGGCATATATGGTCACTATCCGTCGAGGAGCAGTTCTATGTCGTGTGGCCGGTCATATTAGTTGTTCTTGGCATACGGAAGGGACTGATGTCTGCGGGGATGGTGATGTTGCTGGCGCCGCTGATTCGCGTTGCTTATTGGTATCTGCTGCCTGCACAGCGCGAAGGCATTGATGAGGCCTTTCCTACGATTTGCGATGCTTTAGCAGCGGGATGCGCATTGGCAGGGACTCGGGATTGGCTCTCGTTACAGGGTCGCTACTTGGCCTTCCTGCGATCCCGAGCGTTCTATTTGATTCCGGTGTTGGCTTTCGCTGCGAATCAATTGAATATTCATCCTTTGTTCGACGATCTAATCGGTCAGACAGTGATGAATGTGGCTCTAGCCCTTACGGTTGACCGGTTTGTTCGTTTTCCAGATTCACTGGTTGGACGTGTACTCAACCTGCCGCTCTTCGCATTCATCGGCGTGCTGAGCTACTCAATTTACCTGTGGCAACAACCGTTTCTAAACAGACATTCTGAGGCATTGATTGCCAGTTTTCCGCTCAACTTGGCGCTGGTGGGAGCGATGGCCCTCGCTTCGTATTACACCGTAGAACGGCCATTTCTTCGAGTCCGGAAACGCTTTGAAATTAGCGGACCTGGGAGAAAACGGGAGAAAACTCAATAGCTCTGAGCGTTCACGGAAAAGCTCGATCTCCAAATTGTAGTTTCATGTCCCAATCTAAGCTAGAGATCTGCCAGCACGCGGTTCGCTTTTATCGATGCGCGACTCGCGAGACTAAACGTTGCTAAGGCGTTTGTCCAATGCAGAAGCCAAGGTGGAGAAAAGCGATTAAGAAAGCCTTCCTCGGGGCCCGGCTCGGGGAGTACCTCCAAGTAGTGGCCCGCCCAAAGCGGATCTAGCATTCAATAAGGTAGAACCGAGACCGACATGCCTGTAGGCCTACATTCCCACCTACGGGCTTGGCACACGACCTTGTACGTTGGACTAAGGTGTGTGCCCCAATCTAAAATTCTGCAGATCTGCCGAAGTAGTTCATATGAGAAGCGTTCGATACCTGATTCCGTTGATTCTCGCTGCGCAGAGTGCCTGGTCGCTTAATTCTCATCCCCGGATCTGGCTTACTCCTACGTTGCTTACGACACTAGCGGCGAAGCGCACTGCTGGAACAGCAGATTGGCTCGCGTTGAAAGCCTCGGCGGACGCGTACAAAACGGATACGGTATACGCATACCAGCGCACTGGATGTCCCGGCTCGGATATCTGTTACGACTACGAGGGAGGAGACGGTCCGGCTGGCTGGTACGATGCCATGTTTACTCTGGCGCTCGTTTATCAGGTGACTGGCGACACCAGTTATTCAGCTAAGGCCCTTGAGATTCTGGATGCGGCTAATGCGCCGTGGAATACCTCGTCGGACTTGAGTCCGATCACGTTGGATGACGGATACCCAACCAGGACAATGCTCCCGTTGCTTGCCATCGGTTTCGACTGGCTTTATTCACAGCTTTCATCCACCGAGAAGACCCAGACTATCGCGACGATTAACGCAGCGTACACATGGTACTCGACAGGCGCCAGCCCGATCCCATACTGCCGGACTGGAGACCCCTGTCACGGTCCTCCGTACATGAACTATTTAGGGGGACATCTGCTTGGGTTTGGACTCGCAGCGGATGCAACAGATGGAGACAATTCTAACTCAACGACAATCTATACCGATATTAAAAGCGAACTGACCACAGCACTTGGTTATGGATTGCAAGCTGATCCTGTGACCGTTTTCCCCTACGAAGGAAACTATCTTGCGACTGGGGGATTCAACGGTGGCGCGGTCTCGGAATCGTACAATTACGGCACCAACCACAACGAGCGATTGTGGAAGCTTATCCTGGCCTGGAAGACATCAGGGCGTATCGACCTCACTGCGACATACACCCCCTGGATGAAGGCGAGTGTCAAGAATCTGATCTACATCCTTCGTCCGAACCTCTGGCAGGCCGGGGACGAGGGCCAAATGTCGGCGACGTGTAATGGTGTGCTGATCCAGTTCTACCCGTTGTTCGCGGCGTACTTGCTAAACGGCACGACCGAGGGAGCATGGGCGGAGTACATGTACCGCAATCTCGCCACGAACCCATGCAGCGCAATTTACGCTTATCCGAACATCTACGAACCGTTCTTGTGGCAGGATTCCACTCGCACGGCGACCAACTACAACACGCTCGGACTAAACTACCTGAGCGACAGCGACGGCCACTTGTTTAGCCGGAGCGACTGGACCTCTAGCGGATATTTTATGCAGTTCAATGGCTCTGCTGGAGTCTTTGGAGAGCACCAGATCAACGCAGCGGGAAATATTGAAGTCCAGCATGGTTCCGATTACATGCTCGTGTCGGCCACCACATGGCAAAGTTTAGCTGGATATGGCGGCACGCCTAACATTGCCTCAGTTCAAGACAATCAGTATAGTAATACGTTTTATTTCGACGACGGCGGGGCTTGGTTCTATACCGGCTCAAATTACTTGGGTGGTCAAGGAACTTGGGGTGCCACTGTACCTGTTGCCCAGCGCGCGGACGCTTACGTCAGCTATTCCCTAGCCGATCTAGACACTGCCTATCAAAAAGCCCCTGATTGTGCTTGCAACACCGGGCGTTCGCTGAGCTTCTACTTCCGTGGTGTTGCCCAGGTCGCTGGCAGCAATGCAATCTTCGTTTGGGATCGGGCACGTGGAAAGAGTGCGAGTTATATCAAACGGTTGCAATGGCATCTGAATCCCGTGACTGGCGCGCCTACCGTCTCAGGATCGCTGATATCCACGGTCGTGGGCTCTTCCAAGATCTTTATCGATACGCTTTCACCTTCGGTATCCATTACGACCGCGCGAGACATTGCGACCTCGGACGGAACCACGCCGCTCACCTATAATATGCAGGTTGCTCCCACTGCGACTAGCACGGATTTTGACGCGCTTACGGTGATTTTCCCAACGTCTTCGGGTGGAAGCCTACCCACTACCACGCTGCTTTCGAACATTGATGCGAATCACGTTGGCGCGCAGATTCAAGACTCAACGCCAGCAGTTGTGATTTATCCGATCGGCGTGTTGGGGTCTGGTGGCGGAACATATACATCGCTCACTTACACTACCGTAACGTTCACCACCACGCACACCGGGACGGCGAACTACTTGGTCACGGGGTTAACGCCCGGAACGTATTCAGTTTTTCAGAACGGCGCTGCGCTCTCCGGCAACTCCGCAGTGATCGTGAGTGCAGACGGCATTCTCTTCTTCACCGCAACATCAGGAGCATTCTCCATCCTACCGTCAACGTCTAGGATCTCTCCTTGTGACCTGAACAGCGATGGTGTCGTAAATGCTTTAGACGTTCAACTCGCAATCGCGCAGGCGCTGGGCTCCACTCCATGCAGCAATGCCGACCTAGACCGCAATGGCATCTGTAATGTGATCGACGTCCAGCGCATTATCAACGCTGCAAACGGACAAGCCTGCACAATAGGCAACTGAACTCGAGGCAATTTTGACCTGCCGCTGCTCTCTCGCAGCAGCAGGACTGGGGAAGACTTTGGCTCGGCACTACATATAGGGAGAAGAAAACATCTATCTCGCACCTAAAGTTTACCAACAGGCCCCCCACAATCCTGAGGATAGTTTGCTTTATACGGACTTTGGTTGCGACCTGCCCGATATCCTGCGGCGATATGGATTTGAGACTGAGTTGCATCGCGTGTGGAGCGAATCCGCCGATATTCGCGATGATGCGCGACCAATGGCGGTATTTATTTCGCTGAAGAAGTAGCGCCAAGGAATAACGGGGCCAAAGGGCTTTGCTAGAAGTTGGGGAGTGCGGTGACGGTGCCGGCCTGGGCGGGCTTTTGCATTAGTTTGTCTAGTAACCTAAACAGATACCTTTCTGAATGTGGGCTGTTCCATATGTGAAACCATCCGCCTGGTCGATTGTTATCAAACAATGGCATCCGATGCTTCAATAACTTTAACCTGTAGTGGAGGGGGGCATCGACGACAACCACTCCCGCTGGCCGTCGGATGTACAGTGCCTCGGAGAATCCGGATGGATGGACTAGGCAGACGTTGCATCGCGCTAAGATCTCTAGCTCCAATGCCCAGCTTAGCCCTTTCAAGTGAATCGATCGGTCTTCTGGTAAGTCCAGGCCAAAAACTGGATACTTAGCGTCAACTCGCTCCCGATTATCACTGGTGGTTTCGACCTTCATACCGCAAACCAACACACTACAGTCGAAGGCCGCAATTGCCGAACGAAAGAGGCTCGAATACTTCTGCACTAACGTCTGTGCCGGAGGCTGCATCCATGGTCGTATCGCCCCGCCTGCTGACCGGTAGCGCCAGAGGAAGCCGACCGTAGGTCGACGGAACGTGGAGTTGGTTATACCGTTCGCTTGCATTACTTCGGCAAGCCGAGCGCGGCCGGCCGACGACAAAGAGAGTTGCGCTGTATCTGCCAGCGGCAGCATTGATCGGAGAACTCTCCACGGTAGGCGGTTTCCGCCGCTGCAAACTGCTCCTTGAATTGGTGGTGGCAGATGTTCCAGAACCTCGGTCCGTAACTCCGGATCGGCGGCCTGAAACTGCACAAACTCGTCGATGGAGTAACCGGGAATCGTGTTCCAGAGCGTGAAACCCTCAGCGAAAGAGAAGTCTAATACGGACAACTCTTTAAGCCGGCTGGCAGATGCCGCAAAGAGTCTAAGCTGAATCTCTCGATGAGTCGCTTTGAAATGCTTCAGGCAAAGAGCCTGTTCGTAATAGTCTCCGTATGCACCGTGTAGAATACTGCCAACGACGCGCATCTTAAATGACCTTGAGTGCTGGCGAACTAGGGGGCGTGTCCAGCATTAACCTGCCCCGTCGCGTCGTGGCCTCCCGATAGACCTCCTCGTAGGCGCTGAGTGTGGATTTGAAGCTGAATTCCTTCCAAAGCCTATCCCGCCCGGCCCGGCCCATTTCACGGGCGCGCGCCGGATTGTTTGCCAGCGTTACGAACGCCGCTTCTAACTCGTCCGGTGCTCTTGGCCCAACCATGAAACCTGTACGGCCCTCTTCCACCAGTTCTGGAATGCCTCCCACGTTGCTTGCAACCACGGGAAGCCCCGCAGCCATTGCCTCTAAAATAGTCATTGGCATACCTTCCGTTTCCGAAGGCAGGCAAAAGACGTCCATAGCGGCGAGAATGGTCGGCACGTCCTGGCGCTCCCCCATCAGCCGGACGGAACTGTTGAGACCCAGTCTGCCAACCTGCGCTTTGACCTCTGAAAGGCCAATCCCATCTCCAACGATGAGCAACACCGCGTTGGCGATTCTCGCCCGCATCCGCGCAAAGACATCGATCAACAGTTGATGGCCCTTGGAAGGCGTCACACGCGCGACGATTCCGAACACAAACGATGATTGAGGTAGATTCAACTGCGCACGTGCTTCCGTTCGGGTCGGCAGATGATCGTACGCATCAGTTGAAATACCATTTGCAATGTAATGAACCTGCCGGTTTCCCGTCCACAACTTCATAATATGGAGTGCCTGGTGGGAGACGGCCACCACATCGGCGCGGCGAATTAGAAAACGATTCATTCGGCTCCCCAGGCCGTTCCCAGGAACCGAGGCGCCATGCTTAGTCATTACCAAGGGGATATTTCCAGCTAGCCGAGACGCCGTGCAACCGTTCAAGAAGGAAAACAGATTGTGACAATGTATGAGATCGGGCTTAATACGAAGCAAGTGTTTCCGCATTCGCCACACGGTAGGAATATAACCACCCTGAGTCCCGATCAGTTCTACTGGAATTCCGCGATTCCGAAGCGCCTCGCCAAACGGACCCAGCGCACACAGACAGGCAACCGATGTACTCGCGGCTCCACGCGTGATCGCCAGATCGTGAACCAGACGCTCGAGTCCGCCTATCTCGAGAGAGTCCACTATGTGCAGTACGCGCGGCTGGGGTGCCGAGTCCCGAGCAAGGCCCCGGTTCCTCGTGAGATCCTCATCGCTAACTCTTGGCTTAGCGACAGCTTGCATTGATTACCTCCGACAACCGCTGCTCCACTACCGCAAGCACCTCCTCAGTTCTACGATCCCAGCTCATATCCGCCACCGAACTGATGCGCGGGATTTTATGCGATTCCGCGTCCGGTGCTAAAACTCGGTCACTACCTCTCAAGAACTCTTCCCAGCTCGAAGCTATGCGGACATAATCGCGAAACTGTTCGATGGCGGGTGTAGGCGACCAGTCATCACCCAAGTAGATGATCGAAGAGCCTGCCAGAATCGGCGCGCCGGGACTCGAGACGTTATACTCCGTCGCACTGGTCATGCCTGGGCCAATACCTTGCTGGAAAACTGGTTGTAATTGAGGTGCCGTACGGGGAAGGGAAGATCCTCTTCCCATGGAGAAGCCAACAGTGCCGTTTCTGTCTCTGAAGCGGATGCTCCTGGATGCACCATCAATTCGATCGCGCGCTGCCGGATCGTACGGGTCCGGGCTGCCTCCCAAAACGACGTCAGATCGGTGAAACCCTCGGTAGTCTCGCTATCCATGTGTAGCGCCCAGTTATATAAGCGCTTCTTGGTGCGGAGGACTGCGGGACAATCATCAGCGTAGATGTTTTTGCTGATCCGAATTTTGCGAATGGCGTAACGGCGCTGAACGGCTTTGATCATTGGAAGCATGAACGGCACGGTGTGGACGTGATGGTGCGAGTCGATATGACTGATGGATATTCCCGCGGATACCAGCCGCTCAACCTGTGCGCAGAACTCCGCATAAATTGCGCGCCCCAGCGCCGGGGTCCACCGTACCCTTGTGATGGAGCGATACATCACGCCATTAGCGTCGGTGAGCAAACGTCTTTCAGGTCCTTGGCTTAACGGCGCTAATTCCGTCAGGTTAAGGTGAATTCCAAAAGAGCGATCCTGAAGCCCGCGCATCCCCCGGATGGCGTGCTCAAACTCGGGACCGTTGGCCATAATGGTGGCCGATGTGACTCGATTTCTCGCCATCAACTCGAAGATCGCATCGTTGACCTCTCGATTCTTACCGAGATCGTCAGCATTGACGATGATTACCTTCGGAAAGCTGGCCCGTGAAGTTTCGGCGGCCACTTGCCGTATTTCCGTTACTACTTCGTCAGCCACGTGCCGCCAGGTTCGGGATCCTCCCCATGCAGCAATCGACTCGCGGTCCCAAGTTCGAGAAAGTCCGTTCCGAAGAGCACGCTGAAGAGCTTGCGGTTCATCGAGCGGCACAACGTAACCGTATTGTTCTGTAGGAACGAGACGTCGCACTGCACCGACATCGGTGGCGACAACGGGCGTCCCACAAGCCAAGGCTTCAGTGACTACATTCGGGCAGCCTTCGCGGGAACTCGCCAGACAAAAGACATCTGCCGCCGACATGAGTTCCGCCAGTTCTGATTGGCGAACCCCGCCGAGAAATCGTACGTGATCTTCGATTCCGAGAGTCGCTACCTCACGACGCAACCCATCCGCATACCTTCCGGATCTGCCAACTCCTCCGGCAATCAGCAACTTTGCATCCATTCCTTCCGTACGCAAAGCCTCTAATGCGCGAATGATAAGGTGATGACCCTTTATTTCTGCGAGATCGCCGGCGGAGAGAATAATCCGTGTTTCAGAGGAGATATTATGCTTCGTCCTGCAGAACATCCGATCGCGGGGAAAGAACACCTCGGAATCGATTCCGTTTGGAATCACTCTCACACGATTGGGCTGGGCGCCCAGCCCTAAAGCGAAGTCCCGCAGATTATCGGAGACCGCAATAACGCGAGCTGCCCGCTTGAGGGCCCAGGACATCCAAAACTTCCGCATCCAGAATTGCTGATGTCCCAGTTCGCAGCCTCTGGCGGTAACGATGAAGGGTTTTCGTAAGATCCAGCCTGCCAAGGCTGCAGCGACACCGTCGGGGTGCACAAAATGAGAGTCCAATACGTCCAGCTGCGAGATCTGCTTAAACCGTCTAAGGGGCCACAAAAGCCTGAGAAATAGGCAGAACCCGTTCACAAAACCGCCACGCGGAGGGTAAACCCACCGCGGGTAAAAAACTTCGGCGTTTCCGTCGTTCAAGCGGCTAGGGACATCTCGGGATCCAAACAAGCGTCTGTCCGGATTCGCATAATCCAAAAGTGCAACCGGGGCCAAAACCTTCAGATTGATGAGTTTCGCCATCGCCTGCAACCGCGCCCGCACAAAGAGTCCTTTGCCTGGTTCAGAACGGTTGGGGTACTCGATGCTGATGCTGACGACGTTCAAATGGCGGCTCATAATCCGGGACGGCTTCCAGACTCAGGGGAACATGCAACTCCCCGGCCCATCGAAGTCCTTATTTATCAATTAGGCCCTCCTTCGCGTAGCCCAAAAAACCGATTAGATTGCCAAAAATCGGCAATCCTTTGGCTCACCCCTGCGAGGCCCTGAAAGAAGAACGCTGTCAAGGATAATAAGCGGGTTTCAGACACGATATGGCAAATCACTACCCCTGCTTTTAGCGAATAGCTCACGAAAGGAGGCATCGGAGCCAATTGAGGAACTTGGACAGCCGCTTGCTATCATGGCGATTAGCTAAGGGCCAATCACGGACCTTCTGATGATTTCCTTCACGAGATACATTATTTCCCCATTGATCTTCGCGATGATCCTGTTAGGTCAGTCCCTGCGTGTGCCGCCATCTCAAACAGATCTTAAGACGCCGGGAATATTCTCCGTGACCTTGGATTCGCCGCCGGGCAAAGCGCCCGTCGCGCTGCAGTGGGAATTTTCGGTTCCACCGGTGATAGCGATCGGCGCTGCGGACATCACGATCGGTAAGGCGGCCGAGTCCGCCCGAAAATCCCTCACGTGCGCGGCCAGATCCGCTAAGCCGGCGGCGCAGCGCAGCGTCAGATATGCTTGTATACTAGCTGGCGGCCGCGATCCTATTGGCAACGGCCCCATCGTCGTGGTCCGGTACCGCGCCCAGTGGGACCCTAAGGGCGCTCCGATCCGAGTGACAATCGATAACATCCTGGGAGCATCTGCGGATCTGAAGCGAATTCCGATTCCAGATGTGAACGTGACGATCAACATCCAGTAGAGCGGCGTGTATTTTTCTGCGGCGGCGGCCATGTGAAGTGTCTGATTTGCTCCCACAAATCGGAGCGATTTGCTACAGGGACTTTCACAGGGACTCTAGTTCAAAATGGCGAT
>Ga0182024_10021356_pt1 | contig 11754 bp, 8 predicted proteins | sample P32metaG_FD_120480 | JGI IMG/M metagenome (GOLD analysis project Ga0182024, IMG submission 120480) | Permafrost microbial communities from Stordalen Mire, Sweden - P3-2 metaG (Illumina Assembly) | ecosystem: Environmental > Terrestrial > Soil > Wetlands > Permafrost | place: Sweden: Stordalen... | reverse complement strand
GAGAAGGAGACCGGCAAGAAGCTGGGCGACGACAAGGACCCCCTGCTGGTGTCGGTGCGCTCGGGCGCGGCCCGTTCCATGCCCGGCATGATGGAGACCATCCTCAACCTGGGGCTCAACGACCGCTCGGTCGAGGGCCTGGCCAAGACGACCAAGAACCCGCGCTTCGCCTACGACAGCTACCGCCGCTTCATCCAGATGTACAGCACCACGGCCATGGGCCTGAGCAAGGAGCCCCTCGAGGAGAAGCTGCACGCCCTCAAGGCCAAGCGCGGCGTGAAGAACGACACCGAGTTGTCGGCCGAGGACCTCAAGGAGCTGGTCGGCGAGTACAAGGAATTCTACAAGAAGAACATGAAGGGGCAGGAATTCCCCCAGGACCCGATCGAGCAGCTCTGGGGCGCGGTCAAGGCCGTCTTCGGCAGCTGGGAGGCCGAGAAGGCCGTCATCTACCGCCGGGTCGAGAAGATCACGGACCTCAAGGGCACCGGCGTCAACATCGTGCAGATGGTCTTCGGCAACAAGGGCGACAACTCGGGCACCGGCGTCTGCTTCACGCGCGACCCCAACACCGGCGAGGACGTCTTCTACGGCGACTGCCTCATCAACGCCCAGGGCGAGGACGTGGTGGCCGGCATCCGCACGCCGATGAAATTGATCGAGCTCGAGACCAAGCTGCCCAAGGCCTACAAGGACCTGGTCAAGGTCCGCCGCACGCTGGAGCGGCACTACAAGGAGATGCAGGACCTCGAATTCACGGTCGAGGACGGCAAGCTATACATGCTGCAGTGCCGCACGGGCAAGCGCAGCCCGGCCGCCACCTTCCGCATCGCCGTGGACATGGTCAAGGAGAAGCTCATCACGAAAGAGGAGGCCATCGGCCGCATCGGCTCCGACGACATCGAACGCCTCTTCTACCCCGTGATCAGTCCCAAGGCGGACAAGAAGCAGCTCGCCGACGCGCGCATGGGCAGCGGCATCAACGCCGTGCCCGGGGCCGCGTCGGGCAAGGTGGTCTTCACCGCCGCGGAGGCCGAGAAGCAGGCGGCCCTGGGCGTGAAGGTGATCTTGGTGAGAAAAGAGACCAGCCCCGAGGACGTGGGCGGCATGCACGCCGCCGCCGGCATATTGACGGCCACGGGCGGCAAGACCAGCCACGCGGCCGTGGTGGCCCGCGGCTGGGGCAAGTGCTGCGTGGTGGGCTGCGAAGCCCTGAACATCGATACCGAAGGCGGGAGCATGAGCCTGGGCGGCAAGACCGTCAAAGAGGGCGGGTCCATCACCCTCGACGGATCCTCGGGCGAGATCTACCTGGGCGAACTGCCCCTGCAGAAGCCGGAGCTGCCCGCGGCCTACCATGAGCTGCTGAAGTGGGCCGACGAGGTGCGCACCATCAAGGTCCGCACCAACGCCGACACCCCCTACGACGCCGAAAACGCCGTGCGCATGGGCGCCGAGGGCATCGGCCTCTGCCGCACCGAGCACATGTTCTTCGACACCGAAGAGCGCCGCCTGGCCATCCAGGAGATGATCGTGGCCGAGACGCTGGCGGCCCGCAAAAAGGCCCTGGCCAAGCTGCTGCCCTTCCAGCGCGAGGACTTCTTCGGCCTCTTCAAGGCCATGGACGGCAAGCCGGTGACCATACGCCTGATCGACCCGCCCCTGCACGAGTTCACGCCCAAGGACGACGCCGGGGTGGAGAAATTGAGCAAAATCACCGGGCTGTCAACGGCCGCCATCCACCACCGCATCGAGCAGTTGCACGAGTCCAACCCCATGCTGGGCCACCGCGGCTGCCGCCTCTGCATCACCTATCCCGAAATCCTCGAGATGCAGGTGACGGCCATCATCCTCGCGGCCCTGGACAACGCCAAACAGGGCGTCGGGGTGAAGCCCGAAATCATGATCCCCCTGACCATGGATCCCAAGGAATTCACCCTGCTCGACAAGCAGGTGCGCGCCGTGGCCGATCCCTTGATCAAGCAGGCCGGCGTCAAGCTCGAGTACATGGTGGGCACCATGATCGAGATCCCGCGGGCGGCACTGCTGGCGGACAAGATCGCCGAGACCGCCGAATTCTTCAGCTTCGGCACCAACGACCTGACCCAGATGACCTTAGGGCTCAGCCGCGACGATGCCGGGCGCTTTTTGCCCGACTACGTCCGCAGCGAAAAGGAGGGGGGCTACGCGATCTTCAAGGAAGACCCCTTCCAGAGCCTGGACCAGTCAGGGGTGGGCGCCCTCGTGAAGATGGGCATCCAACTGGGCCGTTCGACCCGCAAGAAGCTGAAGGTCGGCATTTGCGGCGAGCACGGCGGGGAAGCCAAGAGCGTGAAGTTCTGCGCCAGCTTAGGCATGGACTACGTTTCCTGCTCGCCCTACCGGGTCCCCATCGCCCGCCTGGCCGCGGCCCAGTACGCCATCGAGAGCAAAAAGGGCGGCAAGGCCAAGGCCGGGAAGTCCAAAAAGAAGAACAAGAAGTAGGCCTAAAAAATCAGTCTATACGGACCTAAAGGGACCCTCCGACCGTCTTTCCGGCGGAGGGTCCCTAGTTTCGGGCAGGTTCGGGCAAGAAAGCAGTTGAAAATAAATTTCAGTTAGCATAGCGTCTCTTCCTCATGCTCCAAATCGACTGTGATCCAATCGGGCACCTGACCTGGAGAAACCATGATTGACCTGTTCCTGAAAATCGCGCTCTTCGGCGACATCTGGGTCCTGTACATACTTTTGGCGGCGAGCATCCTTTCCTTGGCCGTCATGGTGGACCGTTGGAAGGCCTTCAGCGCCCAACGCGGCGACTTGGCCGAGCTGATGGACGGCCTGGCTGAGAAGCTGGAGGCCCAGGACGTGGCGGGTGCCGCGGCCCTGGCCGAAGCCAGCCCCCGCGTGGAAGCCAGGGTCGCCTTGGAAGGCCTGCGCAATTTCGCCAAGGGACCGGCCTCGGTGGACGAGGTCATGAGCGCCCGCTGGCTGCGCGAACGCCTGAAGCTGGACAAGCGCCTGATCATCCTGAGCACCCTCGGAAACAACGCCCCCTTCATCGGACTCTTCGGAACGGTGCTGGGCATCATCAAGGCCTTCAATGACCTGGCCGCCAGCGGCCAGAGCGGGGTCTCCGTGGTCATGGCGGGCATTTCTTCGGCCTTGGTGGCCACGGCCTTCGGCATTCTGGTGGCCATACCGGCCGTGGTGGCCAACAACTATTTCGTGTCCCGCTTGAAGCAGATGCAGGCCAACACCGAATCCTTAAGCGGCATTTTGCTGGCCTATCTTAAATCCGAAAAATCCGGGACTAAGAGGGCCTGATGCAGAGCGGCGGATCCGACGACGACCTCGTGCAAGGGATCAATGTGACGCCCCTGGTGGACATCACGCTGGTCCTGCTCATCATTTTCATGGTCACGGCCACATTCGTGACGGAACAGGGCCTGAAGGTGACCCTGCCCAAGGCGGCCACCGCGGAGATGCCTCCCACGCCGGCCTTGACCGTGACCGTGGGCAAGGGCGGCCAGATGCGGCTGATGAAGCTCACCGTGGACATGGCGGGCCTCAAGGCCAACCTCGAGAACGAGGTGAAGCTGGACCCCAACGTCAAAGTGCTGATCAAGGCCGACAAGGACCTGACCTACGGGGAAGTGGCCGCGGTGCTGGACACGGTGAAATCCGCGGGCATCGACCGTTGCGCCCTGGCCATGGATAAGCAGTGATATGAAGATCGGCTTCAGGGGTGCCGTCATCCTGTCGCTGGCCGTGCACGCCGTGTGCTACGGCGCCGGCTACGGCTGGATGGCCTGGCAGCGCGCGCACCTGGACGCCATGGACATCGACCTGAGCCGGTCCAGCCTGATGCCTCTGCCGCCCAACATGGGCACCTTCGTCACCAAACCGCCCGAGCAATGGTATGTCGGCGACGCGCGCAAACTGGCGCCCCCTCCGCCCCCGCCCCCCCCGAACACGCCGCCGCCCAAGGTGCCGGAAGAGGAGGCCGCATCCGCGCCTTGCCCTCCGCCCTGCCCCAGCAAGCCCGGGGACTGGGCGTCCTCGGCCAATGCCGTGAAAAAGCCGGATTGGGTCGACGGCATGATCACGGAAGACGATTACCCCCAGGAGGCCCGCTACAAGAACATCACCGGGCTGGTGGTGGTGCAGATCTTGTTGGATACCGATGGGACGGTGCGGGACGTGCGGCTCTTGCAGGGGGCCGACCCCCTTTTGAACGACAAAACGATCGAGAAGCTCAAGCAGGCGAAGTTCAGCCCCTGTATTGACGCGTCAGGGAAGCCATTTCCTTGCACCGTGCGTTTGCCCATCAACTGGACCTTGGACTAGTCCCTAGCGCTTCCCCGACATTGCATCGATGGCTTTCCTGATTCTTGGACCGTAATAGGCCGAACCCTCCACCGTTAAATGGGCCTGATCAAAAGCGTATAACTTCGGTTCCCCGTCCACCAGATCGTAGGCCCGGCAATTCGCCCCGTCGCAGGCCATGGGAAGCAAGGGCAAGAAACTGGCGCCCGCCGGGACCACGGCTTGTTTCACCCGCGCATCGACCGCATCAAGCCTGGCCCGGGAGTTCAATGTTATGGTCGGGGGAAGGGGGGCGATATTGTCGCGGAGCATCTTCGCCACGACATCACGGAGCATCGGGCTCCAGACCGGCAAGGTCCCGCAAACGACCACGGTGTGCCCCTTGGACGTCAGACGTTTCACGGTCATGGCGAGCCGCTTATACAATTCAGGCGTGTCATAGCCGCCGAAATCCGCGTCGCCCCAACTCGCTCCCATGATGATGACACAGGGCGGGAGCGCCAGCAGCCGCTCAAGAACGTAGTCATTGAAAGCGAGGCAGTTTGGCCGTTGGTCCATCACGAGACCCTGCGCCGGGGGGCAACCCGAGGCGTTTGCCTGGCCCAGAACGCCTTCACCATAGGCCGCCGCAAGCCCGGAATACAGGCTGGCGGAATAGGAATCCCCCCACAAAACCACTTTGGGCGCCCGGCCCCCGGGGGCGAGGCAATCCCCGGCAAGATCCGTGTAGGTCGATCCCAGTTCAAGAAAACAACGGTCTTCGCGGGTGGCCGCCCGGGCTACGCGGGGTTCGTAGGTGCCGTAAGCGTATACCTTTTGGACCTCCCCGGAAAAACGCCATGGGAAACCCTGCGTCCAGACCCCGATCTGCCCCAGCAAGAGCAAGGTCAGGCTCGTTGCGAGCAGCCAGGGAAAAATTTTCGCGAAGGGAAGCGCCTTGCGGTCGCGAAAAGGGCTTTCCAGCCATTTCCATGACGCGAACGCCAAAACCAGGCTGATGGAAATCAGGATCACGGAATCAGTGGTCGTGGGATCGTGAACGGTCAGACGAAAAAAAGTAAAAAGAGGCTGGTGCACAAGGTACAGGGAATAGGAAATAAGGCCCACCGTGACCATAGGGGTGGACCTAAGCAGCCGGCGGGCCGGACCCGGCGCGCGGCCATAACGTATGACCAAGGCGGCCCCTAGAACCGGCACCAGCGTGATCAGGCCGGGATGCGGGGTTTCAGGCCCGAAATAAAACACGGCCCAGGCGATCATGAGCAGTCCGGCGAGACTCACTAATCCGCTCCACCGGTTCAATTTCGCCGGACCGGACTCCCATTCGCCCCAAGCCAACAAGGTACCGATCAGAAGTTCCCACATACGGGTCGGCAATCGATAAAACGCGCCTATCGGATTGGAATGGACCGTGATCTCGGCCAGCAGCAATGACAGGACACAAAGCGCCAGAATGATGCTTTTCAGGACATTTCGCCGCAGACGCCAGCCGACCGTGAGGAAGAGGGGAAAGATCAGATAGTACTGTTCCTCGACCGCCAGGCTCCATGTGTGCAGCAAGGGATCCCGCCAGGTGGCAAGGTTGAAATACCCTTTAAGCGAAGCGAAATGGTTATTGGAGTTCAAAAGCAGGACTGAGACCAGGCTCTTTGAAAACGTGGCCAGTTCTTCAGGAGGGAGCAAGTACCACGATCCCAGCAGACATGCGCCCAGGACCATCAATAACGCCGGAAGTATCCTTCGGACACGGCGTTCATAGAAACGGGAGAATGAAAAACGGTTTTCGCCGAGTTCCGTCAAAAGAATCGAACTGATCAGGTAGCCGCTGATCACAAAAAAGACGTCGACCCCAATGTAACCGCCTTTGAATAGGCTGAAATCGGCGTGAAATAATAGGATCGGCAAAACAGCGACGGCCCTAAGGCCGTCAACTTCGGAACGATGCTCCACCAACTTACTCCAGAGCGCAGATAGGGACTGCGTTAACTGAGGGGAGGCCTGCTGCGCGTAGGAATCCTAACCTGTAAATTTCACAAGATCCATACCCGCCATAGGAATCCAAAATAGTCTCAAATCTCGGGAAAATAGAGATATTGTTTCTATTTATACTTGACTAATTAGTATTGGATAGGCTATTTTGACTTCGAAATTCAAAATCATAAAGACCTTCTTCGAGAGATCAATGCCCAGAAAAGCGATGCTGGTCGCATGTCTTTTGGTCCTCCCCTTCGGAGCTATGGCAGCGGATGCCATGCAGGGAAGCGGAATTTCGGATTCGGCTGCGAACACCATTTCAGCCGCCGCCCCAAACACCGTCCCAGACGGGACATCAAGTACGGCCGCGGCGACCGTCCCAAACAACGCCCCGGATGGCGGCGCTTCCAAACCAGTAACCGACACTGCGACTGTGGCCATGCAGGAGTTCACGGTGTTGGGACGGTCCGAATTCAAGAAGCTGGACGCGGCCCGGGACAAAGAGCTGCTGCCCAAGCTGGGGGCCACGGCCTACACCATGGACCAGAAGGCCCTCCAAGCCCTGCCCCAGGGTGCGAACACGCCGATCGACAAGGTCCTGCTGCAGGCCCCCGGGGTTTCCTATGATTCGGCGATCAGCAATCCCGACTTCCATGTGCGCAATGAATACGCGAACGTCCAGTACCGCATCAACGGCATCCAGCTGCCGGACGGCGTATCGGCCCTGGGTCCTGTCCTCGAAACCGGCTTCATCGGCAATTTGAACCTGCTCGACGGCGCCCTGCCAGCCCAATACGGGCTGCGCACCGCGGGTGTGGTCGACATCACCACGAAAACACGGTTCGACCAGGGCGGTAGCCTGGATGTCTACGGCGGGAGCTGGGGGACGATCAGCCCCAGCTTCGAGGTCGGCGGCCACGCGGGCGGGACGGAATACTTCGCGACCGGGCGATATCTGCACAGTGAGCAGGGCATGGAGAACGCCATGCCGACGGCGAACCCCATCCACGATGAGACCACCCAGGAGAAGTTCTTCGCTTATGGTTCCACCCTGCTCGGGTCCTCCAGCCGGCTGACCACTATGGCCGGGTCCTTTGTCGGGCAGTTCCAGATTCCGGACGTCTCGGGGGTGGAGCCCGCCGGGGATTTCGGTCCGGCCAGCCTGGATTCGACCCGGATCAATGAGAACGAGTACGACCAATTCCAGTTCGGCGTCGTGGCGCTGCAGACGCACACGGACAAGATCGACACCCAGCTCTCGGCCTATTCGCGTTACGCCGCCATCCATTTCGTGCCGGACGTCTACAACGACCTGGCCTTCAACGATGCCGCATCCAACGTCACCCGCAACAGCCTGCTCAACGGCCTGCAGTTGGATGTGGCCGACCGGCTATGCGACGCGGACACGCTGCGCGCCGGCTTCGCGGCCAGCTCGGAGAACACGCAGGTGGATGATCTGGAAACCGTGCTACCCACGGACGCGAACGGAGATCCCCTGCCCATACCTCCGGCCAGCCCTGAGTCCATCAACGACGCCACCGACAAGGTCGGCTGGAACGCCGGTGCCTATGTCCAAGACGAATGGAGTATCGTCCAGGATTTGACTTTGAACGTCGGGCTGCGCTTCGACCAGATGGACCAGTTCGTCACGGCCAACCAGCTCAGCCCCCGTGGCGCCCTGGTGTATAAGGCGGAAGAGGGAACCACGGTCCATGCCGGCGTTTCGCGTTACTTCACACCGCCCATGCAGGCCCAATCCACCCAGACCAACCTGGCTTTGTTCCAAAACACCACGCAGCAGGGGAGCCCTCCCGACGATCCGGTCCAGCCGGAGCGGGCGACCACCACCGACATCGGCGTGGACCAGGCATTTCCGGCCGGATTCTCCGCGGGACTCGACGCTTATTACAAGGATTCGACCGACACCCTCGACGACGGACAGTTCAACGCGGCGGTGGCGCTGGACCAGTACAACTACGCGCGCGGTTACAGCAAGGGGGCCGAGTTCAAGCTGGATTACGACGGGCAGGATGGGCTCCACGCCTACGGCAACGTGTCCTACGAAGTGACGCGGGTCGAGGACGTGGTCTCGAACGAAGAACTCATCGACCCCGACGTGCTCGCCTACACCGCGGACAACTACACGAGCTCATCCGATGCCCAGACCGTCAGCGCGTCGTGGGGCGCCTCCTACCGCTGGCTCGGCCTGCTGGCGAGCCTGGACGCCATCTACGGCAGCGGACTGGCCGCGGGCTTCGCCAACGAAGACCACTCGCCCGCCTACACCCAATGGAACGCGGCTGTCGGGTGGTCCTTCTACCCCTGGGGCGACCGGAAGGCGCTGACCTTGCGTTTGAGCGCCATCAACCTCTTCGACCAAATCTACGTCCTGCGTGAGGCCGGCGGCATCGGCGAATTCGCGCCCCAATATGGGCCGCGGCGGGGGCTCTTTGCGGAGCTGAACCAGCAGTTTTGAAGCACACCAACTGAATTTGAATTTTATTTGCTATTGAAATTAATTTTCATTTGTGATTCAATGCTTCCGTGAGGGAGGCCGAGCGCGGCGATGGCGTCCGCCTTCGTTATTCCAAGAGGATAGTCCCATGATCCCAGACACGGCGAATCCGGAGCCGGCCGTTTTAAGCCGTCTCCGGTCCAACAAAAAGACAAAAATCGCCCTTATAGCGGTCTATCTGCCCATCCTGGCCATGGCCGTGGTGGGTTGGCTGATCGTCCTCGGGCACTCCCATATCGGGGCCCGGCCCGCGATCCCCGTTATTTCGCAAACCGCCCATATCTACCCTTCACTCCTGCTGTTGGCTGGCGTGTGCTTCGTGCTGGGCCTCAGGCACGCCATGGACGTGGACCACATCGCGGCCATCGATAACGTCACGCGCAAACTCGTGAACGACGGACAGCGCCCGGTGGCGGTGGGGTTCTTTTTCTCCTTTGGGCATTCCATCGCGGTCCTGGCGATGGCCGCGTCCCTGGTCATCGCGGAACGCTACCTGAAAAAGGACCTGATGCAGTACAGCGACCGCATAGACATGATCGGCAGCTCCGTCTGCGCGCTGGTGCTCTACGTTCTGGCCTTGATGAACGTGCCCGTGCTTCTGGGCGTGCTGAAAACCTACAAGAAACTGGACAGCGGCCAAATGAGCGCCGGGGAATACGAGGAGGAGCTCCAGCAAAAGGGCTTCATGAACCGGTATTTCAAATGGATCTATAAGAGCATCCATTCCAGCTGGCAGATGTTCCCGGTGGGCATCCTCTTCGGGCTTGGCTTCGACACGGCCACCGAAATGGTGGTGCTGGCGGCCACGGCCACGGCGGCGTCCTCGAACACCCTTCCCATGCCGCTCGCCTTCGTCTGCCTCATGCTGTTTTTCGCCTCCATGATGTTCCTGGACACATCGGATTCCGTGGCCATGCAGTACGCCTACCGCTGGGCCTTTTCCGACCCCAAAAGGAAATCCGTCTACAACTTCCTGATGACCGCGATCTCCATGCTGATCGCCTTCGGGATCGGGTCGGTCGAATGGCTCCAAGTCATTTCCACGGCGAAGGGCCTGAAGGGCGGGGTCTGGTACTGGCTCAACCAGCTGGACCTCACCGACCTCGGCATCGGATCCGCGGTGGTCTTCATGGCGCTGTGGCTGGTCGCGATGTTGGTCTACAAAAAGGTCAAGCCCTCGGGTGGAACGCCCCCCTTGTCCATGGGCTCAGACCGTCTGGAAGCCGGAGTGGAATAGGCGATGTCCGGTACGCTACCTCTCGGCTGGCTCTACCTTCCCGTGGCTTTTGTCCTGGGCGCGTTGCACGCCCTGGAGCCGGGCCACGGCAAGTCCCTGGCGTCCGCCTATCTGGTGAGCGGCAAGCACGATTGGAAGGACGCGGTCGTGCTCGGGTTCGCCACGACCGTCTCCCACACGGCCGTGGTCATTTTGCTGGCCGTCGGCAGCCTGGCGCTGAAAAGTTATTTTTCGACCTCGGAATTGCAGCATGGAGTGACTCTGGCGGGCGCGTGCATTTTGTTGGTCATGGGCGCCTACGTCGCGATCCGTTCCATCCTGGATATCAAGCACGGCCACAGCCACGGACACAGCCATGATCACGGCCATGACCATGGTCACGCACACGCCCATCACACCGGGACGGACGGCGCCGGATCCGGACGGGACTTTTGGGGCATCGCGCTATTGGGCCTGGGTAACGGAGTGCTGCCCTGTCCAGGGGCCCTGGCGGCTCTTTTGGTCGCGGTCTCTCTGGGCCAAATCGCCCTGGGGCTGACTACGGTCCTCACCTATAGCCTGGGCCTAGCGGTGGCGCTCGCGGCCATGGGCATCATTGTCGTTGAAGCCGGTCGTCGTGCCCGCGCATGGCTTCCGTCGGATCGGACTATGCTTTGGCTTCCGCTGGCCAGCGGCACGCTGGTTTTTGGGACAGGACTGTGGCTTGCCCTTAGCCATTAGGGAAATTAGTGACTTAATGGAACTATTTCTGGCGTGAGGACGTACTCTGCTATAGCATCAAGAAACAGAATGCTTGTGGACTGTGGCATTGAAGGGACGGCATGAAGAGAACGGCCTATTTCCTGAAAGCCCTGCTCGCGGTCTTGCTGCTAGTCCAGGGGGAGACTCTGGCGGCCACCTGTTCCGTTTCGTGCCATATGGCGGAAGCGGGAAAGATGACTTGCGGCATGAACGCCATGTCGCAACACAGCCGGGCCTCGGCGTCCGGACAAAGCGGGGCGTCCTTAGGCCGGGTCAGCTGTTGCCGCCTGGAATTGCGCACCCAGCTTCCGGCTGTGGGTGTCGCGAAAGTCAAACTGGCCAAGTCCGTTTTTGAAGGTTTTGTCGCCTTTCTTCCTTGGTTCGACCACAGTTCTGAAGCCGTATTGGAAAGCCTTCACGAGTGCCGTGCCGGTCCACCCGATTCCGGCCAAAATCCGGCTTTGCTCCCGGTTCCGCCCCAAAACGCGCCTCCAATCCTAGTCTAAGACCGCATTCCAGTCGTGGCCTGAAGCATCAGGTCCTGCCCGCAGCCCGGGCACTGGGATGTTTTCTTTTGCCTTGAGATGGAGATTCGCATGAAAACCAATAAGACATCCCTCAAACCGCTCTTGTGGGCGCTGACCGCCTTTGCGCTCGGCGTAGTATTCGCCGGGAATATCGGGCACTTGAATGTGGCCCCCTCCGCGCAGGGCCGACATCGGGCCCTGTACCAATGCCCCATGCATCCGCAGATCGTCCAGGACCATCCGGGTTTCTGCCCCATCTGCCACATGCGCCTGGAGAAGGTCGAAGATGACGGCGATTCCGACGCGGACGCCCAGGTCCCAGCGCTTCAGGCCAATAGCGCCGAAAGCGGTGGTCAAGAGGTGGCGGGCAAGGCCGGCTTCACGCTGAGTCCTGAGCGCCAACAGCTCATCGGGGTCAGGACCACGACGGTCGCGGTCCAAGCGGTGGCCTT
>Ga0182024_10021355_pt1 | contig 11754 bp, 13 predicted proteins | sample P32metaG_FD_120480 | JGI IMG/M metagenome (GOLD analysis project Ga0182024, IMG submission 120480) | Permafrost microbial communities from Stordalen Mire, Sweden - P3-2 metaG (Illumina Assembly) | ecosystem: Environmental > Terrestrial > Soil > Wetlands > Permafrost | place: Sweden: Stordalen... | reverse complement strand
CTGATGGTCTCAGCGATCGCCGACCTGACCCGCGAGGTCTCCCCCGAGCTCTGGCAGCGCGCGCTGACGATCATCATCGACGGGCTCGCCGCCACCCGCCAAACCCCCACCCCCCTGCCCGGCAAGCCGCTTGACCGCGACCAACTCGCCGCCGCCATCTCCAAGCACGGCCGCCCCTGACCCCACCATCGCGCCGCAGCGTCCCCCCCCGCGCCGCGGACCGCATGCCAGACCGAAAGCGGGTTAGGTCGGGTCCTCGACGAGGTGCTCCTCTGCCCAGAGCGTGATCTGCTGGAGCGCGGGCAGCAGCGCCTTACCGCGGTCGGTGAGGGCGTAGGAGACGGCGAGGGGCGGTCCCTCGTCGACGGTCCGGGTGATGAGGCCCGCCGCGGCGAGGTCGGAGAGCCGGTCTGACAGGACCGAGTCGGAGATCCCGTCGATCGCGCGCGCGAGCTCACGGAAGCCGGCCGGGCCGTTGCGCAGGGTGCCGAGGAGCACGCCGTTCCAGCGCTTGCCGAGGAACTCGAACGCGCGTCCCAGCGCGGCAGTGCCGCGGTCGCAGGCTGCGGAGGTGTGCTCTTGGCTCAGTTTGCGCGTCGTGGCCATGAGGTTCATGCTAGCTTACCATTCGCTGCTAGGATTCAGCTAGTAACTTTGTATTACGCTGTGACTACTGAGCTACAAGCATGAGAGAGGTCTCTATGACCGACACCCCCACCGCACGCCCCTCCGTCGTCGTTGTCGGCGGTGGCTACGGCGGCATCAACGCCGCCAAGGCGCTCGACGACGTCGCCGACATCACGCTCGTCGACCCCACCGAGGCGTTCGTCCACAACGTCGCCGCCTGGCGCGCCCTCGTCGACCCCGAGTGGCTGGACCGGATCTTCTTTTCCTACGAGCACCTGCTCGCCCGTGGCCGCTTCCTCCGCGATCGCGCCGTCGCGGTCGACGGGCGCCGCGTCACGCTGGCGTCGGGCGACGTCCTGGAGCCCGACTACCTCGTGCTCGCGACCGGGTCGGCCTATCCCTTCCCGGCCAAGACCGAGGAGCCCGACATCGCCTCCGCCAAAGCGCGGCACCGCGCCGCCCACGAGGCGCTCGTCGCCGCCGACCGCGCGCTGATCGTCGGTGCCGGGCCGTCCGGCCTCGAGCTCGCGGGCGAGATCAAAGCGTTCTTCCCCGACAAGTACGTCATGATCGCCGACATCTCCGACGACATTCTCGTCGGTCCCTACCCCCAGGCCCTGCGCGACGAGCTGCGCCGCCAGCTCGACGCGCTCGGGGTCGAGCTGCGGCTGGGTACCGCGCTCACCGAGCTCCCGAGCGCCCCGCCCGCCACGTCCGCCCCGATCGCCATCGCCACCACGAACGGCGGCTGGCTCGTCGCCGACATCTGGTTCCGCGCCTTCGGCGTGCGAGCCCACAGCCAGTACCTCGAGGGCGGAGCGCTAGCCGACCGCCGCGACGAGCGCGGCTACGTCCGCGTCGACGAGCACCTGCGCGTCGTCGGCGAGACCCAGACCTTCGCCCTCGGCGACCTCGCCGACGCCGACCGCGACATGGCGGGCATCGCCAACGCCCAGGCCGGCGTCGTTGCCGCCAACGTCCGCGCGCTCATCACCGGCACGGGGGAGCTCACCAGCTACCAGACATTCCCACCGATGATCGCGATCCCGCTCGGGCCCGAGGGTGGAGCCGGCCTGCTCGGCGACGGTGTCGCCGACGCCGCCACAATCGCCGACCTCAAGGGCCGGCACATGGGCACCGACCACTTCGCGGCGCTCTTCGACACCGCCCCGCCCTTGGCCGCCTGACACAGCCCGATCCCCTCAACCGTGATGAACGCCGACTTGGAGCTACGAGGCTTCGTCGGCATTCACCTCTCGACCGACGCGCCGGGACTACCCGTGCACGAGCCAGCGTCGCCACCGCATCCATGCGCGCGCGAAAGCGCAGAAACCGACCGTAGAGGCGACGACCGGAATCGAACCGGTGTAGACGGCTTTGCAGCGCGCCCTGTCGCCGAAATCAGAGCATCTGAGCGCTGCGAACCCCGATGAAATCAGGGTCTTCCGTTGCGCTCAGTTCCGCTCGGGCTCCCCACAAGTGCTGAGTTTGGGGAGCCTTCGGGACGCCGTCGACGCCCGGCGTAGACTTCTTGGACGGAGCTATGGGAGAACCAGCCGCGAAGCGACACCCAATCGACGAAGCCGACGCGCAATTCCGCAAGCCGTCGCCGCTCCTCGACGAGCTGATGGCGGGAAAGAAGCCGTTCACCTCCTGGGATGACTTGGACATCCCGGATCTGACGGACGAGGAGCGCGACGCCTTCGCGGCCGCGCTCGCCGACGAGTGACCGGCGCAGTCGTAGTCGACACGAACGTCTTCACCGCTCGCCTTCGCCGCTGCGTAGCCACTCCGCCACGTCGCCAGCGAGCTTTAGCGTAGCCAGTTGCCGACTCAGCCTGCCTGCGTGAGCAGCACCGGGTTTCCACTCGAGTCCCGCACGAGCGTCCCGTCTCCAACCGCCTCAGACGGCACGCCGGCCGCCTCCAGGCGACCCAGCACCAGATCGCGCTGAGCGCCGTCGGGCAGGACGACCTCAAAGGCCCGCAGTCCCACGGCGCCGGCCACCGGCGGTCCGGCCCCTCGGCTGTTCCAGGTGTTCAGCCCGATGTGGTGGTGGTAGCCGCCGGCTGAGACGAACAGCGCGCCCGGGTAGGTGCGGACCGTCACGTCGAACCCGAGCGCTCCGCCGTAAAACGCCTCCGTCTCCCGCAGCTCGGCCACCTGCAGATGGACGTGGCCCATCCGCGTCCCCGCCGGCATCCCCGGGATCCGGCCTCCGGCGCCCGGCACCACATCCTCGTCCAGCTCGCCGATCAGCCCGTTCAGGTCGAGGGGCAGGGTGGCCATCCGCAGCTCGCCGGACTGATCGTGGGTCCACTCAGAACGCGGCCGGTCGCGGTAGATCTCTATCCCGTTGCCGTCCGGATCATCCAGGTACAGGGCCTCGCTGACCAGGTGATCGGACGCTCCGGTCAGCTGCCAGCCCGCCCGCACCAACCGCACAAGTGCCAGCGCCAGATCGCGTCGCGTGGGGACGAGCAGGGCGAAGTGGAACAGGCCAGTGAGGCGGTGATCAAGGGGAGGCGCTTCGTGGTCGCCGCGCAGCTCCACGAGCGGCGACCCGCCGTCTGCGGCCAGTGTCAGCACGGGTCCGACGTCGGCCACCACCTCCAGCCCGAGCGCCCGCTCATAGAACGAGCGTGACACGCCCAGGTCGCGCACCGTCAGTTTCACCCGGCCCACCGTGGTTTCAGCGGCGATCGTCACCTCGACCGCCGACCGTAGCGGGTGATCAGGTTCCGGTACACCCAGAACGATGGCTTTGGTGCGTAGCTGTCGGTGAGCAGCCCGTCGCTGGCGAAGGTGTGGGAGGCACCGGGCAGCGAGCCGGTCGTGCGCATAGTCGACTAAGTCCTAGCCGATCCGGTGCAACGCGGGCGGCAGACTGAGCTTGCGCGGCACGCAAGTTGTGCGCCGAGCGATTGATCAGCAGCTCGGCGCGGCTTGCGTGCACTGCGGGATGAGGCGTGGCTCGGTCAGGTCCTCGCCGACCTGCGTGAACGTCGCGGTCAGGTTGCCCGCGGTGGGGTCGTCGAAGTAGGTCTCCGAGCTGGTGGCCATGTCCGCCATCAACGTCCCCGGGTTGTCGTAAATGTCGGTGGGAGAGTCGTGACCGCACGTGCCGCTCGTGCTGCTCGTGCCGTACTCGATCGCGTAGATCTGCGTTCCGGCTTCCTTGGCCAGGTTGGCCGCGTTGTACGCGTCAAGGCAGGGGGTCTCTGACTTCGTGCCGTTGGCAAAGTCGACCGGCGCCGCGTTCATCTGGCCGTCGCTCTCGATGATGATCACGTTCTTTGCACCCGCCCGTGCGTTCGTTTGCAGGAGGTACTGGGCTTCGGTGACTGCCCCGGCCAGGTAGGTGCCCTGGCCGCCAACGTCCTTTAGCCCGTAGTCGTAGGGATCCTGTCCGTTGGCCGGGTAGTTGCCGGCGGGAGTGGAGCCCTCGCTGGTGGTGCAGGGATCCCAGTAGATCGACTCGGCTAGGGGGGACGTCGAGTAGTTGGGCGTGGAGCTGCTGGCGTCCGAGTTTCGGTAGTCGCTGGACAGACTCACCGCCTGGTAGCCGATGTTCTGGTCGCCGGAAGGAATGTTCGGAGGGGTGTAAGAGCTCCACTGGGGGTACTCGGGCGGAGTGAACAGGCCATTCCCGGTCGTGTTGCAGTTGGTCTCCTCGTCCAACGTGCTTATCGACGGCGAGGTGCCTATCTCTGGGAACACCAGCAGACCGACCTTGTCGACCGGGTTGGGCACGTTGTTTCCCAGCTCGGTGCCGCTGTTCGCGGTTGCTGTGCCGCAGCCATTCAGCACCTCATTGCAGGGCCAGAGCGTCTGGAGCAGGGCCCCGACACCGGCCTTCGCGCAGTCGAGCTGGGTCGCGTCGCCGCTCGGGATGCCTGTCACGGTTCCGGAGCACGAGCTAGAGACCATGGACTGCGTGTTGTCCATGATCACCTCGACATCGAGCGGGGGGTCATAACCTCCTCTTGCCGCCGCAATGGCGCTGTCGGAGATCGTCCATTTGGGAAGGTTGAAGAGGCCGGCAAACGTCGTCTGCACGGTCGCGGTCTCCGAGACCACGACCGCGTTGCAGGTGGAGGAAGCCGGGTTCGCCGATCCGCTGGGATGGCAGCTCGTGTTGCTCGTGTCGGTCGGGCAGGTCCCCGACGTGTCGTTGGGCGCGTGCGCGTTGCACTCGAAGGTGACGGTGGGGGAGGCGGCGCTGACGCCATAGCCGGTCATCGTGTTCTTGTCTCCGGTCGCGGCGCTGTAGGAGACCGCTGCGCTGTAGGCGTTGGTGGCGTTCGGGAGGTTATTGCCTGCCGCCAGCGCGGCCGAGTTGACCGCAGCTTGCAGTTGCTCTTGGGCCACATACAGGCGGCCGATGTCGATGACGAGCGCGGCGAAACCGAGCAGGACCACCATCCAGATTGCCACCAGCGGCAGCGCTTGGCCCTCTTGACGGCGCAGTCGCCGGCCGATCCCGCGCGTCGGCTTCATTCGCCCGCGTCCGATGCCGAGGCGGACAGGTTGAGGTTGAAGACGCCGAGGCCGAACACGCTGAGCGTGAACGGTTGCGAGACGGTCACAGAGCCCTGGTCGCCCGCCGTGAAGTTGCCGGTCGTGTTGGTGTTGGTGGTGCTCGTGTAGGAGGGGTTGTAGGTGTAGGTGCCGGTGCTGCAGTGATCGGTGCTGGTGTTCGCGAAGCCCACCGTCACCTGGCTGGATTGCAGGTTCAGTCCTGCTCCTGTCGCGAGCGCGTTCGCTACCGCCGCGTCGCACGGGTCGTTAAGGCCCCCGTCGATCGCCAGCTCGCGCGCTCCGGCGCGGGCGGCATCGTTGAGGCTGAGGTATTTGTTGAGCATCAGGCCGAACTGGATCATTCCGGTGAGCAAGAGCAGCAATATGGGCAGCACGATCGCCAACTCGACCAGGGCCTGACCATGCTCGCCCCGGCCGCGCCCACGCATCCGTCGGCGGCCGTCCGCCGAGGAACTCGCCTCAGCGAGTGGCGGGTGGGGCCGTCTCCCGCTGGATCGCTGTCGAAGGTTCCCAGCTGAGATCAGCATGGCGTGGATTGTGGTCGCGAGTTCACTTGAATACACGACACCTATGGTTAGGCCGCCCTAGACGAAGGTGTGGAGCCAGCGGCTCGGTGTCTAAGGACCTATCGGCAGCCGGTCCAACCACCTCCAGTCCCAACCGGTCTTGACGGCGCCTGACCAGGCCCGTTCGCCCGAAGGTCGGGGCGGCCATCAACCTCGCCCTTGAGGTTCAGATCCGGCTCGTCAGACCCGAATAGCGGCCTCCGATTCTTGGCCAAGCTGCCGAGAGTCCTCGGAAACGCCCTAGAGGCGACGACCGGAATCGAACCGGTGTAGACGGCTTTGCAGGCCGCTGCGTAGCCACTCCGCCACGTCGCCAGCGAGCTTTAGCGTAGCCCGTGTCGGCTCAGACGGCCTGCGTCAGCAGCACCCGCGGCAGTCCTCACCCGGACCGCCGACCGTAACGGGCGATCAGGCTCCGGTACACCCAGAACGAGGCTTAGGCGCGTAGCTGTCGTTCAGCAGCCCGTCGCTGGCGAACGTGTCGGACACGCCGGGCAGCGAACCGGTCGCACTGGAGCTGGAGTCCCGGAGGTTGAACCAGCGGTAATCGGTGACGTGGAAGGTGCCCGAGTACGCCCGGACCGCTTGCACCAGCTGGTCCAGCGCGCTCGCCTGCGCGGCGTCGCTCTCGGTGGCGCCGGTGGGCACGCCGTTCTCCGTGACCCACAGTGGCGTGCGCATCCCGATCCGAGCCTCGGGCAGATAGCAATCCCTCAGCGTCCCCAGCGCCTGGACGGTGGCCGCCCCATAGCTCGTTCCCGCCATCGTCGGTGGATAGAAGCTGCCGGGGTAGAAGTCGAGCCCCACGAAACCGAGCGGGCGGCGGAACTTCCGGCCGCCGCGCGCACCGAGGTACTGAAAGAAGGCTGCGTAGGAAGCCGGGTTCCACCGGTACGCATAAGTGAAGCCGAAGCGCAGGCGGCGGAACCCGCGGCGCACGGCCTCTGCGTGGGCCGCCTCGACCCCCTCGATCAACGCCTGCCGGGCGTCCTTGTAGGAACCGTCCGACGTGTTGGGGGAGGCGTCGAGGTTGACCTCGTTGGTGATCGTCATGTCGACGACCTGCCGGTAGCGCCCGAACACGTCTACCACGTGGCGCACCCACGACCTCCAGGCGGGCAGGTCGCCGTTCTCGGACGATGACGGGTGGTAGCGCACCTGCAGCTCCACCTCCAGCCCCGCCCACCCATAGCGGCGCGTCAACCGCTGAAACGCGCGAATCCCCGCGCTTCCTGAGGACCAGAACAGCCGGTTCAGTCGCACCACCAGAAGCGCAAGCCCCGCGGCAATCAAGGCCGCGGGGCCGCAAACCAAACGCCTCCACATGCCGGGGACTCTAGGCCCCGCGATCCTCACCCGAGCTGGCTCAAGCCGCGGCGGCAAGTACCCCGTGGTGGTCGCGCAGCGAGGCCAGCACGTCGTCCAGCTTCTCGGCGATCTCCTCGTCGGTCAGACGACCTTCGGCGTCGAACTTCTCGCCGGCGCGTCCGACTGGGAGATCCACTTCCACGACCCGAGCGCCGGCGATGCCGAGCGCCTTGCGCAGGTGGTCCTGGGCCCACAGCGCGCCGTAGTCGGTGACGCTTGCTCCGATCACTGCCACCGGCTTGCCGTACAGCGCCGCCGGAGGGCCGTAAGGGCGGGAGGCCCAGTCCACCAGCTGCTTGAGCTGCCCCGGCAATGTGCCGTTGTACTCGGGGGTCGAGATCAGCAGCGCGTCGGCTTCGTGAATCTGCCGGCGCATCTCGGCCACGGGCGCTGGCGGTGCATCGGTGTCGCGATCCTCGTTGTAGGGAGGCAGCGACTCGAGGTCGCGGTAGAGCTCCACCTCTACGCCCTCGGGCGCCCGCTCTGCCGCGGCTCGCAGCAGAGCGGTGTTGTGGGATGCCGCGCGGAGGCTGCCGCTGATGGCCAGAACCCGCATCGTGGCTCAGCCTTCCTTGACGGCCGAGACGCTGACGACGAGCTTGACGTCGTTTGCGACCAACAGGTTGCCGTTGGGGAGGGTCTGGTTCCACTTCAGGTCGAACTCGCGGCGGTCGATCTTGCCCTCGACCTCGAAGCCGATCCGCTCCTTGCCCCACGGGTCCTGACCGTTCTCAGCCAGCGTGCCGGTCAGCTCGATCGGCTTGCTGATGCCCTTGATGGTGATCTCGCCCTTCAGCGTGATCTGGCCGTCGCCGGTCAGCTCCGTGGCCTTGGTCTGGAAGCTGATCTGCGGATGCTGCTGGGCGTCGAAGAACTCCGGCGACTGCAGGTGACCGTCGCGGTTGCTCTCGCCCGTGTCGATGCTGGCCACTTCGACGGAGCCCTCCAGACGGGGCGTCTCACCGGTCGTGTCGACGGTGCCCGCGAACTGCTTGAAGACCCCGCGCACTGTGGCGATCCCCATGTGGCGGACTTCGAAACCGACGTTCGAATGCGCGGGATCAACCGAGTAGGTGCCGGTGGGGATCCGGCTGAGCGATGTTGCTGACATGGAAACTCCTGTTCCGTGGTTAGGTAGTTGAGCTAGCAACTACTGTAGCGGAAACTGATTGAGGTGTCAAGCTTCTCCGCAAACGAGAAACCCCAAACCAGGCTTACCCGTACCCGGCCTCGCCTACCCGGGCGCGCTCAGGAAACGGTGCAGGAGCCTTCGCGCCGAGCGCCCGGCAGCCGGCTCAGGAACTCGGCCAGCTGCTCCAGCTCCTCGGGCGTGAAGTGCTCGCAGAACAGCCGGCGGATGCTGCCCACGTGCGTGCAGCCGGCCTGTCGGAGCTTCTCGTATCCCGCCTCGGTCAGCTGGGCGTAGGAGACCCGAGCATCGTTCGGGCACGACATCCGCTGCACCATTCCCGATCCCACCAGCCCGTCCACCAGCCGGGTGATGCCGCTGCGCGTGAGCATCGTCCGCTCGGCCAGCGCCGACATCGGAAGCCGGCGCTCCGGGTCCTGGGCCAGGTACAGGAGCACCTCGTAATCACGAGTCGTCATCCCGTGCTCCGCGATCAGCGAGGCGTCGAGTTCGCGCACGATAGAAGCGTGGCTCTGCAGGTAGCCGCGCCAAGCCTCCAGGGCCGCCCCGTCGAGCAGGTTGGACGTCGTCATCTCCATACAGACAGTCTAGTTGACGGATCAACAGACACGGTCATATTTTCTTTTCCCTCGGCCCTGCCCACACGCTTATACGAGAGGTCTATGGTGACCTCCGGTGGCTCGCCGTCCTGCCAACCGAGCTGTCCTCGGCTCCGTGGTCGCGACGGTCATCGCCGCCTTCGCCGTGGTCGTCATCGCCCACGTGACCGGAGCCGACGCGATCGGCCATGCCTTCGATGACGTCCGCCTGCCCTGGCTGGGTTTGGTGGCCGGCGCCGAGATCCTCACCTATCCCGCCTACATGGCGGCCTATCGCTCGATCGCCTGCATCCACGGTCACGCCCCGATGAACCTCCCTGTGGTGGCCCGTCTGGTGGTGGCGGGGTTCGGACCGTTCTCGCTGTCCGGTGGATTCGGGATCGACAAGCAGGCTCTGCAGGCGATCGACGAGGACGAGCGGAGCGCCCGGATCCGCGTGATGGCGCTGGGCACCCTCGAGTGGGCGGTGCTGGCCCCGATCGCCTGCGTGGTGGCGATCGTCCTTTTGATCACCAACGAGAACGTGATGTCTTCGCTGCTCTGGCCCTGGGCCGTGGCCGTCCCGCTCGGATTCGGCTTTGCCCTCTGGGCCAGCGCGCGCTCGGAGCGGTTGTCTCGCTGGGGCGGAAAACGCCGCGACTGGCTGGCCCAAGCGCTCGAAGGAGTCGGCGTGCTCCACACGCTGATCCGCGAACCCCGTCGCTACCTGGGCGCCTGGCTGGGCACCACCGTCTACTGGGCCGCCGACATCGTCGCCTTCTACGGCGCCCTGCGGATGTTCGGCCTCGAGCCCAGCGTCGGCCGGGTGATCATCGCCTACGGAACCGGGTACGCCGCCACCCGCCGCTCGCTGCCGCTCGGCGGCGCCGGAGTCACCGAAGCGCTGATGACCTTCGCGCTCTACTGGGTGGGCGAACCGCTCGCCCCGGCGCTGGCCGCCGTGCTCGCCTATCGCCTGTTCAACTTCCTCCTGGTCGCCGCGCCGGCGGTGATCGCCCATCGCCAGCTGGAGTCGATGATGAGCTCGCTGGCCGCGCGCCGCCGCCGCCGCGGATCGCCCGTGGGCGGTCCCTAGGCCCCCACCCGAATGGGGGGCCGGCGATTGATCCGGGCCTGGCGAGGGTAAAAAAAGCACCAGTCACGGAAGTTCAATCTGCGGAAAAGGTCTTCCGCCCTAGGAGGAGGGACACCAACATGATCATGCTCGGCGTGATTTTGCTGCTTATTGGTTTGGTCGCGAAGGTCGCGATCTTCTGGACCATCGGAGTCATCCTGGTGGTTATCGGAGTGGTCCTCGCGTTGCTCGGCAGGATGGGCAGGGCCGTCGGTGGGCGGGCGCACTTCTTCTAGGCCAGCGCACCCCAGGGCGGCCGTCGCGTCAGCGGCGGCTGCCTTCCCTCGTTAAGGCCCGGCGGAGTTCTTTGCGCGCGGCCTTTGAGGCCGCGCAAACCGGCGGTGGCTAACCGACGGGTGCCGGGCGAGGGCCGCCTTTGGCCCGTCCCGACGGCCCCGCCGTCGCGTCCCACGCGTCAATCGACGCCTCCAGCCCTTCGGCCAGCGTGTCCAGGTCGTACATCCGCTCCCGGTCGCCCAGCAAGCCGAAGCTGATCGTCCCGTTGTAGGAGAAGATCGCCACCGCCAATCCATGCCCCTCGGGCAGGAAGGCGATCGGGGCGATCGTCTCCAGCTCTCGTCCCAGCAGGTACAGGGGCACCTGCGGCCCGGGAACGTTGGTGACGATCAGGTTGAACAGGCGCGTGGAGAAGTTCAGGCGGGAGGCCTGGGCCAGGATCGTCGGCGGCGCGAAGTCGCTCAGCTCGATGATCGTCTCCGCCGCCGCCAGCTGCCGGGAGCGCTTGAGCTCGGACATCGTGCTTTTGACGATCGTCAGCCGCTTGTCCGGGTCGTCTTCGTAGACCGGCAGCGACGCGCGGAGCAGCGCGACTCGGTTGCCCAGCAGCCCGCGCTCGTTCTCGCCCCGGAGGTTGACCGGAACCAAGGCCCGCACCTCCAGGCCCTCGGTGTCGGTACCCCGTCCCTGCAGCCAGCTGCGCAGGGCGCCGGTCACCGTGGCCAGCACCACGTCGTTGACGGTGGCGTCGTGGCGCCGCTTGATCTCCTTGACCGCGTCGAGGCTGACGTGGCGGCTCTCGAACCGGCGGTGCGGTCCGATCGGCCCGTTGAGGGGCAGGGCCGGAGCCGGGTCAAGCAGCTGTGAGCCGACCGAGCCGAGCGCCTCGGTGAGCGTCCTGACCCGGTGCCGGAGTCGCGTTGGGTAGGCGAGCGCCGCGAACGCCTCCTCCGCCAGGGCCACCGGAGTCCGCAGGCTGTCGATGATGCCGCGGGCCAGCAGGTCGGCCCGGGACGGGGCGGGATGGCGCAGCCAGGGCTCGAGCTGATTATCCGGCTCTACAGGCTCTGGATCGATGTCGAGGATCACGCTGGCCAGGTCGACTCCGGAGATCCCATCCACCAGCGCGTGGTGGGCCTTCGTGAACAGCGCGAACCGGTCGCCCTCCAGGCCCTCCACCACGTACATCTCCCACAGGGGCCTGGCCCGGTCCAGGCGCTGCGAGAAGATCCGGCCCACCATCGTCTGCAGCTGCTTCTGCGTGCCGGGTCGCGGCAGCGAGCTGCGACGCATGTGGTAGTCGAGGTTGAAGTCCGGGTCGTCGATCCACCAGGGGCGGATGAGGCCGAACGGGAGGTCAGCCAGCTTCTGGCGAAACCGGGGTACGACGTCGAGCCGGTGCTCCACGTGCGCCAGCAGCTCGCGGTGATCAGGCGCCGGGCCTTTGAACAGGGCCACGCCGCCGATGTGCATGTGCGCGTTGCCCCGCTCCTGGAGCAGGAAGGAAGCGTCAGTGGCGCTCAACTGATGTGGAGCCCGTCGTCTCGGCGG
>Ga0182024_10021354_pt1 | contig 11754 bp, 7 predicted proteins | sample P32metaG_FD_120480 | JGI IMG/M metagenome (GOLD analysis project Ga0182024, IMG submission 120480) | Permafrost microbial communities from Stordalen Mire, Sweden - P3-2 metaG (Illumina Assembly) | ecosystem: Environmental > Terrestrial > Soil > Wetlands > Permafrost | place: Sweden: Stordalen... | reverse complement strand
CGATGGCGATGGTGTGATAGCGTCCCGCGGGATGGTAGATGGGCAGCCGAGCCCGGCCCGAGGTGAGGACGTTCAAGGCCAAACGGTTCCCCTCGGCAATGGTCGTCAAGTAAAACGGCGTACGCCCGTCCTCGTGCAAACTGCGGAAGAAGGCATAGCCTCGAGCGACCAGGCCGCGATTGCGATATTCGGGCAGCACACGGAGATTGCTGAGATAGCCGACGGTCATGGGTCGGCCGTTGACGTAAAGCTCGCGCAAGGAACGGCAGCCGAAACCGAAGATTCGCCCGGTTTCGAGATCGCGGCAGGCGACCACCTGGCGTGAAAAGCCGTCGAGCTGGGCGGCGTCGAACCAGCTCGGCTCCCGGCGAAGGCTCACGGCGATGTGCCCGGACATCGCCGTGGACGCCAGCACATGACGCAGATCGGCGTCATCTTCCGGCCCGGCCAATTCGAAGCGAAACCGGCTCATCGAATGGCTCCTGCTCAAAAGCGTTTAGCCACGGATCAACACGGAAGGAACACGGAAAAAGGCAATAACAGTCATTTCCGTGTTCCTTCCGTGTTGATCCGCGGCTAAACGTTTTTCAATCGGACAACCCCGCCCCCAGTCGCAATCCCTGCCGGCGGTCGATATCAAAGTGCGAGCCGAGATTCAGCCCGAGATACACTCCGAGCATCAGCAGCGAGCGGCCATTGGCCTTGGAGTCCCACAAGCGCTGCCAGATCGAGCTCCAGCTATAGAACTGCTGCCGGGCATCCAAACACAATTCCTCCAGCTCCTTTGGCTCGAGCTTCTTCGGGCGAAACGTCACGTCGCCGACCCGGCTCTCCGGATCGAGCCACCAGCGCGGCTTGAGCAAGCGGCCCTCTTCCTGCAGCCGTCGATAGAGCGGCGTGCCCGGAAAGGGAATCAGGTGATTGAACGCGGCCAGGAACAGCTTTTGCTCGCGGGCGAAATCGATGCTTCGTTGAATGAGCTCGCGATTGTCGTTGTCGTAGCCGAACACGAAGGTGCCGTACACCGCCAGGCCGTGATCGCGAAAACGCCGGAGGTTGTCGGCGTAGCTGCCGTCGGCGAGGTTCCAGCTCTTGCCCATGTCGCGCAGGTTTTCGGGATCGAGCGATTCCATGCCGATGAGCACGCCGCGGCAGCCGCTCTTGACCATCAGATCGAGCAGCTCGCCGTCCTGGGCGATGTGGATGCTGGCCTGCCCGACCCAGCTGATGCGCAAGGGTATGAGCTCCCGGCACAGCTCGCGCACCTTGGCCGGCTGGCTGACGATGTTATCATCGACGATGAAGAAGCGACGACTGCCGGTCGCCGCCATCTCGGCGACGACTTCCCTGGCGGGACGATGATTCTGATTGGCGTCGTGAAAGGACGTGATCGAGCAGAAGTCGCATTTGAAATTGCAGCCGCGGGCGAACTCCACCAGCGTGATATTTTGATAGGGCTTGCCGGCGAACAGCTCGCGGCGCGGACGAATGCCGCTCAGGACGCGCCGACCTCGGCCATCATAGGTCGGCTGCAAACGGCGCTGGCGGGCGTCGTCCAGCAACTGCTGCCAGATCGGTTCTGCGTCACCGATGACCAGAGCGTCGGCTTCCGGGCGAGCTTCGTCCGGCACCAGCGTTATGTGATAGCCGCCCATGACAACCGGCACACCGCGAGCCCGAAACTGGCGGGCAATCCGGTAGGCCCGCAAGGCGGTGAAAGTTTCGACGCTCATGGCCACCAGATCGGTTGGTTCGTCGAACGGAATGGAATCGACGCGGTCGTCGTAAAAGCGCACGTCCACCCACGACGGCATGAGGCTGGCGAGCAGGCCCATCGAGAGTGGCTGCATTTGCCAGGCGCGGACGTAGGGAGTGTTTTCCTTGCGGCCGACGGACGGATAGATCAGGGTGATGCGCATGTCGAGTTCCCATTACGTGATCAGGAACCCGTCAGCCGCTTGCGGATGCAGGCCTCGGCGTAGGTTGCCTCGAAATCTACAGGTATGATCAGGTCGGCCTGAAGTCCCAAAGGCAGCGTGGGCAGAGCCTGGCCCAGCGCCAGACGAGAGCGCCACACGTCGATTTCATCACCCTGGCGGCGCCGCATGGGCCGATAGGCGACCGCGTACAAATTTGCCTCCGTCGGCAAGTGCAAATCGTCCGCGGCCTCCATGACTCGCAGGATCTCGTTGTGCAAGCTTGCTCGACGGTTCGTTACGATGTCCACGATGATGAGGCTGATTCCCTGAAACAGGTAGCTAGCGCATTTGGTGGCAAAGGCCGTCCGTTCGCTGGGCCGATCCTTGTTGCCAGGGCTGATCAACTCGATGGCGGCCACGAGGGTGGGTCCCGTGTCCGTACACAGTACCCGGATTTCGAAGGTGTCGGGAACCACTGAGGGTATCACGCCGTCGGCAGCGGGAGGAGCCCACACCTTCGAGCCCACGGTTGTCACCGCGCCGCCAACTTCCTCACCATTTCCCGGCTCACTCCGTTCAAAAGTGCCCACGTCGATTTCAACGGACGCACCGAGGTGGACATGCTCCTCGGCGATGTAGTTCGGCGGCAGCCAGCGCTCCGTCAGGGCGTCGGCGAGCCTGGTGGCCCAGCTGGAGTGGAACGATTCCCAGTGCCGCTCGGCGCTCAAGGGAGGGTGAAAGTGATCTAGCAGGGGCATAATTGCTCTCCACGTCGGGAAAATAGCTGGCTTATCTTCAGGCGAAACCACGCTCATCGACGCGGAGGCCGCGCCGTCTTCAGTGAGAGATTTCACATTTCGGCAGGGCCTTGCGAAGTTCGGCAACACCGTGGGCCGTCGCCTGGGTGCGATTCAAATAGAGCGCAGTCAGGTTCTTGAGTCGGGCCAGATCCTTCAGCCCCGCGTCCGTCACCCTTGTGTAATTCAGGTACAGCGTGGTGAGGTTGCTGAGCCCGGCCAATTCTTTCACCCCCGCGTCAGTGACCCGTCCGCCAAAAACCTGAAGCGTGGTGAGGTTCTTTAGGCCGGCCAATTCCTTCAGCCCGACGTCCGTTACATTCGTGTGAGCCAACCTAAGCTCGGCCAGGTTCGTGAGGCCAGCCAATTCCTTCAGCCCCGCGTCCGTCACGTTCGTGTTCGTCAGGGTAAGGCACGCGAGCTTCCTGTGCCCGGCCAACTCCCTCAGCCCCGCATCTGTCAACCTAGTGTCGCGCAGGTCAAGTGTCGTGAGGTTCTTCAGGCCCGCCAATTCCTTTAGCCCCGTGTCCGTCACCTTGAGCAGAGCCAAGTACAGCGTGGTGAGGTTATTGAGGCCAACAAGTTCTTGCAGCCCCGCGTCCGTCACGGACGTGTGAGACAAGTTAAGCGTGGCGAGGTTCTTGAGGTCGGCCAATTGCTTCAGCCCCACGTCCGTCACGTGGACCCCAAGCAGGTCAAGCGTAGTGAGGTGCGTGAGGCCGGCCAATCCCTTCAGCCCCGCATCCGTCACGTTGGTGCCTTCTAGATAAAGCTCGGAGAGGTTCGTAAGGCCGGCCAGTTCCTTCAGCCCGGCATCCGTCACGGTCGTGTAAGTCAAGTTAAGGGTGGCGAGGTTCTTGAAAGCAGCCAATTTTTTCAGCCCCGCGTCGGTCACGGGCGTGTAATTTAGGAAGAGCATGCTCAGCTTCTTGATGCCGGCCAATTCCTCCAGCCCCGCATCCGTCACCTTCGTGCCGACTAGGTGAAGCCTGGTGAGGTTCTGAAGACGTGCCAGTTCCTTCAGTTCCGCGTCCGTCACCCTTGTGTAATTCAGGTAGAGTGTGCTGAGGTTCTTGAGGCTAGCCAATTCTTTCAATCCCACATCCGTCACATGCGTGTAAGTCAGATCAAGCGTGGTGAGATTCGTCAGGTCTGCCAATTCCTTCAGCCCCGCGTCCGTAACCTTCGTATGACTCAGGTTCAGCGCAGCGAGGTTCTTGAGCCTGCCCAATTCCTTTAGCTCCCCATCGGTTACGGCCGTGAAAGCCAGGTCAAGTGCGAAAGGGACTGCGACGTCCGGGAACGTCGACTTGGGAAAGTTTTTCAAACGAAAAGCGGGCATGGCTTTTTCAGCATAGTCTCGGCCATCATGAAAAAATGGATCCTCCGCTTTGCCAATTCGGCCATAGACGGCGCCAAGTTTCTCATACGCGGCAACGGTGTTGGGATCGATGCCCATGCCGGCAGGCATGGGATGCTGGCCACTCGCGGCCGCTACGGCCAGGACCGAAAACACAATACAGCCGTGAAACGCGCGGAGCCATGTCATTCGCCGTCTCCCGTGAAAAAAGGCCAAGGAAGAAGTAATGGGGCAACACTTACCGATTTCTCAACCGGCGGCCCTCTAGCCGCACGCGAACGTCTCGCATTATTATACCTAGACAACTCCCAGCTCGACAAAGTTCGGCTCCGCTTCCGCCGCCCCACACGTTCGCGTCATCGTCGGCGCGGATTCCAGTTCCACCATCGCTCGCTGTGCCGCCGCTTCCTTCATGTACGCCGGATCGCGGTAAATCGTCGGCCCCGTCTTTTCATGCAGATGCTGGGCATAATAGCGATATCCCAAATTCAACGTGGCCGAGAGCATCAGCACACAGCGCGACCCAAGCACCCGATTGAACATCGAACGCCAGCTATAGCTCTGCTTCCACGACCACTCCAGACCCTCTTGCAAACGCTCCGGGCTCATGCGCTTCGGCTGAAAGACGACGTGCTCCACATCGTAAAGGGACCAGTTCTTGTGCAGCAAGCGGGCCTCGGCCTCCATGCGGCGGTAGTAGCCGGTGCCGGGAAAAGGCGTCATGGCCGCGTAACGGGGTAGGTCGATTTTGACCTTGTCCACGAATTCCACCGTGCGTTCGAAGACGCTGTTGTCGTCGTTGTCGAAGCCGAACACGAAACATCCCTGGATGCCGATGCCGTGATCGTGCAGCCGTTTGATGGCGGTGCGATAATCGTGGGCCTTGTGAAAACCCTTGCGTGTCTCTTCGAGGGTAGATTGGCTGATCGATTCGAAGCCGATGAGCAGGCCGCGACAGCCGCTCTGGGCCGCGAGGTCGAGCAGCTCGGCGTCCTCGGCGATGCGCGTTGTGGCCAGGCCGACCCACTTCATGCGCAGGGGAATCATGGCCCGGTAGAGCGCCTTGGCGTAGTGAATGTCCTCGACCGGACTCAGGTCGATGAACAGGGCGTAGCGGCCTTCGAAGGTGCGCAGCTCGGCGATCACATCTTCGACGGGACGATGGGCGTAGATGTTGGCCCAGGCGGCGGGGACGGCGCAGAAGTCGCATTTATGCGGGCAGCCACGCGTCGCCTCGATGCTGTTCACCGTGGCGTACTTTTTCTTCTGGAGCAGGTCGCGGCGAGCGATCGGCACGCCTTCGAGCCGTTTGCCGGTCGGCGTGAAGTAGCTTTTCTTGAGCTTGCCCTGGGCGTGGTCGCGGAGCAATTCCGGCCAGGATCGCTCGGCATAACTGGTGACGATCGCGTCGGCGTGCTGGGCGGCTTCTTCGGGCAACAGCGTGGGATGGACGCCGCCGAGGATGACAGTGTGTCCCTTCGCGCGAAGCTGGTCGGCGACGGCGTAGGCCCTGAGCGCGGTGCCGGTGATCGCGGTGATGCCGACCAGGCTTGGCGGAAAATCGAGATCGAGCGGCTGCACGCCTTCGTCCTGGATGGTGATCTCTGCGTTCAGGTCCTCGGGGACCATGGCGGCCAGCGTGGTCAGCGTGAGCGGGGCGTAGCGCAGGGCGGTTTTGAAGATGCCGGTGGTGTTGCGATGAATCTCACCGGCGGGGGACAAAAGCTGGATTTTCATGCAAGATCTCCACATTGTGGCGACCGGTTTGTAACCGGTCGTATCTCGGACCGGTTACAAACCGGTCCCCACGGCCGGCTTGGCACGGTGGCGAAAGAAAATTGCGCCGGCCAGCAAACCGACAAGCAAGCTGGCGCCCCCGCTAATGCCGCCTACCCACATCGCGGTCTTCTTGATGGCGATGTCCAGGATCGGATTGTCAAACACATTCACGGAAATGTGCACGCTGACCACTTTCCAGACGCCGTTTTTCTTGACCACCGTCGCCGACCAGCGCGTGTCCTGATCGAATACCAGGCCGTCCATCAGCTTGTAGTGGTCCTTCGAATGCCCGAAAGCGATCGCGGTCTTGTCCTCGTTGTAAAGCAGCGACAGTTCGTCCGCCACCGGAGCGATCGTGCTCTTTTCGACCACGCGCCTGGGCCCCTTGGTCATCTCTTCAAAAAACGTTTTCACTTCCTTGGCATTCTTGGTGACCTTAGCATTCTGCCAGGTGACGACGACGTTGTCGTCGAGATACGTGATGAGCTCGTCCATATCGCCGGCGTTGTAGGCGGCCAGGACCTTTTTCATGAGCGCACGCAGTTCACCGTGGGCCGCGTCTTCCTTGGTCTGACCGTGGCTCATGGCCGGCACACTGAAAGAAATCAACAAGACGGCGAGGGCGAACAGACATTTGGTGAGTTTCATGTTGTTTCCTACCCCTTAAGGTGAAAAGGACCATGGGATATGACACCCTTATTGGTTTTGGATCAGGGAATCAAGTCGGAAATCCAAACCAGCGAGCCGGTCGCGTTAGCGACCGGAGGAGCCGTCATCCGTGGAACTGATGCTGGTCCCTCCGGTTGCTTACGCAACCGGCTCGCTCGGCACCGACGCGAGCCAGTCGAAGTACCGAATGAGTTCCTCATCTCCTTCGAGCAAGCTGCCGGGATTGTAGCTGAGGCCCTTGGTTCCGAGCTTCGCGTCCGATTCGAGAAAGGCCCGGATGAAATAACGGCGGATGCGCGCGTGCAGCGGATCGAGCAGCCAGCGAGCGATGCGGTTGTGCCGGCGGCGCACGAAGACCATGCCATGCACGTGGACGAGCTGCGGCTCCAGCGGCTCGGTGATGAGCATGCCGTAGCTCGTGGTTCGGCGAAAGGTCGGCGTCGCGAAGATCATGTTGCCGCACCAGTCGGTGGACGACATGCGCACCCGATCGCCGGCCAACCAGCGGACCAGCCTATCGCGTAAGGTATCTCCTTGCACCGAGAAATGCGCCGTGATGCGCCGGGCGTAGGGCGAGGGGCTCTCCACAATGGGAGAGTCGATGAGTTTGCGATCGTGGGCCGCCCGAAAATGCTGGACGTCGAACACGTTGGCTCCAACCATCCACCATGGACATTTCAGGACCGCGTCGAACGGCTTCGAGGCCAGGAAGTCGTCGGGATTCTCGCCTGAAAAGAACGGCAAGGGAAAAAGCGGCGCCCGGCCATTGAAGATGAAGATCGAGCCGTGCCTTTCGACCGCGGGATAGACGCGAAGCCGCGCGAAAGGCGGAATATCTGTCTGGGCCGGGATGTGCATGCAACGGCCGTCGCTGGCGTAGCACCAGTTGTGAAAGGGGCACTCCAGCGATTCATCGATGACGCGTCCCGCTCCGAGGTCGGTGCCCAGATGGGCGCAGCGGCCGTCGAGGACCGAGAGCACGCCGCGGGCGGTGCGGAAGGCGACGAGCCGGCGGCCGAGGATTTGTCGGGAGACGGGGCCATGCCGGATGGCGTCGGCCGGGCCGAAGTAGTACCACGACGCGGGCAGCGCGGGAAAGCGATCGGCGGCGGGTGCTGTCATCATGGGGCTAATGATATTCCCTGCCGTCATGACCGAGCACATTGGCATCCAAGGCAATCGCCATCTCAATCATTTTCGCGAGTTGCTCATCGCTTGGCCCAGGGCACAGAATCTCGTTTCGATTCCAGCTGAAGTATGGCTGCCCCTTCCACAGGATGGAAATGGATCGATTGACCTCGTCATCGTCAATACTCAAGTTGACCCAACCATCTATGGACCAGGTCAGCTCGGGGTCGCCGGCAATCAGCTCATCCACCTGGTTCTTCGTGATCGGATCTGTCGCGGCGTCCTGCCAGCTATCGGTGCGTACGATGTGAACATCGCAAGATATCGGAGGTTCAACTGCCGGTGGCGGAGGCTCCACCGCCGGATCGCTCGGGATTTTTTCGAATTTCCCATCGATCATGCGATAGCCCTTGGGCAAAACGGCGACCATGTTCGTTGGCGCTTCGAATCGAACGCCGGCGCCATCCTGCAAGAGCAGCTGGTCGCCATGACGTTCGACGATGCGGCACGGACTCCATCGTTCGTCGGGGAGTGAACCGGAAGTCAGGTAGGACGTGCAAGTATGAACGAAGTCCCCCGGGCTCAGGTCCTGCTTGTCGACAAGAGTGGTCGGAACCAAGGCGCTTTCTCCGTCGCCGAACTCGACTTCGACACAAACCTCGAAATGAACCGCGCGCACAGTTGCCGGGAACAGGAGAAACAAGGGAGGTCGGAACTGGACCGCCTTGTATGCGAATACCGGATCTCCTTTTTCCCATGCGGCTGCCGCCACGGCGCCGTAGAACTGGATGAAGCGCAGGAACGACGTATGATGGTCGCGCTTGCCATATATGGATTCCGGATGCTCGACTTCGACCAGTTCGCCATTGACTGAAACGACGAAGGCAGGAATGCCACCGATGGCGGCTTCCCAGTATTGAATGAAGACCAGATCCCCGGGTTCGAGTTCGAGCGACTGCACGCGATCGTGAGCGACTGTCAGTTCTTCCATGTTGTCCAAGGATACGGTGACTCCAGCCTCGTCATAATGTTCGACCGTGCAACGATGCCAGAATTCGAGGTCTCGCTTCACCCAGGCGCGTTCCGATAGCATGGGCTGTGAGAATGTCCGCCTGGAATGGATCCTGCGTTCCGGTTGTATCTGGTCGCTGCTCATTTTTAGGCAATCGTCATGGAAAACGTGCGCTGAACGCTCGCCCCGGTAACGTCGGTCACGGTGACGACAAAGGTAAACGTTCCCTTGAGCGTCGGCGTGCCGGTAATGGCTCCCGTGGCGGCGTTCAGCGCCAGGCCGGACGGCGGCGATCCCGAGAGGATCTTAAACGTCAGCGTGCCGGTGCCGCCCGTGGTCGCGATGGATTGATTGTAGCCGGACGTGTTCACGGTCGAGCTGGGCAAGGACGCCGTCGTGATGGCGAGGGCCGCGTTGATTGTCACGCTGTAGGCTTGCTGGGCGGTCGCCCCGGTGGTGTCCGTGACCGTGATGGTGAACTGGAACGGCTTGCCCGCATTTGTGTTCGTCGGCGTGCCCGTGATCGCGCCCGTGGTAGAGTTGAGCAACAGCCCGGACGGCAGCGCACCGGAGCTGACCCTGTACGACAGTGTGCCGGTGCCGCCGCTGGCGATCACCTTTTGGCTAAAGCCCGCCTGGCTCACCGTCCAGTTAGCCAGCGCCGTGGTGCTGATGGTGACGCCCGCGTTGACGGTGATGGAGAACGGGTGCTGGGCCTCTGAACCGGTCGCGTCCATGGCCTTGATGGTGAAGCTGAACGTGCCGGCGGCGGTCGGCGTGCCCGCGATCACTCCGGTGCTGGTATTGAGCGTCACGCCGGAGGGCAAAGCGCCGGTGCTGACGCTGTAGGTCAAGCTGCCCGTCCCGCCCGTGCCCGTGAGCGTCTGCTTGTAGCCGGCTTGATTCAGCGTCCAGCTGGCCAGGCTCGCCGTGGTGATGCTCACGGCCGGGTTGATGTTGATCGTGAAGGCGCGCTGGGCGCTGGCCCCGACCGAATCCGTAACCAGGATCGTGAAGCTGAACGTGCCCCCCTTGACGCCGGCCGCGGGCGTACCGGTGATGGCGCCGTTGGCGGTATTGAGACTCAGGCCCGTCGGCAGCGACCCGCTCAGGCTATAGGTGAGCGTGCCGGTGCCGCCCGTCGCCGCGACGGCCTGGTTGTAACTTGATTGGTTCGTGGTCCAGCTCGCCAGGGCCGTGGTGCCGATGGTCACCGCGGGATTGATGGCCACGGAGTATGCCTGGTGGGCGCTGGCGCCCGTGCTGTCCGTTACCGTGACGGTGAACGGCTGGCCGGCGTTGACACTGGTGGGCGTGCCCGCGAGGATGCCCGACGTGGTGCTCAGGGTGAGCCCGGTCGGCAGCGTTCCCGCACTGACCTTGTAGCTGAGCGTGCCCGTGCCGCCGCTGACGGCAATCTTCTGACTGTAGCCCGACCGGTTCAAAGTCCATGCGGGCAAACTGGTCGTGGTGATCAGCGGGGCGGCGGCGATGGTGACCGAGTAGCCCCTCGCGATGCTTGCCCCGGCGGCGTCACTGGCCGTGATCGTGAACGAGTAAGGCCCGGCCGCGGTCGGCGTGCCCGTGATGGCGCCGTTCGAGGCGTTCAGGCTCAGACCCGTGGGCAGGCCACCCGACGTCACGGCAAGCGTGATGGCCGGTGTGCCGCCCGTGGTAGCGATGACCTGGCTGTAACTCGACTGATTCATCGTTGCGTTCGCCAGGCTGGTCGTGCTGATTGCCAGCGCGGCCTGAATAGCCACGCTGAACGACTTCTGCACACTGGCTCCGGTGGAGTCCGTGGCGGAGATCATGAACGAGAACGGACTGCCGACCGTGGTCGTGGGCTTGCCGGAAATCACTCCGGTCGCGCTGTTGAGTGACAGGCCCGCGGGCAGCGCTCCGCTCGTCACGGTGAACGCGATCGTTCCGGTGCCTCCCGTGGCCGCGAGGGCCTGACTGTAGCCTGTCAGTCCGACGTCCCAGCCCGGTAGCGTTGCCGTGGTGATGGACGGCGCTGCGTTGATCGTGATGGACAGCGCTTGCTTGCCTGTGGCGCCAAGCGTATCGGTCGCCTGCAGAGTAAACTGGGCGGTGCCGACGGCGGTCGGCGTGCCCGTGATGGCGCCGGTCGTCGCGTTCAGACTCATGCCCGCCGGCAAGGCCCCACTCGCCAGGCCATAGGTGAGCGAGCCGGTGCCGCCCGTTGCTGCCACCGCCTGTCCATACCCGGCTCGGCTCACGGTCCACGCCGCCAGGCTCGTTGTGGTAAAGGTCACCGCCGGCGCAATGGTGATCGCGTAGGAGTGCGGCGCGCTGCTCGCCCCCAGCGAATCGGTGGCGATGACGGCGAACTGGATAGCCGCGCCGCCATTCGCGCTGCTTGGCGTGCCGCTGATGGTCCCGGCCGTGCTCAGGCTCAGGCCGGTCGGCAGCGAACCGGACGCCAGGGTATACGTCAACGGCCCCGTGCCGCCGGTCGCCGAGACCGTCTGCAGGTATCCCGTCTGGTTGACCGTCCAGCTGTGCAGCGTCGCCGCATTCATGGTCGGGGCGGCGTCGATCGTCACGCTCGACGATTGCAGAGCCGTGGCCCCCACGGCGTCCGTCGCGGCGATGGTGAACTGGAACGAACCGGTCGCGGTCGGTGTGCCGCCGACCACCCCCGTGCTCGAATTGAGCGTCACCCCGGCCGGCAATTTGCCCGAACTGAGGCTGTAGGTGATGGCGCCAGTGCCGCCTGTCGCGGAGAAGCTCTCGGCATAACCCGCGGCATTCACCGTCCAGGTTGTCACGGGCGCGACGCTGAGCGACACGGGGCCATTGATCGTTATGCTGAGCGACTGCGGCGCGCTGCTGGCTCCAGTGGCGTCGATCGCGACGATCGAGAAGGTGAAAGGAATACCGTTGTTGGTGCTGGTCGGCGTGCCGGCGATCGTACCCGTTGCCGTGTTGAAGCTGAGCCCCGCCGGCAACGCACCCGAGGTCAAACCATAATGCAGCGCCCCCGTGCCGCCGGTCGCCGCGATGTTCTGGCTAAAACCCGCGCGATTGACGGTCCAATCGCTCAGCGCCGTGGTGCCGATTGTT
>Ga0182024_10021353_pt1 | contig 11756 bp, 12 predicted proteins | sample P32metaG_FD_120480 | JGI IMG/M metagenome (GOLD analysis project Ga0182024, IMG submission 120480) | Permafrost microbial communities from Stordalen Mire, Sweden - P3-2 metaG (Illumina Assembly) | ecosystem: Environmental > Terrestrial > Soil > Wetlands > Permafrost | place: Sweden: Stordalen... | reverse complement strand
GACGTCCTTCGCAGAGGAGGCAGGACCGTGATATTCGGGATCCCTCCGCACGCAGCAAAGCTGGAGCTGGACACGGAACGCCTGGTAAAGTCCGAACTGACCTTGATGGGGAGCTTCATCGACCGGTTCACGTTCCCTCGGGACATCGCCATGCTCTCGGAGCACGCCATCGATGTCGGACCCCTGCTGACGAACACCTTCGCCCTCTCGGACGCGGAGCGTGCGTTTGACGCCGTTGTGAAGAGCATCGGCCTCAAGGTTCAGATACGACCCTGACTTCGGTCCGGGAGAGAAAGAAACCGTTGCAGACCCCCTCATCTATGGACGACCTCATGGAGATGTGGGAGAAGAAGCTCAATTCGGTGGGAGCTGGGACGCCTGCACTGGACGCGTTTCTCGGCCTGTCTGTCTATGACATGAGGAACGCGGCCCTGAACATCGACTGTCCGTTCTGCAAGAGGCACATGCTGCTCGAGGCGGAGGAGATATTCCGGGTCCTAGAGGCGACGCGCTCGCGAGGCAACCGTCCGCACTCGCACGGACTTGCAGAGAGGATGAGGACGCTCCTCACATCCTTTGCCATCGTGGCGAACGTGCTGCTCGGAGGCCTCAGGAGGGCCGGTGTGATATGACAGCGACGGAGCAGCAGACCATCGACACCTCGGTGCACAAATGGGACGATGTACTGGCGTACATGGAGTCCGGCGGCGACAAGACCTACGGGTTCCTCCAGCTCGCCGAGAGCGACCTGGGCGCTGTCGCCGAGAAGATTGCCTGCCCCTACTGCAGAAAACAGATAGTGGCCGAGGTGAAGATCATCGACATAACCCTGAGGTTCTCCCGGCTCGCCAACGAGTGGGAGGCATCGGGCGGCATCAGGAATCGACTGGGCCTGGTGGGCAGAGCCGTGCCGCTGATCGTGAACCTGACGTACCTCGAGCTAACGAAGATTCTCTAAACGTTCAGCGGGCGGTCTCCGCTAGTTTGGCAGCATCCTGCAGTATCTCGACGGTCTTCCGGAGGAACTCGGCAGCCGTGAAGCCGTCCACGACCCTGTGGTCGAAGGTGAGGCTGAATGTGACCATCGGCCTGATGGTGACCTGGTCCGCCACGACTGCGGGCTTCTTGACTATCCTTCCGACGGCGAGTATCCCGACCTGGGGTGGGTTGATTATCGGAGTGAACGCATCCACGGTGGTCATCCCGAGGTTGGTTATCGTGAAGGTGCCGCTCGTGACCTCCTTCAACGTGAGCTTGCCCTCCCTGCCCCTGGCCGCCATGTCCTTCATCGCCGCGACCACGCCTGCGAGGTCGATGGTATCCGCGTTCCTTACCACGGGAACTATGAGCCCGCGCTCGCTCGCGACCGCGACGCCGACGTTTACCTCGTCTATGACCTTGATTCCGTCCTCCTCGAGCGTAGAGTTCATGATAGGGTATTCGCGGAGAACTCTGGCGATCACCTTGACCAGGATGTCGGTGTAGGTGACGCGGGCTCCGGTCTTCGCCTCGACCTCGGGGAGCATCTTCTCGCGGATCGCCACCAGCTCCGTCGCGTCCATCTCGTAGACCAGCGTGACCTGCGCCATAGTCTGCAGGCTCGCGTTCAGTCTCTTGCCGATGACCCTGCGCGTCTCGGAAAGCGGTATCAGCTCCTTGACGGGGAGGCCTAGCTGCGTCTTGCCCTTGGCTTCCTGGACGGCCTTCTCGACGTCCTCCTCAGAGACCATCCCCATGGGTCCTGTTCCCTTTACCTTGCTGAGGTCGACTCCCTTCTCGGCGCCCAGCCGCTTCGCTTTGGGGGATGCCCTCACCTCTCCTGAGGACGGGGTGGCCGCCGCGGGTTGCGGAGTCGCCCCAGCCTGGGCGACGGGCTGGCTCGCCGGAGCTGACGAATCGGGGACCGCTTCACCGGGCTCGCCGATGTAGGCGACGGGTTGACCGACGTTGGCGGAGCTCTTAACCTGACACACGATTTTCAGGATAACGCCCGAGACCGGCGATGCGATCTCGCTGGAGACCTTCTCAGTCTCGAAGAGGACGAGCTTGTCTCCCTTCTCGACCTTCTCTCCCTCGTTCTTGAACCACTTTAGGACCGTTCCCTTGGTCATAGTGAGACCGAGTTTAGGCATCAGGACGGGGGTAGCCACGGCGACACACCCGTCTGCCCGACCTTGAGATAAAGGTGAGTCGGGACTTTTCGGAGCCCCCAGTGTGGGGCGCAGGACGCGCCTCCCGCGGTGGCTAGAATCCGCTCAGGTACGCCACGCTCTGCTGGAATTGGCCCATCTCGTAGGAGACCAGGGCGTCGTGCGGGGCGCCGAGTTCCCATGGCGTGCGCCAGTCCTCTCCCTTTGGCCGAGCCGATGCCTCGCGCAGGCGCAGGACCGGCAGTATCTCTTCGGCTCGGCGCGGCGGGAAGCCCGCCCAGTAGTCCTCGTTCAGGAAGCGCACGTGGCGCGCGTCGAGGGCGGCCAGCTCGATGGCCACGGTGGCGTCGGGCGCCAGCTCCCGAAGGACGGTGAACAGCCCTGCCACGTCGAGGACCCCGGCGCCTATGGCGCACCTGACGAGCCTGAAACCCTGCGGCGTGCTGTATATGCGGTAGTCCTTCACGTGCACGTTCTTGATCAGCGGGCCCACTCGGCGCGCGAACGTCATGGGATCCTCGACCACGGCCAGGGGGTTCACAGCGTCTAGCGTGACGCCGATGCTCTTGCCTCCCACGGCCGCGCAGAGACCTACGAGCTCCTCGGATGTCAGGTCCTGATGGTTCTCCACGGCGATGGCCACGCCGGCGTCCTCGGCGAGCCCGCGTACCGACCTCAACCTGCTGACTATCTCTGACATGTAATGCGGCCACGTGTCGCGAACTGCACTGCGGTCTCCGCATAATATCTTGCTCGCTGTGACACGGATGGTGCGCACGCCGAGCTTCTTCGCGACCGGTATGAGCCCTTCCAGCTCAGCCGCATCCACTACTCCTGTGTCGAAGACGACGTACAGGTCCCGTTCTTTGGCGTACGCCCGGACGCGTGCGAGCCCCTCCGCGCTCCTGTCCCTCAGATATTCCGCAGGAGGAATCTCTACTCCCGCGAGCCCGTTGGCGGCCGCCAGGTCCATCAGACTGAACGCGTCAAGAGGCGTCGGGCATGCGCGGCTGGTGCCCGCGCCGTTGAAACCCCCCAGGTAACCGAAGCCATGAGCCGCCACTCCCTGCTTAAGCCGCTTCGGACCGGCCGGTTCATACGTGGTCATGCGACGGGTCTCACGATTCGCGGTTATCTACCGCCGTTCTTAACTGCTTTTCGCGCCTCCAAACCCTTAAATCGGAACTCGCGATTTTCGCGCTCGTTGAGTACCTCGTCCCCAACTGCGGACAAGATGCGCGAGATGATGAAGAGGATGCTTCTTATCAGGAACTTCGAGCTGAAGGTCAAGGAACTGTTCCCCAGCGGGAAACTCCCGGGTTTCGTCCACCTCTCTGTCGGAGAGGAGGCCGTCCCAGTAGGGGTCTGCTCGAACCTTCGGGATGACGACTATATCACCAGCACGCACCGAGGCCACGGACACTGCATAGCCAAAGGGGTGGACGTGAACGCGATGATGGCCGAGCTATACGGCAAGAGCACGGGCACATCCAAAGGCAAAGGCGGCTCGATGCACATCTTCGACTACAGCATCGGGATGCTGGGTGCCAACGGCATAGTGGGCGCGGGCGCTCCCCTCGCCGCGGGTGCTGCGTTGTCGGCCAAGTACAGGAAGACCGACCAGGTGGCCGTGTGCTTCTTCGGCGACGCGGCCGCCAACCAGGGCGCCATGCACGAGTCGATGAACCTGGCGAGCGTCTGGAAGCTCCCGGTCGTGTTCGTCTGCGAGAACAACCAGTACGCCCAGTACACACCACACAGCGTGGACTCGTCCGTGCCCGACGTCTACATCCGGGCCAAGTCATACGCGATGCCGGGAGAGATGGTGGACGGGATGGACGTGCTCGCCGTCCACGAGCGCGTGGGCGAGGCGGTGCGCAACGCCCGCGCCGGCAAGGGACCCGCCTTTATCGAGGCGAAGACCTACCGGTTCTTCGGACACTTCGAGGGCGACCTGCAGGTCTACAGGAACCAGACCGAGGTGCAGGAGTGGCAGAAGCGAGACCCGATTCTCAACCTGAAGGCCAGGATGGCCAACGACGGCACGCTGACCGACGAGCAGTTCGTGAAGCTTGACGACGAGGCGAGGGAGAAGGTCGCGAACGCGGTGAAGTATGCCGAGTCCTCTCCGGACCCGCTACCGAGGGAGTTTGAGGAGGATGTCTACGTGAGCTACCGGTGAATTGAAGATGATGACCCAGACGACGAGAGAACTGACCTACGTCCAGGCGATCACCGAGGCGATGCGACAAGAGCTCAGCCGTGACCCGCGGGTCTTCATCATGGGCGAGAACATCGCGGTGGGAGAGGGGGCGTTCGGTGCGACGACGGGCCTGCTGAAGGAGTTCGGTCCCGACCGAATCCGCGACACTCCCCTGTCAGAGATCGGGTTCCTTGGGGCGGGCGTCGGCGCCGCTGTGACCGGACTGAAGCCGGTCGTCGAGATAATGTTCGTCGACTTTATCGGAGTGACCATGGACCCGATCCTGAACCAGGCCGCCAAGCTCAGGTACATGTCCGGAGGTAAGATCAAGGTACCCCTCGTCGTAAGGACCGCATGGGGCGGCGGCATGAGCGCCGCGAGCCAGCACTCGCAGTCGCTCGCCTCGATCATCACCCACATACCCGGCCTGAAGTGCGTGGTCCCTTCGACGCCGTATGACGCGAAGGGGCTGCTGATCTCGGCGATAAGGCAGGACGACCCGATATTCTTCTTCGAGCACAAGTTCCTCTACGGGATCAAGGGCCCGGTCCCGGAAGAGGCATACACCGTCCCGATAGGGAAGGCCGACATCAAGCGCGCGGGCGACGACGTGACCGTGGTGGCGATCGGTCGGATGGTCCACCTCGCTCTCGAGGCGGCGGCCCTGCTCGAGAAGGAAGGGAAGAGCGTCGAGGTGGTCGACCCCCGTTCCCTCTCTCCCCTCGACGAGGACACGATACTCGCTTCGGTGAAGAAGACCGGGAGGCTGGTGGTCGTGGACGAGTCGCATCCAAGGTGCAGCGTCGCTACGGACATAGCGGCGCTCGCGGCGACCAAGGGCCTCGAGTACCTCGACGCGCCAGTCAGGATGGTCACCGGCGCGCACACCCCCGTCCCCTTCAGCCCGACGCTGGAGGCTGCGTACCTCCCGAGCACCGAGAGGATCGTGGCCGCCATCAGAGAGATAGCCTAGCCGGGCCTGCCTTCTCGCGGCGGGACTCTCCCGGGCGCAGGGATTGCGCCGCCCAAGCTCGACGATAGCCAAACTGGGAGAGGATGCCCGTGAGCTTCCGTCGTAGGAGGGTGTCACTTTATCGCGATCGGGTTTATCGGCGACGCGACTCCCTTGGTGAACGGCAGCGGCTGCGCGGCGAGGAAGAACGAATATCTCGCGTCCGCGGCGCAGTCCCTGGCCAGCGCTTCGAGGTCGAACATCTCACCGAGAGTGAGCCCCATGTACACTATCGCCAGGACGTGAAACGGGATGTGGATCTCCTTCACCTCGAAGGGCTGGACCTCCAGTCCCCAAGTGTCGGTCCCGACCGCCGCGACCTTGTTCTTTGCGATCCAGTCCAGGGCGTCGATGGAGAGCCCGGGCTGGTCTCCCCCTGCGTAGTCTGCCCACTCGCCTCTCTTCTGGACCGCCGCGAGGTGGCCGGTCCGCACTAGCACGATGTCCCCCTGACGAATCTTGACCGCCTGCTTCTCGGTCGCTTCCTCGAGCCAGCCGCTCGTGATGCCCTCGCCGGGAGAGAGCCAGCCTTTGTTCCTCAACCTCGGGATGTCCAGGAGCACGCCCCTTCCTACGCTCTTCTCACGCGACGCCAGTATCCCGTTCTTCTTCGCGCCCGTGCTGCTGACCTCCGAAGCACTCCGGCCGTTGTACATCACGTCCCTGTGGATTATGTGAGCGAGCGAGTCCCAGTGCGTCCCGCCCTGGGTCGGCATTATGATGACCTCATCGGTGCTCCGCGTCTCCTTCTCCGCTCCGCCTAACCAGTCTTTCTGGTAGGCCCCGGTGATTGCGTCTCCACCGTCGCGGGTCATCAGGAGCATCGGGTTGAACCTGCCCGCGACTCCTCTCTGGGGTCCTTTGGCGTCAAGCGGGATCGCCAGCGAGAAGACCTTGCCGTCCTTCACCTCCTTTGCCGCCGCTCGGACTGACTCGGGCGTGATGTAATTCAGGGTCCCGAGCTGGTCTTCCTTGCCCCACTTCCCCCAGTTGCTGAGGCGTCTGGTCAGAGCGCGGAACTCCTCCAGAGAGATACTCTTCGACGGCATCACCGACGAGATATTCTGCATAAGTTATTAACAATGACAGGCGGAGTTCGGAGGCTGTAACAGATTGGTAGTCTCCATCAACCTCAAGGGAAGGACCGCGATAATAACCGGAGCGGGTTCGGGAATCGGGCAGGCCACTGCCCTCGTCTTCGCCGAGGCGGGCGCCAACGTGGTCGTCCCCGACCTGAACCTGGAGGGAGCCAAGGGCACGGTGGCGCAGATCAGGAAGATGGGGCGCGACGCCATAGCGCTCAGCGCCAACGTCACGAGCCCTAAGGACGTGGACAAGATGGTCAAGGCAGCACTAGATGAGTTCGGCAGGATAGACGTGCTCGTGAACAACGCAGGCATCAACACGAAGCACAGAATGCCGTTCTACGAGCAGCCGGAGGAAGACTGGATGAGCGTGCTCGAGGTCGATGTGAAAGGGACCTGGCTGTGCTCCAAGGCCGTCGCGCTGGAGATGATCAAGCGCAAGAAGGGGAGGATAGTCAACATCGCTTCGACCGCCGGGGTGGCGGCGCTCAGGCTGCAGTCGAACTTCGTGGCCGCGAAGGCCGGCGTGATCAGGCTGACGCAGGCGATGGCTCTCGAACTCGCTCCCCACGGGATAGCGGTTAACTGCGTGGCGCCGGGAAGCACCCTGACGGAGGGCGTGAAGAAGGGCCTGTATTCAAACAAGCCCTGGGCTGAGAAGATGGTGACGTACATCCCGCTGGGTCGCGGCGCCGAACCCAAGGAGATAGGCCAGGGCGTCCTCTTCCTAGCTTCAGACCTGGCGTCCTATATCACCGGGGAGACGCTGGTGGTAGACGGCGGGTGGACGGCCGGTGCCCAGGTAAGAGACGTCTGAGACCTTCTCAGTAAATCGGGCGAGTCGTATCTATCTACGCCTTAGCAGTAGCGTTGAACGTAATCGTCGCGTCGCCAGTGAGGTTGATGACGCCCATTACCAGGGTTCCTTGACCGGCTGGCTGACCCTCGTATTCCCCACAGGTGATTTTCTCCAGGGACTGTCCCGGGACTATGTTTCCGGTATAGGCGAATGTCCCAGGGGACGTGGTGCCCTTGTAGGTCAGGCTGCAGCTCCCGGTAGTGGTCGCTGTCGTAGTCCCGTTGTTGATGATCGTCACGAAGCACCCCTCGCCGCCTGGCGCGCCATACGTCAGTCCGAATCCGCAAGTCGCTCCCGTCTCAAAGTTCGCGATCAGGTCGGTCGTGTTCGTTGCTGTGGTAGTGGAGCTCGTCGATGAAGTTTCCGTCTGGGTCGGCGCGGTCGTGATGGGCTTGTTGAAGTAGATGGCGTAAGTCGAAACGGGTATGGCGATCACAAGTATCACCAGGACCAATACTACACCATTGGCTATGCCGCGTCTTCTATGGACACGCAATCCAGCACAAGGAGCCTCCTTGGTTATATAAATTAATTGTATCGGGAATTCGTAGGCCCCATCCCTGCCGGTCGACCTATATTTCCGGTGGGTGTCCCGACGAGACAACGCCATCGCGATCAGCTTCCATGCCGTGCTGGCGGGGGCCTGTCGAATCCCTGCCTTCGTTCGCCCCTACGCTAAACTGGACCATTAAAACTCAATTACTCGGATGCACGCGCTCGGCGTCATGAACATCCTGCTCAGAGTCTACCTTGTCGCGGGGTTGGCGTTCATCCTGAGCGTCTACATCATCACACTATCGCTCTGGTTCGAAGCGACGCTCAATGGGGCCGTCAACGGCCAGTACGGGGTAGCAATCGACACAAACGCGCTGGGCGAGAGCTACGTCGAGTTGGCGCTTTTCTTCATCTTCCTTCCCGCCGTGACATGGCTCTTCACGAGAGGGCTCAGAAGGATACTCAAGTCGGAGGCGCCTATCTGATTGGTCGAAGGGAGGATAGTGTTCGGAGTGCTCCTCGTGTCGACAGCGGTCGTGATCCTGGTCGTCATCCTGGGGCTCAGAGACCTTGACGGCACCCTCGGGGGCTCGGGCGCCTTGAACACGATACTGATTTCGACGGTCTGTGCCGTCTTCATCATAGTCGTGTCTGTGCTCTCTTTCACGAACTTGCTGTCCCGCAGGCGCTGAGCCACAAGGCTGAAAATATGGGTTGTCTTCGCCAAAGACCCTTTAGAGGTTGAACCCGGGGCTCGGCAGGTGCGTATGGGACAGAACCTCGCGCCGTAAGCGTTTACAAGGGAAATGCACTGCAAGAGCCTGACAGAACCAGCCGGTAAAGCCTTAAATCCCACCAACCGAAGCCTATATATATTCCCCGGCGGCGGGCCTCCCTTAGGGTTCCTTATAGTGCACTTGATGAGCCATCCAGTGTTAGTACTCTATGGGAGAGTCTCGGTCTAGTATGCCGAGGACGAAGGCTAAGAAAACAGAAGAAGAGCTTCCCTTCAAGACCACGGACCACTTCTTGGTCCCGAAGCATGAGCTCCTCACCCCGGAAGAGTCCAAGGCAATCCTGGTGAAGTTTAACGCGACTGCTGATCAGTTCCCGTTTATTTCCTCCACAGACGCAACGGCAAAGTCGATCGGCGCGAAGGCCGGCGACTTCATCCGCATAACACGGAAGAGTGAGACGGCCGGGGAGACCGTCTACTACCGGTACGTCGTGGAGGCTTAACGATGAGCAAGCAGACAACGAAGCAGTATGACTCGTGGATAATCCTAAGGGATCTCCTCGAGAAGGAAGGCGTGGCTAGGCAGCACCTCAACAGTTACAACGAGTTCATCAGCAAAGGGCTACAGTCCATCATCGACGAGATCGGAGACGTCGAAATCGAGACGGTAAGCACCCCGTACAAGGTCAAGTTCGGCAAGGTAGAGCTGGGCAGGCCCAGGGTCATCGAGATCGACGGCTCGGTGAGTAACGTCTTCCCGATGGAGGCCCGCCTCAGGAACCTCTCCTACGCTTCCCCGATCTTCCTCGACATGACGATTGAGGAGGAGGGTATGTCCAGAGAAGCCACGCGGCAGCACATAGGAGACCTCCCCGTGATGGTCAAGTCGGACCTCTGCCAGCTCTCCAAGATGACAAAGGAGCAGCTGATCAATGCGAGCGAAGACCCGAACGACCCCGGAGGCTACTTCATCATCAACGGCTCAGAGAGGGTCATAGTCGGGCTGGAGGACCTCTCACCGAACAAGATACTCGTGGACGTCGAGAAGAGCGCCGGCGTGCCGACCTACAAGGCGAGGGTGTACTCCTCGGTGGTCGGGTATCGCTCGAAGCTCGAGGCGACGCTGAAGCAAGACGGCGCCATCAACGTCAAGATCCCTAGCTGCCCTGTCGACCTACCGTTCGTGATAATCATGAGGGCGCTCGGCATCAAGTCCGACAAGGACATCGCCAATGCCGTCTCCCCCAAGCAGGAGATTCAGGACCTGCTCGAGGTCTCCTTCGACAAGGCCTCCGAGGCCCCCACCGACAAGGACGCGCTCGTCTACATCGGCAACAGGGTCGCGCACGGCATGCTCGAGGAGTTCAGGATCAAGAGGGCGCAGTCGATGCTCGACTGGGGCTTCCTGCCGCACTTAGGAAAGGCGGACGACAAGCGCTACGACAAGGCGATGTTCCTCGGCGAGGCGATTTGCAAGCTGATGGAGCTCAGGCTAAGCTGGATCGAGCCGGACGACAAGGACCACTACGGCAACAAGGTCGTGAAGTTCGCCGGGCAGATGCTGGCAGACCTGTTCAGGACGTCGTTCCGCAACCTCGTCCGGGACATGAAGTACCAGCTGGAAAGGGCCGGCCAGAAGAGGGGAGGAAACGTCGTCGGGGCGGCCATCAGGACGGGCATCATCACCGACAAGCTCAACAACGCGATCGCAACCGGTAACTGGGGAAGAGGTAAGGTCGGAGTGACCCAGCTGCTCGACCGGACCAACTACCTCAGCACCCTGAGCCACCTCAGACGCGTCCAGTCGCCGCTCAGCAGGTCGCAGCCGAACTTCGAGGCGAGAGACCTCCACGCGACCCACTTCGGCAGGATATGTCCTTCTGAGACGCCCGAGGGTGTCAACTGCGGCCTCGTCAAGAACCTCGCGCTCTCGGCGACCATCTCGGTCAGCGTCCCTCCGTCTGAAGTGGAGGAGAGGCTCTGGGAGCTTGGCGCCAAACCGATACGTGACATTCCGGACAAGCTCGCGCAGGAGGGCTGCAAGATATTCATGGACGGACGGTTCATCGGCTACGTCGACGACGGAGACCGGCTCGCCAGGGCTTTCAGGAAGCTCAGGAGAGAGGGCCAGATCAACCCCAGCGCGAGCGTACTCTACTACGCGCCGCTCAACAAGAGGGGATACGCGAGGCTCTACGTCAGCCTCAGCGCCGGCAGGGTCATGCGCCCGCTCATCGTGGCGGACGCCGGCAAGCCGCTGCTCACGCAGGAGATGATCACCAAGGTCGCCGCAGGCGAGCTCACCTGGAGAGACCTGGTCGAGAAGGGAGTGGTCGAGCTGATAGACGCGAACGAGGAGGAGAACTGCCTTCTCGCAATGTCCCCCGAGGAGATAACCTCGAAGCACACCCACCTCGAGCTCTATCCTGGAGCCATGTTCGGGATCGCGGCTTCGATCATCCCATACCCAGAGCACAACCAGTCCCCGAGGAACACGTACGAGTCGGCCATGGCGAAGCAGTCGCTGGGCTTCTCGACACCGACATACCCGCTCTCGACCTTCGTCAGGCAGCACCTCCTTGTCAACCCGCAGTCGCCGATGGTGAAGACCAAGTCGACCGAGCTGCTCAACATCACCGAGAGGCCGTTCGGCACGAACGCGGTCGTCGCCGTCCTTTCCTTCGAGGGCTACAACATAGAGGACGCGATCATCATGAACAAGTCCTCCATAGAGAGAGGGTTCGCACGCTCCTTCTTCTACCGGCTCTACGAAGGCGAGTCCAAGCAGTACCTCGGGGGCATGCGCGACACGTTCGAGGTCCCATCCGCCGAGTCAAACATCCGCGGCTACAGGGGCGAGAAGTTCTACCGTCTCCTCGAGGGCGACGGGGTCGTCATGCACGAGTCCCAGGTGACCGGTGGAGACGTCGTTATCGGAAGGACGTCGCCGCCCAGGTTCATGGAGGAGTACAAGGAGTTCGAGATCAAGGGCCCGTACAGAAGAGACACGTCCGTCGCAGTCAGACCCACCGAGACCGGAGTCGTCGATGCCGTCTTCATGACAGAGAACGTAGAGGGTGGCAAGATGTTCAAGGTCAGGGTCAGAGACATGCGCACCCCAGAGATAGGGGACAAGTTCGCTTCCAGGCACGGCCAGAAGGGAGTAGTCGGGATCATGGTCCCACAAGAGGACATGCCGTACACCGAGGACGGAGT
>Ga0182024_10021352_pt1 | contig 11756 bp, 8 predicted proteins | sample P32metaG_FD_120480 | JGI IMG/M metagenome (GOLD analysis project Ga0182024, IMG submission 120480) | Permafrost microbial communities from Stordalen Mire, Sweden - P3-2 metaG (Illumina Assembly) | ecosystem: Environmental > Terrestrial > Soil > Wetlands > Permafrost | place: Sweden: Stordalen... | reverse complement strand
TGCAGACCTTGATCGCCCGGGAAGAAGGTCAGGATCTAGTTGAATATGCACTCGTCGTAGCCTTGATCGCTTTCGGTGCTGTTGCTGCGATGAAGGGCTTGTCCACTGAAATCAACACTGCGTTCAACGTGATCAGCAGCGATCTCGCAAGCTCGCTCTAATTATGGTGGGTCCCCTGGAAGTCACAGACGGACCGACCGAATATCTTAAGAGAGAACGGTGAAGATATTGTTCCCCAAACTCTATATTTACATCGCAGCTCTCTTAAATCGGGAAGAGGGACAAGATCTTGTCGAATATGCGCTCGTTGTGGCTCTGATTGCATTCGGTGCAGTCATTTCCATGAAAGGACTTTCGACAGAGATCAAGACCGCATTCAGTGCAATCAGCAGCGATCTTGCCAGTTCACTCTAGTCGATTGAGCTTCGGGTAATTCCGGAACCAATTGCCGTGAGTGAATAGTAAAGATCAGGATACAAACAGGAGCGACAAGGTACGAGTTTGGCGCTATTGCTTCGCATCGGTCCTCACTCGATGATGCCGGCGGTAGATCGCCGGATGAGTATAGTTCGCTCGGAACGATTCATAGTCATTACAACGAATCGGTGACTGCCAAGCGTGCAACCACAGTTTCGGCAGATGATTCGAATAGATTAGTCGAATCGAAGTGTTGAGCTACTGAAGAGGGGGGGCTCATGCCTCTGCCCCCCTGCAGCATGCCTCTGTTCACGAATGCGAAAGGTTCCCTGCTTTCGGAGCTTCGTGCTCATGGAAACCCGCATCGCGTCTGCTTTTTTCTGAATCTCCCTTCGAGTTTTGATTGATCGCGCCGAAGCCTGTGTCCGCTTTCGATACGCGATGAACCATGTAAACTTGATGACATCCCCATCAACTGCGAAGCAAGCCGCCTCGGTTCAACAGGCGCCTCGTTCTAAAGTGATCTGGTGCAAAGTCTCAACTCCGCTGATAATGAGGGGATGGGCTTCTGCTTGGAAGAGGAAAGCCGCAAAGACTGCGGTTACCCGACCAGTGCCTAGCTAGATAACCGCATCATCCCGACTAACAGATTCATGCTTTTAAGGATAAGAATAGAAACATCCCGGTGGAGAGGCGATGATTAACGGAAGGCGCGTCGCAGTCGTAATGCCGGCATACAATGCCGAAAAAACGCTCGAAATGACGGTGAGAGAACTGTCTGACATCGTTGACATCAGGATCTTAGTCGACGACTCCAGTAAGGATCAGACCGCTGCCCTTTCGCGGCAACTCGGCGTGCAGACATTTATCCACGACAACAACTACGGTTACGGACGCAACCAGCAGACCTGTTATCGCGAAGCTCTTGCCGCCGGCGCCGACATCGTAGTAATGGTCCATCCCGATTATCAATACACGCCCTCTCTTGTCCCGGCAATGGCCGGCATGATCGCAAGCGGCGTTTACGACATGGTTTTGGGCTCTCGCATCCTTGGTAGCGGCGCTTTGAAAGGCGGGATGCCGCTTTACAAATACATCTCCAACAGGTTTCTCACGGCATTTCAGAATTTATTCCTGGGCGTGAAGTTATCTGAGTATCACACCGGCTTCAGGGCTTTTTCAAAGGATCTTCTTGAGACACTTCCGTTGCTCGAAAACTCGGATGATTTCGTCTTCGATAATCAAATGATCGCCCAGGCCGTAATGTTCGGTTTTCGGATCGGCGAAATTTCCTGCCCGACGAAATATTTTGAAGAAGCTTCTTCGATCAATTTCAAGCGCAGCGTCGAGTATGGGATCGGTGTTTTGACGACTACGGCCAGCTTCGTCGCGCACAAATGGCATCTGCGCCGAATACCCAGGTTCGACCCGACGGGAAGAAAGATTACGCAGAACTACTATTCCGCACTTGCGCACCGCCCTTGAGACAAGACGTAATGGGAACAGGCACCAGGTGGATGAATCGAGCGAGTATCTTCCTGCTGCTCATGGGCGCCGGGATCTCTATTATCTGGGGAATTTCCCTGGAACGCAGCGTGCGCGGCGGGGTCATGGGCTTCCCCGGAATCTACTTCGGCACGAAGTGCTTGCTGCAAGGCGGCGATCCCTACGACGTAAACCAATTAGAGCGTGTCTACCAGGCCCAGGGAATTCCAATCCCTTCCGAGTCAATCGAGCGCCGGCAGTCAGTCACTCGGTATGTCAACCTGCCAACTACTTTCCTCTTCGTCGCTCCATTTACCTTTTTGCCGCTGGCAACGGCGCGGACGCTCTGGCTGCTTCTGGTCGTGGGGAGTTTTTCCCTCGCCGCGTTCATGATGTGGCGGCTTGGGAAAAACTATGCTCCCGGTGTTTCCCTTCTCCTCACGTTCATTGTGCTTGCAAATTGCGAGATCATTTTCTCCGGTGGAAATACGGCGGGCCTCGTTGTGGGGCTCTGCGTCATTGCCGTCTGGTGTCTCTTGAACGAGCGGTTCGCTCTCCTGGGAGTCATTTGCCTCGCTTCCAGTTTGGCAATTAAGCCACATGACGTGGGCCTCGTTTGGATCTATTTCCTGCTCGCCGGAAGAGCACAAGGAAAGCGCGCACTCCAGGCGGGTGCGCTGGCCCTCGCTCTGGCATTGATCGGGACTCTGTGGGCCTCACACGTCGCGCCGCATTGGGCGTCCGAGCTTCGATCCAATCTGGCAACAATTTCAGCGCATGGCGGAATTAACGAGCCGGGACCAACGTCGATCGGTGTCAGCAGCCCAGACATGATCATTGATTTGCAGACCGTTGTCAGCATCTTCCGCGACGATCCGCGAATATACAATCCCGTGACCTATGCCATCTGCGGAATCATTCTGCTCATATGGATAGTGGCAGTACTTCGTTCGCGGCCAATGCCCGAGAATGCCCTTTTCGCGCTCGTCTCGTGTGCAGCTCTGTCGATGCTGGTGACCTACCACCGTTCGTACGATGCGAAACTTCTACTCCTTTCTGTTCCAGCGTGCGCCATGCTCTGGGCAGACGGTAGAGCAGTCCGTTGGATCGCACTCATCCTGAGCGCCGCAGGCCTGCTGATAACCGGAGATATCCCTCTGGCAATCGTGACCCAAGAAACCCGTAGTCTGCATTTGTCCGACTATGGACTGGCTGGCAGGCTGCTGTACATTGTATTGGCCCGTCCAGCCCCGCTCATTCTGTCTGCGATTGCTGTTTTCTACTTGTCGATCATGGTGCGTCGCACCGGGAATGACCACCCAGCACTAAATGGCGACGGTCATGAACCCGACTCCACCAAACCGGCGCCAACTAGTACGATGCTTGTTTCTCCCGTGCTGTGAGCGCCACGCCAGCGCTCGTCATCGAGCCCTGGCAAACAATTCGTATTGGTCATTGCCCGAGCCCTCCGTTCTCAGGACCTTCCACCCAGGTGTGCGTTCGAGCAAATAGCAGAATGGCTCGCTCTTGCGAAGCAAAACATGATCGATCCGGTATTTGTCGAGAAGAGCGAGTGAGTTTTGGAGATGCAGAATGTCGATGAAATCCTTCATGATTCCATGGTGTTCAAAGGTATCCCAGCGTGTATCGATAAAGGTCGGCTTGGAATTGAAGTCCATGATGCCGCCAAGGTGTTCCTGGTTCAGCGTTCGCCAGGAAGGTTGAATGGACGCAATCGTTTCCAGCGGAAATTCTTCCGCCAATCCTTTCTGAAGAGACGCCCGGGTTGGGAAATACAGGGCAACGACGCATAGCACTGCGGCTGCCACAACGCCGTTCATGACCGGGATGGTCTTCTGATTTGTTGAAACCGGGAAGAAGCTTCGCGTGAGATCGGCTGCAACCATGGGAACGATGAGAACTGCGGCGAGAAATGTAAAGCGTGCGTGGTCGAAGGCCGCATACCAGGCAAAGAAGACGAATGCGAATTCGTAGATCTTCCATTTTCGGGCGTGAAGAACATTCGTGATCACAATGAGGCCGATGAAGGCCACTGCCGCTTTGCCGACAAACCAGCCTAAATTCAACGGCTGCCATTCCTGCACATTTCCAATGTTCAGCGCCTGATTCAGGGCCATGTCAAACGGGTTCCAAATCAGCCGCCAACCGTAGGGGTTGACCATCAGCGCCGCCAGACTCGCGCCGAGCACTGCGAGCAAGCGGTTGCGTCGTTCGCGCAAGAACGGTTTCTGCTCAAAGATGCCGGCGCTTACGCGGAACAGTCCGCAGAGAATGTAGAGCACCAGGAGAGCGAGGCCGATGATCCAACTCCCGTGAAGATTGATCCACACGCAAAACACAGGCGGCAATAGCCACAGTATGCGCGTCCTGTTGCGCTCCACTGCTTCCAGAATGCCGAGTTCGGCTGACAACGCGAGGTAGCCGAATAGAATCGTGCGCGCATTGGCGTTCACCCACATGAGGATGAAGCCCAGCGCTGCCATCCAAAGTGCAACGCCCGCGTTCCTCGATCTCAAATAGCCGCGCCAATAGACGAAATGCAGATTTGCACTGAGGACGAGCCATGTTATGAGGTAAACCCCGACCAATCCGAAGATGCGATAGCCAAGCCAGAATGCGAACTCGGACAGCCACTCAGGGTCGACCCAACGCTGAGCGGCGACGGTATAGGAATAGGGCTCAATGTGGATGAAGTGGTGTGACTCGTAAAGGGTTCGCGCGTTGGCAAGGTGCCACCATATATCGGGATCGCCCAGCACGTGTGCCGCATAGCGAATGCTCGAAAGAATGACAGGCAACATCGCCAGGATCGCCACATCCATCAGATGCCGGCTGAATATCCGTCTCAGAATGTGTACCAATCGAGCATGATCCCGTTTTCCCGGCAATGCTTCGACGGGAGCTTCCTGCTGAGTTGGTTGAGGATTCATACGTTCACCTTACCGGAGCCACAGCTGACGCTACAAGGGAAACTCAAGGGTGCAAGTCAATCCCGCATTACATGCGTCACATCTTTTCGGATAAGAAGCAAGGAGAGATTCGTGGAACGATGGCTAGGCCGCATCGTGAGTTATTCAACCTGATAAACTCTGTAGCGTGCCAGACGAAGCCAAGCCGCCGGTTTTTTTGCTCGATGCGATGTCTTTTATTTTTCGCGCATACCACGCGATGCAGCGCAGCCGTCCGATGTCAACCCGATCGGGATTACCCACGGCTGCAACCTATGTGTTCGTCAACATGATTAAGAAGCTGCGGCAGGATTTCTCGCCGCGCTACTTTGCCGCCGTATTTGACGTCTCTGGCGAGGTGTTTCGCGACGAGCGAGCGCGCGCGATAGGTATGCTGCGTAAGTGGAACTCGCAGACGAAAAGTTTCGACGAAGTGAGCTATGAGGGATATAAGGCCCACCGTGAAGCGATGCCAGAGGACCTACGGCGCCAAATCCCATATATTCGCCGCGCCTTAGGGGCGCTCCGGATTCCGGTTCTTGAGGCGATGGGGTTCGAAGCCGATGACGTGATCGGTACGCTGGCTCGCGAAGCAGCGGAACGCGAACACGAAGTCTTTATTGTCTCAGGCGATAAGGACATGATGCAGTTGGTCACTTCAAGGGTAAAAGTGCTGAACCCGCAGAAGGACAACCTTATCCTCGATCCGGCCAAAGTCGTCGAGACGCTGGGTGTCCCACCCGAGAAAGTTGTCGATGTGATGGCTCTGCGCGGCGACTCGGTAGACAATATACCCGGTGCGCCCGGCATCGGCGACAAGGGAAGCGTCGAACTGATCGTTCAATTCGGCAGCGTGGAAGCCGTCCTCAACCGAGCAAGCGAGGTGAAGCGCAAAAGTTACCGTGAGTCGCTCGAGCAGAATCGCGAAGCCGTTCTTCTCTCGAAGGAGCTGGTCACCATTGACTGCCATGTGCCACTCGAGTTGGACCTGGAATCGATGGCGACACTGCCCCCGGACACTGAAGCTTGCCGCGAGCTATTTACCGAGCTAGAATTCACTTCGATGCTCCGGGAACTTGAGCCTTCGCTCACCGGCGCACCGATTGACCTGATCGAGGACCCGGACGCGGAACAGATTGCCGTCTTCTACAATGCAGCGCGTGCGCGTGGATTTGCGTTCGCGCTTGACGCCGCCGAACCCTTGGCGGAGGAAGCCGACGAGAATACTCCGCAATTTCCATCGCTTTTGCAGGCGATTGAAGAGGCAGAGCAAAAGACCCGGTGCAATATCGGAGTCTGCGCCGAGCGCGGCACTGCGCTTCGGCTGCCTCTTATACAAGAGCTGCGCGCGCTGTTGCAAGATGCGGCTGTGCCGAAGCGCGTTCATGACCTGAAGCTGGCTCTCCATGTCCTCCACGGATTTGACATTGAGCTGGCTGGAGCTCTGGATGACGCGATGCTTCTTTCCTATGCGCTGAATCCCACGCACGCGACACAAGCGCTCGCTGACGTCGCTGCTCGTCATGGACAAAATCCGCCTTCCACGCTGGCGGCGGCTGCTGCGGCGATCGATGCGCTGATTCCCGGATTGCGGTCTGAAGCGGACCACAACGGGGTGGCACGAGTGTACACGGAGATCGATCTGCCGCTGGCGCCAGTGCTCTATCGAATGGAACAGGCAGGCATACGCATCGATATTCACGCATTGGACGGCCTCTCGAAGCGTTTTGCCGTCGAATTGGAGCGTGTGGGCGAGCGTATCTTTGAACTGGCAGGACGCCGATTCAACATCAACTCGCCGAAGCAACTTGGAGAAGTCCTCTTCACCCACATGGGCCTGCCAGCTCCAACGGTCCGCGGAAAAGGAAAGGCTATTTCGACTGCGCAGGATGTCCTGGAACAATTGGCGGAAGCACACGAAGTACCGCGCTTGGTTCTTGAGTTTCGGCACCTATCTAAGTTGAAATCGACTTATATTGATGCATTGCCCGTGCAAGCCGATAAAAACTCGCGCGTGCACACCACGTTCCAGGCGGCGGCTACCGCAACGGGCAGACTCTCGTCAGTCAATCCGAATCTTCAAAACATTCCCATTCGAACAGAGCTGGGCCGGGAAATTCGTGCTGCTTTCGTCGCCTCACCTGGGATGCAGTTGCTCTCGGCAGATTACTCCCAGATCGAGCTGCGTCTGCTGGCCCACTTCAGCAGCGACCCGCTTCTGGTGCGTGCGTTTGCCAATAACGAGGATATTCATGCAATCACTGCAAGTGAAGTATTTGGTGTTCCAGCAGAGTCGATGGATAAGGAAACGCGCAACCGCGCAAAGGCGGTGAATTTCGGAATCGTCTATGGAATTTCTCCTTTTGGACTCGCCACCCAGTTAGGAATCCCACAAGTCGAGGCAAAAGCTTACATCGACCGATACTTCGCCCGCTACGAAGGAGTAAAAGCATTTATCGAAAAGACGCTCGAAGCGGCCCGGCGTGAGGGCAGCGTCCGCACAATGTTCGGCCGAATGCGGCCGATCCCGGACATCGAGAGCAGAAATCCCAACCAACGCGGCTTCGCTGAGCGCACAGCCATTAATACGCCCCTCCAGGGCACAGCTGCCGACCTCATCAAGCTAGCCATGATTGCCCTGGACCGCAAACTCACAGAGAGGCGACTTAGAACCCGCATGGTCTTGCAGGTTCACGACGAGTTACTGTTTGAAGTACCTTCCCACGAAACGGCGGAAGTGGAGAAACTCGTCCGTGAGGAGATGGAGAGAGTTGTGACACTGTCTGTGCCCCTGATCGCAGATTTGGGCTTTGGTCCAAATTGGCGGGACCTCTAGCACGCAAGGTACATATGTAATTCATCGTGGAATCTGCGCGCTTGTCCCAACCCAACCAAATGCTACGATGTCCACAATGGCATCAAACGATGATATTGAGCCCTGTCTTACCGCGGTGATGCCGGTCTACAACGAGGCAGCTACCGTGGCCGAAGTTGTCAATGCAGTTCTCGCGCAGCGCCCTGTGCAGCAGTTAGTGATTGTCGATGATTCCTCAACGGATGGCACATGGGAACGGCTTCAGTCATTGGCAGCGAACCAACCACGGATCAATCTCTTTCGCCACGAGGTGAACCAGGGGAAAGGTGCGGCGTTGCGCACCGGGATCGCGCACGCAACTGCAAAGATCGTGATCATCCAGGACGCCGATCTTGAATACGATCCAGCTGAGTACTGCCGGTTGGTAGCGCCAATTCTGTCTGGGATGGCCGATGTCGTTTATGGTTCGCGCTTTCATTCAGGAACCGACGCGCGTCGTGTCTTGTATTTTTGGCATGCTGTCGGAAACAACATATTAACGCTCTGTTCCAACATGGCAACGGACTTGAACCTCACCGACATGGAGACGTGCTACAAGGCCTTCCGTCGCGAGCTAATTCAAAACATCCAGATCGAGGAGGATCGTTTCGGATTTGAGCCAGAGATTACCGCCAAAGTTGCAAAGTCGAAAGTGCGAATTTTCGAGGTAGGAATCTCCTACAGAGGCCGAACGTACTTAGAAGGCAAGAAGGTAGGCTGGCGCGACGGATTCCGAGCGATTTGGTGTATCTGCAAGTATAATCTCCTAAGAAAGTGAACGCTCGACCCAATATCACGGCACAAACTGCAGATTTCGAATTCGCTGCACTCGCCGAAGCGAGGAATTACCGAGCGGCACTATTGCGCGATTTTGGGTCGTATTTATGTGGGAACGTGCTTGAGGTTGGTTGCGGAATAGGTCAGGTTTCTTCTGACCTTCTGAAAATCCCGGAGATTCGTCGATTGCTTTCCATTGAGCCAGACGAAGCTTTTTGCGCTCAATTCCGTTCGCGGCTTCCCAATTATGAATTGCTTCAAGGAACCGTGGCTGATCTGAACTCAGAGTCGCCCTGGAATGCCATCTTGAGTATTAACGTGCTGGAACACATCGAGAACGATCAGGAAGAATTGTCGACTTACTATCGCCTTTTGCAACCTTCCAAGGGCGCACTTTGTCTCTTCGTTCCTGCACGACCGGAGATCTATGCGTCAATTGACAAGGATTTCGGCCATTTTCGCCGCTACACACGACCGGAGCTACAGAGGAAGCTTCGAAGTGCAGGATTCAGTCTCCGATATTTCCGCTACTATAACTTCGTTGGTTACTTTCTCTGGTGGCTTAGCTTCTGCATCTTAAAGAAACGGACTTTCGATGTAGCGGCCGTTCGATTGTTCGACCGTGCTGTTTTTCCCGTGGTTCACGGACTTGAATCGCATTTTTGTCCGCCGCCAATTGGACAGAGTCTGATGGTAGTAGCGATTGCTCAATGAAGTCGCGCTGCGATGAACCAAGATTCCGAGTAAATGGATTCGACGGACCGCAGTTCCTATCGCTCTCTTGCAGGGATTTCAATTACTCGCAGAGGTTCGACTTGTAGCCATTGGTCGTTCCCCACAATCCTGCGACCGTTCAGTCGTGACGCATCGTAGAAATATCCAGAGATAGAAAGTAGCAGTGATCAGCAAGATTAGCGGAACCGGGAAAATTTGAATACCTACAATAACGCCACCTAGAATTGAAGAAGTTGACGCATGGGTATGGCTAATCACGCGTAGCACAATCACCCACGGAAAATCGCCAGTCAACACAAACCCGCTCGCTGTTATCAGCATGGCCGCCCGACCAAGCAGGCCACCTTCCTCGCAGAGCTTCGCACAAGCTGGGATGGTCAGGAGCAAAAGCTTCGTGTCAGTTTGGCGATGATAGATGGGAAGCATCGTCAGAGCAGCAATAGATGCAAGTGCCGCCCACGCTTGACACGGTGACGGTTTCGATCGCAAGGCAGTGAGCGACAAAACGATCAGCAACGCAAAGGCTATAGCATAGCTAACCGAGTTGTAAAAAGGAGGACTGTCCCGAAAGACGCTGATTACAGTTTGAAGGTTGACCATCATCCCAAGCTGATGGGCTCCGCTCGACGCAGGGCCCGGATCATTCATAGCGCCATGAGCGGCCAACGATTGCAACATGCCATGTAATTCCGAGAGCCAATCCGGCGCCAGGCTGGTGATCCAAATTAGAGCTGGCAAACTCGCAACTATAGCAATTACCAATGTCTGGACAGCGCGTTTCCTGTATATCCCACCAGCAAGTAGAAAATATAGCCAGACTAACCCAACGTCATGCGGCTTAATCATTAGCCCAATCGAAAGGCACACGATCCCTGCCGGTACGTACTTTCCTTCAACAAAGCACCATGTCGCTACAACACAACAACTAATTGCAATACCAGCAGGATTGCCGATAACTGCAACGAGTTCGCTATTCGCAAGCATAAAGCCAAGCAAACACCCGGAAACGACAGGCGCGTGAGTCGCCGAAACGTTCCACATAAGGAATGAGGCGACTATCAGTCCGCACAGAATAAGCGCGAACCACACCAGATGCGCCGGTCCAAACGCCAGGAATGCAATTGGCGCGGTAACTGGGAAAATCGTCGGCAAGTATCCTAGTTCCACGGCCGTCCGACCGCCCGCGAATATCTGGAAAGAATTGTTGTTATTGTCCGCCTTATAGGTCAGAATCATATCGCTCGTCTTGTACGGATCGCGGTGTTCCAGGAAGCATCTGGTGCCGTAGTACGGTCCATTGAAGTCTGTCATCGCGACCGGCGAATAGATTTCAAGCGCGATGCTCATCAAAATAAACACCGCACTTCCCAGCAGGAAGAGGACGAAACCATCCTGTCGGGAATTCTCTTCGGTTCGCGTTGCCTCACGGCCGTGCAAGCCCGATCGTCTGTAAAGCATGCTTTAGGAACACCTCCGGGTTCGCGAACGGATAACCTGCTCAACAACTCGATCCAGGCTAGATCTCACAATTCACTCCCTCAGCCAATTCCTTTGAGCTTCCAACGTCGACATACAGATAAAAGATGCCTGAAGCAAGTAAGATGATAGGGGCCGGGAAGACCTGTAGGGCCGTAAATACTTCGTATGCGACGGCTGTATTGGGAGGATGAAGATGCTTGATTAGAGCGAAGAAGATGGCCCACGGAATGCCCGACGTCAAAAGAATCTGAGCAACATTCAAAAGAGCTGCAAAACGCGCGGTTGATCCGCCTCTGATCCAAAGCATGGCGCATGCAGGAACCGTCAGTAACAGGAGCTTGGCGTCATCCAGTCTGTGATAGACAGGAAGCATCGAAAGAGCAGCAATTGGGGCGATAGCAAACCAAGCCGTTTTGGGCGAACTGCGCGAACGCAGTGTCCCAATTGCCCATGCCACCAGGAGCACACCGCAAACAACATAACTCGCGGAATTGTAAAAGCGGGGAACGTCTCTGAAGTAGCTGAACACAGTTTGGAGGCTGATAATCATCGCGATGCCATGTCCAGCAGCAGAGGCAGAACCAGGGTCGCTGAGTCCTCCGTGCGCGGAATTGGCCGCCAGATTGGTCAGCAATCCGTGCACCCAATGGGGAGCAACATACGAAGTCCATGCTAGAACCGGCAAACTCAACGCAACAATTACAAGTAACGCCTGGACGGCCCGCTTTCGAAATATCCCGCCAGCCAAAAAGAAGTAGAGCCAGACCAATCCTGAGTCGTGAGGTTTCAGCATCAAACTGATCGCCAGGCCGAAAACTGCCAAAACAACAAACCGTTCTCGAACGAAACACCAAGCGGCCGCGACGCATAAGCCGATCGCGATACCGCCCGGACCAGCGATAGCGAGAAATAACTCGCAATTTGCGAGAGTCAGCCCGATCAAGGCCCCGGAAAGAAGGGGCGCATATTGGGCACTGACCTCCCACATCAAAAATGCGCCCAGAGTCAAGCTTCCCGCCGTAGCCAGGAGCCACAGTATT
>Ga0182024_10021351_pt1 | contig 11757 bp, 7 predicted proteins | sample P32metaG_FD_120480 | JGI IMG/M metagenome (GOLD analysis project Ga0182024, IMG submission 120480) | Permafrost microbial communities from Stordalen Mire, Sweden - P3-2 metaG (Illumina Assembly) | ecosystem: Environmental > Terrestrial > Soil > Wetlands > Permafrost | place: Sweden: Stordalen... | reverse complement strand
GTCGATTTCTCCACCGGATCGGTCGGACTCGGCGTGGCGCAGACGCTGTTCTCCTCGCTGGTGCAGGACTACGTCGAGGCGCATGGCTGGATGAAGGACCGGCCGGAGGGCCGCATGATCGCGCTGGTCGGCGACGCCGAGATGGACGAGGGCAACATCTTCGAGGCACTGCTCGAGGGCTGGAAGCACGGGCTGCGCAACACCTGGTGGGTGGTCGACTACAACCGGCAGAGCCTCGACGCCGTGGTGCGCGAAGGGTTGTGGGAGAAATTCGAATCCATGTTCCGCAATTTCGGCTGGGACGTGGTGATCGTGAAATACGGCCGGCTGATGCGGGCGGCGTTTGCCGAGCCGGGTGGCGAGGCGCTGAAACGCTGGATCGATGCCTGCCCGAACCAGATGTATGCGGCGCTGTGCTTCCAGGGCGGCGCCGCCTTCCGCCGGCATTTGCGCGACGAGATCGGCGATCAGGGCGAGGTGTCGCAACTGATCGAGAAGCGCAGCGATGAGGAATTGCTGGCGCTGATGTCGAACCTCGGCGGCCACGACATGGCGAGCATGATCGAAGCGTTCGAATCGATCGACCACGACCGGCCGGTCTGCTTCATCGCCTACACCGTCAAGGGCGTCGGACTGCCGTTCCAGGGCCACAAGGACAACCACGCCGGATTGATGACGGTGGCCCAGATGGAGAAATGGCGCAGCACCCAGAACATCCGGCCGGGCCGTGAGTGGGACAAGTTCGAGGGACTGGCCGAGCCGCCGGCGGTGCTCGAGGCTTTTCTCGCGGCCGCGCCGTTCAATCGCGAGGGCCGCCGTCGCCTGACCGCGCCCGCGATCGAGGTGCCGCTGCAGCTTTCGTTCAAGCCGTCGCCGCAGATGTCGACGCAGCAGGGCTTTGGTCTTGTGCTCAACGAACTCGCCCGCGGCGACACCGAGCTCGCCTCGCGCATCGTCACCGCGTCGCCTGACGTCACGGTCTCGACCAATCTCGGCGCCTGGGTCAACCGGCGCGGCCTGTTTGCCAAGGCGGAAAATGCCGACCTGTTCCGGCAGGAAAAGATCCCGTCGACCTTCAACTGGGATTTTTCCCCGAAGGGGCAGCATATCGAACTCGGCATCGCCGAGATGAACCTGTTCATCCTGATGGCGGCGCTCGGATTGTCGCATGCGATCAACGGCGTGCGGCTGCTGCCGATCGCAACGCTGTACGATCCGTTCATCCAGCGCGGCCTCGATGCGCTGAACTACGCCTGCTATCAGGACGCGCGCTTCATGGTCGCGGCAACGCCGTCCGGCATCACGCTGGCGCCGGAGGGCGGCGCGCATCAGTCGATCGCAACGCCGCTGATCGGGATCGCCCAGGACGGCCTGGCCGCGTTCGAGCCGGCCTTTGTCGACGAGCTGGCCGTCATCATGGGCTGGGGATTTGGCCACATGCAGCGCGACGGAGCCGGCGCGGGCGGATCGGTCTATTTGCGGCTTTCGACCCGCAGCATCGAGCAGCCGCAGCGGATCATGACGCCGGAGCTGCAAAACGGCATTACGGATGGCGCCTATTGGCTGCGCAAGCCCGGACCGAACTGCGATCTCGTGATTGCCTATACCGGCGCGGTGGCGCCCGAGGCGATCGAGGCCACCGGCCTGATCGGCGAAAGCCGCAGGGATGTCGGCCTGCTGGCGGTCACTTCGGCGGACCGGCTGCATGCGGGATGGACCGCCGCACGCCGGCAGCGCCGCGACCGCGGCGTGCCGCAGCTCAGCCCGGTCGAAAAACTGCTGGCGCCGCTGCCGCGCGATTGCGGTATCGTCACCGTGATCGACGGCCATCCGGCGGCGCTGGGCTGGCTCGGCAGCGTGCGCGGACATCGCGTCGAGGCGCTTGGGGTCGAGCATTTCGGCCAGACCGGCACCATCGACGATCTCTATCGGCACTACGGCCTCGACGCCAACGCGATCCTCGATGCGGCCGAAAGCCTCACCGCCGGCGCACCGGTGCGGCATCGCAAAATGGCGGTGTGAGGCCGGTCCCAACAGCCCTCACCCCGACCCTCCCCCGCAAGCGGGGGAGGGAGCGCACCGCGTCATGTGGTGCGCGGTGCTTGCCGCCGAGGCAGTCTGCTCCCTCTCCCGCGTGCGGGGGAGGGTTGGGGTGGGGGGCCTTGTTTCTTCGGCAATGCTGACTTTATATGCCGCACCCGCCGCAAGGCGGCTTCCCGCATATGGCGGTTCAAATTGCCCGGCTTTCGTGCAAGGATGCTTGCCGAACGCTTCCGTTCTCCCTCCATTTGCCCTGAAATCACGAGGTTCACGATGGTCAACCGCATGCAATTCTACATCGACGGCGCCTGGGTCGATCCCGCCGTCAAGAAGTCCACGCCGGTCGTCAATCCGGCGACCGAGGAAGCGATGTATGAGGTTGCGCTCGGCTCCAAGGCCGACGTCGACAAGGCCGTGGCCGCCGCCAGGCGCGCCTTCGAGACCTATTCGCAGACGAGCCGCGAAGAGCGCGTCGCGCTGTTGTCGAAGATCATCGAAATCTACAAGGGCCGCATGAAGGAGATCGGCGCCGCCGTCTCCGACGAGATGGGCGCGCCGCTGCCGATGGCGGAAAAGCTGCAGGCCGGCGCCGGCCTTGGCCATATCGCAGCCACGCTGGATGTTCTGAAGAACTATCATTTCGAGGAGCCGGTGGGCTCGGCGGTCGTGGTGCGCGAGCCCGTCGGCGTCATCGGCATGATCACGCCGTGGAACTGGCCGCTGAACCAGATCGCCTGCAAGGTCGCGCCCGCGCTCGCCGCCGGCTGTACCATGATCCTGAAGCCGTCGGAATTCACCCCGACCTCGGCGCTGATCTTCGCCGAGATCCTGCATGAAGCCGGGGTGCCCAAGGGCGTGTTCAACCTGATCAACGGGCTCGGTCCGGAAGTCGGCGCCGCGATGAGCGAGCATCCCAATATCGACATGATTTCGTTCACGGGTTCGACCCGCGCCGGCATCGATGTGGCCAAGCGTGCCGCGCCGACCGTGAAGCGCGTCAGCCAGGAACTCGGCGGCAAGTCGCCGAACGTCATCCTCGATGACGCCGACCTGACCAAGGCTGTCACCGGCGGCGTGATGCACATGTTCAACAATTCCGGACAGTCGTGCAACGCACCGTCGCGGATGATCGTGCCGCTGTCGAAGATGAAGGAAGTCGCCGCCATCGCCAAGGGCGTCGCCGACAAGACCAAGGCCGGCGACCCGCGTGCGGAAGGCACCACCATCGGTCCGGTCGTCAACCGCGGCCAGTGGGACAAGATCCAGGCGCTGATCCAGAAGGGCATCGAGGAAGGTGCGACGCTGGTGGCGGGTGGCCCGGGGCTGCCGGAAGGGGTCAACAAGGGCTTCTACGTGCGTCCGACCATCTTCGCGGATGTCACCAACGACATGACCATCGCGCGCGAGGAGATCTTTGGGCCGGTGCTCACCATCCTCGGCGCCAAGGACGAAACCGAGGCGGTCAGGATCGCCAACGACACGCCCTACGGCCTTGCCGGATACGTCTCGGCCGGCACCGTCGAGCGGGCGCGCAAGGTCGGCCGCCAGATCCGTGCCGGCAATGTCAACCTGCAGGGCGTGCCCAACGACCGCACCGCGCCGTTCGGCGGCTACAAGCAGTCCGGCAACGGCCGCGAGTGGGGCAAATACGGCATGGAAGAGTATCTCGAGGTCAAGGCGGTCGCCGGCTTCAACGCCGCGTAAGCTTTTTTTCTCAGGGCTGCAATGCAGCGCCGGCGCGGAACATTCCGCGCCGGCGTTCTGTTGCGCCTATCTCCTCGCAAGAATTCGTAGCCCGGATGGAGCGCAGCGCAATCCGGGAATCGCGAGGCGGATGGGATGGCCCCGGATTACGCTGCGCTCCATCCGGGCTACGCGCGCTTGGCCGGGACGACGTCGAGGGATAGTGGCGGACAATGTGGATCCCTATCCCCCCGGCGCGCCCTGCGTGTTGACATAGAGCGCGTAGATCGACTGGCTTGCGGCCATCAACAGCCGGTTGCGCTTCAATCCGCCGAAGCACAGATTGGCGCAGCGCTCCGGCAGGGCGATGCGTCCGATCATGACACCGTCGGGCGCGAACACCACCACGCCGTCGAGTTCGGGGTCGCCCATGCCCCAGCCGCACCACAGATTGCCGTCGATGTCGCAGCGCATGCCGTCGGGCGTGCCCGCGCCGGCATCGATGAACACCCGCTTGTTGGCAATCGTCTCGCCATTGGCCGCGACGTCGTAGGCGAGGATCTTGCGGTTCGGCTCGCCGCGGGATTCCACGATGTAGAGGATTTGCTCGTCCGGCGAGAAGCACAATCCGTTCGGCCCGAGCACGCCTTCGGCGACGACCGCGGCCTTGCCGGTCTTGCCGTCGATCCGGTAGACATTGGCGTCGATCTCGGACTCCGCCTTGTAGCCCTCGTAATTGCCGAGCAATCCGAACACCGGGTCGGTGAACCAGATCGAGCCGTCGGACTTCACCACGACGTCGTTGGGCGAGTTCAACCGCTTGCCGTCGAACGCGTCGATCAAAACCGTGATCGAACCGTCATATTCGGTGCGGGTGACCCGGCGGCCGCCGTGCTCGCAGGTGATGAGGCGGCCCTGGCGGTCGCGGGTATGGCCGTTGGCGAAATTCGACGGCTTGCGGAAGATGCTGACGCCGCCGGTCTCCTCTTCCCATTTGAGGATGCGGTTGTTGGGAATATCGCTGCACAAGAGATAGCGCCCGTCGCCGAACCAGACCGGACCCTCGGCCCAGCGCAGGCCCGTGGCCAGCCGCTCGATCGCCGAGAGCTTCAGCCAGTATTTCTCGAAGCGCGGGTCGAGCGCGTGGATGGCGGGATCGGGATAAAAGCTTGCCGGCCGCCAGCCGGCAGAATGGGAAATGGCCTCGGACATGTGTTGTTCTCGTTGTTGTTTTGCGTTCCTCGAAGTCCTCGTCGGCTATCATTGCCATTCTATAACTGTAGGCAAGCCTGCTTTTGTTGGCATCATGACGGCTGTGTCGGGTAGGGCGTGATCGCTTGCCGCGCCGGCGCCGGCGCGCCATACTTGCTTCAAGTCACGCCCAAGAGGGATGAAATGCCACGTATCTTGATGACCGGCGCCTGCGGGGGAATTGGCACCAGTCTGCGCAGATTGTTGCCGCCGATCTACCCGGACCTGCTGTTGAGCGACCGCAACGCGCCCGCCGATCTCGGCCGAGGCGAAAAATTCAAGGCGGCCGAGTTGTCCGATCCCGCCGAGGTCGAGGCGATCTGCCAGGGCATCGACGGCATCCTGCATTTCGGCGGCTATTCGGTCGAAGGCCCGTGGGACGCGATCCTGCAGTCCAACATCATCGGCTGTTACAATCTGTTCGAGGCGGCGCGCAAGCAGGGTGTCAAGCGCGTGGTGTTCGCATCCTCCAACCACGCGGTCGGCTTCTATCCACGCCATCACCGGATCGGGACCGATGTGACGGCGCGGCCGGACAGCCGCTATGGCGTCAGCAAGGTGTTCGGCGAGGCGGTCGGCGCGCTCTATGCCGACAAGCACGGGCTCGCCGTCACCTGTCTGCGGATCGGCAATTTCGGCGACAAGCCGCTTGATCATCGCCGGCTGTCGATCTGGCTCAAGCCGGAAGATCTGGTGCAACTGTGCCGGATCGGGCTCGACCATCCCGACATCCATTTCGAGATTTTCTACGGCGCGTCGTACAACGAGCGCTCGTGGTGGGATAATCACCGCGCCTACGATCTGGGCTATCGCCCGACCGGCCGCGCCGAAGATTTTCGCGAGCATGCGATGGCCGAGCAGGCGAGAATCGGAGCTGATCGGGTCGGCGATTTCTACCAGGGCGGCGCGTTCTGCGGCATGGAATTCGACGGCGACCGCAGCCGCATCGTGGATTGGAATGCCCGCTAGATCGTCATTCCGGGGCGCGCGTCAGCGCGAACCCGGAAATCTCGTGCTGACAATCTCCAGATTCCGGGTTCAGCCCTGTCGGGCTGCCCCGGAATGACGGCTTCGCCATAAAAAGGAAGTTGAGATGGCTGACGGACTGCGCAAGGGCTTGACGAGTTACGGCGATGCCGGATTTTCGCTGTTTCTGCGCAAGGCCTTCATCAAGGCGATGGGATATTCCGACGATGCGCTGAACCGCCCGATCGTCGGCATCACCAACACCTACAGCGATTACAACCCCTGTCACGGCAACGTGCCGCAGATCATCGAGGCGGTGAAGCGCGGCGTCATGCTGAGCGGTGCGATGCCGATGGTGTTTCCCACCATCTCGATCGCCGAAAGCTTTGCGTTTCCGACCTCGATGTATCTGCGCAACCTGATGGCGATGGATACCGAGGAGATGATCCGCGCCCAGCCGATGGACGCCGTGGTCGTGATCGGCGGCTGCGACAAGACGCTGCCGGCGCAGATCATGGCCGCGGTCAGCGCCGACCTGCCAACCGTGGTGATTCCGGTCGGCCCGATGGTGGTCGGACATCACAAGGGCGAAGTGCTGGGGGCCTGCACCGACTGCCGCCGGCTATGGGCCAAGTTCCGCGCCGGCGAAATCGACGAGGTCGAGATCGAAGCCGTCAACGGCCGTCTCGCGCCCTCGGTCGGCACCTGCATGGTGATGGGAACCGCCAGTACGATGGCCTGCATCACCGAAGCGCTCGGCCTGTCGCTGCCGATGAGCGCGACCATCCCGGCGCCACATGCGGAGCGCTTCCGCCTCGCCGAGGCGAGCGGCAGGGTCGCAGCAGCGATGGCGCAGGCCAAGGGACCTCGGCCGAGCGAATTGCTGACCCCGGCCGCGTTCCGCAATGCCCAAATCGTGCTGCAGGCGATCGGCGGATCGACCAACGGGCTGATCCATTTGACCGCGATCGCCAACCGCACCGCGCATCGCATCGATCTCGAAGCCTTCGACCGGCTTGGCCGCGAGGTGCCGGTCCTGATCGACCTGAAGCCCTCCGGGGCGCACTACATGGAGCATTTCCATCATGCCGGCGGCGTGCCCAGATTGCTGGCGCAACTGGGCGATCTGATCGAGCTTGATGCCCGCACCATCACCGGCGCCACGCTGCGCGACGTCGTTGCCGATGCGGAGGAGGTGCCGGGGCAGGACGCCATCCGCCCGCGCCACGAACCGATCAAGCCGGAGGGCGCGATGGCGGTGCTGCACGGCAATCTCGCGCCGCGCGGCGCCGTGATCAAGCATTCGGCGGCGACGCCGAAACTGCTGCAGCATACCGGGCGCGCGGTGGTGTTCGAGTCCATCGAAGACATGACGCTGCGGGTCGACAGCCCCGACCTCGACGTCAGCGCCGACGACGTGCTGGTGCTGCGCAACGCCGGTCCGAAGGGCGCACCGGGCATGCCGGAAGCCGGCTATCTGCCGATCCCGAAGAAGCTCGGGCGCGGTGGCACCAAGGACATGGTGCGGATATCCGACGCGCGGATGAGCGGCACCGCCTTCGGCACCATCGTCCTGCACATCACGCCGGAATCCGCCGTCGGCGGCCCCTTGGCGCTGGTGCAGAACGGCGACATGATCAGGCTCGACGTCGCCGGGCGCCGCATCGATCTGCTGGTCGATGCGGCCGAGCTCGCCCGGCGCGGCGCCGCGCTCGAGCCCGCAGCGCCGCCGGAATGGGCCCGACGCGGCTACGCGCATCTGTTCAACGAGACCATTCTGCAGGCCGATGAAGGCTGCGATTTCGATTTCATGGGCGCCAAGGGCAAGGGCTGACACGAATGGTGTTCTTTGCTGGCGCAGTTGCGCGCAGCGCTGCCATTTACCCCCTCCGTCATTCCGGGGCGCGCGGAGCGCGAGCCCGGAATCCATACTCCCGAGGCGGTTATGGATTCCGGGCCTGCGCCAAGCGGCGCATCCCGGAATGACGGAAGGGGTGGATTGCGTCCGCAACTGCGATGGCCTGTCACCATCTCGCAGCTGCGTCAGGCGATCCGCGCGGTTGTTCGATTGACATTCAAACAACCCCGATGGGATGATCGAACAAAGCCAGGGGGGAAACGATGGGCAGCGTCAGCAAGGTTCTCCGTGCGGTCGTCGCCGCATCCGCAATCGTGATGGCGGCGCGCGCCGGCGCGCAGGAGGTGAAGCATTATCGCTTCGCCTATGACCAGCCGAAAACCACCGGCTACGGCATCCTCGGCGACATTTTCAGCGACAAGCTCAAGGCGCTGAGCAAGGGCACGATGCTGATCGACCAGTATCCCGGCGCCCAGCTCGGCCAGGAGCCGCAGGTGCTGCAGCTGGTGAAGGCCGGCGATATCGAGTTCTGCATATCATCCTCGGCCAATGCCGCGACGCTGTCGCCGCAGGCGGGGGTGATGTCGATGCATTTCCTGTTCCGCTCCGAGGCGCATCTCATCAAGGCGATCGCCGATCCCGAAGTGTCCAGCGCGGTCAAGGCGATGATCGCGGAAACCGTGCAAGGTACCCATGTCATCGCGCTGGCGACGCTCGGTCTTCGCAACATGTATTCCAAGCGCGAGATCAGGAATGTCGGCGACATGAAGGGACTCAAGGTGCGGGTGCAGGCGACCCCCACCGAGGACACCATGTTTCCAGCCTACGGTGCCCAGATCGTGCATATGCCGTTCGGCAGTGTCTATATCTCGCTGCAGACCGGCGTGGTCGACGTCGCGGAAAACGGCGTCAACGTCTATCTCGCCAACAAGCATTATGAGGTGGCGCCGGTGCTGTCGATGACCGAGCACGAGGCCAATAACAGCCTGGTCTGGGTCAGCGACAAGCTCTGGAACAGCCTGACCCCGGAACAGCAGGGCTGGGTCCAGGCCGCCGCCGACGAGGTCAACAGGAACGAGCCCGCCAGGGCCATCGAGCTCGAGCACCAGTCGCTGGTGAAGCTGAAAGCGATCGGCGTCAAGGTCGTCGCCGATGTCGACAAGTCCGGCTTCATTGCGGTCGCGGATCCTTACCTCGACAGGCTGTCGAAAGAGCTCGGGCCGCACGCTGAAAAGATCAAGAACCTGATCCGGGCGATCAACTAGGCAGATCGCCGGCCTCGCGCCGTCCTCGCGTTCGCGCGCGATGTTCAATTGACAATCGCGCAACCCCGATGGGATGATCGCGCAAAATCATAACAGGGGGAAACCATGAATCATCCGGCCAGGATCATCAGCGGGTTGGCCGCGGCCGTCGCCATGATGGTCGCCGTCGGTGCCCGCGCCGAGGACGCGAAGCATTACCGCTTCGCCCATGACCAGCAGCTCAATTCCGGCTACAGTGTCGCCTACGACATATTTTCCGCCAAGCTCAAGGAATTGAGCAAGGGGACCATGCTGGTCGACCAGTATCCCGGCGCGCAGCTCGGGCAGGAACCGCAGATCCTGCAGCTGGTGCGATCAGGCGATATCGATTTCGCCATCGTTTCCTCCGCCAATACCTCGACGATCTCGCCGCAGGCCGGCGTGATGTCGCTGCATTATCTGTTCCGTTCGGAGGAGCATAACGTCAAGGCACTGGCCGATCCCAAGGTGTTTGCAGCGATCCATGACATGATCGACGACACGGTGCAGGGCATCCATGCGATCGGGCTCGGCACCCAGGGCTTCCGCCACATCTACGGCAAGAAGGAAGTCCACAAGGTCGAAGATCTCAAGGGCTACAAGGTCCGCGTGCAGGCGACCGCAACTGAAGACACCATGTTTGCCGCCTATGGCGCCCAGACCGTGCACATGCCGTTCGGCAGCGTCTACACCTCGCTGCAGACCGGCGTGGTGGATTTCGGCGAGAACGGCCTCAACGTCTACCTCATCAACAAGCATTATGAAGTGGCTCCCGTGCTGTCGATGACCGAGCACGAAGCGAACAACGCCATCCTGTGGATCAGCGACAAGCTCTGGCAAAGCCTCAGCGCCGACCAGAAACAATGGGTCATGGCCGCAGCCCGGGACGTCAGCCTGCAGGAACCCAAGCGCGCGTTCGATCTGGAGCGGTCGGCGGCGACCAAGCTGCAGAAGATGGGCGTCAAGATCGTCAGCGACGTCGACAAGGCCGGCTTCCAGAGGATCGCCGATCCCTATCTCGACAAGCTGGCCAGGGAGCTTGGTCCCCACGCCGACAAGATCAAGACCCTGATCCGGGCGATCAACTGAGACATAGGCCTTCATCCCGGAATGACGGAGAGATGGATTGCTTCGTCGCGGAGTTTATCATCGGGCCTGCCGTAGGTGGGACCCGTTGGCTCCTCGCAACGACGAGAAGACCTGCCAGGGATTTCTGCCGATGACGATCGCCGACAAACTGGTGCTGCAGCGACAGCGCCATCTGAAATGGCGGTGGCTCGACCGGCTCGAACTGGTCCTGATGATGATCTGCGGCTTGCTGTGCTTCGGTTTTTCGCTGTCGGTCGCATTCGATATCCTGACCCGCACCATCGGCCATCCCTGGCTCTGGCTGCAGGAAGTCACGTCCACCCTGTTCATCTATGCGATCTTCATCGGTGCGGCGGTCGCCACTCGCCGCAATGATCATCTCTATCTGACCGCGATTTCCGAGGCGCTGCACGGCACGCCGCGGCTGGTCGTCGAGATCATCATCCGCATCGTGGTGCTCGGCGTCGCGTTCTGCCTGATCTGGTTTGGCTACATCAACTTCCTGCGCGGCTTCGGCAGCTTCCGCCTGCCATCGGGGACGCCGATCGCCTCGCTCTATGCGGTGATCCCGCTGTCCGGCGTCCTGATCGCGCTGTTCACGATCGAGCAGCTGGTGAACGGCATCCGCAACGGATTCGACCATCCCGCGCCGCCGGACGAGGACCTTCCGATTCCACCCGTCGACACCGGCGCCTTCAGGGGCACCTCGCCGTGAGCGCGCCTGTCGTCCTCGGGCTGATGTCGTTCTGCTTCCTGTTCTTCGGCTATCTCGGCGTGCCGGTGCCGTTTTCGCTGATCGCGGGAGTTTTCGTCGGTGCCGCGCTGACCGACGTTTCGCTCGCGGCGATCGTCCAGAAGATCTTCGACGGCGTGGATTCCGAGGCGCTGCTGGCGATCCCGTTCTTCCTGCTGGTCGGCGAGCTGATGAGTTCGGCGAACGTGGTGGTTCGGATCGCCAATCTGTCGCTGTCGCTGGTCGGGCATATCCGCGGCGGGCTGTCGCAGGTCGTCGTCGTCTTCAGCATGTTCTTCTCGGAGATGTCGGGCTCGACCACCGCCGACGTCGCCGTCATGACCCGCGCCCTGGGCGGCCCGATGAAACGGGAAGGCTACAGCCCCGCCTTCATCGCCGCGATCATCGCCTCGGCTTCCACCATCGCGGCGCTGGTGCCGCCGAGCATCACCGCCGTGGTCTATGGCGCGGTCGGCAACGTCTCGATCGCCGGGCTGTTCATGGCGGGCGTGGTGCCGGGATTGATGATCGGCTTCGGCCTGATGATCTATTGCTATTTCTTCGGCCCGTCCGGCCTGCGCAAGCCGCGGGCGCCGCTGCGCCAGGTGGCGTTCGCCGCCGGGGATGCGGCGCTGCCGCTGATGATACCGGTGATCCTGCTGGGCGGAATACTCACCGGCTGGTTCACGCCGACCGAAGCCGGCGTGGTCGCGGTGGTGTGGATCATCGCGGTAGTGATTCCCGTGCTCAATCGCGGGCATCTGCGCAAGATCCCCTATGATTTCTGTCTCGCCGGGCTGATCTTCTCGCTGCCGCTGATCACCATCGGCGCCGCCAACGCCTTCGGCTGGATG
>Ga0182024_10021350_pt1 | contig 11757 bp, 11 predicted proteins | sample P32metaG_FD_120480 | JGI IMG/M metagenome (GOLD analysis project Ga0182024, IMG submission 120480) | Permafrost microbial communities from Stordalen Mire, Sweden - P3-2 metaG (Illumina Assembly) | ecosystem: Environmental > Terrestrial > Soil > Wetlands > Permafrost | place: Sweden: Stordalen... | reverse complement strand
GTACGCCTGGCAGTTCATGAAGATGCTGGCGGCGTCCGATCGCGCGGGCTGGACGCCGTTCGTCTCCATGCAGCCGCAATACAACCTCGTCTACCGCGAAGAGGAACGCGAGATGCTGCCGCTGTGCGCCGACCGGGGCATCGGCGTGATCCCCTGGTCGCCCCTGGCGCGCGGATTCCTCGCCGGCGGCCGAGGCAGTCCGGGCGAGGGCGCCACCGAGCGGGCTCGCACCGACGAGTTCGCGCCGAGGCTCTATTATCGCGAGCCCGATCACGCCGTGGTCGAGGCGGTGAGCGAGGCGGCCAGGGCCCGCGGGGTCTCGAACATGCAGATCGCGCTTGCCTGGGTGCTTCGCAACCGCGCGATCACCGCGCCGATCATCGGAACCTCGAAGCCTCACCATCTCGATGATGCGGTGGCGGCGCTGTCGATCGAGCTGACCGACGAGGAGGTCAAGGCGCTGGAAGCGCCCTACCGGCCCAAGCGCATTCTGGACCACGCGTGATCAGGCCGGCTGACCCGGCCTCCCCTCGAGACTGTGAATAAATCTCTCTGGCCGTCATCGCCGGGCGCCAGTCCCGGCGACCCATTTGTCGCCGACGCCGTGGGTGGCCGCGCCGGCGCGGCCATGGCTCTGATCGCGCCGAATGGATGGCCGGGACCACAGCCCGGCCATGACGGAGCCGGTTGGGGTCACGCCTCGTGCCACGCGGTGAATGGCCTTTCAAAAGCTCACAGGGGGAAGTACCGGCCCTCCGGGTCCCGCGAAGCGCGCCGAGGACAGGCTCCGCCGGGGAAAGGGCCTACCGACTGCTCACGGATCTCAATCGCTACGTCGCCGGCCCGTGTCAGACGGCCCGAGTATTGGGTTCCGGCGCATCGCGGAAGTAAGGTTCGACCGTGCCCTGAAGCTTCACCGTCATCGGCTTTCCGCGGCGGTCGACGGTCGTCCCGACCGCTAGCCGCACCCAGCCTTCGCTGACGCAATATTCCTCGACATTGGTCTTTTCCACGCCCTTGAAGCGGACGCCGACGCCGCGCTCCAACAAGCCGGCGTCGTGGTATGGGCTGTCCGGATCGGAGGCCAGGCGGTCTGGGGGAGCGTCGCTCATAGATCTGATTCTTAGAGCACTCGGGGACGATTTGAAGTCGCTCGATCACTGGCCCGGCCACCGAGGCCGGGATTCCAGCAGCCTTGCGTCATGAGTCGCGATCTTTCGGCGCGTCAGGCCCGCCGCATCGCCCTGGCCGCCCAGGGATTCGCCGAGCCCGCGGCGGCGGCGCCACTGGATGGAAGACGGCTGCGGCGACTGGTTCGCCAACTCGGAGTCGTCCAGATCGATTCGGTGAATGTCGTCGTCCGCACCCACTACTTGCCGGCCTTCTCGCGCCTGGGGCCCTATCGGCGCGAACTTCTGGAAGCCGAGGTGTGGGGAAAGAGGCGGTCTCTCTTCGAATACTGGGGTCATGAGGCGTCGTTGCTGCCGGTCGAGACCCAGCCGTTGTTCCGTTGGCGCATGGAGCGGGCGAGATCGGGGGAGACCTGGAGCGGCTTGGCCCGGTTCGGCAGGGAGCGGGCGGACTACATCGCCGCGGTGCTGGCGCGGATCGAGCAGGAGGGCCCGCTCACGGGCGGGGATTTCGCCGAGGGGCCGCGCCAGGCGGGCTGGTGGAGCTGGAGCAACGGCAAGCGGGCGCTGGAATGGCTGTTCTGGGCCGGTCTCGTCACCACGCGCACGCGCAACGGCTTTGAACGGGTCTACGATCTCACCGAGCGCGTTCTGCCCGCCTCGGTCATCGCAGCGCCCACGCCGCCGGAAAGCGAAGCCCAGCGCTCGCTTCTGAAGATCGCCGCCTCGGCCATGGGGATCGCCTCCGAAGCCGACCTGCGCGACTACTTCCGCATGCCGGTCATCCAGACCCGGGCCCGCATCGCCGAGATGGTGGAAGCCGGCGACCTCGTGGAGGTCGGCGTCGAGGGGTGGCGGCAGAGCGGGTACCTGGCCCCAGACGCGCGCATCCCTCGGCGGGTGGCCGCATGCGCCCTGCTCTCGCCTTTCGACAACCTCATCTGGGCGCGTGAGCGGACCTCGCGGCTCTTCGGCGCGCGGATCCGGCTCGAGATCTACACTCCGGCGGAAAAGCGCGAGCACGGATATTACGTGCTGCCGTTCCTGCTGGGCGAGGCGATAGTCGCCCGCGTGGACCTCAAGGCCGATCGCAAGGAGGGGGTCCTGATCGTTCAGGCCGCTCACCTCGAGCCGGGCGCGGAGGCGGCCGAAGTCGCGCCGGCCCTGGCCGGCGAACTCCAGGCGATGGCGCGGTGGCTTGGGCTGCAAGGCGGCGTGCGGGCAATAAAAAAAGGCGGCCTTTCGGCCGCCCTCCTGGCATCGCTGGCTCTTGCCCCTGCCTAGAAGGGCAGGAAGAGCCGATGGGCCGCGATGGGGGGAACCCCCCGCAGCATTTCGAACATCGGCGCATAGGCTCGCTTGACCCGGCGGATAAGGGCATTGAACATCGCGAACTCCTTGTGCGTTGCAGCAATCCTTCAGATGGGAAGCATGCTCCTACAGGTCAAGGCGTTGCCAGCGATCGGCGACCGTCATCACGGCCACTGACGGGTGATGATATTGCTTTGCGGTAGCCTCGGTGTTCAGGACGCGCCCTGGGTCACCGCGTGCAGACGGGCGTAGGTCCCACCCATGGCGATCAGATCGACATGCCGTCCTTCCTCGATCACCTGGCCGTCCTGGAAGACCAGAATGCGGTCGGCGGCCCGGATGGTCGATAGCCGATGGGCGATGACGATGGTGGTGCGCCCGGCCATGAGCTCATCGGTCGCCGCCTGGACCTTGGCCTCGGTCTCGACGTCGAGGGACGAGGTGGCTTCGTCCAGCACCAGAATCGGCGCGTCGGCCAGGAAGGCGCGGGCGATGGCGACCCTCTGCCTTTCCCCACCCGACAGCTTCACTCCCCGCTCGCCGACAAGGGTGTCGTAGCCCTTGGGCAGGGCAGCGATGAAGTCGTGGGCGCGGGCGCGCGCAGCCGCCAGGGCGATCTCTTCGGGGGTCGCCCCGGGCCTTGCATAAGCGATGTTCTCGGCGATCGTCCGATGGAAGAGGGCCGGATCCTGCGGCACTACGGCGATGGATCGACGAAGGCTGCCCTGGGCGACCTTGGCTATGTCCTGGCCGTCGATCAGGATCCGGCCGTCTTGAACGTCATAGAGGCGCTGCACCAGCTTGACGAACGTGGACTTCCCCGATCCCGTCGCCCCAACCAGCGCCAGCCGCTCGCCCGGGGCGATCCGCAGCGAGAAGCGCTCGAAGATCGGCCGTTCGGCGCTCTTGTAGACGAAGGTGACGGCGTCGAAGACGATCTCGCCGAGTTGGCCAAGGAAATCCGGAGCTTGCGGAGCGTCGGCCACCTGGATCGGCATCCTGGAGTAGCGGGCCACGTCTTCGACGTCGGCCAGGCCCCTTTGCAGCATACGGATGAATTCCCCGACGTTGCGCAGGTAACTGCTCATCACCAGGAACGAGGTGATGACGAAGGTGACATCGCCGGCGTTGGCCCGGCCCTGCATCCACAGGCGCACAAGAAGCCCGCTCATCCCCGCCTGCATCACCACCAGCAGCAGGTTGTGGATCACCCAGACGTCCAGATAGCGGTTCCAGGTGATCATGGTCGCCGCCCGCCAGGTGCGGGTGACGATCCCGATCCGTTCCTCCTCGCGCGCCTCGGCGCCGAAGGCCTTGACCGTCGGATTGGAGGTGATCGAGTCGGCGAGCGCTCCGCCGATCCGTGAATCCAGCGCCACCGAGCGCATGTTGGCCTGGCGAACGTAGTAGTTGGAGAAGAGGATGTTGGAGACGATGTAGATGGCCACCATCGCCAGGGAGAAGGCGCCGATGAGCGGCCAATGCGCCATCATCTGCAGTGAAAGCCCCAGGAGCACGATGAGCGCCGGGGCGATCCACAGGATGACGGCGTCCGACACCGTGTCGTAGCCCCACATGGCGCGCGACAGCCGCCGCACCGTTGCCCCGCCGAAGGTGTCGCCATGCCAGTCGGCCGAGAAGGCCTGCACGCGGGCGAAGCCCTCGTTGGTCATCTCCTCCATGTTGTGGGCGGCGAGGGGATTCCAGAACCGGAAGGCGAGATTGCGAAGAACCGCGAAGCCCAGATAGACGCCGACGAAGCCCGCCCAGGCCCACCAGACGCCGCGTACGTTGGAGGGACCGCGCGTCACGGCGTCGACGAGCCGCTTGGAGGCGGTCGGCAGCAGTATCTCGAAGACCAGCGCGACGAGGGTGAGGGCTACCGTGGACGCGAGGAGGCCGCGCCTGCGCACCCAGTACGAGGCGATGAAGGCCAGCACCTGGCCATTGCTGAGAACCCGCGCGCGCGTGCTCTCGTCGTCGTCATACTGGTCCATGGTGGGGCTCGAGAAGGCGTTCACATAGTCGTGTTCGCCACCCTCCGCGAGGGGCCAGTCGACATTCGCCCACGGACTGGCGCCAAAGACACAACCGCTTGCCTCGGCGTCCCGCATCGGGCTTGCTGGCGCGAGGCGCGAGCTAAGGAAATCTAAGATGGATCTGGGCTTGAAGGGCAAGAAGGCCATCGTCACCGGGGGGACGCGCGGCATCGGTCGGGCCATAGCCGACCTCCTGGCGGACGAGGGTTGCGACGTCGCGGTCTGCGCCCGCACCGCCGATCAGGTCGCGGCGGCGGTGACGGCCTTCGAGGCCCGCGGCGTCAAGGCGGCCGGCGAGGCTTTCGACGTCGCCGACGCCGACGCGCTCGCCGCTTTCGTCGATCGAACGGCCGAGCGCCTGGGCGGCCTGGACATCTTCATCGCCAACATTTCCGGGGCCATGGGCGGGGGCAACGATCCCGTCTCCTGGAGAAAGGCGGTCGAGGTCGACATCCTCTCCACCGTCCGCGGCTGCGAAGCCGCGGTTCCTCATCTCGAGAAGTCGGGCGCCGGCGCGGTGGTGGTGATCGGCACGGTCTCGGCGGTCGAGGTCAGCGGACCAAGGCGCCCCTACAGCGCCGTCAAGGCCGCCCTCATCCCTTACGTGAAGAACCTCGCCCGCGATCTGGCGGCCAAGAATGTGCGCGCCAATCTCGTTTCACCCGGCACCATCTATTTCGAAGGCGGGGTGTGGAACGTGGTCGAAAAATCGATGCCGGACTTCTTCAAGGGGGCTCTTGGGCGCAACCCCATGGGCCGGATGGGGACGCCGGCGGAGGTGGCCAACGCCGCCGTCTTTCTCGCCTCTCCCCGCGCCTCGTTCATCACCGGGGCCAACCTCGTCTGCGACGGGGCGATCACCCAAAGGGTGGGTTACTGAGGCTGTGAAGCAACCGGATCGCGGGATACACACATCTCTGAAGGTGCGGAGCACTGACCACCTCTCCCGGAGGGGCTATCGGATTCACACAACTTCGCGCGCCTCGAGGGCGGGCCGCGCAGCGGCGCGACCGGAACGGTGGAGGAGCACCCAGAACCTCGGTCAAGGACCACGTAAGAGCTCCTCGATCCGATTTATTCCCAAGCTCACTAGCCGCCTTCGACAAGGAAGGTGAGCGCGCCCCTGCCAGATGCGGCGCCGGCCAACTGGGTCGACCGGCATGCGCCGGATCGGCTGAAGCCCTGGCTGAGGCTCGGCCGGTTCGACCGGCCGACGGGAATATGGCTGCTCATGCTGCCGGGCTGGCAAGGTATCGCGCTCGCGGCGGCGATGCGGGGCGCGTGGCCGAGCCCGCGCCTGCTGGCTCTCTTCGCTCTTGGCGCGGCGCTGATGCGGGCGGCCGGCTGCGCCTACAACGACATCGTCGACAAGGACCTCGACGCCGCCGTCAGCCGCACCGCCGATCGGCCGGTGGCCAGCGGCGAAATCAGTGTTCCGGCGGCCTGGGTCTTCGTGGTCGGATGCTCGCTCGCCGCTCTGCTGATCCTCCTGAGCCTGAATGTGGCCAGCATCGTCCTGGGGGGGGTGTCGCTGGCGCTGGTGGCGGCCTATCCGTTCATGAAACGGATCACCTGGTGGCCGCAGGTCTGGCTCGGGCTCACCTTCAACTGGGGGGCCTTGCTGGGGTTCGCGGCCGCCGACGGCGCGCCTGGCGCCCGGCTCGAACTGGCGGCGCCAGCGTTGCTGCTCTACGCCGCCGGCGCCCTGTGGACCCTTGGATATGACACCATCTACGCGGTTCAGGACCTGGAGGACGACGCGCTGGCGGGGGTCAGATCATCGGCCCGTCGTCTGGGCGCCGCCGCCCCCGCCGCGGTCATGGGCTCCTATGCCGCCAGTATCGCGGTCATGTTGGCCTGCTGGCGCCTCGCCGAATTGGGAGTTCTCTTCTTGCCCATCGCCGCCCTCGCCGCGGCGCAACTGGCCTGGCAAGCCGCGCGCCTGAGGCTGAATGATCCCCAGAGAGCCCTTGGCCTCTTCAAGACCAATACCCTCGCTGGGCTCCTCCTCTTCGCCGCCCTCGCGGCCGGCCACTGGCGATGAGGCGCTGTCGGTTGACGCCGCGTGACGCTTTTGCCGCGGACGCCGGGGCGCTACACACGGCGCTCTCCATCGCCCCCACTGAGCGCGGGCGACCATCAGGAAGGCAGGTCCATGAAGCTCGATTCCTCTATTCCCGCGGTGGTCACCGGCGGCGCCTCGGGGCTCGGCGAGGCGACGGCGCGGGCGCTCGCCGCCCACGGGGTCAAGCTCGCCATCTTCGATATGAACGAGGCCAAGGGCGAGGCCGTGGCCAAGGACGTCGGCGGGGTATTCTGCAAGTGCAACGTCACCTCCGACGAGGAGGTCGACGCGGCCTTCGCCAAGGCCCGGGCGGCAATCGGCCAAGAGCGAATCCTCGTCAACTGCGCCGGGACCGGCAACGCGGCCAAGACCGCCGGGCGAGACCGCAACACCGGCGAAATTCGTCACTTTCCCCTCGCCGCCTTCAACATGATCATCCAGATCAACCTGGTGGGCACCTTCCGATGCATCGCCAAGAGCGCCGCCGGCATGCTCACCCTCGATGCGCTCGAAGACGGCGAGCGCGGCGCCATCGTCAACACCGCCTCGGTAGCCGCCGAGGACGGCCAGATGGGTCAGGCGGCCTACTCCGCTTCCAAGGGCGGTGTCGTCGGCATGACCTTGCCGATCGCCCGCGACCTGATGAGCGAGGGGATCCGCGTCAACACCATCCTGCCGGGGATCTTCGACACGCCGCTGATGAACGCCGCCCCGCCCAACGTGCGCGAGGCCCTGGCCGCCTCGGTGCCGTTCCCCAAACGCCTGGGCAGGGCCGAGGAGTACGCCTCGCTCGCCCTGCAGATGATCACCAACGGCTATTTCAACGGCGAGGACGTACGCCTCGACGGGGCCATCCGGATGGCCCCGCGCTGACGTAAGATTCTAGACGCCGGCGTGGATCGCAACCCAGATGATCTTTCCCAGGGCCCCGAACAGCAGGACGCCGGTGGCCAGCGCCTGGATGCCAAATCCCGGCCCCCGGCTCGCCGCGTCCTTGGAATAGCTCGTCATGTAGAGGATGCGGCCGACGATCCAGATCACGCCGAGCACGGCGGCCGCCCGATCGTTCCAGTAGATGGCGAAGAGCCACAGGGACACGAGATAGATCGGCAGCCACTCCAGTGTGTTGGCCTGGACGCGGAAACGCCGCTCGAACTCGGGGTCGCCGGTCACCGCCGGCGCCACGACGCCGAACTTGGTGCGGGCCTCACCCACCCGCAGTCCCATCATCACATAGAGCACAAGTGACAGAAGGGTGACGATCGCCACCAAGGAATGGTCAGTCATTTTGGTCTGCTCCCCCGCGGGAAGAAAGCGCCCGCTGCTCGGTTCCGATACAGGCTTGTCATGATTTGGGGCCGCCGGGAAAGCGCCGCTTGTTTCTAGGCTTCGTCCGCTTCGATGGCCTCGATGTCGGCGTCCGAAAGGCCCACGTGGTGGCCGATCTCGTGCACCAGCACGTGCCCGATCAGTTCGGAGAGGTCGACATCGCCCCGTTCGGCCCACTCGTCGAGAATCGGGCGGCGGTAGAGAAAAACCCGGGATGGCTGGGGCGCGGGACCCAGCACCGAGCGGCTCCTCAAGTCAGCCCCCTCGTAGAGTCCGCTCAGCTCGAAGGGGTCTTCGATCCCAAGCTCCTTCAGGAGCTCGTCGGAGGCGAAATCGTCCACCCGGAATACGATATCGCCGGCGGCCCGTCGGATAGCCGCCGGCAGTGACGCGAACGCCGTCTCCGCCAACGCCGCGAAGTCATCCAATGAAGGCGCGACAGCGTGGCTCCACTCGGTCATGGCGTCCCGCAGTTATCATGGCCCGCGCAAGGGGAGGAGCGGATGTACCCCGAACTTTCATGGACGGCGCGACTCGCTCGTTGTCGCCAAGAGCGTCGCCGCCGGCCTATCTTGAACGGCAGCTGATTCGGGATCCCTGGCTCTTCAAATGACTGCGCAGGAGCTCACCCTAGCCGCCGCCGCCGGCGCGGTGTGCCTGGCGATCTGCGCGACGTTGCTCGCTCTCGTCGGCCGACGGCGCTCTCAGGGGCGGCTCGAACGCCTGGGGGCCAAGTATGAGCAGGCGCGCGCCCAAGCCGAAGCCGCCCGGGCGGGCGCGGAAGCCTTCGACACCGCCCTCATCGTAGTCGAGGGAGGCAGGGCCCGCCTGACTGCGGGCGAGGAGAGCCTCGCGGCCTGCGCCAAGGTTCTCGGGGCCAAGAGCAGCGACCCGCAGGCCGTCATCGAGGCCATGGCCAGGGTCCACCCCGATCACGCCCGTCGACTGGAGGCCCTCTTCGCTCGCGGCGTCTCTTGCGACTTCGAGGTCGGGGGTCTGCGCGGCGGCGTCTCGGTAGAGGGACGCGCCACCGGAGGCTTGGCGTGGCTTCGGCTGACGGCGATCGCGCCCCTGCGGGCCGGCGCGCCGACTGCAGCGCTTCTGGCCGCATTCGTCGAGACGCGTTCGGATCCAGCCTGGATCGCCGTGTCGGACGGCCCGCCGGTATGGGCCAATCAGGCGTGGTATTCCGCCGTCGGCGTCTCGAGCCTCGCCGAGGCGAAGTCCAAGGGGCTCGCGCTGGATCTCGGCATCGAGGCGGTTGTCCGGGAGGCGGCCGCAGCCGGAGAGCCGCGCGAATGCACGCGCTGGACCGCCCTGCCGCGCGGACGCCGGGCCCTGCGCTTCCTCGCCCATCCGCTGGAGGGAGGTGGCGTCGGGGTATGGACCGACGACGTCACCGATGCCCATCAGCTGGCCGAGAGCCTGGAGCGCCTCACCGCCGCCCATGACCTTACCTTGAGCCAGGTCGGCGATGCGGTGGCGGTCTTCGGACGCGACCGCCGGCTGGCGTTCCACAACGCCCCCTTCGCCACCCTGTGGGGACTGGAGCCGGCGTGGCTGGCCGAGCACCCAACCCATGCCGAACTGCTCGACCGCCTGCGCCAGCGGCGCCGCCTGCCCGAGACCGTCGACTACGCCAAGTTCAAGGCCGAGGAGCTTTCCCGCTACGAGCAACTGTCGGATTCGCCCGAGGCGCTATGGCGCCTTCCCGGCGACCGCACGCTCAAGGTCGTCGGTCAGCCCCACCCCCAGGGCGGATTGGTCATGGTCTTTTCCGACATCACCCCCGAGCTTCGCCTCAAGACCCAGTTCAACCACCAGATCCAGGTCCAACAAGCGACTTTGGACAAGCTCACCGACGCCGTCGCCGTCTTCGGCTCCGACGGGCGGTTGAAACTCCACAACGAAGCTTTCGAGACCTTCTGGGGTGTAAGCGCCGAACAGCTGCTCGCGACGCCCGATTTCGACAGCGTCGTCCAGCTTTGCGTCCACCGTCTGCACGATTTGCAGTTCTGGCGCGATCTCAAGGGACGGATCACCGATCCCGATCCCAAGGCGCGCGCGCCGGTGTCGGAGGAGGTGGGCACCGCCGACCGACGCGTTGTCGCCTGGCAGTCTCGACCTTTGCCGGACGGCGCTACGCTCATCAGCTTCGCCGATGTCACCGACACCCGCCAACTCGAAGGCGCCCTCCGTGACCGCGAGGCGGCGCTGGCCGACGCCGAGAGCCTCAAGCGCGAATTCGTCGGCAGCGTCTCCTATGAGCTTCGCACTCCGCTCACCACCATCATCGGTTATTCCGAACTTCTCGAACGAGGTGCGGAGGGTCTGGGAGAGCGGGCGCGCGGCCACGTCGCGGCGGTTCGCGCCGCGGCCACGCATCTCGCGAGGTCCATCGACAATGTCCTGGACATGGCCGAAATCGGCGCCGGTGAGATGGCTCTGGACATCGAGGATGTCGATGTCGGCGCTTTGCTGAGCGCCGCCGCCCAGCGCTGGGGCAGGCAGGCGGAAGACGACCAGGTTCGGGTGACGATCGCCGTCGACGCCGATTCCGGGCTCATCCGGGGCGATGTCCGGCGCCTGGGACAGGTCCTCGACCACCTCACCTCCAACGCCATCCGCCATACGCCCCCGGGTGGAACGGTGAGCCTGTCGGCCAAGCGGGCGCTCGGCGAAATCCGCATCCAGGTCGCCGACAGCGGGCGAGGGATCCCGTTCCACGTCCAGGCTCACATCTTCGATCGCTTCGGCGGCCATGAGCGTGGTGGCCCCGGTTTGGGGCTGGCCCTGGTAAAGGCCATCGTCGAACTGCACGGCGGCTGGGTAGCCCTCGAAAGCGAGCCTGGCGCGGGCGCCGCCTTCACCTGCCACCTACCCGAGGCCGCCCAGGTCTCGGCCGCGCGGCCCGAGCTGTTCTAGCGAAGATCGGGATGTGCTCCCAACGTGGCCGAAGCGGGCGCGTCTAGTGCTGGCTCTCCGGCATCGTCACGATGAGGCCCTCGATCTCGTCGCTGACCTTGATCTGGCAGGAGAGGCGCGAATTCGGCTCGACGTTCTCGGCGAAGTCGAGCATCGATTCCTCCATCGCCGACGGCGTGCCGGTCTTGTCGCGCCAGGCCTCGCCCACGTAGACGTGGCAGGTGGCGCAGGCGCAGGCGCCGCCGCAGTCGGCGTCGATGCCCGGGATGTTGTTCTTCACGGCGCCTTCCATCACCGAAAGGCCATTCTTCACCTCGACGACGTGCTCGGTCCCGTCGTGCTCAATGTAGGTGATCCTCGCCATGAACTCCCCGCGCGACGCTCGCCCGTCTAGGCCGCGACCTCTTTCATGGAAACGGACAAGTCCGCAAGCCTCGCCCGCGAGATCGGACGTTGCGAGCCGATCAACTGGCGACCGGCCATGAATTCGGCCGCAGCGTTCACCGCTTCGAGCGAGCGGAGAACGTCGCCTCTCAGGTGGAAGACGGCGAACTTCGCCGAGGCCGGATCGCCGCGCACGACGATATCGTCGGCGTCGAAGGGCAGGCCGGCGAACTGTAACTTGAGGTCGTATTGGTCCGACCAGTTCCAGGTGACTTCCTGCGCCGGCGCTGGCCGCCCGACGATCGCCGCCGCCGCCTGCTTGGCCTGCTCGAGAGCGTTGGCGACGCTCTCCAGCCAGAACATCCTGTCATAGAGCGGAATCGGCCGATGGGTGACATCGCCGATGGCGAAGACGTGGGGATCGCTGGTTCGCGCGTGCTCATCGACCACCACGCCGTTGACGCATTCCAGGCCGGACTCGCGCGCGAGCTCGTCGTTGCGAACCAGGCCAACGCCCACCAGCACCGCATCGCAGGCGATGACCCGGCCGTCGCCCAGGCGGACGCCGGACACG
>Ga0182024_10021348_pt1 | contig 11758 bp, 9 predicted proteins | sample P32metaG_FD_120480 | JGI IMG/M metagenome (GOLD analysis project Ga0182024, IMG submission 120480) | Permafrost microbial communities from Stordalen Mire, Sweden - P3-2 metaG (Illumina Assembly) | ecosystem: Environmental > Terrestrial > Soil > Wetlands > Permafrost | place: Sweden: Stordalen... | reverse complement strand
GGTCATTACGTGACCCAATACGTTTTTATGCGAGAACACCCCCTTCCATGCGCCAGCAATATTCTCGATGTCGGTAAAGTGCCATTGCAACGGCTGATGGATGGCATCAATGGGAAACGCAGCGACAAAAATGAATGAGAATACGACGGAAATCGAAATGCCAAACGACAACAATTTCATAATATCGTCGATATCGAATTGCGTGGCGAGATAAAAGGCAGTCAAGACCGTCGAAAAATAATTGATGTCTCGCCGCAGCGTAACGTCAGGATGGATCGACCAAATCACTGACAAAAACATGAGCGCCATCAATGCCACGGCAGCCTTGTTGCTATAGAGGACGTGCGCAAGCTTGCGGTATTGGAGCAGACAAAATGGTGCAACGAATAGAATATTCAGAAAAACAACCAAACTGTTCAATATGTTAGCTTGGGGGTCGGGAGAGCCGATCGCCGCAAGGAATCTGCTTAGGACTGGGGAGGAAACAAAGGCACCCTGCTGAACCACCACGGCAAATACGGCAACCGGCCAACGAAGGCGTCCGACCAAGAATGATCGATCCGCTGACGATATGACGTCCGCGTCCAATACGTCGAGCCTAGGTTGGTGAATGCCCGTAGCGTAGCGCCAATAGCTAAATTCGCCTGCCATCGTTGCGTCCTTTGCGGCGTGCCAAAAAGATGATTGCCCTAACATCTCGGCAGCAACTGCGCGGCACGCCGTGGCACGGACATTCTAGATCGGCCGCCGCCATAATATCACCATGCGGCTTAGGCTCCTAGAGTGTCGTGCGCCATTTAGCTTAACACCAGATTCCGCGTGGGAATTGCCCCAGCCGGGCAATGATAGTCTAGCTCGGCAGGCCGTTCCGGTGTTTCATTGCGTACAAAACCGGGGTGGCCCATCTTTAGGTCGAACGGAAATGGTCCTGAAATTTGCCGATAATCGCGATCCGACCTCGTATGCGTCGCGCCTGCGGGCGAGGCGCCACGAATGGTTCCGCGCATTCATCAGCGACCTCCCCAGGCCGCTGACGCTGCTGGACGTGGGCGGAACGCAAGCCGTATGGGAAACACTAGGCTTTGTGAACCAGCCGGATATCCAGATCACACTCATTAACGTTGAACCACACGCGACCTCGTACCCCAACCTGTCGTCGATACGCGGCGACGCCCGAGATATGCGCCAATTCCGCAAGCACCAGTTCGACGTTGTATACTCAAATTCTGTCATCGAACACGTCGGCGATCTCGATGACATGCGACGAATGGCTCGGGAAGTGCGGCGGGTCGGTAAGTCTTACTTCGTGCAAACCCCTTATCGGTACTTCCCGATAGAGCCACACTTTGTGTTCCCATTCTTTCATTTCTTGCCCCGTCCGCTTCAGATTGCCCTCGTGCAACGCTTCCATTTGGGCTGGAGTGAACCGAAGCCCGAAAGAGAGCTTGCTGAACAGGCGGTCGATTCAATTCGGCTTCTTACCCTAAATGAGATGCGTGCTCTATTCCCGGATGCTCATATTAAGAAAGAAAGATTATTTGGTCTAACAAAGTCTCTGATCGCTTATAAAGCAACCTCCGTCGTTGGTGATCTTCCTGCCATCGAGCCAGAATGCGGACGAGGAAGGTTAACCCGTCAAAAGGATGAGGAAAATACGCTGACCTTGCTTTGATGGTCCGTTTTACTGTGCCGGCACCGCCGGTTTCATGAGCTGCCAGTCTGACAATCTTTCGAGCCTCATATCTGTCCCGACGCCGCGTCGAAGTCGCGGCCTGTGTGGCATTAAGAAGATGTATTAAGCGGGATTTTGCGGAGTTGTTGCAATCCACTTTTGACTGGTCCGTAATGCCGTCACAGTTCACCGCTATGGGTCGAATTGAATCGTTGGTGGCGTCGTTGCTGGAGGGTTCCAAGAAAAAAACAACAGGTACCGGCACGCGGCGACGAAGCGGCGGCAATCGCTACAAAGACGGCTTGCCGCAAAATTCGCCAAAATCATCTTCGCTATCCATGATGCCCCAGTCTAATATTTGGCCGCGAAGCTGCGCTGCGATTAAGCATTATGCTATTGACGAGTACGCGTGATCGGCAGCGATGGTCTATACCGCAGTGGCCCAGACCGCGCGTTAACCAACAGGTACCGAGCTCAGGCAATCATATGAAGCCGTGGCGATTGCTCGGATCAAGTCCGACGATTTGGCTGACGCTGGATCGATTGACGCAGCAAGCCATATGGTTGCTGTTGTTCGCGATTTTGGCTCCTATCCTGGGACCGAAGCCCTATGGTTTGTTCACGATCGTCATGGCCTTCATCGGCTTCTGTGAAATGGTCATCGTCGGAGGTGCCGTCGAAGCCCTGGTGACCATACCAGAAGCAACCGATAGCCATTTTCGAACTGTCAATCTGGCTGGCGTTGTTGCCGCTGCGTTTGCTGGCGGTGCCGTGTTCGCCGCCGCTGGTCCAATAGCAAATTTTTTCGAAGCGCCGGAGCTGGAAAAGCTGTTTCGCGTGTTGGCGCCGCTGCCGGTCATTTCAGCTCTCACTGCGATCCCGGTCGCAGTATTGAGTCGACACATGCGGTTTCGCGCGCTGGCCCTGCGCTCAATCGTCGGCCTGGTGGCGAGCGCGATGATAGCAGTGGCTCTGGCTTGGTACGGCGCAGGGGTTTGGGCGCTCGTTGCCCAAGTGCTCGCCCAACGCTGCATCGAATTGGCAATCTTGTGGGCATCGGCTCACACGCGACTAGGGTTTGGATGGTCGCAATCGAATTTCCGCGAGCTGCGCGGCTACGCTTTCAACGTCATCATATCCAAAGGCATGTTTTGGGCTGGTAGCCAGATTCCGCGAATTATCCTGGGCTGGTATCTCGGCGCCACCGATCTTGGGTTATTTGCACTTGCCGGCCGATTGATCGATATTACTTCTCAGGTTTTCATTGTGCCTCGGTCAGCAGTCGCGCGTCTCACCCTGCGTAAATTCGCCGATGCACCCGCAGGATTCGCCGAAGAATTCAATTTAACAATCCGTCAGATCGCCATCTTGTGTTTTCCTGTCTGTTGCGGGTTGGCGGCTCTCATGCCGATCTTGTACACGTTTCTTGGGCAACGCTGGACTCCGGGCATTCTGCCGGCACAGATTATGGTGCTAACCGGAATACCTTTGACATTTTACTTTTGCTTCACGGCCGCAGTTTTGGCGCTACGACAACCGCAGTTAGATTCACAAAACGCGGTGGCGATCAATGCCACCACGGCGGTCATGATCTTACTCACGGCATCACACGGTCTCGACGCCGCATGCGCCGCCATACTTGCGCAACGCGTTGTGATGATGCCGCTTGCGCTCATGATGTTACGGCGGATCACCGGTATAACACCGATCGCCGTGATTTGGGCCCAATTGCCGATACTGGGCGCTGCCGCCGTCATGGGGGAAATCGTCGACTTAGCCACTCCAGTGGTAGAGCGGTTCTTTAGCCTGCCATTGACGTTGTTGATTCTCGTGATAATTGGCGCGGCGAGCTATGCGCCGCTCGCCTTGCTGGCGGCACCGGATCTCGTCAGGCTTTTACGCCAGCGATTCGTGGCGACGATAAACCCCGATTTGGGGACAGTGTAAATGCTGACGGGTCTGCAAGACAGTTTGCTGTGTCGACTGGCCTGTCCGATCTGCGACTCGCCGCGGCACCAGGTGCTATTCTCGAGCCCTTACACGAGCTACCCAGTTCGCAATTTCATTGAAAGCCATTATGGCAATCAGGGAGGCTGGGTAAATTGGAATAAACTTGAAGGTAAGGATTTTGTCCTGTGTGATTGCCTCGATTGTGGGCTCATCTATCAAAAATATATTCCAAATGAGGCCACGCTTCACGAAATCTATGACGTGATGATAGGACCGAAATTCCTATACGAATTGGAGCTAGCGAGTTTGACTGTCGATAATTTCGAGAAGATTGCCGGCGAATTGGACGTGCTGTTTAGGATTCTTGGGAAACATCCGACGCAGACCCGGTTTCTCGATTTTGGCTTTGGATACGGCCGTTGGGCTCGCGTCGCCGTGGCGATGGGGGCCACAGTCTTTGCGACCGAAATTTCTCCCGAAAAGATTTCCTATGCCAATCGCATAGGCGTCACAATTATCGACGATAATGCGCTCGCAGATATGCAATTTGACATTGTTCATGCCGAGCAGGTTTTTGAGCACCTGACTTTCCCACGGCAAGATTTTAAACGGCTGGCCCGGACCTTGGCACCGCAAGGGATTATGAAAGTCGCGGTGCCGCCGCAGCGGAATATTCGGCGCTTGCTCCAAGCAAATGGGATGATTGATTGGTCTCCGGGCGCCGATCATTGGAACTCGCGCACGACAAGCGGTCGATCCCGTTATAGCGGCTATGTATGTATCGAACCGCTCGAGCACCTCAACGCCTATTCGCAAAAGGCGATGCAATCATTGGCGAGAGAAAATAATCTCAAATTGATCAGCCAAGTGCGAAGACAATCCGTGTCGCTAAATATGCTAAGCCCAGCTCTGACCGGGCGGTCATTGGTCCAATTGGCGAAGGTTATGTTGCGGCCCGTCTTTCGTCGGGATTCCGGCTACTATCTTTTTACGCCGAACTGAGATTGGCGCTGGGATGATGCCTCGGGTCGCACTCAGCAGCCGGGAGCGACATGCATGCACTGCTCATGGGCGCCTGGTTTGGCGAGGCGAAGCCTACTTCTTCCAAACGGTAATGGCGGGCACGCCCATGACGGTGGTGTTGGCCGCAACATCCTTTATCACCAGCGAGTTGGCGGCGATCGTTACGTTGTCGCCGATCTTTACTCTGCCGACAATCTTGGCTCCGGCATAGACGGTGACGTTGTCGCCTATGACTGGCCGGCCGCCCTCAGCCGCATCGACGTTGCCGATGGTGACTTGCTGGTAGATCCGGCAGTTGGCACCAATCCCGTCGGCCATAACGAACGTGCCATTGCCATGGACGATGAAAAGCCCAGGCCCAATTTTAATTCTGGAAAAGATCTCCAGCGACGCCAGTGGTCGGCACAGAATTGAAAGAAGCAGTCCGGCTTTGCCGGTCCGAAAGTAAAAGACGTTACGAAATTCGCGTATCCACGTCATAAAACTTACGAACTGTATTATTCGCCCCGCTAGATGCTGGGCCTGCGGCGCCCGGCGGGCCCCCCCAAGCTGCCAGTTCCACAGCCGCGCCAGGTGATCCATATCGGCAAAAAGGGCATCGCGGTTCGGGCAAAGCAGCATTAGGGCGATAAGCGGGATCAAGCGAATGCCGCTCAACGCTGTAACCAGGTGCTTAATGAGGTTCGTCATGCTCGTGCCAGTCGGGTGTGGCGGCGCCGACAAAGTCCTTGCCGTCCTCGTTCAAAGGCGATGTTCGGGTCGCCTTAATTGCAATGAAAGTCACCTCACCAAGCCGCCAAGCTGACCAGCGAACTTTCGCGATTTTATGGCCACTCTTCAGCATGCCGAATAGCAGCGCAAGGTAGCGTGCGTCCGAACTTTTAGCTAAGCGAATGTGCCCTAAATTTAAGGAAGGACGGTTTAACGTTAAGACAGCCGTCGGGTAGCGCCGGGGTTGTAGCTCTTGCGAGGCAAGCGAGCTTTCAGAGTGTCCTGGCTGACCCGCGAAGTCGCCACCATGGCTGGCTATGACGCGCGGCAAATTTACGGCTGCCGCTTCCGAAAGCCAGTCGCCCCAGATCACCACCGCGACGCGGAAGTTGCGGAGCGGAAGCTCGGCTTGGAACTACCGCAGAAGAAATCCGACTTGATTTCAATTTCAATGTGAGACAATGTCCAAACACGAAAACAGAAGGTTAAGTCAATGTCGGTAAAGCAAACGGTCATTTCGCAGATTCAGCAGGTTGCTCAGGAGCAAAATAAAAGCTTAGCACCGCTGACGGACGATTTGGTCTTGCTGGAATCTGGGCTTGATTCGCTCAGCTTTGCTATCGTGGTGGCGCAGCTTGAAGATGTGTTGGGATTGGATCCTTTCAGTTCGTCCGCTGATGCGGCCTTTCCGGTGACATTGGGCGAATTCATAAAGTCGTACGAGGGCGCTGCGGCACAATGACGATGCTCCGCGCCATGCTGAGCAAAGTCTTCTGACGCTTCAATTTGCCAAATATGAGGTTCCAAGCTCCGTGGACCTTGCCTGGCTGGGCTTAGCGCGTAACCGTGGGCTTAACAGACGAGCAATTCGCCCGGCGCTAGCGCTGGCCGAAGGAGCTGCCGCGGTGTGCCAGGTAAACGCGTAGCAAACTTACTCGCTCAAGCACGGGCACGATCCATGGCCAGCGTCGCCGCCATCGATCAGGCGCCATCGGCGCAAACGAGTTCCAGCCGCGAGCCAGCTTCGTACTGCATTTCGGCCGGCAGCCGAATACCTCCGCTGTGTCGGTGACGCTTATTGTGGCGCAGCCACGAAAAAGGAGCTAAAAATGGTCAATTAAGCCTGGGCGGTGGATAGATATTGCGCATTCAAAATTTCCGCCATTATTAATTTATTGTCGCACTGAGTTATTAGGATTAATATTATGTTACGGTCGACAGCGATTGGGTGAATTTCTACAAGGAGCGTAGGCGTTAGCGTGTCGCGGTCAAGGGAGTACCATCATGCACGGCGAGCAGTTTCCAGCGTCAGCAGTTACCAAGGAAGCAGTCGGGTTCGGCTACCAAAAGGTGATCGACGACATATGCGACTTGAAGTGGGACGTCCTCGATCAAGAGGATGTCATCAGCATCGCGTGGGTCTATTACTATTTTTCGGTGCAGTTTCGCGAGAATCTTGAAATCGCTCGCAAGCTCTATCCCGATGATGATCGCCTCCTGGAGCTCGATCATGGTGAGCGGGACACTAATAACCTGTCTCCATGGCCCGGTGTCGCAGTTGCCGGGGAGAAGATGAACCACGACGAATTCATGCGTAGAACGCTTAAGCTGACGCCCATCGCGGACAGCAAGCGCCACACTCTCGAGACGCTCGGCCAATCCTATCTGGCTGAAATACGTGCCATGGATCAGATGAGCCGGGCAGTGAGCATCGCAAGCTATGAGGACGAGGGCCTCGAGAAAGTCTTTCGGGCAATTTTGACCGCTCCACATTGGGACGGCGCTTTGCTGGGCGCGTTCAAACATTTCTTGGCGGAGCACATCAGGTTCGACAGCGATCCAGAGCTGGGTCACGGCGCTCTATGTCGGCATTTAACGCCCAATGACCGCGTTCTTCCGCTGTGGACTGCGTTTAAAACGATGCTGGTCAAGGCGGCACCGAAGTTGACGGCTTAAATTTCGCGTCTGCTGGCTTGCCGGCGGACGCGATCACGGTCACTCCTTCGGAAGACGCAGACCGAAGCGTCGCGGCGCTATGGTGACGGCTGCGCGAAAGTCGCGTCGCCCGCGTCGCCCATCGAGCGGCAAGAGGTGATCTCAGTCGTGCGCGCGACGTGCGTCTGCGATAGGCAACCAGGGCAATTGCCATCCTGTGCGGATGGCAGCGGTTCCGATGTTCTCGATGATCGATGCTGCTGAATGCCAAGTGGAAACGGTGTAATCGGGAATTACCATCCCACCACGAGGCAATCGGTCACCGCGACGCGAATGAGTGCGAGCGGCGAAAGAAGAGTGCTAAGTGACGGCGAATGGAACGAAAGTGATAGCGAATGCGAGCAATCGGGTGCCCCAGCCAAGCGGCGGCCAAAAGCGCGACCGAATGCGAAAGTGGGCACTCAAGCCGGTGCTCTATCCTTCTTCTTCGCTTAGTGGGGTATAGAACCTCATAATACAGGTGCCGTAATTCGAGCGGCGCCGTGGGACAATGGAACATCGATGTCACATCAGTCCAAAAAAACCACGGTCAAAAAAACCACGGCGAAGTCCTTTGCACCGAAATCGAGCGCGACAGTGCCAAACTCTGTCGCCTGCGCCTACACGAAGAACGAGACGATCGCCATCCACGGCGGCTACGAAATCGATCCGACGACTAAAGCGGTCGCTGTACCAATCTATCAGACGGTCGCTTATGCCTTTGACAGTGCCGAGCATGGCGCTGCACTCTTCAATTTGGAAGCCGACGGTTTTCGCTACACACGAATCAGTAATCCGACCAATGCCGTGCTGGAGCGGCGCGTCGCCGCCCTCGAGGGTGGTGTCGAGGCACTCAGTGTCGCTTCCGGTCAATCGGCCACGAATTACTCCGTGATTAACATCGCGGAACTGGGAACCAACATCGTTTCCGTTCCTCAGCTTTACGGCACCACCCACACGCTGTTCACTCATATTCTGCCGAAGCAAGGCATCACCGTCCGGTTTTCAGATACTGATGAACCAGCTGAAATTGAAAAGTTGATCGACGATAATACCCGAGCGGTTTTTTGCGAGAGCGTTGGCAATCCGGCGGGAAATATCTGTGACATTGAGGCGTTGGCTTCCATCGCCCATAAGCACGGCGTTCCATTAATTGTAGACAATACGGTGGCAACGCCGATCTTGTTGCGTCCGATCGAACACGGAGCGGACATCGTGGTGCATTCCCTGACCAAGTTCATGGGGGGGCACGGCACCAGCATCGGCGGCATCATAGTCGACAGTGGAAAATTTCCTTGGCGCAAGCACCCGAAGCGCTTTGCGATGCTCTGTGAGCCAGAACCCTCCTATCACGGTCTAGTTTACACCGAGCGTTATGGTGCCGCAGCCTATATTGCGCGTTGTCGCAGTGTCTGCCAACGAACAACCGGATCGATTTTGTCACCGTTAAACGCCTTCCTACTGCTGCAGGGCATCGAGACAGTGGCGCTGCGCGTAGAACGCCATGTCGAGAATGCGCGAAGCGTCGCGGAGTTTCTCCGTGACGACGGCAGAGTCGAGTGGGTCAATTATGCCGGATTTGCCGACAGTCCCTATCACAGGCTCGCGCAGAAATATCTACAGGGTCGCGCCTGCTCGCTGTTGACCTTCGGTGTTAGAGGAGGCTTCGAGGCCAGCAGGAAGTTTTATGACGCACTGAGATTGTTCAAGCGCTTGGTTAATATTGGCGACGCCAAATCGCTGGCATGCCATCCGGCGGCGACGACGCACCGGCAGATGTCAACCATTGAACAGAAAAAGGCCGGAGTGACGCCGGAAATGATCAGACTGAGCGTTGGAATCGAACACGTTGATGATATTATTGCCGATCTCGATCAGGCACTCGCGGCAACAAAATGAGTTCAAGAACTAAGGGCTCCGCCTGCCAAGTCATGTTTTGAGTTCAGCCTGGAAGGCAGATCATGCCAGTCTTTGTAGATAAGGTTCCGCGCGATCATCATCTCTTCGGAGAGGTCAAGGACGATTGGACGCCGGCGCGGTCCAATAAGCCGATTTCCGGATGCATCAATATCGGCCTCGTTAACAATATGCCGGATTCGGCGCTCATATCGACCGAGCGACAGTTGTTTGAACTGCTGAAAGCTGGCGCCGGCGAACTTCCCATCCGCCTACGGCTTTATACATTGCCAACGGTTCCGCGGGCAGAATGGGGGCGGCAATATATGAGCCGCTTTTATTCGGATATCGATGAACTGTGGGTCGGCGACCTCGACGGAATCATTGTCACCGGTACCGAGCCGCGGGCGGACCATCTGACGGAGGAGCCCTATTGGGACTCGTTCACACAAGTTATCGACTGGGCCAAAGAAAATACGGTATCAACCATTCTGTCGTGCCTGGCTGTGCATGGGGCCGTTCTCCACTTGGACGGCATTGATCGACACCAGCTTACTGCCAAGTGCATCGGCGTCTTTGACCAAGAGAAGAATATGGACCATCCCCTGCTGCGGGGGGCGCCGTCGCGCTTGAAGACCCCGCATTCCCGGTGGAACGAGGTCCGCGAAGAAACGCTGGTGGCAAGCGGCTACAGCGTTCTGACCAAGTCGTCGAATGCAGGTGTCGACACCTTCGTAAAGCAGCAAAAGAATAGCTTGTTTGTATACTTTCAAGGTCATCCCGAATATGAAGCGCAAAGTTTGCTCGGTGAATACCGAAGGGACATTGGCCGCTACCTTCGCGGCGAAATGCAGGCCTACCCAACGATGCCAAAAGGCTATTTTGATGATCAGTCAGAAGAGATGTTGACCGCTTTTCAAAAGTGCGCAGTTTCGGATCGGCGCAGCGAATTGATGACAAGTTTTCCGGTGGACGCTGTGGCGATGAAGCTCAAGAGCACTTGGCGTGCAGCGGCAACATGCCTATATCGCAATTGGATAATGTACATGTCGGCGCGAAGCCGCCAACGCCTCAAGCGTCCGAGCAACTTAATTCATTCAGAGCATTTCTGAGCTGTCCAAAGCGATTGTCACGATGAGAATAGTGATTCTCCGAAGCGGCGGCAAAGCAGACCGCCATCGAATCGAGGCGATCGTCTCGGCCGCAGCCGACGCTATAGAGGAAAGTCTGTAAAAATGGTGGCGGATGAAACGCCATTACTGCGGGAGTCTGTCGCGACCGCCGGTGTGCCGCGGTTCCTTTGGGACGGCGCCGCCTCCGCTTGTTACACCGCTCTTGATCGTGCGACGAGCCTTGGCGATCGCCTCGCCGATTTGGCTGGCCGCGCGGTGCTCGTCGCCACCACAAGTCAGCTGACGACGGCGCTGGCGCTGATCGAGCTTGATGGGATCGCGCGCCGAGTGGTTATCCTGCCGCCCGACATTGAGGACGATCAACTCACGAGCGTGATCGCCACAGTCGGGATCGATGCCGTCATCATCGACGATGAGCGGTCGGATGTGACGCTAAAGCTTCCGATTTGCGCCGCCTGCACGACGTCGCTCGTCCCGATGACGATAGCACTTCCCGCTACGGTTCGCACCGAATGGGTACTCATGACCTCCGGCACCACAGGGGCGCCGAAAATGGTCGCGCACGATCTTGCCGGCCTCTCGGCCGCCATTCGCAATCGCAGTCCGGCGGACGGCGCGCCGGTTTGGGGCACTTTCTATGATATCCGCCGTTACGGCGGTCTGCAGATTTTTCTCCGTGCCGTGCTTGGCGGCGCTTCGCTCGTCCTTTCCATGGCGGGCGAGCCGGTCGCCGACCATCTCGCGCGTCTTGCCAAGCATGGCGTCACGCATCTATCCGGCACTCCCTCGCAATGGCGTCGCGCCTTGATGAGTCCTGCTATTCGCGCTATCGCGCCACGCTACGTGCGGCTCTCGGGTGAGATTGCGGACCAGGCAATCCTGGACAGTCTGCGCAATGCATTTCCAGACGCGGCGATCGGCCACGCTTATGCGACGACCGAGGCCGGCGTCGGTTTCGATGTTAACGACGGTTTCGCCGGCTTTCCGGTCGATTACATTGGTCCGATCCGCAATGGGGTAGAAATGAAAGTTGTCGATGGCGCGCTCCGCATCCGCTCACGCGGGACGGCATTTGGCTACGTCGGCGGCGATCGAGCGCTCGCCGACGGCGACGGATTTGTTGATACCGGCGATATCATCGAGCAACACGACGATCGCTATTACTTCGTCGGACGCAAGGGTGGCATTATCAATATCGGTGGATTGAAAGCTCATCCCGAAGAAATCGAAGCAGTCATTAACCGGCATCCAGACGTGCAAATGTCGCTGGTCCATTCAAGACCGAATGCGATTACCGGCTCGATTGTCGCCGCCGACATCGTTCTTAAATCGGAGCCCAACCGGCCAGCGGCTCGGCAAAGCGAAGTGAAGGACGATATTCTTAAACTCTGCCGCGAGG
>Ga0182024_10021347_pt1 | contig 11759 bp, 10 predicted proteins | sample P32metaG_FD_120480 | JGI IMG/M metagenome (GOLD analysis project Ga0182024, IMG submission 120480) | Permafrost microbial communities from Stordalen Mire, Sweden - P3-2 metaG (Illumina Assembly) | ecosystem: Environmental > Terrestrial > Soil > Wetlands > Permafrost | place: Sweden: Stordalen... | reverse complement strand
TGGGGTGTCGCGGTTGATCGGCCGAAAGTTGCTCATGGCGCCCCGATATCCACAGGAAACTGCATATGATTATCTCGCATCACACCACTTCGCGCCCGTCGCTAAGTCCGACAGGCTGCTAGGAGAGTGCGAATGGTCAAAGCCGATAACGATAGCGAACGTTTAGTACTGCGTTTCTTCGAGGTCCTGAGTGCCGGGGATCTTGAGGCGGTACGGGACTTGTTGCACGAAGATGCTACCTGGAAGCCGCAGATTCGGGATGTTCCGGGCGCCGGCGTGCATCGCGGCAAGAAGGGAATCGTCGATGACTTTCTCCGGCCGATTCGTGGGCTGTTCAGACCCGGTGATCCGAAGGTCATTGTCGATACCATAGCGTCCAAAGGAAGCCTGGTTATTGCGGAGGCACGTGGTATTGGCAAAGTTGCAGACGGGCGTGACTACCAGAATCTCTACGCGTGGGCCTTCGACCTCAAGGCCGACAAGATCTTCGCGATTCGCGAATATATGGACAGCCACTACGTGATCAACCTGTTGGGCAGTCCGCAGTCCAAGCCGGCTGCATAATGACAGCGGCGCAGCCGAGATGAGGAGTCACGGGCAAACATCCCGAAGCTTCGATGTCATCGCGGTAGGGTCCGGGCACAACGGTCTGGTCGCTGCGGCCTACCTCGCGGCGGCCGGCAAACGAGTGCTGGTGCTGGAGCGCAATGCGTGGTTCGGAGGCGGCGTGGTCACCCGCGAGCTTACAGTACCCGGTTTCCGCCACGACCAGCATTCCATGACGCACATTTTCATCCAGGGCAATCCTCTGCTCTTGAATGATGAGCTGGGGCTCAAGTCGAAGTACGGCCTGCGCTATGTGTTTCCAGAATCGCCCATGAGCTCGATATTCGAGGACGGCGAGACCCTGGCGATGTACCGCGATCGGGCCCGGACCAGCGCCGAAATAGCCCGCTATTCGCGCAGAGACGCCGCCTCGTATGAGCGATTGTCGGAGAAGTCGGCGACCTGGCTGCCCATGGTCGCCGCCTCGCTATTTGCAGCGCCAATGCCGCTGGGGGCGTCGACCGCTGTCCTGGATCAGAGCCGTGAAGGTCGCGACCTGTGGCGCACGATGCAGATGAGCACCCATGAGTTGCTGTGCCAATACTTCGAGAACGAACGGGTCAAGACGCACTTTGCGCGAGTGGCCGGCGAAAACCTCGCCTCGCCCGATGAAAAAGGCACCGGGATTGGATTGTTCGTTTTTCTCGGCTTTCTCGAGCACTACGGCTTTGGCGTTCCGATCGGCGGCAGTGGCGCGCTGACCAGTTCGCTGATCGCCTGTATCGAGGATCATGGCGGCAGCGTGCTCTCTGAAATCGACGTCGACCGAGTCACGACCCGGGCAGGCCGCGCAACCGGTGTCCTTACCAAGGACGGACGGCAGTTTGACGCCAGGGATGGGATCATCGCCGCGATTCACCCGCACCACCTGGGGCGGATGGTCGAGGGGATTGACGCCGAGGTAGCAGCGGACGCCGCCGCGACCGAGATTTCCCAAAATGCCTGTATCACCGTCCATGCTGCGCTTAAGGAGCCGCTACGCACACAGCGCGGGGCGCAGCTTAGCTCCGTCATGATCGAACTGCTGCCGACGGACTACGAGACTCTGCGCCGAGCCTTCGACGAACTGCGCTATGGCCGACTCTCGAATTACCCCTTGGTTGGACTGGGTTCTCTGTCGGAGTTTGACGCATCGCGCGTACCCAGTGGTAATGCGACGGTCCATGCCTGGGACTACGTGCCCTATGAGCGGACCGATGGTCGATCCTGGGACGAGGCCAAAGGAGATTACGCTGAGAGGATGATCCGTCACATGGGGAAATTTCTAAAGAATATGACCCACGAAAATATCCTCGGCTATCACTGTGACAGCCCGGTGGATATGGAACGCACATCATCGAGCTTCGTACGCGGGGATCTGCACGGCGTGGCGATGCCTTCGTACCAATTGGGAGCTCACAGGCCCATACCGGCACTGGGACAGTACACCATTCCCGATGTCGAACGCCTTTACCTGGTAGGTCCGTTCCAGCACCCCGGGGGCGGCGTATTCGGAGCGGGTCGAGCCGCGGCGCAGAGGTTCTGTGAGGAGCTCGGCATTGATTTCGCAACGGCGCGCAGCTAGGGATACGCTGTGGGCCGATGCGCCTTGCACTCACGCAGCCGTGTTCCGTAGGAGTTGAGGTACATTGAGCCCCGGATCATCCGGATCGCCAGCGAGGGCTGTCTCGACATGAGAGTGATCGCAACCATGGATCGCCGGGAGTTCCTCGGCGCAACCGGCGTGTTGACCGGAGTGCTGGCTGCAGGTAGCCCGCTGGCGCTGTTTGCCCCCAGCCGTGCCTGGGCTTTGGACCTCAAGGCGATTGCAAGTGCAGAAGGTGCCGTGCTGCTGGCGGCGTCCCGCACCATAGCGCCGCACGACAGGCTGGACGACGCGCCTTATGCGCTGGTCGTTCAGGCGCTCGATGACAATGCGATGCGCGACGCCGCGATGCTGGCCCTGCTTCGGCAAGGCGTCGCAGGACTCGGTGCCGGCTTCGCGACTGCGGCCGAGACCGAGCGCGTTCAGGCATTGGCAGCCATCGAGACGACGCCCTTCTTCAAGTCGGTACGAGCAACGACCCTGATGACGCTTTATGGGTCGCCGCTCGTGTACGCCTACTTCGGCTATGAGGGCGAAGCCTTTTCCAAAGGTGGCTACCTGCTGCGGGGCTTCAACGACCTTCGCTGGCTACCCGAGGTTCCGTTGGCAGACAGCGGACCGGTGTTCGGCGCGGATTCGCACTGACTCCGATATCGCAGGCTCAGCGACAGGATCGGCCATGACAAGCATTTCACACGACGATACGAACTCCATGGTCATCATTGGTTCCGGCGCTGGCGGCGGCACGCTCGCGCACGAGTTGACGCGGCGGGGCATCAAGGTCGTGCTGCTGGAGGCGGGGGCGCGACAGTCGCTGGCGAGCTTCTCGCAGGTTCCCGGCGAGGCGTTCGCGCAGCTCACCTGGCTCGAACCGCGCACCCAGTCCGGGACGACGACCGTCGTCGAGGACTATCCGAACCTGCCCTCATGGACCGCCAAGACGGTGGGAGGAACGACGGTGCACTGGACCGGCGCAGCCCTGCGCGCGCGTCCCTGGGAAATCCGCGCGCGCACGACCTACGGCACGGTCGACGGCGCATCACTAATCGACTGGCCGGTGGACTACCCGGAGCTGCTGCACTACTACCAGATCGCCGAGCGACGCATGGTAGTCACGCGCCGCAATGGCAACCCGGGGCTACCGGCTTCGAGCCATTTCAAGGTATTTCACTACGGCGCGAAGCGCCTCGGCTACCAGCAGGTGCACACCGGCTACATGGCGATCAATACGCGCCCTGCCGACCATCGCGGCATGTGCATCCAGCAGGGCTTCTGCGTCCAGGGATGCAAGACCGGCGCCAAGTGGAGCACCCTCTACACGGAGATCCCGCGTGCCGAGGCGACCGGCAACCTCGACCTGCGGGCCGAATGCCGCGCGGTGCGCATCGAGCACGGCGCGGATGGCCTCGCGACGGCGGTCGTCTATCGCGATCCTGCGGGTAACGAGCAACGCCAGAGGGCGCGCGTGGTCTGCGTGGCCTGCAACGCCGTCGAGACCACGCGGCTGCTGCTGCTGTCGGAGTCGGCGAAGTTTCCCCAGGGGTTGGCGAACTCCAACGATCAGGTTGGCCGCCATTTCTGTCACCACACCGGCTGCTTCGTCTGGGGTGTGTTCGACAAGCCGATCGATTTCTGGCGCGGCACGACGCTCGCCGGCGTCGTACTGGACGAGACCCGGCACGATCCGAAGCGCGGCTTCGCCGGCGGCTATCACCTCGAGATGGCGGCGCTCGACCTGCCGAGCATTGCGCTAGCGGGTTTGCCGCAGACACTTTGGGGACGCGAGCTAGGCTTCGTGATGGAGCATTACAGCAGCATGGCCGGAATCTACGTCAATGGTGAGGATCTGCCACGCTCAACCAACCGAATCACGCTCAATCCGGACGTCAAGGACCCGTTCGGCCTGCCAGTCGCCAACATCCACGTCGATGACCATCCGAACAACGATGCGATGCGCCGCCATGGTCAGCAACAGGGCAAGGCGCTGTTCGAAGCCGCCGGTGCGATCAAGGTACTGATGTCACGACAAACACCGGCCACGCACAACATGTGCGCGGCGCGCATGAGCCGGGACCCGCGAGATGGTGTGGTCAACGCGCACGGGCAGGCGCACGATGTCGCGAACCTGTTCGTGTCCGATGGCAGCGCGATGAGCACGCCGAGCTCGGCGAACCCGACCCTGACGATCGTGGCGCTGGCGTTGCGCCAGGCCGATTACATCGAACGTCGGATGAGCGCGCGCGCGATCTAGGCTTTACTTCAGCGAACGAATGAAAGCAGCGCCGTGGGGGTACGGTGCATCTCCTGTATGCCCAAAACGTTCAAGCTTTCCTTGACCGGATTGACATGCTCACGCATGAGCGCCTCGACGCGCGCACCCTCGCCCCGCTCGAGCGCGTCGACAATATAGTGATGCTGACGATGCGCATAGACCAGCCGGCGATTCATGTATTCCAGGTTCGTCTTATCGAATGCCAACGCAGTTGGCGCTGCGAATGGGACGTGCGAGATGCGCTCCAGGGCCTGTCCGATCATTGGACTACGCGCTTCCTCAACGATGAGACCATGCATACGCCCATTCATGTCCGCGTAGAGCGCTGCATCGCTTTCTTCGAGATGGCCTTTGACCAAGATCCGATCGCCGTCCTTGAGCACTTGACGCAACGCATTAATCAGGGTCCGCGAAGCTCGCCCCTCCGCCACACGTCTGGCTGCCAGACCCTCGAGCGCGCCGCGCACATCCAGCGCGTCGAGAATGTCGGCGCTGCTGAAGCCGCGCACGATATAGCCGCGAGTCTCGTGTGCCTGCAGCAGCCCTTCGCGGGCCAGCACGGGCAGTGCCTGACGCACCGGCGTACGCGACATGCCCAGCATTTCCGCCAGCGGTGCCTCAGCCAGCCGCTGACCAGGCGTGAGCTTGCCGCGCAGGATCATTTCCCGGATACGAACCAACGCGCTGGTTTGTTGTGTATTCATGCGCAGCGAGAAAGCCACAGATTTGCGGGAACATTGTTCTTGACGGGATCCCGACTGTCAATTATCGTTCTCGCGGGCGAAGTATTAGACGCAGCTTGGCCTTGGGGGATCTTCAAAAAAGCAGCAATAAACAGAGCAATTAGTGATTGCTCACGGTGAGCAGAGTGGATGGGTGACCAGATTGCTTTCAGCGTTTGGGATCCCAAGTAATGAAAATCGTACGCAGTTAAGCGACCACTTGGCACCGGCGCTGTAAGGAGAGGAACCCTGGAAGTTGCGCTTGTACTAGCTCAAGCCGCGACAATTGCCGTCCGCGAGTGATGGAGTGGGGGGTGACATGAGATTGATTCCGGGGATCGAGGCGCGATTAATTTCGCGCGTGGCGCGCCATAGCGCGTCGCTCAAACATTCCTTCGCCAGTGGCGCATGCGTGCTCATGCTAGGGGCCGCTGTGAGCGCCCAGGCGCAACAGACGCCAGGCACGCCCGCAATGGCCGATACCGGGGCGCTCGAGGAGGTCGTGGTCACGGCCGAACGCCGCGAAGAGAACATTCAGAACGTGCCGATCGCGGTGACGGCATTCAGTGCCGAATCCATGCAGAGCCGCAATATCACGGATATTCAGGCCCTCGGCAATCTGACGCCGGGTGTCAATCTCGACGCCGGCGCACCCTTCTCTGGCGATCGCTCGGTGCTGTCCGCCTCGATCCGAGGCATCGGTCAGGATGACTTTGCATTCAACCTGAATCCCGGCGTCGGCGTCTACGTCGACGGCGTGTTCCTGGCGCGCACCATCGGCGCCAACCAGAATCTGCTCGACGTGGACCGCGTGGAAATCCTCAAGGGCCCGCAGGGCACCCTGTTCGGCGCCAACACCATCGGTGGCGCGATCAGCATCGTCACGCATACGCCTGGCGATGAGGAGCGTTTCATCGCCACGGCCACCACCGGTAGCTTCGATCGGCGCGATTTTGGATTCACGGCGGACATCCCAATCGTCAGCGGCGTGCTGCTCTCGACCATCAGCGTCTCCTCGCAGGAGCAGACCGGGTGGATGAAGGTCGTCCCCTACCCGAGCGGTTCGCCCTATGCCCAGGTACCCCTGACCTTCGATTCGGCGAACGACTATCCGCAAGCGGCCTACGCGACCAACGACAATTACGACGGCCAGGGATTGCAGGTCATCCGCGGCAAGTTGCTTTGGAAGGCATCTGACAAACTCAGTGTCACACTGAGCGCCGACTGGTCGCACGAAGATACGACCGCACTCGGCTACCAGGTCCTGGGTGCCTACAACGGCGCGGGCTCGACGTTCCCGGCCGTCTACAACACGTGCATCAGCAACAACGCTACAACCTTGACTTCATCACCTCTGACAGCTGCCGGCGTCACAGGCGTATGTTCGCAGCCGCGCGCACAAGTTCCCGCGCTGGGCTCATTGGGCTCGCCCCCACTGCTTGGGGCGGGCTACGTCGGTGGCCCGGTGGGACCATTCAACTATCTCAATACCGGCGGCGTGCCCTACCTAGGCTCGAGTTCGCCGCGGCTCTGGTGGGGTGCTCCTGGGTCGTATAATACCGGTGACATCGACTCCACCTACGCCGGAGACGCGCCGGATTTCGCGCGCTACGACGTCTACGGCGGTGCGCTGACCGGTGTCTATGACTGGACCGACCAGCTGACCCTGAAGTCGATCACCGCTTATCGCACTATCACCTGGGAGATCGGCACCGCGCTCGACGGCGTTCCGGGGGATACTTTCCAGAGCGTCACCGACCACCAGCACCAATGGCAAATCTCGCAGGAGTTCCAGCTACTCGGGAAGGCCTTCGACGACAAGCTCAACTACGTCGCGGGTTTGTACTACTTCAACGAGGGCGGCTACGTACACGACTACGTGCCGTTCGAGGGCCTGCTGTACGTCTACGACGTTCAGAACAATGTGAACAACAAGGACATCGCGGCCTTCGTGCACGGCGACTATAAGCTCACAGATAAGATCAGCTTTACGGCGGGCGGACGCTACACGGACGTCATCGCCGACTTCATCGGCGGTCAGAGCGATCTGAATTCGTTTCCATTCGGGTCCTTTTGCTATCAGAACTCCTGCGGGGGGGCTCCGCCTTTCAGTCAAATTGTCCCGGGCGAATCGACGCCCGGAACGCCCTATTACCGGTACTTCCCGAATACTCCGGACAGCCAGGCGTGGCACGTTTTCGATCCGACGCTCGGGGCGCAGTACCACTTCACCGACGACGTCATGGCATACGCGAGCTGGGGCAAGGGCTTCAAGCAGGGCGGCTGGACCACCAGACTGTCGAGCGCCATTACGAGTCCATCTGATGCGCGCTTCAGTCCCGAGTATTCTAAAACCTATGAACTGGGCCTGAAGTCGCAGTGGTTCGAGCACCGCCTGCAGGCCAACGCAGCAATCTTCTTCACCAACTACGACGGCATCCAGCTCAACATCCAGCGGGGCATCTCGCCGGTGTACACGAATGCCGGCAATGCCGACATCAAGGGCGCCGAGCTCGAAGTGGAGTCGAATGTGGGCGGTGGTTTGCACCTTAATTTCAACGCCGCCTACATCGATGCGTATTACACGTTCGTGAACCCCTCCGCCAATATTCCGCAGTACGCACTGCCGGGGAGCGGTCTGACGGTCTGCCCCGGATCGCCTGCCCTCACCGGCTGCGCCATTCAGGGCCCTGGCAGTCAGCTCGACGCGAAATTGCCGAAGACACCCAAGTACAAATTCACCTTTGATCCACAGTACGACATGCGCCTGCCGAACGAAGGCATCATACGGTTCATTCCGGCCTTTACGTATACCGCCGGCCTGTTCAACGATTCGCTGAACACGCCGCAATTGTACCGCCCGGCAACACACATGTTGGATGCTTCCATCCACTATGTGTCGCCCACGGGTAAGTACGATGTCGCGCTCGGTGGCACCAATCTGCTCAACGACCGCTTCATCACGGCCGGATCGCCGAACTACGGTGCCGGCGAGGTTGGCGGATACTACAACGATCCGGCCGAGTGGTACCTCACTCTGCGTGCGAAGCTGTAGTAACGACATCCGCTAACGGTTGTTGTAACGCGTTAGCGGGGCTATCGGGGGCTCGAGTTCAAGCGTCTGACGCTTGAGCTCGAGCCTACCTCTACCGCATAGGCGAAGTTCGTCGCCGGCTCACGGTCCCCTCCGGTATGCTCGCGCCAATGTCTCAGCACTTGCGAGGGCGATATGAGCAGCGAACTATTCGCCAAGAGCCTGAAAATTCGCACTGAGGTGCTCGGGGAAGCCTACGACCACTTGGCCATTTATGTCGGCGTGCCCGCCGCCGTCGATAGCTTTCGGCTGGCTCGCGAGACGTTTGCCGAGATCGTTGGACAGGCATCGACTGCGTGAGCAACCCTATTCCTCGCTATCCCGTCGACATTTTCAGTCGTGATTCAGTGCGCCAGGCGCGCGCTGTCGACGACGCGCTGCGTGAATTCTCGCCGGTCGCGCGGCTGCAGGATGGAACTGTGATGATCACTCGGCATGCAAGCGTGAGCTCGGGTCTCGCGGACTGGAAGACCTTCTCCTCGACATCACGTCCGTGGCACGACCCCAAGTCGGTGCGGCCGGAAATTCTCCTCACCGACGATCCGCCACGGCACACGCACGTGCGTGCCGCAATGGCCAAGGCCCTGTCACCTGCCCTGCTCGAGAGCATGCGCGCGGCCTTCGAACGCGACGCGGCCGTCATCGTCAGTGATGTGCTGGCCCGCGAGGGCCAGGTAATCGATGCGGTGGCCGATATTACCCAGCGCTTCGTGTACAAGGCGCTTCCCGATGCCTTTGGCATGCGGGTCGAGGGCCGCGAAAACATGTACGGCTTCAGCCATATGGTGTGGGCGACGATGGGGCCGGCAAATGACCTTTTCCACGAAGCCATGGTCGACATCGAGCCGGTCCTGGCGTGGATAGAGCGATGCTGCAACCGGGAGAATCTCGCGCCCGGCGGAATCGGCATGGCGATCTATCAACTCGCGGATGAAGGCCTGATCTCGCAGGACGAAGCAAAACTGCTGACGCAAACCGTGCTCGCGGCGGGCGCCGATACGACCGTGCTCACCATGGCGAACACGCTGCGCGCCTTCGCGCTGTTTCCCGATGAATACCAGAAGCTTCGCGCCGATCCGCTGCTGGTGCGAAACGCGTTCGATGAAAGCCTGCGGTGGGACTCGCCATCGCGGATGGCGGGTCGGATCACGACGCGCGATGTCGAGGTTGAGGGCATCAATATCCCGGCGGGGCAGCGGGTGGGCCTGATGTTCGCAGCAGCGAATCGCGATCCCCGTGCGTGGCTTGACCCGGATCGCTACCAGATATCCCGCGATCTCAAGCAGCAAGTCGGCTGGGGATACGGCGTGCATGCCTGCGTCGGCCGTGTGTTCGCCCAGCTCGAGGCGCATATCTTGCTGACGCAAGTGGCGCGACGGATCGACCGGTTCGAGCTGGCCGGCGAGCCGGAGCCCTGGATGACCACCATCGGACACGGACCTGCCAAGTTGCCGATCCGCGTGCATCGTGCGCGGCAAGATCGCTTTGCGAAGTCGGCTTGAGCGTCAACTTTCATATTGGGTCGTCCGTCTCCGGCTCCGGCAACCTTGGAACAAGGGGGGTGAATTGATGGCAATTCAGAACATTGGCCGCTGGCAAGTTGGCGATGTCGAGATCTTCAGCATCCCGGAGGTGGTTGCTCTGAACGACGACATCCACGTCCTGCTCGAGAATGCAACGCCCGATCTCCTGTTGAAATATCCGTGGCTACAGCCGCACTACGCCACGCCCGACGGCCGCATGCTCATTAATTTTCAAGGGTTCGTGGTCAAAGCAGGCGGCCGAAACATCGTGGTCGACACCTGCATCGGCGGGGGCCGTCAACGCGAATACGACGTCTTCTGTCAATTGAAGTCGGATTTCATGCAGGACCTGAAGGCCATCGGCGTTACACCCGACAACGTCGATACCGTCTTGTGCACGCACCTGCATTTCGACCATGTGGGGTGGAACGCGCAGCAACTCAACGATCGTTGGGTTCCGACATTTCCGAACGCCCGCTATCTCTTTGGCCGAGTCGAATACGAGCATTGGATGATGCTTTATCGCACCAAGGGCTATCACCATCTGCTGCACGTGGAAGAATGCATCATGCCCATCATCGAAGCCGGGCTGGTCGATCTGATCGAGATGCAGCACCGGATCAACGAGCATGTCTGGCTCGAGCCGACCCCTGGCCACACCCCGGGGCACGTCAGCGTGCGCATCTCCTCCCGTGGGGAGGAGGCGGTGATCACCGGCGATATCATGCACAGCCCGATTCAGATCGCGGTCCCGGAATGGACAGGCAACTTTGACATGGATCGGGTGCTCGCCACCCGGCAACGCGCGCGATTTGTGAAGGCCTCGGCGGACAAACCGCTGCTCGTCATCGGAAGTCATTTTCCGCAGCCGACCGCCGGCCACATCATCTCGGACGGCAACTCATGGCGGTTTACGGGTTTGTCATGAAGTCTCGGAAGACTCGATGTCTCGAGGACAAGGTCGCGCTGGTTACCGGCGCGGCAGGCGACATCGGCCGCTGCACCGTCGAGAAGTTGCTCGAGCTGGGGTGCCGAATCGTTGCGGCAGACTTGAAGGCCGGAGTCGAGTCGCTCGCCGAGCGTGGCCGAATCGCATGCGTCCGCGGTGATCTGCGACAGGAAGCGACCGCGAGGCGGGGAGTGTCCGCTGCGCTGAGACAATTTGGGACACTCGACATCCTCGTCAACAATGCCGGCCGGCATCTGCAGCGCCCGACGCTCGATACATCAACCACGCAGTGGGATGAAATTCTCGAGACCAATGCGCGCGGGACATTTATGCATTGCCGCGAAGCACTGCGAGTGATGACTGAGCGCGGATCGGGATCTATCGTTAACGTCGCCTCTATTTCAGGCGTGATCGGAATTCCCGGACAGGTGGCGTATGCGGCATCGAAGGGGGCGATCATCCAGATCACGAAGGCCCTGGCGGTCGAATTCGCAGCAAGCGGTATCCGCGTCAATGCCGTCGCGCCCGGCGCCGTGGTGACGGGTTTTCTGGACGCTGCGGTGCCCGACAGTCGCGCGCTGCTCGAGAGTTTCGGTCCCCATCACCCGATCGGCCGATCGGCGAGACCCGAAGAGATCGCGGATGCCATCGTGTTCCTGGCGTCCCCCCGGGCAAGTTTTATGACTGGCGCTGTGGTCATGGTCGACGGTGGCTATACGGCCGCTTGAGATTACGAGCTCTTCACGTGCCGAATTAGATGCCGCCGGGCTTCCTCCTGGAGTTCATTCCCTTTACTGATGGCTGCCGGAACAATTTGCCAACTTCAGTGCGGTTCGCAAATATACGCGAGCGCCTCGCGTACCTGATTTGCTCGATCGCATGATAACGGGAATCACCATGAACAAAACCAAGTGCTGCCGCGGCTACAGAGGTGGTCGCGGTATTTCGGACAGGGGTGTAAGTGGAAATCTGCCGGAGCAATATAGCAACCGGAGGACAGAGATCCAT
>Ga0182024_10021345_pt1 | contig 11760 bp, 12 predicted proteins | sample P32metaG_FD_120480 | JGI IMG/M metagenome (GOLD analysis project Ga0182024, IMG submission 120480) | Permafrost microbial communities from Stordalen Mire, Sweden - P3-2 metaG (Illumina Assembly) | ecosystem: Environmental > Terrestrial > Soil > Wetlands > Permafrost | place: Sweden: Stordalen... | reverse complement strand
TTCAAAAACCGATTCCGGGAACGGCTGACAGTGAATATTGGCATTGTCTTGGTGTTCGCAGCTTTCTACTTGAGATTCCTCAGGCGTCCATGAACAAGGCGCGATAGCGCCCTTTCGCTGCTATTGTGCAGACGCACTTCGCACTCGCTACAGACGAGTGATCTGCGCTTATGGCGGAAGCCTGCTTCGATTGCCGCCGCATTCGCATTAGATCGCTATCTTCTCCACCTCATCGAGCGAAATCTCATTGAATAGCAATTTTCGTCTGATTATGTATCGATCTTGCCACGCTTGTCCGACTTATGACAGCGAGGCTCGATATCCTACGAGATAATGGACATCGGAAAAATACTCGCTCTGCTTCGCAACGAGCGAGAGAACCTCGAACAAGCAATCATCACCTTGCGGCGCTTGGCAGCGGGCCGGGGCTGGCCGCCGCCTGTTTCATGACCGGATAGATTCGATGGGCAATTATTGGCGGGATCACGGCCGCCGCCGGAGTCGCACTATTGCTCGACCGGCGCTAGACCTGATGCTCATCAAGAATGGCTCGGATGCGGCCCTCCTCTTCGCCTTCCCGCAACCTCTTCCTAGTCCACCGTCCATTCCCGGGGCCCGGCATGCGACACTTCGCGCACGCCCGGTTCTTAATGCTGCTGAAGTGGCCGCAGTTTGGGCGCTTCCAATCGGAATCGTGCGAGCCACCGGAACGGTTCGGCTCCTTGTAGAACCCGGCCTTAAGCAACTTGTTGTCGATGATGGCAGCGCTCACGTTGATCCCTTGCTCGGCCCCCATTAGCTTGTTCTCGCGAGCGGCGTGACGCGGCACAAGCAGAAGGTCGAGAAGATTCTGGGGATGGAACCGGTGCCGGCCGAGACGCCTAAGAGCCCGACCGTTCCGCACCCCCACCACCTGCTGCTGCAATCAGCATGCCCGCCGGAGTCGGAGTCAGATAGACAAAGGAACCTCCGCTGCCCTTCGGCCGCCTGCTCCAACCTTGGACGCTCCCACCCCGCCAACCACGATGTTCAGCGTTTCCCCCGGAGTTACAGGCAGGTTTGCGACTAGACGAGCGCCGTTGCCACCAGAACTCTGACCTTCATCGGCTCCGCCCGCTGCGCCCGCCGCGTCGATGGTTACCTGGGTCACGCCAGCAGGCACGACGTACGTCTGCACGCTGCCGGTGCAGTTGAACGTCGTGCTTTGTGCCGCAGCGATGGCTGGGAATCCGGCCAGCAGCAAAATAGACAGAGCCCGTTGTGACATGCACGCTCCGTTCTTATCAGCGTGTGCGGAATGCTCGGAGATCGCAATTCTACAAATGAGTTAGTTATTGAGGCTAGGCGGAGCGGTTAGTCAGGTCGGCCTCGGTTGGGCCAGTCCGCTCAGCCATTAGGCTGAATACGCTGACGGCTTGCTTGCAGTGCGCCCAAGACACAAGTAGCCGCCCTTGAGTCAGGAGCCGACGTCGTGGGGAGCCGCCTGTTTGATGGCGGATATCAGCGTTTCCCGGCTTTGCATTCCGGTCAGCATCCGTTTACCGATTACAAACACAGGAACGCCAGTGATCGCCATTTCTTGGTAAGCGTGCTGAAGCAACTTATCCAACCGATCCCGGTATTGCCGTGTTTCTAACGCGAGTTGGAAGGCGTCGCCAGGCAGGCCCGCTTCGGCGGCTAATCGCGTCAACACGGCTGGATCGCCGATGTCCTCGCGCTCTTGCCACATGCCGCGCATGACGCGCGAAAAGTATTCGGCGCCCTTGCCGTGGTCCTTTGCGAATTCCAAACCCTCAAAGGCCAAGCGCGTGTAAGGCAGCGGGGAGACGTGCGGCAAACGAACTTCCACGCCCAACTGACCGGCGAGCGGAGCCACTGAATTGCGCCATGCATTCTGGACGAACTCACCTTCGGGACGCAGCGTCGGCGCTGGGTATGGACGCAGCTCAAACGGCATCCGATTAATATTGACATCTCTCCCCGCGGTCGCTTGCTTCAAGACGCAATCGGCGAGAAAGCAGTATGGGCAAGCGAAATCAGCGTACAGCTCAATCGCAACGCTGGTCCTCATTTGCCCTTGCCATTCACTAAGTCGGCGTAGACGGCGTCTATGAACATGTCCTTCGACCAGGACGGGGTAGAAGCTCCAAACCGAGCGTCGTAATCCAAGGTGGGCTGGGCGGCTTTGATCTGCGCGAGTGTCATTTTATCTTCGATCATGCTCTGAATCCGGTCGCGTATAATCGTGACCATATCGCGATATTCGACCACATCGGCGCGGTCGCAAATTCTTCCATGGCCTGGAACGATATAGGTGCCGCCTTCCTCCTTCGCCTTCGGAATACTTAGTTTGATCAGGTGGTTCAGCGCAGCGATAATTCCGTTGATGCTGCCACCGTTTTTCCGGTCGATCACCGGGTAGGTCACCGCGGAGAATACGTCGCCCGCGCTGATCACATCGGATCGGCGGAAGAATACGATACTGTCTCCGTCGGTGTGAGCAGCCGGTTCGTGGGTAATCTGAATCCCCTCACCGTTGAAAAGCTCATAATCCGGGGTGGCGTAGGTGTCTGTGGGCCAAGCTTCAAATGGCACCGACGACTTGACGCCGGTAGGCGCGCTCATGCGCTTCAACACGTGTTCTTCGGCAATGATGGGCGCGCCGGGTGGCTTGTCGCCGCCTGCCGGATCGCGCCCGCCAACCTGATTGCCGGCCGCCGAAATTTCGGCATTGCCGCCGGTGTGATCCGGATCAAAATTGGTGTTGATCACATAGCGGATCGGCTTATTCGATATCTGCTTGATCGCGGCCAGTATTTTCGCGCTAAGTGGGGCATACGAGGTGTCAACCACGAGGACTGAATCGTCACTCACTTGCACCGTGACGTTGCTGCCGGCTCCAGCGATCAGGTAAACGTTTCCCTGCACAGCAAGGGTGGTGATGGTCACCTTGTCGAAGTCGGAGGGAACCGCCTGGCTCGGTATGGCTGGTTGAATAGCGGGAGCTGGCACCGGGAGCGGAGCGGAAGCGAATTTAGGATCGGCCAGCTTTGACTCGAAGTCGGGATACATCGTTGCCGCTCCGCCGCCGATGGCTGCTTCAGGAACCCCGAAGCGTTTGGCGCTCAATAGAAAAGGATTCTTTCCGGGCAGGTAGTGCGGTACGTAGCCCTCGGCACGATTGGCTATCTCTGCGGTGGGCGTGCACGCGTAGCCTCGGAGCTGCTGGTTGGGGTTCAAAACGTAGTCGCGGGTGCGCACGAACGGCTCGGTGAGATACACGGGATCAGAGATCAAAACCATGAATGTGATGTGGTCTCCGTGGCGGATCCAGTGCTCGCGAAGCGTGCCGAGGTCGCTGCGAAACAGGCCGACCCGCTCATAAGGGGCCGTTTTCAAATGAGTGGTGGTAATCGTCAGCACGTCGTGATCCCACCTACCGGTAGAGAAGCCCTGCCAGGTATGCGGAGCATACTCGGACGGATGCGGCCGGCCGTCCATCCAAATGATTCGCTCCTGGGCCTGCCATTCCGTGTATTCGTGCCAGGCAATCACCTGCTGTGTGGCCGGATCGATCTCCGGCCAGATGCGAACCGCGCCGATGTCGGTAAAATCGTCGGCGGGAAGCGGATTGCATTGCTTTTCCGGGAGAGTGTTAATGGAGGCATTCCAACTTTCAGCCCTCAGTCGGCCGGCCGCGCTGAGCGGAATGCCCTGATACTCGCCTAAGTCTGAGCCGGGCCCGCGCCAGGGCTGGTCTTCTTGAATCCGGACCGCCCAGTATCCGCTCAGATCCACTTGGGAGAACAAGGGACTGCTCGAAAGCACGGATACCAGAACGAATGAAGCGACGTTGAGAAGTCTAAGGCTGCTGAACTCACTCATAGCGGTTCTCCTTGAAGAGATCACGGTTCACCGGGATGAGCACGGCGTGGGGTTCCATCCGGATTGATCGTTTTGTTTTTTGAAATGCGAACTGGTGATGAATTGCTCGTCGAGATACACCGGATCGTCGACTATCGTTTGCACCACGAGCCAGCTGTCGCCGTTCGGCTCCTCGGTTCGATCGTAGTACTCCGTCAAAACGGTTTTGTCGCTGTACGGCACGCCATTTTTGCGCAAATAACCGGGCTTCAAGTTAGTGGTGACCACGTCAAGACCCCCGCTGAGGGCGATGGTTCGGTTTACGATTTCGCCGCCGCCTCCTCCAAAGTTCGGGCCGCCCGTTCCCGCGCGCGTGTTCCGGGTTTCCCAAGTTGCCTGGGATCTTCCTTGCCAGTCGCCCCCTGACGTTTTTGGATCCTTGAAGTAGAAAAGCCGCGTTTGAGTCCCGGCTTCGGTTTCAATCTTCAGAGTTTCGGCGTCGGCCCAGGAAATCCGAATCCGGCCGGGGATGCGCATCACGCCTGCGGCACCGTAGCTCCGGCATTGTTCACCGGCCGCCTCGTCTTTCGATGGATCCCAGCTATTGGCCATTTTGCGGCCCGCGCTGCTCACCGGAACGCCGCCGAAGTCGCCTTTTTTCGGCAGAATCATGCGATATCGCCAATCTTCGCTGACCACGCTGATCCACTGACCGGTAAAGTCGGTCGGCGCTTTTGCCTTCGCGGTATTTTTCGGGGTGCTGCCGCTCGCGTCGCTGCCCTGAGCGTGCAAACTCATAGGCAGCAAGGAAATTACAGCGACTGCGGCTACTAGCCCCCATATGCGCCTTGCGAACATGCTTCCTCCACAAACTGCTGGTCCTCGCGGGCACACCTACTGGTTGCGCAGCCCGTAAAAATACTGAGTGAACTCAATTTTAAGTTTCGAATCAGCTCTTGTCAAGACAGCGCGACGGTTTGCCGTGCTCTTTTTTCGCGCCGGTGCAGTTTGGCTTGACGTGGCAGGCGACTTGTTGTAGAAGGTTACATATCGGTATGCTCCGAAGATACTCAATCAGCGCTTTCATTTTGGCCCTTGTGCTGACCGCATTCGCGCAGAGCAAGGACCCGCTCCTTGGCACGTGGGAACTAGATCGCGGGAAGTCTGACTTTCAGCCCGATAACACCATGCAGAGCCGGACGCTGACCATCGAAGCGAAAGGCAACGCCATCAGCGTATCCCAAGAAACTATTGCTCAAGACGGTCACGCTAGTTTCGTCGACTTCACGGCCGGCTACGACAGCAAGGACGTTCCTATTTCGGGTTCAGTTCTGGACACTGTTGCCCTGAAACGCCTGAATGCATCAACGGTGGAGCGCACGGGCAAAATCCACGGGCAGGCGGTTGAAACCGCGACCATGTCGCTGTCATCGGACGGTAAGATTCTCACGATTAAGACCCAAGGCACCATAAACAATATTCAGTACGCGAGCACTCAGATTTTTGAGCGGCAGTAAGCCGCGAAGTCGCGCGCGGCGATTTCCGTTGTCAGGATCTGCTGCTTGCCTGCTGCTTGTGAAAATGCGGCAAGATCTTTTCACCGAACAGTCGTGCTTGTTCGAGGCGGTTATCGCCCCAAAGTTCCAGCAGGATGTGCGTGCAACCGGCCGCGCGGTATTCCTCCAGGCGTTCGATGCACTGCTTGGGCGTACCGGCGATCGGGCAGACCTTATCTAGAATCGCATCGCTGACGGCGCGCGCGGCGGCTTTCCGGCCACCCTGCTCCATGCCCTCGGCGATGGGCCGGATCTCATCGAAGCTCAAGCCGGCACATTCCAGCAGCGTATCAGCGGAGCCGCGAATGTTTTGCACCTTGTTGGCCAGGTACATAGCGGCCATCTCGCGGGCGCCTTCGCGCGCGGTCTTGGGATCTTCGCCCACGCTGCCAACGATTACGCCGCCCAAATCGAGTGATTTCGGGTCCTTGCCAGCCTTGCGGCCGCCCTCTTCCATCTTTACTCGCGCAAGCTTGAGGAATGCCGGGGTCGTGATGCTGGCCGTAAGCAAGCCATCGGAGTGGGAGCCGGCCACCGTTTGCAGAATCGGTCCAGTGGCTCCCACATACATGGGAACGCGCCAGCGCGCGGCGTGGGCATCCTGCTTGAGCGGAGGAGCGAACGCGGAAAACGCCCTGCCCTCGTACTTCACTTCCTCGCCCGACAGCATAGCCTGGATGATCTCCAGGCTCTCCCGCATTACGACGGCTGGTCCAACTTCCTTGCCCTTCTCGCCTTCGCCAATTTCCTTCATGAAGATTTTTGAGGCGCCCAGGCCGAGAAGAAACCGGCCTTCACCGGCGACGTCCTGGAGAACGCGCGCCTCCATGGCGATTTGGACGGGGTGGCGAGTGTAGGGGGAAATGATACCCCATCCGATCGCGATCCTCTTGGTCTGATGAGCGACGATCGCAGTAATGGAAGTGGACGAACGAGCTTCCATGGAATGCTTGCGCCACCAGGGGTAAGCTTCGGCGAGCCAGAAGCTGTCAAAACCCGCCGCATCGCAAGCTTGAGCCATGGCCAATGTTTCGGCAACCGGCTCCATGCTCAATTGAAGAACACCAATACGAAAAGGAACGCTCATACCATCTCCATGCAAAGAATTTGTCTTTAATTTAGGGATTCGTCCAGGAATGCTCAAGGCCTTTGATCAGAGCCCACATTGTTTTGTTCAGCGGAGTTTGGACTCCATGCTTTTCGCCCCATTTGACGATCGCGCCGTTCATGAAATCCACTTCGGTCTGGCGCTTGGCCAGGACATCCTGGAGCATGCTGGCTTTATGTTTTCCGGGAGCCGCAGCACCCTTTTGCACCAACTGCCGCGGGTCGCCATGCAGCGTAATACCCAAGGCTGCGGCTACGGCCAGTCCTTCCGAGATCAGGTCGTCGAACAACTGGCCGGTGGCAGGCAGGCGCGTTGCGGCTCCGTGATGCAGCAGAGTTAGCGCACCGACGGGGTTAGTGGAAGCGTTGAAGATCAGCTTGGTCCACTGCGCGCCGCGCGCGTCTTCTAATGGAATCACGCTCAATCCCGCGCGATTGAGCAGGCCGGCCAAGCTGTTTACAAGCGACATCGGAGTGGCGGTCGGTTCGAACGGTCCGATCCAGGTGTCGCCTTGAATGTCGTAGCCAACGTGTCCCGGCGCGATGATGTGACCAGCGGGGAAGGTGGTGCCCCGGATCACATAGCGCACATGTTCGGCCAGAATCTCCTCGTTGCCGACGCCGTTCTGCACCGAGCACACCGCGCTACCTTCCGGAAACAGGTGGGCGGTCTTTTCGATGGCCGCGCGGGTATGGATACTCTTGGTGGCGACAATGCCGAAGTCGCAAGCGGGCAATTCCCGAGCATCGGCTGACGCGTTTACCGGAGCCGTGAATTCCGCCGCGCCGGAAAGCCTTAAGCCATGCTTGCAGATCGCGTCCACATGCTCCTTGGCCACATCAAAAGCGTAGACTTCTGCTTCGCCGGTCCGAGCTAAGTGCGCTGCAAAGATACTGCCGACCGCTCCGCAGCCCACCACACAAACTTTCATGCGATTCCCATGCTCCGCCGCTCGGAACCGTTGTAGAATTTCCAGGGCAGATTCCCGAGATTTTCTCCTTCGCCCTTACCAACGCGGTAGGTGTCCTGCGTGTAGAGGCAGACTTGCCCGTCGGCGTCGACCACCTGGGGATGCAAGCTAAAGATCATGTTTTCGCGCAGCTCCACGTGAGTGTTCGCGCCGATAGCGGGGTATTCGATCATGGTCAGACCGATCGAGTGGCCGGAGAGGTGGCCCAGCCCAAAGCCGTGTTTTTCGAAGATTTCGGCACAAGCGCCGTGTACGTTACTAGTCAGCTCGCCTTCGCGCATTTTGAGCCGTGCGGCTTCGAGCGCGTCGGCATAGATAGCGCCCATTTCTGCCGTCCGCTTGCTCGGTTTACCTTGTATGAGGGCTCTCGATACCTCGACCCAGTAACCGCCCGCACCTGTTATCTCGAGGGAGTAGAGCAGAAGGTCGTCGGCGTTCACTACCCGATGCCCTGGGACCTTAAAGTGGGCCTCCGCTTCGCCATGAGTGCCCGAAAGGACGATGTTCATCATTCGCAGACCAGCTCCGCCGGCGAAGAATCGTTCCACGGCAGGGGCCATGATTTCCGCTTCCGTTTTGCCGGGGGCATAGCCCTCGATCATCGCCCAGAAGCCGTCTTCGATGACCTCGATACTGTCGCGCACGGCTGCTAATTCTTCCTGCGATTTGACCGCACGCGCCATATCGAAACGCTGGTCAAAAGATACGAGCTCGTAAGAAGCGCCGGCCGCGAGGGCGCTATAATCCCTTACGTTCATGACATAGTTCAAACCGTAAACGCCCAACCGCTTCCATTTACCGGCTTCGGCGCGTTCACGCAACCATTGGCCTGGCAAATCCGGCCAGACCTGGTCCTTCACTAAGGACTTTTTCTTGTCGCCGATCCAGCGCGCCTCGCGAGGAAAGACCAATACTGGATCGCCGTCTAACGGAATTAGCACATACACATAGCGATGGACGATCTCGAAATCCGACACGTAACGCACGGCCCCTTCAAACCCGGTGTACTCGCTTCCGCAGACGATTAGCGCGTCCAGATGTTCCTCGGCCATGGCCGTGCGAATATTGCGGTATCTTCGCTCCAGTTCTCCGGCCGATACAGGAACTGCTTGGCGTGTGGTTGTAAGCATGTTTAATTTCAGAATGCGCCGCAAATTTCCGCAGCGGCCAGCGCGTAGATTTTCGTGATTCGGGTCAGAGTATCGATAGCGACCTTCTCGCCTTCCGGGTCCCGTTCTCCGCTGGAAGGTCCATAATTCAACGTCTCGATTCCGAATCGCGTCATGACGGAAGCATCCGAACACCATTGCACGCAGCCACGCACGGGCGGCGTACCCATCACCTTGGTATGAGTCGCTTCAATCGTCTTCACCAGCTCATGATTTTCACTGATCTCGGCGCCTGGCACCGAGACATACGTGTCGAATTCGAGTCCGTAATCAGGAAAACGGTCGAGCAAATCTAAAAAGAAATCCTTCACGATTCGCCGGGCCTGCTGGAGTGGAAGCGTAGGTGGCACCCGGAGGTCCAGACAGATTTCGGCGTTCTCCGGAGTTCTGCTGGTGCGCCAAGGCTGTCCGGCGCGAATGCAGCCGATATTTACGATCCCCTTTTGTCCGCGATAAGCGCTGTGACTCTCCCAGGTGGGGACCCATTCCTGAATCGCGGCAAGCACATCTTGCATGCGGCTTACCGATGTTTCGCGCTGCCGTTTCTGGCTAAATGCCGTGTGCACGTAAAGACCATGCACGGTAAAGCGAGCCCACATGGATCCGTAGTGGCCCAACACCACCTGCATGTCGGTGGGTTCGCCGAGAATGCACATGTCGGGCACAATTCCGTGATTCACCAGGTAATGCGTGCCTACTCCGTAGCCGCGATATTCTCTTCCGGAGAACTCGTCTCCTACTTGAGTCTTCTCAATTTCGCCGGCGACGGCAGCGATCATCAGATCGCCGTTCAGTTTGACGCCGAGGCGGCGCAGCGCCTTCACTGCCTGCGTGTAGCAGACCAGAGCGCCCTTCATGTTATAGATGCCAAGGCCGTAAATATATCCGTTCCGGAGCACAGCTTTGGGCTTGTACCCAAGACCGGTGAGGTATTCCTCCCGACCGGAATTGGACGTGTCCATGTGGCCGTTGAACATCAGGCTTTTGCCGTTGCCGGCTCCTTGCCATACACCGATGACGTTGGAACGCCCAGGTTCGACCTCCTGGCACGTAACGCGCATACCCGTCTCTTCCAGGGCAGCTCGCATGTACTTGCCCATTTCTAGCTCTTCGCCCGTGGGGCTGGGAATTTCGATGACGTCGCAAGCCATCTTGACGATCTCTTCCTCGCGTATTTCAGAAAGGATCGCTTCAGCCAAGTGGGGTTTAAGTGCGGCGGATTCGGCAGCGTTAATCATGAATCTCCTGTTTCAGCAACGAAAATCATCGGGATAAGAGCACAATTTCTCATTCCCGTCCTCTGTAATTAAAAAATTGTCTTCTAGACGCAGACCGCCCCCTCCGGCCCAATAGATGCCTGGTTCGATGGCTAGCACCATCCCCTTCTTCATGACTCCGGGCGCGGCCTGATGTGCCCACGGTGGTTCGTGTGCTCGCGCTCCTACACCGTGTGCTATCGGATGCGAAGGCTGCCCTTTATAGCCGGCATCATCGATCCCCCGGCGGATCATCCGGTCCAGCTCCGCCAGGCTGGCGCCTTCTTTGCAATGCGCAACTGCATCGTGGAATATTTTGAGCAACTGGTCCAGAAGCTTGTTATATTCGGCGGTTAATTTTCCGGGGCAAAGGTTCTTAGTAAGGTCGGTCCAATAGCCATCGGCGCACACCCAAATCTCGACCAGGGTCGGTTCATTCTCCTGAATCGGACGGTGGCTGGTGGCCGTAAAGGTTGCGATCCCCTTGCCGGACCATACCAATGTAAAGGCCCGGGCCATCTCGACCTTGCCCTGGTAGCCGACGCCGACGGCGTGGATATGGCCTTCGATCATGGCGGCCACATCGCTTTCCTTCATTCCCGGCCGGATTTCCTTCTTGGCGAACTCCATGCCGATGGCAGCCAGTTCGTTGGCCAGCTTCATGCGCTCGATCTCTTGAGGTGTTTTGATGGCGCGTACATCGGCGATAAGCGCGGTTGCGTCCACGACTTGTTGCGCCACGCCGCGAAAAGCATCAAAATAACCCTGCGTGTAAAGACTGGGTTCGCCAACCATGCGGTCGCAGATTTGCGCTAGCTGTGAAAGCTCGACACCGACTCGGCGCGTGAGTTTTCTTTCGCGGAGCACGTCCAGGCACTGCTCGAGCGATCGGAACATAGGCGGGCGAGGGTCCTTCGGATCGTAAAAGCGGAAGAAGCGCACGTCCTTATTCCATGCACTCCGCTGAGCTTCGTGGAACTGGGGCTCGACAACGATCAGAGTGGGATCGCCTTCGCGAGGGAAAATGGCGATATCGTAGCCCTTCATCGTCCAGTAGTTGGTGAGATAAAGGATGTTGTCCGGGGCACGAACCACCATCGCATCCAAATCGTGGGCGGCCATCATATCGCGGACACGATCCCATTTCTCTTGGTCGAGAGGATAACTCATTGCACTCCCCCTTTGGCCGGAGTTGCCATGTGTTTCGCGCTTTTCCATCGCCACGACAGTTCTTTACCCTTGATGAGGCGGTACAGGGTGGTGTGAAGGGGCGCACTCAACCCATGACGTTGCGCTTCACGAGCGATTGCCCCGCCAAGGAAATCCACCTCGGTGGAAAGCTGATGTTGCACGTCGTACAGCATGGAGGGCGGATGGTCCGTCTGCGCGCCGATTTTGTTCATCTCCCAGGGGTCATCTTTAAGCTGGATGCCGAGTCCCGCGGCTACGCGTTTGCCTTCCTCGATCAGTTCGTGCAGCAGGAATCCTAGGTCGGAAAAATCGTCTTCGGCCGCGAATTCCCAGCAGTGAGGCAAGCCGGTCAGTGCTGAGACGGAGTTCACCGAGGCGTTGAAGATTACTTTGGACCACTGCGCCGGCCGGGCATCTTCCAACGGCTCGGCCTTAAGCCCAGAAGCGACGATCAAATCCGCTGCTTCCGTTACGAGCGCAAAGGGTGTGCCGGAAGGCTCGTAGGGACCCATCCAGATAGGGCGATCCAATTCCAATTGCACATGAGTGTCGCTGTGGCGGGTTCCGCTCATAAAAGTGGTGCCGCGCATGATATAGCCTCGAACGTGCCGTGCGATTAACTCTTCCCCCCCGAGTCCGTTTTGCG
>Ga0182024_10021344_pt1 | contig 11760 bp, 9 predicted proteins | sample P32metaG_FD_120480 | JGI IMG/M metagenome (GOLD analysis project Ga0182024, IMG submission 120480) | Permafrost microbial communities from Stordalen Mire, Sweden - P3-2 metaG (Illumina Assembly) | ecosystem: Environmental > Terrestrial > Soil > Wetlands > Permafrost | place: Sweden: Stordalen... | reverse complement strand
GCGATCTTGTGCGCGGGCAGGCTCGCGATATTTTCACCCAGGAAAATCACTTCACCCGATGTCGGGCGTTCGATCCCCATGATCGCCTTCATCGCGGTCGACTTGCCGGACCCGTTCGGGCCGATCAGGCCGAAGATTTCGCCGGCGCGCAGATCGAGGCTCAGGTTCTTGACGGCGGTAAGGCCGCCGAAGCGTTTGGTCAGGCCGCGGACTTCGAGGACCGGAGCGTTGTTGGTGGTGGCATCCATTATTGTCGAGCCCCATGCGACAGGGCCGTTCCTAGGAAACCATCGGGGAAGAACAGAATCACCAGCAACGCGACGGTCGAGACGATGAAGGTCGCCAGTTCGCCGGTAGGCCGCAGGAACTCGCCGGCCACGATCAGGAAAATCGCGCCCAGTGCTGCTCCGAGCACCGTGCGTCGTCCGCCGAGCACGGCGGCCACGATCACCTGTACGCCGACGGCGATATCGACCACCGTTCCGACCGATGCAGTGCCGAAGTAGAACACCAGCAACGCGCCGGAGAGGCCCGAGAAAAACGCGCTCACCACGAAAGCCGCGAGCTTGTGCTTGACGATGTTGAAACCGAGCGCGCCGGCTTGAACGGGATCCTGTCCGCTGGCCTGCAGCACCAGACCGACCGGCGACTGCGACAGCCCGTACAGGATGACGGCGCTGATGGTCATGAACCCCAGCGCAATCCAGTAGTTGGCGCCGGCGTCGATCGTGATCACGTCGGGAATGGTCAGGCCGATTTCGCCGCCGGTGAGGCTGGCAAACACCACAATGAAATTCTGCAGCATCAATACCGCGACCAGCGTGGTCAGCCCGAAATAAGGACCGCGCACGCGCAACGCCGGCAGCGCCAGCACAAATCCGGCAATCACCGATGCTACTGCGCCAAGCGCGATGCACACATAGACCGACCATCCATACTCATTGTTGAGGATTCCGGCGGTATAAGCCCCGACGCCGATCAGGAAGGTCGGACCGAAATTCACTTCGCCGGCGAATCCGAACAGCAGGTCCCAGGCCATCGCGAATACGCCGAAGTAATAGGCGACCGTGAGCAGGCCGAGGATATAACCGGAGACATAAAGCGGCAGCATCGAGGCGACGACGACAATGCCGAGCGAGATCCAGAACAGCCGCGATTTGAAAAAACCAGCCACGCTCATCGCCTCCCGAGCAGGCCCTGCGGCCGGATATACATCACGATGACCAGCAACAGCAGCGCCGGAATGGTCCGGTACGCCGGCGAGACCAGATAGGCGGTGAGGGTCTCGAGGTAGCCGACCACGAACGCTGCGATCAGCGAGCCGGACACGCTGCCGAGCCCGCCCAGCACCACGATCGAGAACGCACTCGCCGTGAGCGGCCCCACGCTATAGGAACTGACGCCGAGAAACATTCCGAGCAGTACGCCGGCGACGCCGGCAAGGATGCCGTAGATCGCCCAGACCACGATATAGATGTTCGTCAGCTCAAGTCCGAGCAGGGTCACGCCGCGCGGGTTCATCGATGCCGCCAGCACCGCCTTGCCGGTGCGGGTCCGGTTCACCAGCAGCCAGAGCAGGCCGATCACCAGACAGCAGACCACGGCGGTGAAGATTTCGTTTTTCGGCGTGCGCACGCCGAAGATGTCGATAACGCCCTCGACGATCGGCAGCACGGTCTTGGCGTTGTTGGTAAAGAAGTATGCGATCAGCTCCTGGATCATGATTCCCCACAGTAGCGTGCCGGTGAGAACGAAGATCTCCTTCTCCTCGTTGGGAATCCGGGTCGATTTTTGAAGCGGCTGCACCACGACGAAATAGGTGACAAGTGCTGCTACCAGCGCAGCCGCCACGCCGACCAGCGCGCCGGCATAGGTATTCATCTGCAGCACGCTGGCGGCAGCCCATGCCGCCACCGCCGCCAGCACCATGATGGCGCCGTGCGAAAGATTGAGCACGCCGGAGACGCCGAAGATCAGGGTGAAGCCGGTTGCACCCAGGGCATACAACGCACTGATGGCAAAGCCGTCGATCAGGATCTGGAAGGCAAGCATTTATATTGGCCGCGGCAGCACCGCTGCCTCACTCTGGAAAACTGCATCCTGGAAAACTGAATACATGAAAAATGCTCCCGGGCGAACCCGGGAGCATGATCATTTGAGATTCAGTTCGATGTGACCTTGATGAAGCTTGGAAACTTCAGCTGGCCCTTGGCGATTTCCTTCGGCCAGACGGCGACCTGCTTGCCGTCCTGCCATTGCAGCATCAGGCCGGTGATCAGGCCCTTGCCGTATTTGATCGAATGGGTGAACTGGTCTTCCTTGCCGTAGAACTGGATGCGGCCGATGGTGCCTTCCCAGTCGGTCTTTTCCAGCGCCGCGACCAATTTGTCCGCGTCGGTCGAACCGGCGCGCTTCACGGCGTCGGCGATATAGTAGACTTCGTCATACGACGTGTAGCCGGCATAGGACGGGAAGTTGCCGAACCTGGCCTTGAAGCCCTGCGTGAAGGGAAGGCTCTTCGGCGTCACCGGGACATCCGGACCGGACACGCCCTGATAGAGCACGCCTTCCGCAGCGTCGTTGGTGTCCTTGCCGAAGGTTGAGTTGGTGGCCTGCGAGCTGATGCCGAGCATCGGGATCGGAACCTGCTGGTTCTTCCACTGCACCGTCGGCTGCACGCCGACATGCGAAATGCCGGTGATGATCACGTCGGGCTTGGCGCCTTCGATCTTGTTGAAGATCGGCGTGAAGTCGGTGGTGTCGGGCGAGAAGCGGATGTGGTCGAGCACCTTCAATCCGATCTTGGGCAGGCATTCCTCGTATCCGACGTCGAGCGGCGTGGTCCAGGCGGCGTCCTCGCTCATGATGACGGCCGTCTTCATGTGCTTCTGTTCCACCAGCAATTCCTTGGCGGCGTCGCAGACCGACAGCGCAAGTGCTGCCGAGGTCAGATAGCCGTGGAAGGTATATTTGTTCTTGTCGTATTCGTTATGGACGCTTTTGCTGATCTCGTTGGACGCCGCACCGGGCGTAATGAAGGGTGTCTTTAACCGCGATGCCCAGGGTTCGAGCGCCAGCACCACCTCGCTGATGTAGCTGGCGATGACGATGTTGACCTTGTCCTCGTTGACCGCGCGCTGAAACGCGCGAACGGAATCGGCCGAGGAAGAGTGGTTGTCGTAGGTGATGATTTCGATCTTGCGTCCGTCGACGCCGCCCTTGGCGTTGATTTCATCGGCGGCCATCTGGGCGGCCTGGGGGATCGACGCACCGGCAATGGCCTGGGCTTCCGCGATGACACCGATCTTGATGGGGTCCGCGGCCAAAGCCTGACCTGATGTCGCTAACAGGCCGAGGGCGGTCGCTCCGAGAAGCTTCCGTAATGACCAAAAAACAGGCGATTTGGATGTTTTTATCATGTCGTTTCTCTCCAATTGATAGACTTATTACTCAGCCTTCGGGCCATTCTAACCGTGCTCGCGCGCGCAGCAAGCAAAACTGCACCGTAAGTCCATCACGATGGCGAAACTAAAGTAGGTGATGCGCCTCGCTGTTCCGTGGGCAGCACTTTTCATCGCAGCGTTCACATCTCGTCCATGCCCAATGGCGTTCGCATTCGTCCCAGAGCGCAAGAGACCCGCGGTACCATCTGCTGTGCTGCAGCGGCTTCCCGCACAAATCCCTGCGGCCCCGCTAAACTTGCAACAGATGAACCGGAACCTATTGGATTAGTGCGTCACGCCGCATTATGATGTGCCGAAACAGGCATCCGGGACAACGCACATGCAACAGCAATTCGACCGCGCCGCCGAGGATCTCGGCAACTCAATCCTTCTCGAACACGTCAATGTGCAAGTGCCCGACCAGCATTTGGCCGCATTGTTTTATGTCACCGGGCTCGGGCTCACCCGCGATCCCTATCTGATGGTGTCCGATACCAATATGTGGATCAATGTCGGCCGAAGCCAGTTTCATCTGCCGCGCGGCAAGGCGCAGGTGGTGCGGGGCCACACCGGAATCGTCATCTCGGGCCGCGAGGCGTTGCTGGACCGGCTCGCGTCCGTCGCCGGCAAGCTCGAAGGCACGGCGTTCGCGTTCAGCGAGAATAACGACTACATCGAGGCGACGTGCCCCTGGGGCAATCGCGTGCGCTGCTATGAGCCGGACGCCGCGCGCTTCGGACGCATCACGCTCGGTATCCCCTACGTCGAGTTCGAGGTGCCGGCCGGCACCGCACAGGGCATTTGCGCTTTCTATCCGCAAATTATGGGCATGCCCGCCGAGCTTGGGAACGGCGATGGCACGCTCGCGCGCGTCAAGATGGGCAAGGACCAATATCTGCAGTTTCGCGAGACCGATCGGCCGCAGCCGGAATATGACGGCCACCATGTACAGATGTACATCACGGACTTCTCAGGTCCTTACCGCCGGCTGCTGGAGCGCGACCTGATCTACAGCGAGGACAACCAGTACCAATACCGCTTCCGCGACATCGTCGATCTCGAGAACGGCAGGCCCCTGTTCACCGCCGAGCACGAGGTGCGAAGCGCCACCCACCCGATGTATATGCGGCCGCTGATCAACCGCAATCCGGCGCAGACCAACCGCAATTACGCCAATGGCCACGACCAATGGCTGTGGGCGATGGAACCGGACGAGTACGACCGGCGTTAGCAACCGATTTGTCGGGAGGCTGATCCAATGGCCATTGCTGCTTTGTCTGGCTGGACCAGCGAACAGAAGCATGTCGTTGCGGCAAGTTTCCTTGGATGGTCGCTGGATGCGTTCGATTTCTTCCTGCTGGTATTCGTTCTCAAGGACATCGCGGCCGAGTTTCACACCGATATTTCCAATGTCACGCTCGCCATCCTCCTGACGCTGGCGATGCGGCCGATCGGGGCCTTCATTTTCGGCCGCGCCGCCGACCGCTGGGGCCGGCGGCCGACCTTGATGGTCGACATCCTGCTGTATTCAATTCTGGAATTTGCATCCGGCTTCGCGCCCAGCCTGACCGTGCTGATCATCCTGCGGGCCCTGTACGGCGTTGCGATGGGAGGCGAATGGGGCGTCGGCGCCTCGCTGACGATGGAGACCATTCCGGCGCATGCCCGCGGCTTCGTCTCGGGCCTGCTGCAATCGGGCTATCCCACCGGTTACTTCATGGCGTCGATCGTCTATGGCGGATTGTTTCCGTATATCGGATGGCGCGGCATGTTCATGGTCGGCGTTCTTCCTGCCCTTCTCGTGCTCTATATCCGGCGCAACGTCCCGGAGTCGCCGAGTTGGGACAAGGAATCCGCTCGCGAGAAGGGCAGCACGCTGGCGGTGCTGAAATCGCACTGGCGCCTCGGGATTTACGCGGTCGTCCTGATGACCGCGTTCAATTTCTTCAGCCACGGCACCCAGGATCTTTATCCGACGTTCCTGGAGGTACAGCACAAGCTGTCTCCGCACGCGGTAAGCATTATCGCGGTGATCTATAATATCGGCGCGATCTGCGGCGGGATACTGTTCGGCACCTTGTCGGAACGTTTCGGCAGACGGCGATGCATGATCATTGCGGCCCTGCTGTCGCTGCCAGTGATTCCGCTTTGGGCATTTTCCGACAGCCCGGCGCTGCTCGCCGTCGGCGCTTTCCTGATGCAGTTTACCGTGCAAGGCGCCTGGGGCATCGTCCCGGTGCATCTGAACGAGTTGTCGCCCAATAACGCCAGAGGCACGTTTCCCGGATTCGTCTACCAACTGGGCAATCTACTTGCATCCGTGAACGCAACGCTTCAGGCCGGCATCGCGACCTACTTCGGCGGAAACTACGGTCTCGCGCTTGCGATCGTGGCCGGGACCGTGGCGGTCATCATCGCATTGCTGACCTCGGTCGGTACCGAGGCCAGGGGCATCGCGTTCGCGGGGACCAACAAGGGTGACGGTTCGCTTCAACCGCGCGCGATCACCGCATTGTAGTTTGCCCGAATTTTACGGCGGCAGAAGGTGGAGATCGAGAGGCAACCCGGCCCTCCTGCTGGAACTCAGCCATATTGGAGCAAATGATGTCGCAAACGGTTTCGGAACTTCTGGTCGGCGTGCTCGAACAGATCGGGGTCAAGCAGATCTTCGGTCTGATCGGCGACTCCCTCAATCCGCTCGCCGATGCGGTGCGCCGAAGCCAGATCGAATGGATCGGCGTCCGCCATGAAGAAGGCGCGGCACTCGCCGCCTCCGGTCAGGCCAAGCTCACCGGCCGGCTCGGGGTCTGCGCCGGCACCACCGGCCCCGGCAGCACCCATCTGGTCGCCGGGCTTTATGAAGCGGGCCGTGACCACGCGCCGGTTCTGGCGCTCTCCGGCGAGATGCCGCGCAAGATGCAAGGCACCGATTTCATCCAGACCACCGAGCCTGACCTGCTGTTTCGCGACGTCTCGCTCTACACCGAAACCATCTCCTCGCCGGCGCAGGCGCCGGCGGTAATTCACCAGGCCATTGCCGCCGCCTATGCCGGTCCGGGCGTCGCGCATCTGACGCTGCCGCAAGATGTGCTCTCCGCCAAAGCCGACGGCGCGGCCTCGAGCGTTGTTACCTTGAAACCGCGTTCCGAGATTTCTCCCAACGAGGCCGACGTCGCCGACATGGTCCGCCGGATCGATACGGCTAGCAGCGTTGTGATCATGTGCGGCGCCGGCTGCCGCGGCACGGCCGACCTGCTGCGCGCATTATCCGACCGGCTGAAAGCGCCGCTGATCCACTCGGTTCGTGGCAAGGAGATCATGGCTTACGACGATCCGCGCTGGATGGGTGGGCTGGGAATGATCGGCACCAAACCGGTCTACCACGCCGCCCAGCATTGCGACCTCCTGCTGATGGTCGGCACCGATTATCCCTATTCGAATTTCCTGCCCGGCAAAGGAACGGTGATCCAGATCGACGAGCGCGCACAGGTGTTGGGACGGCGCACGCCGACTGTACTGGGCGTCACCGGTTCGGCGCGGCCGGCCCTCAAAATGCTGCTCGACCAGGTCGCCGCCAAGACCGACACCAAATTCTGGGACAAGGTCACGCGCGAGCGTCACAAATGGGACGAGATGCTGACCAAGCAGGCGGATCTGTCACGCAGCAAGGACCGCATCCATCCGCAAGCCGTAGCTCGCGCCGTCAGCGATCTGGCGAAACCCGACGCCACCTTCGTGTTCGATACCGGGCTGAATACGCTGTGGTCCGCAAACTGGATCCGGCAGACCGGGGCGCAACGGATCATCGGTTCGTTCAACAACGCAGCCGTCGGCACCGCGCTAGGCCAGGCCAACGGCGTGCAGGCGCTGGATCGTTCGCGCCAGGTGATCGCGCTCACCGGCGACGGCGGCTTCAATATGCTGATGGGCGAGTTCATGACGGCGGTGCATCACAAGCTGCCGGTCAAGGTGATTATCTACAATAACTCGGCGCTCGGACTGATCACGCTTGAAGCGGAAAGCGTCGGACTGGCGGCGTTCCGCGAAGCCATCGAATTTCCAAATCCGGATTTTGCCGCACTGGCACGAGCCTGCGGCGGTCACGGCTTCGCGGCGAAGCGGCCGCAAGATTTGAAGGCCGCGCTGAGCGAGGCCTTCGCGGTCGATGGTCCGGCGATCGTGGATGCCGTCGTGGCCGCGGACGAGATGCCGAACATGCCGCATATCGAGCTCGAGCAGATCGGAAACTTTGCCCTGGCGAAAATGAAGGAAGCGGTGCTCGCCGTGACCGGCGGGTGATGATCGCTGACTGGAGCCTTTTTCGTTTCGATGGAGTCGAAACGGGGCTCTAGATTCTTGTTTTGACGCGTTTTCTTAACGCGAACCGGGTCTCCACTTCGCTTGAAAACGCCCTTATGCCGCTTTCTGTTCCAGGTCGGCGTTCCACTCGCCCTTGCTAGCGAGCGAATTCATCCGCGCGCGATGGGTAAATGCCTGTTGTCCGGCGGCGACATTCTCAGGCCTGCCCGACCAGGCTTTTTGCGGCGCCGACTGCAAGGCGCGGCCGTAGGAGAAGGACAGCTTCCACGGCAATCCGCCGATCCGGTTCATGGCATCGAGATGCGCGGTAGCGTCCTCATCGGACTGGCCGCCCGACAGGAAAGCGATACCGGGCACCGCCGCCGGCACGCAACTCCTCAGCAGGCGTATGGTTTTTTCCGCGACTTCCTCGACCGAAGCTTGCTTTGGGTTTTTCTTGCCTGAGATCGCCATATTCGGCTTTAAAATCATGCCTTCGAGCGCGACACGCTGGATGCGCAATTCCTGGAAAGTCTTGTTGAGCACCCGCGCGGTGACTTGGTAACACCGATCGATATCGTGATCGCCATCCATCAGGACTTCGGGTTCGACAATGGGTACGATCTGGGCGGCCTGGCACAGCGCCGCATAGCGGGCCAGCGCGTGGGCGTTGACATGGATCGCGGTCATGCTCGGAATATCCTTAGCGATATCGATCACCGCGCGCCATTTCGCGAAACGTGCCCCCTGCTTGTAATAAGCCGCAAGGCGTTCGCCGAGTTTGTCGAGGCCGATGGTGACGAGTTCGCCGGGGCAATTCGGCAACGGCTGGGTTCCCTCGTCGACCTTGATGCCGGGGATCGCACCCGTCTGTTCGATCAGCTTCACCAGCGGCGTGCCGTCTTTGGCTTTTTGCCAAATGGTCTCGTCGTAGAGGATGACGCCGGAGATGTATTTCGACATCGCGTCCTTTGAGCGAAACAGCATCTCGCGATAGTCGCGGCGGCTTTCCTCGGTGGATTCGACCTTGATCGCATCGAACCGCTTCTTGATGGTGCCGGAAGATTCGTCGGCGGCGAGAATTCCCTTGCCCGGCGTAACCATGGCCTGGGCCACTTTGTTGAGGTCGAAAAGATTCATCGGTGTCTCCTCGAGGCTATCGCTCCCGCAGATGAACGCAAACGCCTGCCCCGGCAACAAGGCCGTCCGCAAGGGCGCCGCGTTCGCCCAGGACATCGAGGTCGCCTAGCGCGGTATGTGGCAGGCCTGGTGCGCAAACCAGGTCGCGACCTCTGCTTCTTGAACGGCGACACCTCGGGCGACGACTATGCCGCCGGCGAATAGGCCCTCCGCATCGGTTTGAGAACCGCCAACGCCAGGATGCCGGTCAGGATATCCAGCGCGATAATGATGCTGAACACCGGCAGCCAGCTTCCGGTCGCGTCATGCAGAAGCGCGGCAAGCGGACCGCCGAGCACGGAGCCGATCCCCTGCGCCATATACAGAAATCCGTAATTGGTGGTGGCGTATTTGGTGCCGAAGGTATCGGTCAGCGTCGAGGGGAACAGCGAGAAGATCTCGCCCCAACCGAAAAACACCACCGCTGACAGGATCACAAAGACGAGCGCGTTATCGCGGAAAAGCACCATGACGGTGACCGCTGCGGCCTCCATCAGGAACGCAATCGCCATGGTATTTTCACGCCCGATCCGGTCGGACACAAAACCGAAGAACGGTCGCGTCAGGCCGTTGGTGATGCGATCCACGGTCAGCGCCAACGGCAATGCCGCCAGTCCGAACACCATCACCGAGGCCACGCCGAAATCGCGCGAGAAGGCGGCGAATTGCGAAATGATCATCAGCCCGCCGGTGGACATCATGGTCATCATGACGAACAGCAGCCAGAACACCTTGTTGCGCAACATCGCCTTCGGAGCGACATCGGCTGAGGAAGCCATGGCGGGCGCCGGCGGAAGAACATCCGCCGGACCGGGCATGCGCAGGAAAAGCGCCGCCGCCGCTCCGACAATCCCCAAAATGATCCCGAAAACCACCAGCGTGTGCTGATAGCCGTCACTCTTGAGCATGGTGTCGATCGGGAATGTGGTGGCAATCGCGCCGAAGCCGTAACCGGCCGCCACCATCCCGGTGGCGAATCCGCGCCGGTCGGGAAACCAGCGCACCATCAGTCCGATGATGCCGACGTAGACGATGCCGGTCCCGATACCGCAGAACAATCCGTAGGTGAAATACAGACCGACCAAATCCGTGGCGTAGGCCGAGGTCACCCATCCAAGCCCGGACAACAGGCAGCCGATCGCGATCAGCAGCCGCGCGCCGAACTTGTCGACGAGGTATCCCTGCAGGGGCGACAGCCAGGTTTGCAGTACGATGACGATGGAAAAAGTGATCTGGATCGCCGGAAGATTGGCGTGCAAATTGTCCTGAAATGATTTGGTGAACAGCGTCCAGACGTATTGCGGGCTCGAGATCGACATCATCGCAATCAGACCCAGCACGAGCTGGATCCAGCGCGTAGACGATGCGGCTCCTGTCATTGAAGCCGAAACTGGCGTGGTAGCAACCGGCATGTTCTTCTCCCCCTGGATGATCGTGCCATACGGCCAGTAAACAGCCAGAACGGCTGCGATGGCAATAGGAAGGACACGCCGAAGGCCGAGGCGCACGAAGAATCGCTGCCGGTCTCGCCTTCACCCAGCGCCATTGGAATCGAACGCGGAAAGTGGCCGCCGCGAAGTTCACACCGCCCGATCCGTGCTATAGACTGCGATGCCGGGTTGCATCGAGAGCGTTACATTCCAAGAGGAATCGCTATGTCCATTGCACCCATTCCGCTGCTTGCCCGCCTGCTGCCTATTTTATTTGCGGCCGCCTCGTTTCTGTTCACTGCGCCGCAGGTGCACGCCGAGGATAAAGTCCTGCGGGTGGGAACGCTGAAACTTATCCACGGCATAACGCCTTACTTCTACGAAAAGTTTGCGCCGCCCGGTTACACCGTGGAGGTCGTACCCTTCGAAAGCCCGACCGACGGCAAGAACGCCGTGCTAACCGGCACGGTCGATACGTGTATTCACGGCATCGCTGCGTTCCTGCTCGGCGCTGCCGCGGGCGAACCTATTGTCATCGTCGCGGCCGCGACCAACCGCGGCATGGGCATAGTTGCCGATGCCAAATCCGACATCAGGACGATCAAGGATCTCAAAGGCAAGCGCGTCGCCATCTTCCCGGGCTCGACGCAGGAGGTCGTCATCCTTGAGCGGCTGAAGGCCGAGGGAATGTCGATCGGCGACATTCAACCGATCCGGCTGTCATTCAGCGACATGGCGGGTGCGTTGGCCCGGGGCGACATCGATGCCTATGTTGGAGCCGAGCCCGGCCCCGGTATCAGCATTGCGAACGGCACCGGCAGGCTGGTCGAATATCCTTATTCAACGCCGATCGGCTCGCTCAACATGATCCTGTCGGCGAGCGAGAAGATGGTCAAGGAAAACCCCGAACGGATCAAGATGATCGTCGATATGCACAAGAAAGCTACCGATTACGCCATGGCGCATCCCGACGAAATGATCCAGGTCGCCATGCAGAAGCTTGGTCAACAGCGAAAGTCGATCGAAATCGCCATACCGAATGTCGAATTGACCTGGAAGATCGACGACGAATTCATCAAGCGCGCCAAGGCCTATAGCGAACTGATGGTCGAGAAGAAGCAGGTTCGTCAGGCGCCCGACATGTCGCGCGCGATTACCAAACAATTCATGTAGCCGACGATCGTGAGCGATCAGCTCCTGGCAAAATCGCAACCCGTGGAACGCAGCGCTGTGGAAGCGGCGGCCATAATCAGCCGCCGCAACCGGCAGCGCCTGGATAGGATGCGCGCGATCGTACTCGGCATCGGTTTTCCCATTCTGCTGGTACTGCTGTGGGACCGCGCCGTCGCACTCACCGGCACGCGGCTCATTCCAAGCCCGTACCAGGTTGCGGTGATGATGTACGACTT
>Ga0182024_10021343_pt1 | contig 11760 bp, 12 predicted proteins | sample P32metaG_FD_120480 | JGI IMG/M metagenome (GOLD analysis project Ga0182024, IMG submission 120480) | Permafrost microbial communities from Stordalen Mire, Sweden - P3-2 metaG (Illumina Assembly) | ecosystem: Environmental > Terrestrial > Soil > Wetlands > Permafrost | place: Sweden: Stordalen... | reverse complement strand
TGTAGTCGCTGTAATTCAGTACGTTGGCCGGACCATTCAGCGCGCAGGCAATCTGGATTTGATCGGCCGCCACACCATGGCCGAGCTGCAGGCCGTTCAGCGAGTTCTTGGTGCAACCGGGCAGGCTACCGAAGCAGGGAACGGCTTGCGGCCCAGCGGTAAAGGCGGAGCGCGGCCCGATGTAATTCCAGAACTGTTGCACGCCAGCGAGAGAGTCGGCCTGATCGGCGTTCTCACCGGTTCCCAGCCAGTCGTTGGAGGTAGGATCCCAGGCAGACCAGGGAGTGCCAGTCTGCATAGTAAGAATGCCACTGGCGGTCCAACCCTCGAGCATTTGTCCTGGCACTTTGATGCCGGGGATGGCGTAGCTCGGCGCAAACGTGAACCGGTGCCGGATGTCGTTGTCGCGGTTCCCACAGCTCAGGGCGTAATTCTTCTTGTCGGGTCCTATTGCCAAGGAATTATGGCAATGGGACGGCCGAAAGCGGCATTGGTGTTGAGTCCGTGGCAGCGTGAGCAATTCGAACGGATGGCCCATTCGCGTTCTCTTCCAGTAGGGCTGGTGACGCGGGTGCGTATCGTTTTGCTGAGTGCTTCCGGGAAGACGAACCAGCAGATCACCCAGCGAGCGATTCGGGGCGGAACCTTCCGCAGTGTGAAGGAACTGGTGGCCAAGATCGATCAGTTCGTGCATACCGAAGATGCCAAGGCCCGCCCCTTCGCTTGGACCGCCACCGCTGATTCCATCTTCGCCAAAGGTCGAGCGACTATGTGAACGTATTTGCGGGACAGGACACTAGAAGTTCGCTGCCTCTCCGTGGATACATCGGAAAAACTGCGCGGCAAAACCGATCGCAACCTATTTGGACACGTATTGACGATGCCATTGAAGGTATTCACGCCGCGGGATTGTCAATACTTAGGCGTGTTCCGCCGTCACCTTTCTTGACTTCACTTGGGTGCGCCGTATAATCGTTGTTTGGCGATGCATTTGATCTGAGCCCCTGGCCGGGCGACGCCGATTGCGCGCGAAAAAGCCCGGTGAAAATGTTTCTCGACGTCAACGAACTCGCGATCCGCAAGCTGCGCCTCCGGCGAACGTACGCCCCGGGCACGCTTGATTATCATACGACCGATTTCCGCCAGGTCGAGCCGCTCGAGGTGCAAGCCACTGCGGAGGCCATCGAAGGCCAGATCCGTATTTCCGGCGAATTACACACCAAGCTCGAACTTGTCTGTGCCCGCTGCCTTGAACCGGTGACCGAGGAAGTCAGCCGCGAATTTGACCTTTTTTACCGGCCCATGAAATCCATGACGGATGAAGAAGAGGCGCGCCTCAAGTTAGACGACACGGAAATCGCATTCTTTGAAGGTGATGGCCTGTTCCTTGCCGATGTGCTGGCCGAACAGGTTTTGCTGGCCCTTCCGATGAAGGTCATCTGCCGCGGTGACTGCCGGGGCTTATGTCCATACTGCGGCGCCAATCTGAACACCGATGAGTGCCGTTGCGAAAGCCACGCCACCGATTCGCGGCTGGCTCCGCTCGCACGTCTGAAGCAGGACTGGTTCAAAAAGCAATAGCAATACCCTTGGAAACACCATAGAATTCCCGCGCGATAGGCGGGACCTGATCGAGGAGTCTGTATGCCCAATCCAAAGCGCCGTCATTCCAAGAGGCGCAAAAATAATCGGCGCGCGCACGACCATTTAACCGCCCCCGCGTTCAATAAGTGTCCGAACTGCCACGAAACCAAGCAGCCCCACCATGCCTGTCCGCACTGTGGGTACTATAAGGGACGGGAAGTGCTCGATACTACCGCCTGATACTGGTTCGCGAGCGTGCGTCGTCAGGCGATCGGGCCGTTGCGCTCGATTGTCAGCGTCGAAACCGGGCTCGCAGGCAGATTGCTCATGATTACGATTGCTGTCGACGCGATGGGAGGCGACCACGCCCCGCGGATTGAGGTAGAGGGGTCGGTCCTAGCGGCGCGCGAATTGGGTGTGCGTGTCCTGCTGGTGGGGCAGCCTGCCGAGATCAAGCGTGAACTGGCGCGCAACAAGCCGCGCGACCTACCGATTGAAGTGGTACCGGCGAGCGAAGTAATCGCAATGAGCGATTCGCCCACGCAGGCGTTTCGCAAGAAAAAAGACAGCTCCGCGCATGTCGCCGCGCGCCTGGTGCAGCGGGGCGAAGCCAATGGGCTGGTGAGCGCCGGCAATACCGGCGCGGTGATGACGGTCGCGCGATTCGTGCTCGGCACGCTGCCGTCGGTGCATCGCCCGGCTCTGGCAGCTCCATTTCCCACCAGCCGTGGCGGAGTAGCCGTCATACTCGACGTGGGCGCCAATGTGGATTCCAAGGTTGCGCACCTGGTGCAATTTGCCGTAATGGGCGAAATCTATTACCGCGTGATTTTTGGCACCCGCCGCCCGAAAGTGGCGCTGCTTTCGATTGGCGAAGAAGAAATGAAGGGGAACGAACTGACACGCGAAGCTTATAACCGGCTGAAGCATCTTCCGCTGAACTTCGTCGGCAATGTCGAAGGGCGGGAGGTCTTCTCGGGCGCCGTAGACGTTATCGTTTGCGACGGCTTCATCGGCAACGTAGCGCTCAAAATCAGCGAAGGCGTGGCGCAGCATATAGCGTTGTTACTGAAGAAAGCGCTTAAAAGCACCATCGCTTCGCAAGTGGGCTACGTCCTCTCGCGCAGCGCTTATGCACAATTTCGCAAGAGCATCGACTATTCCGAATATGGGGGCGCCCCCCTGCTGGGCGTGCGCGGCGTGACCATCATTGGCCACGGCGGCTCGAACGCGAATGCCATCAAAAATGCCATCCGTGTGGCAGCTGGTCTCGTTCGCGCCCGGGTCAACGAAAAGATCGATCAGGAACTGTCCGCGTTGCCCGTTGTCGTTGAAGCTTAGATCGCCTGAATCCATCGCGCGAGGGGAGTCGCGAACTCATCATGGGCCGACTTGCATTTTTATTTCCCGGCCAGGGGTCTCAGTATTCCGGCATGGGCCGGGAGCTTGCGGAATCTTCCGCAGTCGCTCGAGCCGTGTTTGATGAAGCCGACCGCGTGCTCGACTTTTCCGTTTCTCAAATGTGTTTTGCGGGCTCCGAAGACGACCTGAAGCTCACTGAAAACACGCAGCCCGCCATTCTCACCGCTTCCGTAGCTACCTATCGGATCCTCGAGGAAAAGGGCATCCGCCCCGACTTCGTGGCGGGGCATAGCCTTGGTGAGTATTCCGCCCTGGTGGCCGCGGGATCCTTGGCATTCTCCGATGCGTTGCGTCTCGTGCGGCGCCGCGGCCAGTACATGAGCGAGGCTGTGCCGCCCGGCGAGGGTGCCATGGCCGCCATACTCGGCATGCGGCCGGGTCAGGTGGCGGAGATTTGCCGCAAAGTAGCCGACGGTCAAGTGGTTGCCCCGGCCAACTTGAATTCACCCGATCAGACCGTGATTTCTGGGCATGCGGCTGCCGTGAAGCGTGCCGTCGAGCAAGCCTCCGCGGCGGGTGCCAAGCGAGCCGTGATGCTGCCGGTTTCCGCGCCGTTTCATAGCGAATTAATGCAGCCGGCGCAGAAGCGCCTGGAAAAAGATTTGCGCGCCATCACTTTTGCGCCGTTGCGCTTTCCCCTGGTCACCAATGTCGATGGCGCAGTCATCACCAGTGGCGACGAGGCGCGCGAGGCTTTGATTCGCCAGGTTTCGCTCCCCGTGCTTTGGGAAGAATCGATGCACGAATTAATTGAACTGGGCACTTCGACGTTTGTCGAGATCGGGCCTGGACGCGTGCTCAGCGGCGTCCTGCGTCAAATCGAGCGCTCCGTTCACTGCGTCAATGTGGAAGATGCAAAGTCTCTGCAGACGGCGCTCGAACGCCTGGTACAGGCCGAGGGGGAATCGGCGGAAGCCTCGTAGGGGCGTGGCGAGCGGCGCAATGTTCTTCGGCGCTCGGCGCTCGGCGCTTGGCGTTTCGCACTGGCGCGTGTCGGCACTCTCGCATTCAAACCATGTCCAAGCCTATGCTCGAACTCATGTCCCAACCGGTATCGCAATCCATGTGCAAACCGTGTTCTGAATCGGCTGCGCGAGAGCGTGCAAAAGCGTCGGCAAAACCGTGGGCCACACAATGTTCAGGTTAAAAGATCGCGTCGCGCTGGTGACCGGTGCGTCCCAGGGTATTGGCCGAGCTACGTCGCTGGCCCTTGCCGCCGCGGGTGCGCGCGTCGCTGTGGCTGCTCGCAGTGCCGATAAGCTTGCCGGCGTCGCCGCTGAGATTGCCACGAACGGTGGCGAGGCTCTGGCGGTAACCATGGATGTTGCCGACGCCGCACAGGTCAAAGCGGGCATTCGCCAGGCCGCCGAACATTTTGGCCGTCTCGATATCCTGGTGAACAATGCGGCGATCACCCGCGATGGTCTGGCCGTGCGCATGAAAAGCGACGACTGGGAAGCGGTGCTGCGTACCAATCTCACCGGAGCGTATTTTTGCATTCAGCAGGCTCTGGCGCTCATGCTGCGCCAGCGGTATGGCCGCATCGTCAACGTGACCTCGGTGGTAGCGGAAGCCGGCAATGCTGGGCAGGCCAATTACGTTGCGGCGAAAGCCGGCCTCATCGGACTAACACGCGCGATGGCCACAGAAGTCGCTTCGCGCAACATCACTGTAAACGCCGTGGCCCCGGGGTTCATCGTGTCGCCCATGACGGACCCGCTTCCGCAGCCGGTGAAGGATCAATTGCTCGCGCGAATTCCGCTCGGCCGTATGGGCCAGGACTGCGAAGTGGCCGCCGCCATCGTGTTTCTGTCGAGCGACGAAGCCGCCTACATCACCGGCCACGTGCTCGACGTCAATGGCGGAATGCGCATGAATTGAAGCCGAATGGAAGCTGCGCCCAGATTTACTCGCGAGACGATTCCGATTGCGGCGGTTGATTTCGACCGTAGCCCTGCATAGAATGGGCGGGTTGCCCGCCTGCAGTTCATTAGCCCGATTTGGCAACGAAGTGCGCGTTTAAGCTGCACCCAGCGCGTTACACAGCGGAGGAAAACGGAATGGCCAGTGTCGAAGAACGTGTCAAGCAGATCATCGTAGAGCAGTTGGGCGTGGATGAGGCGGAAGTGACGCCCACTGCGTCGTTCGTGGACGACCTGGGCGCCGACTCGCTCGACACGGTAGAGCTGGTCATGGCTTTTGAGGAATCGTTTGGCATCGAGATTCCCGACGAGGATGCCGAGAAAATCGCGACCGTGAAGGATGCTACCGCCTATATCGAGAAACACGCCCAAGCCAAGAAGTAGCCGTCATCCGCTCGCCAGAATCCATTAGGGGAGAGACCTCCACATTTGAGCCGCCGCGTCGTGGTAACGGGTGTCGGATTGGTCTGTGCCCTCGGAATCGGCACGGAACAGGTCTGGCAGAAACTCCTCTCCGGTCAAAGTGGCGTCGGGCCTATTACCCATTTTGACCCCACCGCTTTCGATTGCCGCATCGCCGCCGAGGTCCACAATTTCGATCCACTCGCGTGGATTCCCAAGAAAGAGTTAAAAAAAATGGGGCGGTTCATTCAGCTGGCCGTCGCTGCCGCGGATTTCGCTATGGGTATGGCGAAATTTGCGGTCTCCCCCGCCATCGCCGATGCCACCGGAGTTTACATCGCTTCCGGTATCGGCGGATTCGACATCATCGAGCGCGAGCACTGCAAGCTCCTCGAGGGCGGCCCCGGCCGCATCTCTCCTTTTTTCATTCCCGCCGCGATTGTGAATCTCGCCTCGGGTGTCATCTCCATTCGTTATGGTGCGCGCGGCCCGAATTCCGCCACCGCCACCGCGTGCTCGGCCTCCGCGCATGCCGTAGGAGATTCCTTCCGCCTCATTGAGCGCGGTGATGCCGAAGTCATGATTTGTGGCGGCACCGAAGCAGCCATCACCTCTATGGGCATCGGTGGCTTCGCAGCCATGAAAGCGCTCTCGACGCGCAACGAACAGCCCGAGCGCGCCAGCCGCCCGTTTGACGCCGAGCGCGACGGTTTTGTCGTCGGTGAAGGCGCGGGCATTCTCATTCTGGAATCTCTCGAACACGCCCAGCGTCGCGACGCTCCCATTTTTTCGGAAATTGTCGGCTATGGCATGTCGGGAGACGCTTACCACATCACTCAGCCGGCCGAGAATGGTGACGGCGCCTTTCGCGTGATGCACGCGGCCCTGCGTGATGCCGAAATTGCGCCGCAAGAAGTGGACTACGTGAATGCGCATGGCACTTCCACGCCTCTGGGCGATGCGATTGAAACCATCGCTCTCAAACGCGTTTTCGGCGAGCACGCCCTCAAGCTTCCCGTCAGCTCCACAAAATCCATGACCGGCCACCTGCTGGGCGGTGCGGGCGGCCTCGAGGCCGGCATCAGCGTCCTCGTTTTGCGCGATCAGATTCTCCCGCCCACCATCAATTACGAGTTTCCCGATCCAGCTTGCGACCTCGACTGCGTTCCCAATCACGCACGCAAAGCCGATGTCAATTTTGTGCTCTCGAATTCTTTCGGCTTCGGCGGCACCAACGCTGCTCTCCTGTTCAAGCGCTGGACCTCGGGCGGTTTCTAGTGCCGCGCATCCTCATCTGCGAAAAGTCGAAATACGCGAAGTTCGGCGTCCGCGAAATGAGGGCTTCCACGTGAAAATCGGCGTCTGCATCAAGCAGGTTCCTGCGAAAGATGCCCCGCTGCATCTTGCTGAGAGCAGCGCCTGGATCCGTGAAAGCGACATCGGCTTCGAAATGAATGAGCCCGACAGCTTCGCCCTCGAGGAAGCCCTGCGTCTGAAGGAAAAGCATGGTGGCGAGGTCGTGGTGATCTCCATGGGGCCCGAACGTGCCCGGCAAACCATAAAGGAGGCCCTCGCCAAGGGTGCCGATCGCGGCATTCTCATTGCCGACGACAAGGTGTTCCTGCTCGATCCTCTGGCGTCCGCGAATTCGCTCGCGGCGGTGATTCGCAAGGAGTCTTGCGATCTGCTGCTCACCGGTTTGCAGAGCGACGATCAAGGATTCGGCCAGACGGGCGTTCTGCTGGCGGAACTGCTGGGCTTGCCGCACGCCACGATCATCATGCAGATTGAACTCGACGGCTCGCGCATGAAGCTCAAGCGCGAACTTGAGGCCGGATGGTTCCAGTGGATCGAGTTGCAATTGCCCGCGGTGCTCTCGATTCAGTCGGGCATCAACAAAGTGCGATACGCATCTCTCAAGGGCATCATGGCGGCCAAGAAGAAAGAAATCGCCGCCATTACTCGTGAATCGCTCGGTTTGGTGCAAGAGCCGACGCAACGTGTCGAACGTATCTACGTGCCGCAGAAAACGAAGAAAACCGAATTTATCACCGGCACTCCCAAAGAAGCCGCCGCTCAGTTGATCGAGAAATTGCGGCATGAAGCGCGCGTTCTTTGACGGCGTTCTATCGCGGGGCGCGACGGCGGTTCGTCGACCTTGCTAGCATATATTTGCGAGCACATAGTTGACACGGGCATACAGAAGACTACTCATTGACTCGGCCTCCCGCTGGACGAAAATGATCCCAGGAGGCTGAAATGATTAAAAAAGTGAAAGAAGGGTACAAAGTATTATCCGAGAAGGGGAAAAATTTGGGCGGGCCGTACAAGAGCAAGGCCGAAGCTGCGAAGCGTCTGCGGCAAGTGGAGTTTTTCAAACACCGCGGAAAGTAGTGTGCGGCGCCTTGTCGCGCGGCTCCCTATAAGCGCTAAATGAACATTCTTGTCGTCACCGAGCAGCGCGATGGGCAGTGGAACCCGGTAAGTTTTGAGACCGTCGCCGCTGCACAGCAGATCGCGACGCAAATTGCGGGTGCCAAGGCTCCTGACCAAGTTGCGGACCAAACAAAGACAGTTCTTTCCGCGCTCATTGTGGGCAAGGGCGTTCGGAAGCTCGCCGACGAGTTGGCCGCACTGAAACTCGAGCAGGTTTTGCTCGCCGAGCACGACCTGCTCGAGCGTTACACGCCGGACGGCTTCACCCTCGCCATTCGCCAAGTCATCGAGCAATTCAAATCCGACCTGGTGCTGTTTCCGCACACCTACCAAGTCCGCGATTTCGCGCCGCAACTGGCCGCATCCATTGGTCGCGGGGATGGCCATGAGCCCGGCCGAGGGCATGGCATGATTGGCGATTGCATCGCCTACCGTCACGAAAATGGCCGGCTCATTTTTGTGCGCCAAATGTTCCAGGGCAAGATGGCTGCGGACGTAACCTTCTGCGGGCCAGCTCCCTGGTTTGCCTCGTTTCAGGCCGGAGCCTTTCGGGGTGACCAGGTGGAAAAAGGGTCGGCTAACGCGCCGATTCAGTCGGTCGAAATTGCGTTGCAGGCTGCACAGATTCGTACCACCCCGCTCGAACTTTTTCGCGAGGCCAAGCAAGCTGTGGACTTGGCGCAAGCGCCCATTCTCGTCGCCATCGGCCGCGGCATTAAAGCGCCCGAGAATATTCCCATGGCCGAAAAGCTCGCAAAACTTCTGGGCGGCGAGCTCGCGGCATCGCGCCCTATCTGCGATGAAGGCTGGCTGCCGATGGATCGCCAGGTCGGCAGTTCGGGACAGACAGTCGCGCCCAAGCTGTACCTCGCTCTGGGCATCAGCGGCGCCATTCAGCATGTGGTCGGCATGAAAGGCGCGCGCACCGTCGCGGCCATAAACAAAGATCCCAACGCCCCCATTTTCGAAGTCGCCGACTACGGCATCGTAGGCGACATCTTCGAACTCATCCCCGCCCTCACCGAAGCCCTCGAAAAGAAATAGTGCCCCATCGTAAATTTTATTCCGAGCCTGCGGCCATTTAGCCGACGCGGTCATTCTGAACGCAGCGAAGAATTTCTCCGGCCGCCCCAACTGTACTTGCTAGCTTACCGCCGTAAGTCAGCCCCTGGGCGATAATGCCGGGTCCAGATACGACGCAAAGGTGAGGGCATGTTGCAACGCGATTTTGCAGATGGGAGAAGAAGCTTATCTGACGTTGCGGCGTTAAAGCCTCATAGACGTAAATCCATGAAAGAGTTCGCGGAACCGAGCGTTCTAGGCGACGACCTCAAGCGCAAGAGGTAATCACACGGGCCGCCGGCGCTTCTTCGCAGGTGCGTGTGCACCAGAAGATCAGGATGTGCACTAGGGAATCAGTATTTCCGATTACCATCATCAAAAGTTTGAGTTGGACTTCCGGCAAGCCCTCGCGCAAGCTAACCCTGCAACATTCAACCAGCCAAGTTGCTGGTTTCTCTCTCCCCACGGTCAAGCTCGGGGGGAGGGAGTTCCACACCGATTTCGGTTCCCCTCTGGGACACACCGTTGTGTCCATTCCCTAGCTTCATCGCGCTCCATGAAGAGCCAGTAACCCGCTCACGCCGTCGGTGACACAGGTGTTTTTACGCGTCTTAGGCAACGCGTTCCCTGGCATCGACTGAAGTGTGTCCGCGTTGTGCGCCTTACTGGCATGTGGAGCGGCTGGTAACGGAACGACGTTCATTTATTGCCACTGGTTGTGCAGTTTGAAGCAGATTTCCATTTTCGAAAGGAGAAAAAATGTCCGCTATCCCCATAAGAGGCACCACAGCAAGAGGCCCAAGGCTATCGCTTTCGGAAAAATTCTCACGATTGCACGCACGACTTCGAAAGCCTGAGTGGCGCAAATATGGCGGGACGCTGCTCGCCGGTAAGATTATGGGTGTGGGAATCGTCTTGCTGCTAATGGCAGTGGTCACGGGACTTTTCTTCACTCATGTTTTTGCTCAGGCACCAGCGGCGGCGCCACCAGAAGTCAAAGCCGCCGACATCGTGAATCCAGTGAACACGGCGTGGACGTTGATTGCCGCATTCCTAGTTTTCGGCATGCAAGTCGGGTTTACGATGCTTGAAGCTGGTTTCTGCCGGTCCCGCGAGACCGTTAACGTGCTCGTGGAATGCGTGGTCGATACCTGCCTGTGCGGCCTTCTGTTCTATGCCGTCGGTTTTGCGTTTATGTTTAGTCATGGCAACGGAATCATTGGTTACCATTGGTTCTTCCTGCAGAACGCGCCGGCAACTTATGAAACGACTGGCGGCGCATTCCTGGCCGTCTGGATTTTCCAGTTCGCCTTCGCCGACACCTGCTCGACCATTACTTCCGGCGCAATGATCGGCCGGACCGGGTTCGTCGGCGACCTTCTCTATAGTGTCGCGGTCACTGGGTTTATTTATCCGGTCATCGGACATTGGGCGTGGGGGCCGGATGGCTGGCTGGCGAATATGGGCAGCGCTGGCAACTTCTTTCCGTCCTTGGGTATGGGCTTTCATGATTTCGCCGGTTCGACGGTCGTTCACACCATCGGCGGATTCATCGCTCTGGCGGGCGCTATCGTTCTGGGCCCCCGGCTCGGCCGCACATTCAAGCGCGATGGCGGCAGTCCCATGCTGCCGCATGACCTGACTATCGCCGTTAGCGGCGGACTGATTCTTTGGTTCGGTTGGTACGGCTTCAACCCGGGCAGCACGCTTTCCGCGATGGATTTCGAGGGAATTGGCCGGGTAGCCGCCAACACAACGCTCGCCGCGTGCGCGGCCGGACTCACCTCTATCATTTACGGGTACTTCACGACTAAAAAGTGGGACGCGGGCTACACTACGAACGGCTTTCTGGCCGGGCTGGTCGCCATCACTTGCCCCTGCTATTGGGTCACGCCAACGGGCGCAGTCATGCTGGGAGGCATTGCAGGCGTATTGGTCATCCTGGGAGTCGAGCTGCTGGAATGGCTGCGAATTGATGATCCCATTGGCGCGGTACCTGTCCATGGCTTTTGCGGAATCTGGGGAACACTTTCCCTCGGCCTGTTCGCTTGTGGCAAATACGGGGCAACGGGTCCGCTTTCTCCCGACAACTCCGCGCCGCTGAAGGGCCTCTTCTATGCGGCGGCACACAGGTGTTGATGGCGCAGATAATCGGCAGCGCGTGCATCACCGCCGCGACCTTTGCGGTGGCCATGGTAGTCATGCTCGCAGTCAACGCAACCGGCACTCTGCGCTTGCCGGCAGAGGCAGAACTCTACGGAATGGACCTGCACGAACACGGAATTTCGGCGTACCCCGAATACGAGATTTCACCATTCGCAGCTCCCACCGGCCTGGCTACTCAAACTGCAGCGGCTCAGCAAGCCTTAGCAGCCACGCCCAAGGCCATGGCTCGAACCAGCTTAAACAAGCTGACCATTTAACGAACACAGACGCTAGTCCGCCCAATCTAACCCTCAGAGAGTTCTTTGCTGGGCTTCCCGACGGAAGCTCAGCGAAGACTGAGGAGCGATGGAAATCTCAGAATCCATCGCACCTCACAAACTTCGCCATGAACACAGGTCGAGCCGTTCTCGATAAGGAGATAATAGGACCATGATCAAACTCGAAGCCATTATTCAGCCATCGAAATTTGACTCCGTGAAGCAGGCGCTTATATCCTCCGGCGTGGAAGGCATGACCGCGTCCGAGGTACGCGGACACGGGCGGCAGAAGGGCCACACCGAAACCTATCACGGGCACGAGTACAATGTAGACCTTCTGCCCAAGATTAAGATCGAGATCGTGATGGAAGATAAACTGGTGGACAACGTGGTGGACACCATCATGAAAGCCGCTTCCACCGGCCGTATTGGCGATGGAAAGATCTTTCTTTTCAAGATTGAAGAAGTGATCCGTATACGCAACCATGAGCGCGGCGTGGCGGCGCTTT
>Ga0182024_10021342_pt1 | contig 11760 bp, 5 predicted proteins | sample P32metaG_FD_120480 | JGI IMG/M metagenome (GOLD analysis project Ga0182024, IMG submission 120480) | Permafrost microbial communities from Stordalen Mire, Sweden - P3-2 metaG (Illumina Assembly) | ecosystem: Environmental > Terrestrial > Soil > Wetlands > Permafrost | place: Sweden: Stordalen... | reverse complement strand
GATCGGCGCCCTTGGCGACGACGATCCGCCGCTCGGGGTTGTCGAAACCTTCGATCGACAAATGGACACGGCGCGGCCAGGGGTCGTTCGAAAAGGGCGGGAGGACGCGGCTTTGCCATTTTTCGAACGATTGCGGCGCAAACGAAGCGTAGGCCGCGACCGAGGCAATCGCCACCGCTGCTGCCAGCAAACTGCGCACCAACGGACCGCGGCGAAACACGTCGGCCAGCCGCACGTCGGCCATGCGGCGAATTGCCGCGTGCTCGGCGGCGGCCAGCATTTGTGGATGGAAGGCGCTGGCGTGATCGGGTTGCTCGGTGAGCTCCACCGTGGTCAACAGGCTTTCGTCGAATTCGTGGAACCGTCGCTCGAGCACCAGCGCCAGATTATGGTCGGCGATCGGCAGCCAAACCCGGCGGAGGATGAAACGGTACAGGATATACACCAATCCGATCGCGGTCAGTCCGATCATCCCCTGCCGGACCCAGACGGGCGGTTCGACGCACCAATCGAACGCCAACGAAACCCAGAATGCGGCCCCGAGCCAGGCCACGCCGACGGCCAGCCCTTCACACCAGATATAGGCATAGATGCGGCGGCGCAGACCCGCAAGGATCGAAACGATCTGCGGAGCCAATCGAGCGGGAGTCACTTCGGTTGCCATGCTGAATTACAGTTGGGTTTCACGATTAGGAAAAGGGATTAGGAAAAGAGGACATTCTGGTTTTTCGGAAAAGTAGAATGTCCCCGTTTTGTCCGCTACGCCCGTCAATGTTTTTGCGAAAGATACAATAAAACGAAAAAAACGAACATTACGAGTGAAATCACAACCATAATAACGCAGTCGTAGTCAACACCGCTTCTCGTCAGATTGGGCGCGCCGGCGCCAGCAGCATGACGATACTGCCAAAAATCAAACCCAATAGGCGCGAGGCAGGCGGCTGCCGCGACAAGTGCACCGAGTGCGCAAATCGCAAAAAGTGACTTGAGGTTCACCATAAACTTATATACCGCCGGGACAAAAAATGGGGACTTTCTGATTTTTCGGAAAAGTAGAATGTCCCCTTTTTTGTCAAGCTAGTCGGCTCAGTCTTCGGATCAGCCACTCCAGGCATAGTGCGCCGCAGACGCCGCAGAGGAGCCAGGTGCCCCAGAGCTGCTCCCACGGTTTGTCGCGGTCGCCGGAACGGACGGTCAATCGGGTTTGATCTTTCAATTGGCCGGCCAACGGCGGCAGTTTTCCATCGGAGCCAAGTGCGGCGGGAATGCCGACGTAATAGCGCCCCTTCGTGCGGGCGGCAATCTCGCTGAGCAAGGCATCGTTTCGCTGCGGATTGTCTTTCTCCAAATCCGGCACCTTCACCATGATCTGCCGCGACAGCGGATCCTCGTCGGAATCGGGGATCATCAGCTCGATTCGCACCGGGCCGGGCGCCAACGCGATGAATTGCCCGCGAAACATCCCCTTGCGATTCGGGTCGGCCAGCAGTTGCACCATCTGCGGCGCCGCGTCTTGCGGAATCACTTGCGCCGTGACTTTGTTTTTCGCCAACGGCTTGTGCTGGGCATCGGTCAGTCGGGCTTCGACATCGACCGTGCTGCCGAGCAGATACGAATCGCGATCGACGCTCAGATTACCTCGGCGCGAGCCGCGCAACATCCGCCCCTGCGAAACGTAGCGCAGCAGCTTGGTGTAAAACTGCTCGAAATAAGATTCGTCCATCGCCCGCAGCCGCCACATCTCGCCGCTGCCTTCATAGAACACGCGGCCCGCTCCGTAAAGTTGACCGGCCATGTAGATCGGCAGTTCCTCGTTGGCGCCGGCCAGATCGGGATCGGAGTAGCGAGCGTAGACCGTCGCGCTCGGCTTCTTGCCGCGGACTCGATAATAGCCGAATACGCCCTTGAAGCCGGCCCAAACGTGTTCGCTGGCGGCGGCCGACGTGTCGAGCCAGAGGAACTCGGCCTGCTGTCCCTCCCGCGTGAATTCGATGGTGCCCGGCTGTTCGTGGCCGAACACGGAATCGCTAATCTTCACCAGCAGCCGCTCGAATTCGACGGGGTACAACGCGCGGAGCTTGCCGAGCTTGGCGTCGCCGACCCAATCGTCGGTGTAGACCGGGCCGGCGATGAGCACCAGTCCGCCCGCTTCCTCGGCGACCCAGCGTTCCAAGAGATCGATCGCTTCGTCGTTGGCGGCGTCATCGGAATCGAGTTTTTGCCAGTTCGGATCGAAGGCGACGATCGTGTCGTATTGCGAAAGTTCTTCCATGGAGTCGGGAAAATGGTCGAGAATCTGGTTGGCGTCTTGCGAGATGCCGGGCTGCGCGGTTTGCAGCAGCACGTCGACGATCGTGTCGTGGTCGCGGCGCAACTGGTTGCGGAGGAATTGATATTCGCGCGTCGGGCCGCCGGCGATCAGCAGCACGCGATTCTTGCGATCGACGATTTCGACGTCGGCCTCTTGCACCTGATCTTTCGGCCGCGCGCCGGTGCCGTTCGGATCGATGGGCGGCTTGACGCGGAGTTGCAGCGTGCGGCGGCCGGCTTCCTTGATGCCCGACAATTCGAATTTCACCCGCTCCTTGTGGCCATCGGTCGGCAGCGTGACGCTTTGTTGGCCTTCGATGTTCCACGTTTTCGGGCCGCCGGCGCCTTGCTTGCCCGCGGGCCGGGAGGCCAACTCGACTTGGGCTGTTCGCCCGGCAAGGCCGCGCGCGGCCAGATCGGCGGTGACGACGAAACTGTCGCCCGGATAAACTCGCACCGGCGCCGCGAAATCGGCGATTTCGACATTGGTCGGACGGCGGTCGGAACCGAGGCCGATCGGGTAGACGGGAATGCCGGCTTCCTGAGCCGCTTCGATGGCGGCCGACGGATCGAGGCCGGCGTTTTGCTCGCCGTCGGTCAGCAGAACGATGCCTGAGATCGGCTGCGAGCGATGGTCGGCGACCAATTGCCGCAGAGCTTCGCCCAGACGGGTTTCAGTGCCATTGGCTTTGAGCGCGGTGGCCCAATCGATTTTTTGTTCCTCGGGCTGCTTCATGTCGGACGATTTTGCAGTATTGGCTTTCGCCGCGTCTCCGTTGGCGCTCGACGCCGGCGCGTCGCGCCAATTGAGCAGCACCAGGAGATCGTCGTCGGGATTGCCGAGGCTGAGAGCGGCGAGTGATGCGAACACGGTCGCGACAGCGGCCGTCGCAAGCATGGCCGCGATCCAGCCGCCGCGACGACCCAGCATCCGGCTGAGCAGATAACCGACGGCCGTCAGTCCGAGCAGGCCGAGACCGGAATAAGCAACCAGTCGCAGCCGCTCGATGCGCGATTGCCGGGCGGCTTGCGCGGCTTCATCGTTTTGGACCGTATTAGCCGTGTCGGCACGCTTCGGCAGCGTCGCCACGCGGGACAAATGTTGATCGAACCGCCACACCGTCACATCGTGCTTCTGCCGCAGATCGTCGAGCAAATGGCCCGAAGTGAATTCGGCGACAACCTGGCCGATACGCGTTGTCGGGGCCGCAGTGGAGTCGGCCGGCGTGGCGGGAGCCGCCAGGCCGGGCGAACTGGTCGAGGATGAAGACGTGGGCGGATTTTCGACGTCGTTGAGCGCCATGCTGATGCTGGTGTCGGAGACCACCAAGACGCGAGAATTCTGAATTTCCTGTTGTTCCGACCATTTTTGCAGATCGAGAAACGCGAGCAACAACCCCGCGAAAGCGGCGATGCGCAAGGCCGCGAGCAAAATCCCGATCCCGGGGCGCAGCTCGACGCTATCGCGGCGATACATGTAAACGACGAAGCCCGTCAGCGCCAGGCAAACGAGCACCAAGAGCGGCATCTGCCACCACTCGGAAAACGACTGCAACTGCGCGAATTGATATCGGGCCATCTTGGCCGCCGACGAAACGGCGTCGGCCGGGGCGGATTGTGCGAACAAAATGGGAAGCAGGTGCGACATCAACGGGCCATTTCGCGGGCTGAGGGATGGTAGCTTATCGCGTAGGCCAGCAGTTGCTCGCCAATCAGCAACGCAATGAGCATGAACAATATCGTGCGGCCAAAATTGGCCTGGTCGGGATCGTCGGAATCGAAGAAGGCATCGGCCGCATGATGAAAGCGATACTTCACGCCGGTCAGCCGCGATTCCAATTGCGGTCCGTCGATCATCTTCAAATTGCCTTCTTCCGGATCGACGTTGTAAGCGAAGCGACGGCTTTCGGTAGACCCCTGCGGCGTCGTCAATTGCAGTTGCGCTTCGTAGAAGCCGGATTGCGCCGTTTCGACGGGCAATGCGGCGTGCCAGATCGCGCTCTTCGGATCGCCGGGAGACGGGGGCGAGGGCGAATCGCTTGCCGGCGCAGTTGTTTTCGCGGCGTCGGCATTCGGCACGGCGCCAGCATCCGGCGCGGCGCCGGCTTTCGAATCGGACGGCGCGGCATCGCTCTTCGGCGGCAAGGCTTCGACCGGAAATGCGCCCGCAACGCCGCCGCGCGGCGTCGTGAATTTCACTTGCGACAAATACTTGCCGCGATCGACTTCAACTTCGAGCGGCGTGCCGACCTGCCGGCCGGGATCGGTCTGCCGAGCGGCGGAAATGTAGGCCGCCAATTGCATCATGGCGGCGATATGCCGGGGCGTAGTCGCCAGATTGTTCCACTGCGGAGCCGCGGTGGTCAAAAACGCCATCACGCGGCCGTTGCCGAATTTCCGCTCGACGACCAGCGGAGCGCCGTTTCGCAATCGAACCACGACGTGGGCCGTCGATCCGGCGAGCGGAATCCAGCCTTTTTGCACCGCGAAATAACGGTCGATGATCATCCGGTCGATATCGACGCTCGCCTTACGCGCCCAAATCGAAAAGACCGGATGCTCCGGCTCGTCGACCGTCAGATCGGCCACGGGCTCGGTCCGATCGACCAATAGTTCGGTCGGTCCGACCAACGGCACCGGAAACGGTCCCTTGCCGTCGCGATAGAGCCGCTCGTTCATGAATTTGGCGAGAGTGCGATCGCCGAGGAAAAACACCACGCCGCCGCCATGCCGCAAATAGTCCTCGACAGCGTCGATCTCGGGTTGATCCAATCGGTCGATGTTCAACAGATAGATGACGTGGAAGCCGTCGAGCGGATGGTCGCGCAGATACTGCGACGGCTCAATCTGCGGCTTGATGCCGGTCGGAGCGATGTCGCTCGACGCGAACGGCAGCGCGACGAAATAGGCGTCGCCCCGTTTGGCCACGGCCCGCGGATCGCCGTCAATCACGAGCACCGGCACATTCTGCGGAAAATCGAGCACCGAGAATCGCGCATTGTCGACCGCGACCGCGTCGGCGGGCAATCGGGCGGTGATCGTATGCTGGCCCGAGTCCCGATAGCGAACCTCGAAATCGGCGGAGGCCATTTGGCCCGGCGGAATCGCGGCGATGGTCACGGCGGGGCGAGCGCGGCCATCCTCGGCCAGTTGCACCGCCACTTCGCGAGCAGTTTGAGCGCCGTAGTTCGTCACGCCGACGTTCATCTTCAACGGCACGCCGGCCGCCCGAATTCCCAAGCCGGGCTGCAGCATCGAGAGCGACAGGTTCGGACGCTCGGCGTCAACGCAGTCGATTAACTGCAACTGCGTGCTGGGCGTGTTCAATTCGAGCATCGCCTTGCGCAGACCGGCGGCATTGCTCCAATCCTTCGCGCGGAAATCAGAGACGAGATAAACCGTCGTGGCGGAATCGCCGGCGGCATGAACCATTTGCTCGACGGCCGCCAACGCCTCGCCCGGCCCGGCGGCCGACTCCGATACGTCGAGCGACATCAGCTTATCGTTCAGCCTGTCCTTGAAATCCGAATCGACCGGCTCGTGGCTGAAGAGCATTTGCAATCCTTCGCCGCGCCGGCTGGCTTGGGAGAACAACAGCAGTGTGAATTCCTGCTGGCCCGATTGTCGAGCCAATTGAGTTCCCAGGCGGTTCACGGCATCGACGGCCAGTTTGAACGCGGAGGTGTCGGCCCAATGGTCGGACATCGAATAGCTGTCGTCGAGGATGACGATATGATGCGTCTTGCTGCCGCCGAACAAAGCGGCCAGCGAATTGCGAGCGCGCGGCTGCGCGAGCATCAGAATCACGGCCGCCACGGCGAGCATCCGCAACAGCAGCAATAGAAACTGCTTGAGCATTACCCAGGTGCGATTGCGTTTCTGGCTTTGCAGCAGAAACTCCATCGCCGCCCAGCGAATCCGCCGATGCCGCAGCAGATTGATCAAATGGATCAATATGGGCAGCCCGATTAGCGGCAAGAACCACAGCAGCGATGGAAAAACGAAAGACGTCATGCGGATTCTAAACCCAGTGGTCACTCAAGGGGATCAGGCACATTTTTCGGCAAAAACGTCGATTGCAATTGCTGCCGCCGACGGGCCGAAAAATGAGCCAGACCCCGTCGGTTAAACATGATGATGCATTCCCAACCGGTTGCTCAGGTAGTGGGCGAGCGCGGCGTCCATCGGGTCGCTGGTGCGGATCAAGGAATAGTCGCAGGTGTGCGAAACGCATAGCCGGCGCACTTCGTCCAAAAACGCTCCGAGCGCTTCCAAATAGCCGGCCCGCAAGGCGCGAGGATTGCACGTCAACTGGTCGGCCGTCTCCAGGCCCTCGAATCGCGTCGGGCCGGTGAAGGGGAAGTCCAATTCGTCGTCGTCCATGACGTGAAACACCATCACGTCGTGCCCACGCTGCCGCAGAAGTTTCAATCCGCGGATCAATCCGGCCCGGTCGGCGAGCAGATCGGAGATCAAGATCATCATGCCGCGGCGCGGATACGTCTCGGCCACGGCGCGGAAAATCGAGAACATGTCGGTCTTGTCGCGCGGTTCGTTGACCGACAGCGATTGAATGATCGAATTCAAATGGCTGCGCTTGGTGCGCTGCGGCACCGTCGCGCGGATGCGTTCGTCGAACGACAGGCAGCCGACCGAATCCTGCTGCCGCAGAAGCAGATACGCCAGGCTGACGGCCACGGTGCCGGCGTAGTCCGACTTGTTCATCGCGCCATTGCCGTAGCGCATGCTGTTCGACACGTCGACCAGCAACGTCGCGCGCATGTTCGTGTCTTCCTCGAACTGCTTGACGTAGTAGCGGTCTTGCTTGGCCCAGACTTTCCAATCGACGTGGCGCAAGTCGTCGCCGGTGGTGTATTCCCGGTGCTGACGGAATTCGACCGATTGCCCGAAATAGGGGCTGCGGTGCAAACCGGTCAGAAAGCCTTCGACGATGTGCCGTGCCCGGAGGTCCAGCCGCGAAATTCGCTTGATCGCTTCAGGATGCAAAAATCGTTTGGAATCGGGCATCGTGGGTCAATTCGTCTTCTTTGGTGGGCGTGGTTTGAATCAAACGTTCGACGACGTCGTCCGGCGAAACCCCTTCGCTTTCGGCGGCGAAGTTGAGCACCAGCCGATGCCGCAGCACCGGCTTGGCCAGGGCCTGGATGTCTTCGGTCGAAACATGCGTCCGGCCGTGCAGCAGGGCCCGGGTTTTGGCGCCCAAGATGAGGAATTGCACGGCCCGCGGCCCGGCGCCCCAGCTCACCTGCTCGGTGACGAAGTCGGGCACGCCCGGCTCGCCGACGCGCGTCTGCCGCACCAGAGATAGCGTGTAGCGGATCACATGGTCGGTGACCGGCACGGTGCGCACCAGCCGCTGCAAGCTCAGAATCTCGGCCGCCGACAGGACCGGCATGATCTGGTCAACTTGCGTCGTCGTCGTGCGCCGCGCGATCTCGAATTCCTCGCCGAAGTTCGGATACTTCACGAACACCTTGAACATGAACCGATCCTGTTGCGCTTCCGGCAGCGGATAGGTTCCTTCCTGCTCGATTGGATTTTGCGTGGCGAGCACGAAGAACGGATCAAACAGCGGATGCCGCACCCGGCCGACGGTCACTTGCCGCTCTTGCATCGCTTCCAAGAGCGCGGCCTGGGTTTTCGGCGGCGTGCGGTTGATTTCGTCGGCCAAGACGACGTGGGCAAACAACGGCCCTTCGAGAAAGCGGAATTCGCGGTTTCCCGTCGAGCGGTTTTCCTCGATGATTTCCGTGCCGGTTATGTCGGCCGGCATTAGGTCGGGCGTGAACTGCACGCGGCTGAACGACAGGCTCAAGCAGCGGGCAAGCGTGCTGACCATCAACGTTTTGGCCAGGCCCGGCACGCCTTCGAGCAGGCAATGGCCCCGGCTGAAGAGCGAAATCAACAGCTCCTCGATCACCTGATTCTGGCCGACGATGACCTGGGAAAGTTGTTGCAGAATTTTTCCACGGGCCTCGTGCAGCTTGCGCACGGCCGCGGAGTCATCGGCGGCGAGAGGTTCGAGCGGGGCGTTGTCAGTCATTGGTGGAAATCCTACAAAGTGGTTGGTGGCTAGTGGCTAGTGGTTAGTGGCTAGGACGAAGAAGACGCGCGCTGGCCGCAAGCGAGCTTCGGCGCGGGTGTAAACATTCGTCATTCGTGCTTCGTCATTCTTTAGACATTCGACATTCGACATTCGTCATTTCAAGCCACGGGCGGCGATCCAAGTTAGCGCTGATAAATGGGCAGACTGTTGTTCTCTAGTTGCAGGATCGTGAGGTTGGTGGCGGTGGTGTAGACGGGGCCCACGTAGCCTTGGGTCCAATACATGCCGTCGGGACCCTCGGTGACTTCCGACACGATTCGCGGATAGATCTTGTCGCGATAGCCTTCCCATTTCGCTCCTCCCTCGCGGTACATGACCTGGGCGAAGTAGTAATGGGCGTAGTGCCAATGGCCGAAGCTTTGGTTCGAGATGTTGCTGAGATTCTTTTCCGCGAACGACATCATCTTGGGGACGAATTTGTCGTCGTAGTCGCCGGCATTGAACAGGCAAGCGATTGCCGCGGCACTGATCGCCGGCCGGCCGCCGCCGCCTTTGGAGCTGTATTGCACGGCGCCGTCTTCCAACGTGCATTTGTGGATGTATTTGATCGCTTTGTCGATGATTTCCTTGGGCACCGGTATGCCGGCGTTGCGGCAGCCGCGGAGGCCTTGCACTTGCGTAATCGTCGTCGAGCCTTCGTCGAAGCCGTTTCCGTCTTTGGCGCTGACGTAGCCCCAGCCCCCTTCGTCGGTTTGGGCCCGGCCCGAGAATTCCACCGCCTTGGTCAGCACGCGCACGAGATCGGCCCGGCGGGCTTCATCTTCTTCTTCTCCCAACACCTGCGAGAGGAAGAGCATTGAAAAGCCGTGGCCGTAGGTATAGCGGTCGTCGCGCGTCGGATCGCCGATCAGGCCGTTGGCGCGGCTATGTTCGATCAAGTAGTCGACCGCCATCTTGATGTTCTTCTTGTACTTGCCCTGCGTCGTGGTCGAGCCCTCCAGGGAGAGGGCGGTGCCGGAAAGCGCCGTCATCGTCGTGGGATAACGGCCCTCCGCGGCAGCCCAACTGCCACGCTTTGATTGCTGTGCGGCCAGCCAGTCCAACCCGCGCGAGACGACCTTTTGCACCTTCGCATCGGCGGCGGCTGCCCGGGCGGTGGAAACCATCCCGAACGAAGCGGCCAACGCGATCGTCAGAAGGCCACAAAGAATGTCACTGTCGAAAATTCGCAATCGGTTGCCGCGGCTCTTCATGATCGCTTCTCCGAGGGAATGGTACGTTCCGTTTTCGTGCCGCGCCGGATCAGCGGCCGTCGTTCGTGTTGTCATCGTCGCCCGAGTCGTCGTCATTGCCGCCCGCGGCGCTGCGCAGGGCGCCGAGGATTGCCTTGGTCGGCGTGCCCACGACAGGGGCTTTCAGCAGGGCCAGGCGCGCCTGATAGGGAGGCTCCGGCGGAACGGGATCGTCGGTGAATTGGAGCGTAAATGTGTGGTTCGACGCGGTGAGCGCGATCGTGTTCGTCTGCCGGTCGCCGGTGATGGCGAAGTGATAGTTGTTGATTTGCAACGGCACTTCCTCGTCCAACAGGGCGCGGCCGTTGCGGCGATCGAGACAGAGAATCCAGCCTTTTCCTTCACCGCCCACCTGCGGCGCATCGCGGCGCGGCGGACGAATGAAGAGAATGACCGGCAACTCTTGTCCCTGATCGACCACCATGTATTCGTGCTCGACCAGCGCCGGCACCGACCAGAGCCGCTTGCCGGTGGCGCGATTGAACGCATACACGTTGCCGCTCACCAGTTGAACGCTGGCGTCGAAGCCTTGCACGTTCATCGGCATGAACTGCTGGTTGTTGAATTGCGCATGTTGCGTTGTGCCGCGGCGAGCGACCAGCAGGAATTGCTCGGGCGTGGCTTCGACGACGATTTCTCCGAGCAATGCCTCCGGCTCCAATTGGTCGTCGATCAGCTTGCGGCCGTCGTCCAACGACAGGATGCGAAACCGTCCGTTCGGTTCGAAAATCGCCAGCGCCTCGTCGTCGACGATCGTTCCTTTCATGCCCGGCGTGAAATCGCCTAGCACAAAGTCTTGGCCTTTCCAGGGATCGGCCAGCAGGATTTCGAGCTTGCCGTTGCCCGCGCCCTCGGCCGAGCGCCAAGTCAACACGCGGCGGCCATGATAACCGGCGCGGCGATCCGTGGGGGGCACATTGCATCGGCCAAGCCGTTGGCCATCGGTGGTTCGCAACACGATGGCGTTCGAACCGTCGGGCGGGGCGATGACGACCGCGTCGTTGTCGCCGAACACTTCCGATCCTTGCGGCAGGCCGTGCCAGGTCCAAAGCGTCGCGCCGGTGAGCGGGTCCAAGGCCAGTAGATCGTGAGCGCGAGCGATGCAGACGCAACGATCGGTGATCGGCCCGACGATGCCCAACACCGCCGACTCGCTGTATTGCGGAATCTGCTTTTGCTGGCCCCAGGGAAAGTTGACCTGTCGCATCTGGACCGGCGCGTTGAACACATTCGGCGCCAGTTCGAACAACTCTTGTTGCCAAAGCACTCGGCTCCCCGCATTGATCGGCCGCAACGTGTCGAGGGCCAACAACTGGCTGCCGAGATTGACGAACAATAGATTCCCCCTGGCGCTGGCAAACGCGGTGGTCGAGTTCATCGGCTGGAAGCCGAACCGATTCTGTCCGGCTTCGCTCAACGGAATGCGAAATTGCTCTCGGCCCAATCCGTCGCGGCCGACGATCTGCTGTTGCATGTCGAACAAGATCGTCGTCGATTGGAAGAATGGCCCTCGATTCCCTTGCCACGCGATGGGCATCGGCCGTTGGAAATTCATCCCCTGAACGTTGTTCCGACCGTTGTCCGTCTTCACGGCTCCGCTCGGCCAAACTTTCGACTCCGCCAACGCCCGGCTCTCGGGCGAATTCGCCGGCAATTCGGCCACGATCTGCTTGCCGGTCTTGCCGTCGAGACAAACCTGATCGGCAAAATCGTTTTTCAGGCGAGCATAGTACGGTGCCGCTTCGTCCGGCCGCGAGGCGGAGCGCAACAGCGCCGCCATTTGCGCGATCGCCGCTCGCCGGTGAACCGGATCGCCTGACCGCTCCAATTCGCCGAGGAGCGATTGGCGTTCGATCATGGTTTCATTACCGCTCAACTGGCGGAACAACGCCGCTCGGGCGTCGTCGGCCGTCGGGTGGAAACTGAAATAATTGGCATACGCGCGCAGTTCCTTGTCGTTCTTGTCGGCCAAGACGGTCTTGAGCCGCTCCGCCAATTCGGCGTCGATTTTCGACCGGTCGGGCGGAGTGGCCGTCAGGTAGAGCGATTCCATCCGGGCTTCCACCCAACGGTCGCGGCGCACCGAGAGAT
>Ga0182024_10021341_pt1 | contig 11760 bp, 8 predicted proteins | sample P32metaG_FD_120480 | JGI IMG/M metagenome (GOLD analysis project Ga0182024, IMG submission 120480) | Permafrost microbial communities from Stordalen Mire, Sweden - P3-2 metaG (Illumina Assembly) | ecosystem: Environmental > Terrestrial > Soil > Wetlands > Permafrost | place: Sweden: Stordalen... | reverse complement strand
GCCTTCGGCAGCTCGCTGGATTGCGCGTACATGCGCGCCCGGGCGGTGAGTATCTCCGGGGCCCGCTGCGGTTCATCCTCGACGAGCCGATCGAACAATTCGTCCGCCGCACCCGCGGCACCATGGGTATGCAGCAAAGTGGCTGCGCGCAGCAGGGCGGGCAGCACGTTCTCCCCGCTGCGCACTTGCGCATAGAAACGCAGCGCACCCTCGGCATCGCCGTTGCGATCCTCAATCAAGGCGAGATAATAGAACGCATCATCGGTGAACTTGCCGCTTCTCAGCAGCTGCTTGAATCTCGCCGACGATGCATCGAAATGCCCCTGCTGAAATTCCAGAAGTCCCAGCAAGCGCAGCGCCACCGCCATCGAATCGGCATTTCGCTCCAGAATTTCCAATTGCGCCATGGCCTCGGGCAATCGCTGCGCGCTCATCAGCAGGGCCACATAGTTGAAGCGGTTGGTCGGCGAGTCATCGGCCTTGAGCTGCGCCAGTGCCGCCTTCAGCGGCTCATCGACATCGCCCGCCATGACGCGTGCACGCAGGAGTGTCTGCGCCAATTCTTTGCGCGCGGGCTGCTCTGCCTCGACCGCGCTCCTCATTTCGATTTCCAGCGCGTTGGTCAAGCTGTGTACCGCCGCCGCCGGGTCATCCGCACGCAGCGCCGCCAGGCCCTGGACGCGCAGCGCCGAGGAGGAGGTCGGGAAGTACGCGGCCAGCCGGTCCGCGAGCTGGTGCGCGCCGAACACGTTCTCATCGGAATCCAGATCGGTTTCCAAGCCGACGAATTCCGCCTCCACCCCCTCGGGCGAGTTCAACAGCAGGATGCGGTAGTGAGCAGCCGCCTCATCGACCCGGTAGAGCGCGAGCGCGGCTCTGGCGGCGGCGCGCTGCGCGTCCAGGGATTTGGGATTGACGTAAAGCCAGCGCGCCGCCACGCCCGCCATCAGCGATGGCTGCAGTGCTTCGGCCGCCACCTCGGTCGCGCGTTGCAATAGCGCAGGGTCCGTCTCACGCGCCGCGGCGGTGGCGTATTGGAGCGCAGCGACGCGCGGCTCCCCGCGGGCCAGGGCTATCTCGCCCGTGACAGTATAAAATGACTGCGGGGCCTTAGGCCCGGATGTCAGCCCCGTGTCCGCACAGGCGCTCAAGGCGAGCGCGCCAAGCCCCAAGGAAGCCCTGATGAAGTTTGAAAACGAGAACACGGCCGCACTATAGCGAAATGAATAACCCGATGCCGCGGATTCATCCTTGATCTAGCGGTGCGTCATACACCAGAATCCTTAAAGACTTGAGCCAAAGCGCTTCCATGGCATTCAACATCCTCGGTATAAACCACAAGACCGCGCCGGTTGCGTTGCGCGAAAAGGTGGCGTTCAGCGAGGACCGGCTGGCGGCCGCTTTGAGGACCCTGCGCCAGGAAAACGGGGTTTCCGAAGCGGTGATCCTGTCCACCTGCAATCGCACCGAAGTATATTGGTCCGGCTCGGCCAGTGGCGCTGAGCTGTCGCAATGGCTGGAGCGGCACCATGGCAACCATCTGGATCTGGCCGCCAGCCTGTATATTCACCAGGATTCGCGCGCGGTCGAACATGCCTTCAGCGTCGCCTCGGGCCTCGATTCCATGGTGTTGGGCGAAGCGCAGATCCTCGGCCAGTTGAAAGACGCTTATCGCGTGGCGCAGGAAACCGGCAGCACCGGTCCAGCCCTCAACAAACTCTTTCAGGCCGCTTTTTCAGCCGCCAAACGCGTGCGCTCGGAAACCCGCATCGGCGCCAATGCCGTGTCGCTGGCGTCCGCCACGGTGAGTCTGGCGCGGCGCGTGTATGCCGACTTGAGCGCCCATAGCGCCTTGCTGATCGGCGCCGGCGACATGAACGCGCTGACCGCACGGCATTTCGCGAGCGCCGGCATCAAGCGCTTGGTCATCGCCAACCGCACGTTGAGCCGGGCGGAAGCACTCGCCAAGGAGCTGCAGGCGCACGCGGTGGGGCTGGAAAGTTTGGACCAAGAGCTCGCGGAGGCGGATATCGTCATCAGCTGCACGGCGAGCCCGGTGCCCATCATCACCAAGCGGGTCGTGGAGACGGCGATCCGAGCTCGACGCCGGCGCCCGATCTTCATGGTGGACATGGCGGTGCCGCGCGATATCGAGCCCGCCGTCGCTGATTTGGAAGACGTGTATCTGTTCTCCATCGATGACCTTCAGCAGTTGGTGGATGAGAATATCCAGCAGCGGGAATTGGCGGCCGGCGGCGCGCGCCTGATGATCAACGAGGAAGTCGCGCGATTTCTGACCGAATCGCGTGCGCAGGACGCAGGTCCCGCCATCCGTGCACTGCGTCAGCAGGCCGATGGGATTCGCCGGCAAACGGTGGAGCAGGCGCAGCGCATGGTGGCGGCAGGCAAATCCAGCGACGAAGTCATCGAGTACCTGGCCAATACGCTGACGAGTCGGCTGCTCCACGCCCCCACCCAGGCCCTGCGCCAGGCCTCCGAACTGGCTGATTTGGAGCTGGCGGCGACCCTGACCCGCCTGTTGACCGAAGAACGCAACCGGCAATAGCGGCTCACGGCACCGGCGGCCGCGCGAATACAGGCTCCTGGGCCTCAAGGCCGCTATAATCCGCGCCCATGAAAGATTCCATCCGGCGCAAGCTGGAAAGACTCGATGAACGCTTCGAGGAAATCAGCCGGCTGCTGTCCGATGCCGGCGTCATTTCCAAGCAAAACCAATTTCGCGAACTCTCGATGGAGTACTCGAGGCTGGAAGACCTGGTCGGGCGCTATCGGCGCTTCCTGGCGCTCGAGGGCGACTCGGCCACGGCCAAGGAGTTGGCGGCGGATCGGGACCCCGCCACCCGCGCCATGGGCGAGGAAGAACTCGCCGACTTGAATCCACGCATTTTGGGCGAAGAACTCGAGCTGCAGCGGCTGCTGGTTCCCAAAGATCCGCATGACGAGAGCAACATCTTCTTGGAGGTGCGCGCCGGCACCGGGGGCGACGAGGCAGCGATCTTTGCGGGCGACTTGTTTCGCATGTACACCCGCTATGCCGAATCCAAAGGGTGGGGCGTCGAAATCCTGAGCGAAAGCCCCGGCGAACATGGCGGATACAAAGAGGTCATCAGCCGCATCATCGGCCGCGGCGCCTATTCCCTGCTCAAGTTCGAGTCAGGCACTCATCGCGTGCAGCGCGTACCGGCGACCGAAGCCCAGGGGCGTATTCACACCTCGGCGTGCACGGTGGCCATTCTGCCGGAGCTCGATGAAGTCGAGGCGGTGGACTTGAACCCCGCGGAGCTGCGCGTCGACACCTACCGCTCCTCGGGAGCCGGCGGCCAGCACGTCAACAAAACCGACTCCGCCATCCGCATCACCCATCTGCCCACCGGCATCGTGGTCGAGTGCCAGGACGAACGTTCACAGCATAAAAATCGTTCGCGCGCCATGTCGTTGCTCAAAGCCAAGCTGCTATCCGCAGAGCGCGAAAAGCAGCAGAGCGCGCAGGCGCAATCGCGCAAACTTCAAGTGGGTTCCGGCGATCGCTCCGAACGCATCCGCACGTATAATTTCCCGCAAGGCCGCGTCACCGACCATCGCATCAATCTGACGCTGTACAAGCTCGATGACGTCATGAACGGCAACCTGGACGAACTGGTGCGCGCACTGAATCAAGAGCACCAGGCCGAAGAACTGGCGCAGCAGGTCGAATGATCGTCATGCCCACCATCACCGAGACAGTGAAACGGGCCGCCGCCGGCTTGAACACGCATAGCGAATCGCCGCGGCTGGACGCGGAGTTGCTGCTGGGTAAAGTACTGGGTCTGTCGCGCGCCGCGCTGATCGCACGCGGCAATGAGGTGCTGGCCGCGGATGCCGAACTTCAGCTGGCCGGGCTGCTCTCGCGTCGCGCGCACGGCGTACCCCTGGCCTACTTGACCGGCAGCCGGGAATTTTGGTCATTGCCGCTGGCCGTCACCCCCGATGTCCTCGTGCCGCGTCCGGAAACCGAGTGCCTGGTGCTGCAGGCTTTGACGCTGGACCTCGGCGATGAATGTTCGGTGCTGGACTTGGGCACCGGCAGCGGAGCCATCGCCTTGAGCCTGGCCACCGAACGTCCTCGGTGGCGTATCACCGGAGTGGATCTGTCGGCGCCGGCCATTGCCGTCGCGACGCGCAATGCCCTGGCACTCAATCTCCCTCAGGTCGCGTGGCGCTTGGGATCCTGGCTCGATGCCGTGCCCGGCGAGCGTTTCGACTTGATCGTGGCGAATCCGCCCTACATCGCCGGCTCGGATCCTGCGCTTCTCACGCTGAAGGCAGAACCCGCCATGGCACTGACCTGCGGCCCCACGGGACTCGAGTCCCTCGCGCTCATCATCGCTCAGGCGCCGCACCATCTGAACGCCGAAGGCTGGCTGGTTTTGGAGCATGGCAGCACGCAGGCATCCGCGGTAGCCGAATTACTGCAGCAGCACGGTTTCCGAGCCGTGCGCACCTTTCCCGATTTTTCAGGCAAGCCCCGCATCACGCTGGGCGTTCACTCAACACGAGGAATCCTATGATCCGCTTCGAAACCAGCCTCGGCGACTTCACCATTGAGCTACTCGAGAAAGAAGCCCCCGAATCCGTCGCGAACTTTACTCGCTACATCGATGATGAGTTTTTCGACGGCACGATCTTTCACCGCATCGTGCCGGGGTTCGTCATTCAGGGCGGGGGCTTCACGGAGGACATGACTCAGAAGAAAACCAAGCCCCCCGTCAAGAACGAAGCCGACAACGGCCTGAAGAACCAGCGCGGCACGCTCTCGATGGCGCGTACCAACGACATCAACAGCGCCACCTCGCAGTTCTTCGTCAATTTGAAGGACAACGATTTTCTCGACCACTCGCGCGGCAATTTTGGCTATGCAGTATTCGCCAAAGTCACCGACGGCATGGACGTGGTCGACAAGATTGCGGCCGTGGAGACCGGGCGCAAGCGCGGTTTTGATGATGTGCCGGTGGAACCCGTCATCATGAAGAGCGTGCGGCGCGTACCTCAATAGCGAGCGCGGCCGAGAAAACGCGGCCAAGAAAACGTGGCCAAGAAAAAGTCTTTCTTCCGGCGGCTGGCGTGGGCGCTGCTGGGGTTGCTGGTCGTGTGTATCGTGGGCAGCGCGCTCACCGTCGCGCTGCTGCGCTGGATCAATGCGCCGTATACCGCCTTCATGGCGCAAACGCAGATCGCGGCCTGGCAAAAGCATGATCACACCTATGTCTTTCGCCATCGCTGGGCAGATCTGAATCAAATCTCGCCCAACCTCCCCCTCGCCGTGGTGGCCTCGGAAGACCAGAAATTCCCCGAGCATTGGGGCTTCGACGTGGAGGCCATCGAGAAGGCTTACGAGCTCAATCAGCACAGCCATCGCGTGCACGGCGCCAGCACCATCAGCCAGCAGGTCGCCAAGAATCTGTTCTTGTGGTCCGGACGCAGTTATTTTCGCAAGGGCCTGGAAGCGTATTTCACACTGCTCATCGAAGCCATCTGGCCGAAGCGGCGGATCTTGGAGGTCTACCTGAACATCGCCGAATTCGGCTACGGCACGTACGGCGCGGAGGCGGCCGCACAGCGTTTTTTCAAGAAACCGGCCGCCAGGCTTTCACGCAGCGAATCGGCCGTCCTGGCCGCGGTGCTGCCGAACCCACAACGGCTGCTGGCCGCCGCGCCGTCCGCCTATGTCCAAACGCGGCGCGATTGGATCCTAGGAGAGATGCAGGCGCTCGGCGGCCCTGAGATGCTGGATGAAATCGACGCCTACCCGGGGCGGCGCCATTAAAATTTGCTCGAGGATCTCCGGAATCTCGAACACCGCGCGATTGTGGATGCGCGCGACGCCGGCGCGGTACGCGTCCGCCTGCGCCGTCACCTGACTCACGCCCTCGGGAATGCTCTTGAACGAATCGAGCACAACGCCCACGCCATTCTCCTCCACCCACTCTGAGTTATAGCGCTCCTGCGGCATGGTCCACGCGTTGCGCACCACGATGACGGGCAAGCCCTGTTGTACGGCCTCGCTGATGCTGCCGGGTCCGGGTTTACCGATGAAGAAATCGCTGAGCTGCATGTAGTGGCTGATCTGCGAAGTAAAACCCAATACCACTCGCGGCGCCGATGCCCGCATGGCGCGCAGCTGTTCGGCAAGCACGGCGTTGTGACCGCAGACCAGGATGAGCTGCACATCGTCGAGGCGCTTGGCGATACCCCTCATGACGCGCGACCCGTGACCGCCGAACATCACGATGCCCGTCGGTCGGTTAGGGTCGAGCCCAAGTTTGCGCATCTCGGCCGGCCGGTCCAACTTCAATTCGCGGTAGAAATTCGGATTGATGATCATTCCCGAGGTCCGGTGAATCTGCGCCGCCTTGCCCGCGGTGGCATGCGCCTGGGAAACCGCGCGTGCCGTGCCGCAAATGACATGCTGCGCCTGGTTCGGCTCGATCCAAAAGTGCGGCGGGAAATCCGCGAAATCGGTCAGCACGGTCGCATAGGGCACGAGCGGACAGGCCAGACGCAGCCCCTGGAACATGGCGCGGTTGAAATTCGGAATCAGCGACACCACCAGATCGGGCTGGCTGTTCAGCCAGTGGCGGCGCAACTGGGCAACCAAGGATTTGTGGCTCAAGCGGATGAGGACCTGCAGTATCCGCAGTTCCTGCGCCAGCCCCAACGTCCAGCCCCGTGCCAGGCGCACGTTGTAGTAATCTTCCGGCTTCACACCGGTGGTACGTCGAAACACATCCTGGGGATCGAGGACCTCAAACAAATTGACCAGTCGCACGCGCCAATCCTTGCCCTGCTCGCGGATGGCCGTCTCCAGCGCCGTCGCCGCGGAGCGATGCCCTCCCCCGGCGTTGACGTACACGAGATCGATCGTAGTCATTCGGGCTCATTTTGCGTCTCCATCATGACCGTCCGATGAATGTCCGCCCGCTTGCGAATATTCGCCCGCTCCTGAATATGCGGCTCTTGAACATCCGCCTGCTGCTCGCCGCGTTGATGCTCATGAGCGGATCCGTCCAGGCTGCGCCCGCGACCTTGAGCCACGGCCGATTCCACGACCTGGCGGTCTATACACCGGCCGGCAAGGCCACGAGCTTGGTGCTGTTCCTGTCCGGCGATGAAGGCTGGAACAGCGGCGCCGACGCTCTCGCCGAGCAGTTGGTCCAGCAAGGCGCGATGGTGGTCGGCATCGATCTGCCGAAATTCAAGGCGGCGCTCGAGGCCGATGGCGGCCAATGCGTATTTCCCGACGGCGATTTGGAAAACCTGAGCCACCTCGTCCAGGCGTACTTTCACAATGCCACGTACCTGGCGCCCCTCTTGGTCGGCCTATCGGCCGGCGGCGCCATGGCCTATGCCGTGCTCGCCCAGGCGCCGAAGGACACCTTCGCCGGCGCATTGAGTTTGGGGTTCTGCCCGACCTTGGATCTCGCCAAGCCGCTATGCAAAGGGTCGGGACTTGAATCCACCCGCGGCACGCGCGGCGCCGGTGCGACGCTGTTGCCCATCGGCCAGTTGGGCAATCCCTGGGTCATTGTGCAGCCTGCCGACCACGCGGCCTGCCCCGTCGCGGTCAGCCGCGACTTTGTCTCCAAGGTACACGGCGCGGCGATGGCGGTGCTGCCTGAAGCCGACAACGCGCCGTCCAATACCGCGTCTCACGCCGCGTCTCACGCCGCATCCCAAGCCGCGTCCAACGCCGCGTCCAACGCCTCGCACGCCGCGTCCCGCGCGGCATTCGGCGCCGCCTTCGCCAAACTCGCGGCGGCAAACGCAAAACGCGGAGTGCCGGCCCCGCCCGCCGCCTTGGGCGACTTGCCGATCATCGAGGTCCCCGCATCCTCCACGGCCGAGGCCTCGGATGCGTTCGCCATCATCATGTCAGGCGATGGCGGCTGGGCCGGACTGGATCAAGACGTCGCCGCCGCCGTGAGCGCACGCGGCATTCCGGTCGTCGGGCTCGATTCCCTGCGCTATTTCTGGACCGCCCGAACACCGGACAGCATCGCCGCCGATACGGACCGGATGATCCGCTACTACCTCGCCCACTTCGGCAAGAAGCGCGTCCTGCTCATTGGCTATTCGCAAGGGGCCGACGTGCTGCCCTTCGCCGTCAATCGCCTGCCGGATACAACGAAGGCCTATGTGGCGCTGATGGCGATACTCGGCATGTCCGAACACGCACTGTTTGAATTCCATGTCAGCAGCTGGATCTCGGACGATACGTCGGGCCCGGCGACTTTACCTGAGGTCAAACGCATCACCGGCATGCCGGTGCTGTGCATCTATGGAGAAGACGAGCACGACTCGCTGTGTCCGAAGCTGGATCCGACCACCTTCAAAGTCGTGAAACTCAAAGGCGGCCATCATTTCGACGGCAACTATGCGGCTCTCGCCGGCCAAATCCTCGCCGCCGCGAAGCCCTAGATTCGCCCTTCCGCCACCATCCAGTCGTAACAATCCTTGACCATCTCTTTCAAGGGCACGATGCGATAGCCCAGCTCGCGCTGCGCTTTGGCGGATTTCGTGCTGACGCTCTTGGAGATGGTCTCGACCATTTCCGGCGTGATTGGCGGCTGCTTGCCGGTAAAGCGGCTGGCCAAGCCGCTCACCCCCGCCACGATGCGCAGCGTCGCCGTCGACATGACCTTGGTGGGCGCGGGTTTCCCGACCAATACCGCGATTTCGCCCACCAGCTCCAGCATGGATCTATTTTCGCCGCCGAGCAGGTACGCGCCCCCGTTCTCGCCCTTATCGGCGGCGGCGATGTGGGCCGCAATCACTTCCCTCACATGCGTAAAGGTGAGCATCGAGGCCGGCACACCCGGCAATTTGTCATCGCGGACCATGAGGAACAATCGAGACCAGGTGCCGACATCGTAGGGGCCCATGATGGCGCCGGGCTGCATGATGACGACTTGAAGACCTTTGGGTAAGGCGGCTCGGGCAATTTCCTGCGCCTGCCATTTGGTTTTCTGGTAGTTGACGTGCGAGTTCGCGGCAAGACTCGGTGTCTGCTCATCGATTTCCCCGGAAACCATGCCGTAGGCTGAAATCGACGAGGTCACCACCAGTCGGCGCACACCTTTGGCCAACGCCGCCTCGACCACGCGGCGTGTCCCGTCGACATTGTCGCGGGTCTGTTCCGCATCGCCGCCCCGCCACATGTTGGTATTGCCGGCCACGTGGAAAATCGTATCGGTGCCCTGCGGGATCGCCGCCATCAACGCGGCCGAATCGGTGAGCGCGCCCACGGCGAGTTTGGGGCGGAATCGTTTGAGTAGTTTGAGGTCCGAGGAAGGCCGGTGCAGGGCGGTGACATCCCAGCCCCGAATCATCAACTCTTTGACCAAATTCAGACCGACGAATCCGGTCCCGCCGGTGACGAAAGCGCTTCGCCCAGCGCTAGGCGGCATCGGCCGCGTCCCGGGCATCCGGGTCATAGCCTAGAATCGGCGCCAGCCAACGTTCCGCTTCGTTCACAGTCATTCCCTTGCGTTGGGCATAGCTTACCACCTGGTCGCGGTCGATCTTGCCCACGCCGAAATAATGCGCCTTCGGGTGCGAGAAATAAAACCCGCTCACCGCGGCGGTCGGGAACATGGCGAACGATTCGGTAAGACGGATTCCCGCCGTTCGATCGGCATCGAGCAGGCGCCACAACAGCGCCTTTTCGGTGTGATCGGGACAGGCCGGATACCCCGGGGCAGGCCGGATGCCCCGATATTCCTCGCCGATCAGCGCCGTGTTGTCGAGGTGCTCGCCCGGCGCATAGGCCCAGAACTCGCGCCGCACCCGCTCATGCAGGCGTTCCGCCAGCGCTTCGGCCAGCCGGTCCGCCAATGCCTTCAGCATGATGCTGCTGTAGTCATCGTGTTGTGCCTCGAATTTGGCTACTTGGCTCTCGATGCCGATGCCGGCGGTGACCGCGAAGGCACCGATATAGTCGGCGCGGCCGCTCGAGGTAGGCGCCAGAAAATCACTCAGGCACAATTGCGCCTGATCCTGGGGCTTGGCTTTCTGCTGTCTCAGGTTATGCAGGCGCAGCGCAACGCTTTCGCGCCGATCGTCGGCAAACACGTGGATGTCATCGTCGCCCACGCTGTTGGCGGGAAAGAATCCGACCACTGCGCGCGCTTTGAGCCATTTCTCCTCGATCAGCCGCTTGAGCATGCGGGTCGCATCCGCATACAGGCTGCTCGCGACCTCGCCCACCACCGCGTCCTTGAGAATGTCGGGAAACTTGCCGGCAAATTCCCACGCGTTGAAAAACGGCATCCAGTCGATGTAGGGCACCAGTTCTTCGAGCGGATAATCATCGAAGGCCTTGAGTCCCAAGAACGCCGGCACCGGCGGCGTGTAGACCGGCCAGTCGATCTTGAATTTCTTGGCGCGCGCCTGCGACAGCGACAACTGCGGCGCCTTGGCGCTCTTATTCCGATGCTGCTCGCGGCGGCGCTCGTTTTCGGCCTTGATGTTCGCCACATAGGCATCGCTCGTGCCCTTGGTCACGAGTTGCTGGCAGACGCCGACCGAACGAGACGCGTCCTTGACGTAAATGACACCGCCCTGGTACTGCGGATCGATCTTCACCGCGGTATGGGCCGGCGAGGTCGTGGCGCCGCCGATCAGCAGCGGCTGCTTGTAGCCGAGGCGCTGCATCTCCTTGGCGACATGGACCATTTCATCCAAGGATGGCGTGATCAGCCCGGAGAGGCCGATGAGATTGGCGCCCTCGCGCGTGGCCGCCTCCAGAATTCTCTCGCACGAGACCATCACCCCTAAGTCGATGACCTCGAAATTATTACATTGCAGCACCACGCCGACGATGTTCTTGCCGATGTCGTGCACGTCGCCCTTGACGGTGGCAATGACCACCTTGCCGTTCGAGCGGCTCGCGCCCGATTTTTCCTGTTCGATATACGGAATCAATACCGACACGGCCTTTTTCATCACCCGCGCCGACTTGACCACCTGCGGCAGGAACATCTTGCCCGCGCCGAACAGATCGCCCACCACGTTCATGCCGTCCATCAACGGCCCTTCGATGACATCGAGCGGCCGCTTCGCCTTCAGGCGCGCCTCTTCCGTGTCCGCGAACACAAATTCGTCCAGGCCCTTGATCAGAGCATGCTGCAGCCGTTCTTCCACGGGCAGCTTGCGCCACTCCAGATCATCGCCGCGCTTGACGCTGCCGCCGCCTTTGAACTGTTCGGCAATTTCCAACAGCCGCTCCGTGGCATCGTCGCGGCGCGCCAGAATGACGTCTTCGACGCGCTCACGCAGATCGGCGGGAATGTCCTCATAGATCGCCAGCTGACCGGCATTGACGATGCCCATGGTGAGGCCGGCGCGGATGGCGTGGTACAGGAACACCGAGTGCATCGCCTCGCGGACCGGCTCGTTGCCGCGAAACGAAAACGACACGTTGCTGACGCCGCCGCTGATATGCACCTGCGGCATGCGCTGCTTGATGGCGGCGGTCGCTTCGATGAAATCCAGGCTGTAGCGGTTGTGTTCCTCGATGCCCGTCGCCACGGCAAAAATGTTGGGATCGAAAATGATGTCTTCCGGCGGAAAGTGGATCCGCTCGGTCAATATCCGATAGGCGCGCTCGCAGATCGTGACTTTGCGTTCAATGGTGTCCGCCTGTCCTTTCTCATCGAAGGCCATCACCACCACCGCGGCACCGTAGCGCAGGCACAGCCTGGC
>Ga0182024_10021340_pt1 | contig 11760 bp, 11 predicted proteins | sample P32metaG_FD_120480 | JGI IMG/M metagenome (GOLD analysis project Ga0182024, IMG submission 120480) | Permafrost microbial communities from Stordalen Mire, Sweden - P3-2 metaG (Illumina Assembly) | ecosystem: Environmental > Terrestrial > Soil > Wetlands > Permafrost | place: Sweden: Stordalen... | reverse complement strand
CGCGCTCTTTGCCATTGACGACGAGTTCGATTCCTACACCTCCGCCGCCAATCTGTTTTCCCTGCAGTACGAAATGTATCTCCACGAACAAGGGAAAGCGCAAACGAATATGTATCGTATGACGGCCGATGGCGATCCCGCCCCCGTCGATGTCACCGCGGTTCGAGTAGCCCCTGGAACGCGCGACGCCATCAGTTTTCTATTTAATTTGCGAGCCGTGGATTGGCAGCGCACGCCGGAGCTGCGAGTTCCCGTCTTCGATGGCCGGCGTCTCTATGACGTCGTGGCTCAGGTGGATACGCCGCAGGGAACCGTCACCGTGCCTGCGGGTGTTTTCCCCGCTTCTCGCATTGCCATCCGTTTGTTCGATCACGGCAAGGAAATGACCGACACGCGGCTGTGGTTGTGGATTACCAAGGATGCGGCCCACACGCCTGTTCTCGTCGAGGCGGAAATCCCATTCGGCACCGCGCGAATTGAACTCACGCATTTGCCTTGAGTGGCACAGGCTTCAGCCTGTGGGGTTTCGTAAAGCTAAAAAAAAACCACAGGCTGAAGCCTGCGCTACAAAAACCTACAGACTTTCTTATGTGATGGACGATGGTTCAGGCATCACCCAATCTTCCGGTGGGAAAGAGATGCGCCAAAAATCCGGGGAAGGCGTTAGAAATTCGACGCCGATCTGAGCTTTGCCTCCAGATACAGGGCCCAAACTCGCCACCCGGCACACTTGCTCCAGTTGGGTGGCACGATTCGTCAGTCGAAGCCGTTGCCCTTTTGCCACTTTGGCTGCCAGCACGATGAGAGCCCCGTGCAGGTTCACAACCAGGGTATGCGTTTCCTCTTCGAATGAGATGTCTTTTGGACCGTCTTCCGTGCGAACCGTCACAGGCAGGCTCAAAATCACCCGCTGACTGCGCCGGCGGCTCGGATCGGGCCGGCCCTTTAATGGACTCCCGTTGGGCATGTGACTATGCTACGAGAGCTGCGGAATTCAGGCAATGACATGCAAATGTTTGAGTTTCAATGAGTAACCAGTTCAGCAAAGTAAACGAAAAGAATCGCAGCCCGATTTAGACCAGGACGATCTTGTTGCGATGCCGCGCAATGCGGCGTGTGGCATTGCGCGTGTCGACCACCAATTGCGAGGACTCGACAATCATCGGGTAATCGTAGCTTGTGTGATCGGTGGCAATGAGGACGCAATCGTATGCGGCCAGCGATTTGCTGTCTATGGGGGCGGACTTCATCCCTTCGAAGTTGTAGTGGCGCAGCTTGGGAATCTCAGGGAAATACGGATCGTTGTAATCCAACTTGGCGCCGCGCAAGGTCAGCTGTTCGATGATCTTCAGCGATGGCGATTCACGCATGTCGTCCACGTCCTTCTTGTACGCCACGCCGAGGACCATGATCCGCGAGCCCTTCAGTGATTTTTGCCGCTCGTTCAATGCCGCCGCCACCGAATCAACCACGTGATACGGCATCGCGGTGTTTACTTCGCCGGCTAGTTCGATGAACCGGGTCGCAAAATCGTACTCTCTCGCCTTCCAGGACAAATAATACGGGTCCACCGGAATGCAATGGCCGCCGAGGCCCGGCCCCGGATAAAACGGCATGAAGCCAAAGGGCTTGGTTGCCGCCGCATCAATCACTTCCCAGATGTCGATCCCCATGCGCATCCCCAGCATCTTTAGCTCGTTGACCAGAGCGATGTTCACGCACCGGAAAATGTTTTCGAGCAGCTTGGTCATCTCCGCAGCCTGGGTCGAACTTACGGGAACGACCTTGGCCACGATCTGCGCGTACAGCGCACAGGCCGCGCGTCCCGATGGAGGATTCACTCCCCCGACTACCTTCGGGATCTGCGCCAAGCCGTATTGCTTGTTGCCTGGATCCTCGCGCTCGGGAGAAAATGCGAGGAAGAAATCCGTCCCGATCTGGTCGTTGTCCGGACCGTGCGCCACCGGGCACTTCATCCCGGTTTCCTCAAGCACAGGCAACACCAGTTCCTCGGTCGTTCCAGGATAGGTCGTGGATTCAAGGATCACGAGCTGGCCCCGCTGCAGGTACGGACGAATGGCGCGGGCCGTTTCCTCCACATAGGAAAGATCCGGCTCACGCCGTTGATCCAGCGGAGTTGGCACGCAGATGAGGATCGCGTCGACGTCGGCCAGCCGCGCAAAATCGGTGGTCGCCGTAAAATGCTTGGACTGCACGAACTGCTGAATCTTGTTCTGCGGAATATGCTGGATGTACGTTTGTCCGCGATTCAGCTTTTCGACTTTTGCCGGGTCGGTGTCAAACCCGGTCACGCGGTGCCCGGCTTCGGCAAATCGCAGCCCCAGCGGCAATCCCACGTACCCACAGCCAATAATTCCGACGCGGAGTTGCGCGCCCTTGAAATATTCCGGCCTGCGATCGGTAGGCATCGAAGTCTTTCTCTGCTCCTGTAGCGTTTCTATCATTGGCGGTCCCGAGCCGACTATAGCAACTTTCGAATCTCTGCCATAGTGGCTCTATTCTCCTATGTGCCCAGTTGCCTATCATGAACCGGGAATTTGACTGCGTCGAATTCAAGTCTTATGGGGTGGCGCTGCGCTTTTGATAACAAAGCAAGATGAGATCGGCGCGGCGGCGGACTCCAAACTTATTCAGCAAATTGGAAACGTGGAATTTCACGGTTCGTTCGGAAATATTCAGCTTGCTCCCAATCTCTTTGTTGGCCAGATTCTCAAGCAGCGAATTCAAAACTTCGGTCTCGCGGCGGCTTAAGTCCGCTGCGGCGTCCACCTTCAGGCGGCGGCTGTGCGATCCGGCCAGGACCGAATCGACAAATCCCGAAAGCACGGAGCGGGGAACCCAGAATCCGCCAAAGGCCACAAGCGGAAGCGCGCGGGGCAGTTGCTCCCGCGCTTCGGTATAGCTGAGCAGCCCCTTGGCGCCCATCTGCAGCAGCGAGTAACTCTCCGCAGAGTCAAATTTTTCAGCGACGACAATGATGCGCGCCTCACTGTACGTATCGAGGATATTGGAAAGCAACGCGCCGGCCGCGGGCTTCGCCACATGCGCGTCCACAACGTAAACTGTTGCTTTGGGGATCGGCAAATGACGCAAATCCGGGCCCAGCGTCGATTCCAAATGTTTCGAAATCGTTTTGAACCCAGGGCCCCCGAGCACGCGCTCGAATTCGCTGAGCACCAGAGGGTGCGGCGACAGCAAACAAACCTGCAATACACTTTTTTTAGCCGACTTTTTCACAGACTTTGAGATTATCGGAACCATGAACACGGAGCAAGGCTCGGTCAATGGCGAGTTGCGTAGACGCACAACGGTAACTGAATGGAGACTCGCACGCTAAAAGTTCGGCATTGCTTCTCAAGACCCGGCCTACCACGGCCAGGACCTGTACCGCCCTGTCCGCCGGCACGGTTCCTGTTAGGACAATGTTCCATTCGGAATTTGGCTTCTGGATTGCCGAATAGTTTAGTCTGGAGGAAAGCGAGTTCCCATGCCACCCAGTAGGAAAGCAAGGAGATATGAGCGTGTACCGCTGCCAAATGGCATGCTGGTGGCTTGGGAACACTCGGGCATCCGTAAAGTATCTCCCATCAGTGTCTTAGCTCTCGGCGGCCTTTTTATCACTACGCCCGAGCCTCCCCCTGCTGGAGATGTGATTAAGCTGGTATTTGAAATTCCAGGCGGCGATGTGCGCGCCAGGGCGATGGTGTGCGATAGCCGGGCCGGCCAGGGCATGGGCATCGAGTTTACAGCCATGGCCCAGGAATCGCGCGCGCGTCTGAACCGATTGATGAAGGTCCTTACGAGGGCATGATCCGGCAGCTTGGAGCTTTCCCCTGAAGCGCCCTTTCTCTTTGCGGGAAAACAAATGCTTCAAACAAGTCGGCGCGGGCTTTGTGATCGGAAGCAATGACTCGCAGCAAGTCTGCGACAGAGATCATCCCGTGAAAACGCCCCGATTCTTCCGCGACCAGCTTGTGAAAGACGCCCCGCTTCTCCATCAGGCACAGGCATCCCTCGAGCGGAAATTCAGGCCGGACTAAGGGCAGGTCCCGCGACATGATCTCTGAAACCCGCATCCAGGCAGGGCATTTGTTCTCCGCCGCCACATTGTCCGATGTATCGCTTTGCGATATAACTCCCCCCAGTTTCCCCGCGGCGTCCAGCACTCCCACGGACCGCACTTTATGGTCGCGCAAGTAGCGCGCCGCGTCATGCACCGTTGTTTCTTCCCGAATCGAATATACTTCCTTGCGAGATTGAACCAAATCCACTACTCGCATGCGCGGACCTCCTGATCGGTCGGCGGCTTCTTAAGCCGAATACCAGGCCCGTGCCCTGCTCCACGCAACAGGAATCACGTTCGTACTCTTCTTCTGAAACACTAGAAAGGACCTGGCGATATTTTGCATTTTCTAAACATAAGTTGAACTAAGATGTGTTTGGGCAATTATTTGAGGGTTGGGGGGATTCCCAATTCGGGACAGACCTGATTGCAATGACTCGTCGCGGGCAGGGAGCTTGCAATGAACATGGCCCGCGTGAAAAAAGTCCTTATCGCACTGGTAGTTTTCCTTGTCCTCATTCAAATTTTCCAGCCCCGGCGGTCCAATCCCCCCGCAGTGCCCTCCAGATCTCTAGCCGCTCACGTTCCAGTCCCGGAAGACGTGTACTCTGACCTGATCCGTTCTTGCGGGGACTGCCATTCAAACCAAACCGATTGGCCATGGTATAGCCACGTCGCGCCACTTTCGTGGGTAATTACCGATGATGTCAACGAAGGTCGCCGGCACATGAATTTTGAAGATTGGGAAGCTCTGGGCGATTCCAAACAAGCTACCGACCGCCTCGTCGGGATTTGTGAGGAAATCACGAAAAAGGGCATGCCGCCCTTTTCATATCGGTTGGTCCACGGGAGTGTGCGACTGAATACGCAGGAGATAGCTTCGATTTGTTCCTGGTCACAGCGCTTTCGGACGAACCCAGTTGGATCAGACAAGAGCCCCTGATAGAACCAGGATGAATCACCCCTCGGAATCTAGGTGCCTCGTAAGAGAAAACATTTTCCTAAATTCGCTTCCTTCAAAATTTTTTTGCTCATGGACCCTCGTTTGCCTCACGGGCGATAATTTCTCTAACTTATTTGTATAGAATGATATATAAATCCCCCGAGGCGCCCTCGACAGACGAGGATTAAAAGCAAACTACCAATTAGTTTGGCTCGTTGTGTGCATTTGGTCACTGGGGGTGGGCCCCTTTCCCCCTAATTTGATTTAGAGCAGGTGATATGGCCAATACCGGTATCTCCAGGGCAGGGTTCGTTGACAGGACGGGAAATCTCCCGCCAACCAACCTGATTTTCGGCCGTTCATCCTCGATGCAGACGGCGAGGCAGAAAATCGATAAAGTGGCCCAATCCGGGGTGCCAATTCTTATCCAGGGTGACAACGGGACAGGGAAGGGCCTGCTAGCCAGATTTATTCACAACCTTTCACCAAAGCCCGAGGCGGCATTCGTAAAAGTAAATTGTGCGGCGATTCCCGGGGCGCTTCTGGAAAGCGAACTGTTCGGCTACGAGAAGGGAGCGTTTACCGGCGCGCACGCCTCAAAACCAGGGAGAGTGGAATTGGCCGATGGCGGCACGCTTTTTCTCGATGGCATCGATGAGATCGATATGTCGCTGCAGGCTAAATTGCTCCAATTGCTGCAGGATGGGCAGTTTTCCAGAATTGGCGGGCAGGAAGACCGGCAGGTTCAACTCCGAGTTATCTGCGCGACCAACCGCCGGCTCGAACTGGAAATCGCCAATGGTCGGTTTCGGCAGGACTTGTTCTATCGCATCAATGTGGTCAGCATTGAACTTCCACCGCTTCGATCCAGGGCGGAAGACATCCCCGAACTCGTGGCTTATTTTTTGCAGATGCATAGGACCCGGCATAACATGCAGGCTAGGCCTCTTTCTCCGGCAGCTCTTCATCTGCTCTCCAAGCACGCGTGGCCGGGGAATATTCGCGAGCTGGAAAATCTGATTGAACGGTATGTCATCCTCGGTTCAGAAGACGCGATTTCCAGCGAACTATTGAATTGGGAGCATGCTCACACAACCCCGGACATTCCAGTCGACGGCCAGATCCACCTCAAGAAAGTGACCCGCCAGGCGGTTCATGATCTCGAGCGGAAGATCATTTTGAGTGTCTTGGAAGCAAATCGCTGGAACAGGAAACGAACCGCCAGCGCACTCAAAATCAGCTATCGCGCTCTGCTGTATAAGATCCGCCGCGCCGGCTTACCCCGCAAGCGGGGAATGGGCCCTCAACCCGCCGAAATGATTCGTCCCACCGGGACTGAGGATTAACAATATTTCGGCAGTGACCCGAATGTATTGGTGTATTCCGTCAACTCATCCCATGGACGCGCGGTGCCCAAGCTGGGCCCCCAATAGGCGAATTATTGAAAAGATGGGGAATACTGTAGAAGCCTGCTTCCACCTTCTACAAACCTTAACAAGATCAACGATATAAACCGAATCACTCCTCTGCCAGGATATCTCTTTTATTATGTGTAGAATATAAGGAAAGCCGGAAGCACTGGCTGATGATGGAAATCTATTACCATTATTTGGTAACCGGAGACAACCTTCGATGGGTAGACGTGAGACTCTTGGCGGACCGAATACTTCGAGTTAACTTAAACTGATATAAGCACTTAATAGGATTCAGAACATTCTGTCCCTGCAGGTCTGGGCATGGCCCGTACTTTGCTCTGGATAACAACGGACACTTGTTTGAAGTGTGCGTTCTCAATCTTTCTTCTGCCTAAAGGGGTGGAATGGCAACACGTGCGGACGAAAACCTTCTCTCGGTAGGGGTGCCTGATTCCGGGGCCCGTACCTACCCATATTTCGTTCACGGCGCCAGCCCAGCCATGCGCTCGCTGGAGCGCACGTTCGCCGACATTGCCTCAACGGACATTCCTGTTCTTCTGGTTGGGGAAAGCGGCACAGGCAAGGAAGTCGTGGCTCTTGAAATTCACCGGCTTTCCCGGCACAGGCATGAACCGTTTGTGAAATGCGGGTGTTCCGGATTGACGGGAGATTCACTCTCAGTGCGCTTGCATCGCGCCGAGGATGCTTCGGAAGAGGAGGCGGCGAGCAACGGTTCCTTGTTCCTGGACGGGATTAACCACCTGGATCCAGCCGCGCAGGGACGACTGCTTCACCTTCTTCCCGATGGCAGCGGCGCACCCGCGCAAGGCTGCCACAGCATGCGTATCATTTCGTCGACCACGCGAAACCTGGATGAGGAAATGAAGAGCGGGCGGTTCCGGGAAGAGCTTTATTACCGGATCAATGGCGTACAGTTGCTCTTGCCCCCGCTGCGGGATCGAAAAGAAGACGTGCCGACGCTGTTGGAATTTTTCTTCAAGAAATACACGTCTCTGTTTGAGCGGCCCGAGCCGAGAATCAGCGAATCGACAATGAATTTGCTGTTGCGCCATCACTGGCCTGGAAACATTCGCGAGCTGGAAAATGTGGCGCGAAAAATCGTGGCGCTGGGAGACGAACGCCTCGCCACCCATGACCTGAACGCCGGCAGTGGAAACAAGGCGCCCGACCCTCTCCCTGACGTCTTGAAAAATCATGACAGCGGCTCTGCGCACGTACCGTCTGGTTCACTGAAGGAGGCAGCCCGGGCAGCTTCGCGGCTGGCCGAGCGGGCCATGATCCTGAACCAGCTTGAGCGAACGCACTGGAACCGAAAGAAAGCGGCGCGTGACCTGCAAATCAGCTACAAGGCGCTGCTGTATAAATTAAAACAGTTGGGGCTGGACAGTTCTGACCGGCCGGAAGAGCAATGAGGAGGTATGCAATGAAGCGAACAATTCTTTTTTTAGCCGCCGCAATGCTGCTCGCGAGCGCAGGGAACACACAGGCGGCGTATCAGGATAAGAAAGCCGAAAAGAAAGACCCGCCCGTCGCCGCGGCGCAAAATACCGATTTCCCCGGCGATGACACAAAACCGTCGGTTATCCCTGCCACGACGGACCCTGCCTACGTGATTGGCCCGGAAGACGTGATCGACATTAATGTTTGGAAAGAGCCGGACATGACGCGGATCGTGCCGGTGCGGCCGGATGGAAAAATTTCATTGCCGCTCATCAATGACGTTCAGGCGGCGGGCTCAACTCCGCAGCAACTGGCCTCAACCGTGACTGAAAAATTGCGCAAGTTCTTGACGGAGCCTCAGGTCACCGTGATCGTCACGGCGATCAACAGCCAACGGGTATTTGTGGTTGGCGAAGTACTTCGCGCCGGCGCGTTTCCTCTCATTCCTGGGATGACGGTTTTGCAGGCGCTTGCCAGCGCAGGCGGATTCACAACGTTTGCCGATGTGAAAAAAATCCACGTCATGCGGCTGGTGAACGGGAAGCATACGGAGCTGCCCTTCAATTATCGCGAGGTCCTCAAGGGTGATAATCCGGACCAAAATATCAAGCTGGAGCCGGGCGACACAGTCGTCGTCCCGTAAGAGGTGAAGCCATGAAGTTGCGAGAGACAATCTTGACCCTGGGCGTTGCTCTGACGTTTTGCGCTGCTTCGGCGATCGCGCAAGATCAAAAACAGGATAACTCACTCGGCGATCCCAATACTCCGCTCCAACCGCTGGATGCGACACCGGCCGGGGGATCTCCGAGTAAACCACCCATCGGCGCGATCCGTGGTGCGACTGGACCGTATGATCCCCAGACATATGATCCGTCGCAGGTCGCACCAGACCAAAATACGCTAGCAGGAGCAGCGCCTTTCACACTCGGATCGCTGCAGCACAACAGGAATATTCTCGACCCCGCGATTACGATTTCACAAATCGGGCAAACCGTCGCCGCGCCGTCCGGACAGAGCATCCTGACTGGTGTATCCGTTGCCAGCGCCAGCCTGAACTTTGACCGCACCTGGAGCGGGTATCACTTTTCCACCATCTACAACGGCGGTGAAACTTTCAACCTGGGTTACGGCGCGGCGAGCAGCTTTTTTGGCAAGACTGCCCCGCATTATCAATTCGACGATCTGATCGTTTCTCAGCTGGCCGATTGGGGCCGGTGGCATGTTCTGCTTCGCGACGAATTTACGGCCTCACCCGGGGCCGCGTTTACCAGCCAGGGGACGGGCGGTCCCGGCCTGGCGGATCAGTTTTCCTCCATGATGGGCGCTTCCCTGGACAATCTCGCGCAGGCGTTCCTGCCGAGTGAAACCGTCAACACAGGCGCCGCCATGCGCTACCGGAATTCGATTCTTGGGCAGGCGGAATATTCAATCAGCCGGCGGTCGGCTCTTACTTTCTCCGGTTCCTACGGGTTGCTGGATTTCACCACGCCCGGTTACTTCAGCAGCACGATGGTGAACGCGCAGGCGGGTTATGATTATCTGCTCGATCCGTCTAATTCCGTTGCCATCCTCGCCAGCTACGGGAAGATTAATTACACTGGGACTGGCAGCACCACGATTGGGAATGGGATCTCCACGACGGACTATGTGGGCGCCCTGGCTTATGGAAGGAAAATCACAGGCCGGCTGGCGTTCCAGATTGCCGCCGGGCCGCAGGAGATTTATTTTGCCGGCCCCGGCGGAGTCGGAAACTTCCATGCGTTGTTCGCTTCGGTCAACAGCGCGCTAAATTACCAGCGTCGCCGAGCCGGTATTTCCTTTTCCTACGTGCGCGGGCTGACCGGGGGATCCGGCGCGCTCCTGGGAGCGACGAGCAATACATTTTCCACCATGACGCAATATCAGTTCACGCGGAACTGGAATGGATCCGTCACCGGCGGGTATGCGTTGAACAATAGTCTTGCGCGCTCGGGCCTCCCGACCGTGCAGTTCGACAACTGGTTCGTCGGCGCGAACATTGGCCGGCTTGTGGGGACCCACGCGCAAATCAACTTCAATTACGGCGCGTCGAAGCAGAGCAGTCCCGCCATCTGCCCGGTGACCAGTTGCGGTGGAACCGGGATCGAACAATCGTTCGGAATGTCAATAAACTGGCATGTGTTGCCGGTCGCAGAGAGGCGCTAGTAGATTCAGATCAGCATGAATACGGGAAATTCAGCGATTCTGGTTTGTATTCTGTCACCGAGGTTTTTGCATGTATAAGAAGTTTTTCGGACTCAAAGAGAATCCGTTTAACGTCAATCCGGACCCTCGCTACCTTTTTCTGACGGGAAACACGCAGGAAGCGCTGGCCTGCTTGACCTATGGAATTGAAACTCGCAAGGGCTTCATTCTCCTGACCGGAGAAGTGGGAACCGGCAAGACTACGCTGATCAACAAGCTGCTCGAATGGCTGCACAAGGAGCGCGTATTCACCGCCTTTGTGTTCAACCCGCGCCTGAGCGTCTCGCAATTTTTCGATTTCATGATGGCCGACTTCGGCATCCCATGCGAATCGCACCAAAAAGGGCAGATGCTGCAGAAATTAAATCAGTGGCTGCTCGATCGTTATCAAGCCGGGGAACGCGCCGTGCTGGTCGTTGACGAGGCGCAAAATCTTTCGCCGCAAATGCTCGAGGAAATCCGGCTGCTCACGAATCTGGAGACGTCCACCGAAAAGCTGCTGCAGATCGTACTCGCGGGCCAGCCTGAACTCGAACAAAAGCTCAATCAGCCGCAACTCCGGCAGCTCCGGCAGCGCATCACGCTGCGCGCCAAGACGCGCCAGCTCACGCTCGAAGAGACTCACGGATACATTGTGGAACGCATGCGCATCGCGGGAGCCGAAAATCCCGATATTTTCAGTCCGGAAGCAGTGGCGGCTGTCCACCGCTATGCGCGCGGAATTCCCAGGGTCACGAACCTGCTCTGCGAACACGCCCTCGTAAGCTCGTTTGCATGTCAGCAGAACCCCGTGCCCGCCGAGATCGTCGAAGAAGTTGCGCGCGACTTCGATTTGCACATCATCGACCCACTCGCACAAACGACTCCCCCGGCGCCCGCCTCGGCGCTCTCCAATGCAATCCCAACGAATGGCGATCAACCGCCCTTGATCGAATCCCTGTTGCAGGCCCTGAACACCCTCGTCGACCGCATCAATCAGGCCGAAGCTAACACCGAAGCCCGGACCGAAGCGGACACGGAACATAAGACTTCTAATTCCTCATAAATCCAAAGCACGCTCACGAGGGAACTTCTCGGGATAGCGACAGTACCCACCTTAGAAACGTTGTGATGCCTATCCATTCGTATATATACCAGATATTAATTTCATTCTTTGATTTGATGCTCGACCATTTTCTGATAAAGGAGGCGGCGGTTGATCCGCAGGCGATATGCGGCTTCCGTTTTATTTCCCGAGGCAAGCCTGAGGGCGTTTTCAATCAGTCTTTTTTCAAGTTCACCGACGGCTTGGTGAAAGGGAAGTGAAAGGAAATCGGCTTCGATCTGGCCGGGGGCCGATGCCGATGACGAAGCCGCCATCTGGGGGAAATGGATTGGCAGGATGACCCGCCCTCGAGCCATCAAGACGGCTCGCTCCACCATGTTTTCAAGTTCTCGGACATTTCCAGGATAGGGATAAGTTTGCATCATGAGGAGCGCTTCCTCGGAAAAACCGATCGCGGGCATGCCGTTATTTTCACTGTAGAGTCGCAGGAAATATTCAGCTAGGGGAACGATATCCGACCGGCGCTCCCGCAAGGGGGGCACGGTAATCCGGACCACATTCAGGCGGTAAAACAAATCCTCGCGGAAAT